>Ga0079037_100000540_pt1 | contig 17558 bp, 17 predicted proteins | sample Mud3Dept4metaG_FD_71479 | JGI IMG/M metagenome (GOLD analysis project Ga0079037, IMG submission 71479) | Freshwater wetland microbial communities from Ohio, USA, analyzing the effect of biotic and abiotic controls - Mud 3 Core 4 Depth 4 metaG | ecosystem: Environmental > Aquatic > Freshwater >... | reverse complement strand
CAAGGGCCCGCAGCGCTGCCTGGCGCGGTTCAACGTGGGGGTGGAGGTGGAGTCCCTCGGGAACCGGCTCGAGGCGGCGCAGCGGTACCGGACCTTCGCGAGCGACAAGGCCTGCATCGCCGAGGACCCGAACGGCGCCGTGACCACCCTGACCCACGCCGCCGACCTCTTCCGGCGTTCCGGGCGGAGGTCCGACGCCGTCGAGATGTGGAAGATCGTCGCCACCCTGCCGGGCGTCACCGACGCCGCGGCCCGCGAGAAGGTGGAGGAGGCGAAGCGCCTCCTCGACCAGGCAAGGTGATCGGAAGGAGCGCGCGCCGGAGCCCCATGGCCACGAGCCCGAACATCGACCGAGTCGCCAGGCCGCCCGGCGCGGCGGCGCGCGCTGCCCTCGCCGCGGCGCTCCTGGCCGCAGCCTGCGCCGGTCCGCAGAAGCCGGCGACCGGGGAGGCGGCGCCCGCCGGGGCGCCCGAGGCCCCCCGCGCCGAGGCCAGTCCCAGCCCTCCGAGCGGCGCCGATCCGGCCCGCGCCCGCCAGATCTTCGCCGAGGCCGTCCGCCAGAGCGCGACCGACCCGGCCGCCGCGGCCGCCACCTTCGAGCGCGCCTTCGCCGCCGACCCGGGCCTGGCCGCCGCCGCCTACGACGCCGGGGTGCTGTGGGAGCGCGCCGGCGAGGGCGCGCGCGCCCGCTCCGCCTACCAGCGGGCGCTCCAGGCCGACCCGGGCCACGAGCCGGCCAGCGAGAACCTGACCCGCCTGCGGCTCCGCACCGGCCAGACGGAGGAGGCCGAGGCGGACCTCCGCAAGCGCATCGCCGCCCACCCCGACCGGGTCGGGCTGCGCAACCAGCTGGCCGAGGTCCTCCTCGCCACCGGGCGCTTCGAGACCGCGGAGGCCGAGTCGCGCAAGGTCCTCAAGGAGCGGGAGCACGACCTCGCGGCGATGGTGAACCTGGCCACCGCCTACCACGGCCAGAAGCGCCACGAGCTCGCCCGGCTGGTGCTCGAGAACGCGCGCCAGGTGGACCCGTCGGACCCGGCGGTGTGGAACCGGCTGGGGATGGTCGAGCTGTCGCTGGGCAGCCGGGATCGCGCCCTGGAGGCGTTCCAGAAGGCGGCCGGGCTCCGCCCCGACTACCCCGAGGCCCACCTCAACTACGGCGCCATGCTGGTCGACGCCGGCGACTACCAGGCGGCGGCGACCGAGCTGGAGCTGGCGGTGAAGTACGGGCCGGACGATGCGGCCGCGCACCTGAACCTCGGCAACGCCTATCGCGGCCAGAAGGCCTTCGAGCGCGCCGAGGCCTCCTACCAGCGGGCGCTGGCGCTCGACCCGGGGATGGTCGACGTCTACTTCAACCTCGGCGTCCTCTACCTCGACGGGGAGAAGCCCGGACTGGCGACGCGGGCGCGGCTCGAGAAGGCGCTCGACTCCTTCGACCGGTTCTCCGCCGGTGGCGGCCGCGACCCGAACTTCGCCCGCTACCGGAGGGACGCCGCGACGCTCCTCGAGAAGGAGCGCCGCCGGCTGGCGCGGGAGGAGCGGGAGCAGCTCCGGCGGGAGGCGGGGGCGGTCCGGAAGGACGGCGGAGCCGACGGCAAGGCGGCCGTACCCACGCCCAAGCCGAAGCCCAAGCCGAAGCGGAAGCCAGCGCCGGCCCAGGGAGGATCCACCCCATGACGTCGCGTCGCCTTCTTGTGGCGCTCTTCGCCGCCGTGCTAACCATCGGGGCCCCCGGCGCGGTGCTCGCCCAGCAGGCCGCGCCGGCGGGGCCAGGCCAGAAGCCGGCCGGGGGCAAGTCCCCGGCCGGAAAGCCGGCGGTGAGCAAGAAGGTGCTGCGTCTCGACGAGATGAAGATCGAGGGGAAGGTCCAGAAGCCGCAGGCCGTCTTCCTCGTGCCCCGCGCCAGCGTGGACCTGACGGAGCCGCAGCGCTCCGAGTCCTTCGTCGGCAACATCGCCCCGGCGGCCGAGAAGGGTCCCCAATAGCGCATGGCGAGCTCGCAGGCCAGGATCCTCCGCATCGCCGTCGTCCAGGGCGGGAAGATCGTCGAGGAGCGGCTCGTCCGCGCCCGGCAGCCGGTGACGGTCGGGACGGGTCCGAAGAACGCCATCGTCGTTCCGGCGTCGAACCTGCCGGCGAGCGTGGCGCCGTTCGTGCCGCACGGGCCGGACTGGGCGCTGGCCTTCGACGAGCGGATGGCCGGCCGGGTCGACGGGCCGGAGGGGACGGCCGACCTTCGGGCGGTGGTCGAGAAGGGGCTGGCGAGGAACCAGGGCGGCCAGTGGCTCCTGCCGCTGCGGGAGGACCAGCACGGCAGGCTGTCCCTCGGCGAGGTCACGCTGCTGTGGCAGTTCGTGGTCCCGCCCGCCGAGCCGGCCCCGCCGCAGCTGCCGGCGGCGGCGCGCGGGAACCGCTTCCGGACCCTGGACCGGCTCTTCACCACGGTGCTGGCCGTCTCGCTGCTGGTCCACGTCTCCGTCTACGTGGCGCTGGCCAGCACGCCGCCGCGGCAGGAGGTCACTCTGGAGGAGATCCCGGACCGGTTCGCGAGGCTCCTCATCCCGGACCGGAAGCCGCCGCCGCCGCCGCCGGTCGGGGAGCAGCGCAAGGCCGAGCCGCCGCCGGAGCCCAAGAAGGAGGAGCAGCGGGCCGAGGAGGCCAAGCGGGAGGAGGACCCGGCCAAGATCGCGGAGCGGAAGGCGGCGCGGGCCGCGGCCATCCAGAAGGCGGTCCAGTCCAAGGGCATCCTCCGGGTCCTCGGGGCGCTCGGTCCGGGGACCGGCACCGGCGCCGTCGCCGACGTGTTCGGGACGGGCGGCGGCATCGGCGACGTGGCCTCCGCGCTCACCGGGGCGGGCGGAGTCGCGGTGGCGACCGACCCGGGCGCCGGGAGCGGCCGCAAGGGAGGGGGGCAGGGGGGCGCCGCCACCATCGGCGACCTCGCCACCAGCGGCGGCGGTGGCGGCCGGGTCGGCTACGGGGCCAAGGGGGACGCGCGGGTGGCGGGGAGCGTGGCCGCCCAGGCCGCCGACATCGACTCTCCGGACGTCGACCAGGCCAAGCTGGGCGCCTTCGTCCGCGCCCGCATCGGCCTCATCAAGGCCTGCTACGAGAGCGCCCTGAAGCGAAACCCGAGCCTCCGCGGCAAGCTGCGCATCCGCTTCACCATCCTCGAGACCGGGGGGCTCGCCGACATCGCGGCCATCGAGAACAGCCTGGGTTCCCAGGAGGTGGCGAGCTGCATCATCGGCACCATGCGGGGGTGGAGAACCCCGTTCCGCCCCTCCGGGACGGTCACGGTCGAGTATCCGTTCGTCTTCACGGCTCAGTGACCCTCGAGGGTATCCCTGGGTACGCTGCCGCGTTGACGCTCGGACACTAAACCTTTATGCTTGTTGAGATTTTGCCCAGGAGATCGAGGGCGGGAGCCACTGCCGTGCCGACTCGAACCTTCACGCTGGCGCTGACCGCCCTCCTCGTCGGGACGACCGCCCGGGCCCAAGGCGCGCCCGCTCCGCCGTCCCGCGGGCCCGACATCGTCCCAGACGCCCAGAAGGTGCAGAAGGCCGACGAGTACCTGGCCCGCATGCGCCAGGATCTGAAGCTGGTGCTGGCCCGGCTCGAGGACGCCCGGTCGGAGAAGGACATCGTCAAGCTCAACTGCGTCAACGAGAAGCTGGCCCAGGTCAAGGGCCTCCTGAGGGTGGCGGAGCAGGCCGACGTCGCCCTGCAGGAATCGGTGGCCCGCAAGGACGGGGGCGCGGAGGCCGAGTTCCAGAAGATCAGCATCGCCAAGGTGAAGGTGGACCAGCTCCGGGCGGAGGCCGACCAGTGCGTCGGCCAGCTTGCCTACGCGGTCGACGAGCGGACCACGGTGGAGGTGGAGGCGCCGGCCGACCTCGCGCCGCGCGACGTGACCGACCGCGAGCCGCCGCCGCCCCCGGTGTCGCGGCCGCCGGCGGCAAGCCCGTTCCAGCCCTGACGTCGCCGGAGCTCCGGTCTGGCCCGGGCCCCGGCGGCGCAACCATCGCAGCACATTCCGTCGACCGGGAGCCAGGCCCGGGAGACAGTGGCGGCGAGGCCGCCCGAGGGGAAGGTCGAGCACATGCCGCCGTCCGGAGCCCGGGCGAAGCTCGCCGTCGCAGCCGCCGCGCTGTCGCTGGCCGGCCAGGCCCTCGCCGCCGGGGACAACGGCTTCAAGGTCGGCGACGGCCGGCTCCACCTCTACTTCGACCTCCAGGGCGAGTACAACTCCAACGTCCTGTACACGACCAGCCGGGTCCCGGACCTGATCCTGCACTTCCGCCCGGGCCTGATGCTGAACGTGCCCGGCCGCGACGTGGCGCTGGATCTCTCCGGGAACGTCGCCTGGAACCAGTACCTGGGCGTCTCCAGCTCCGCCACCAAGGACCTGTCCTTCCTGTCGGCCGCCGCCGACCTGACGCTGGGCTTCAACCGCGGCGGGACGGTCGGGCTCGAGCTCTCGGACTCCTTCCAGCGCAGCAACCAGATCACGTCGCTCTCGCTGGCCTCGGCGGCCATCACCAACAACAACGTGCTTCGGCTCGCCATCCCCATCCGCCCGGGGGGCGGGGCGCTGGAGCTCAAGATCGGCGGCCAGTGGCAGGTGCAGAGCTTCGAGCCGTTCCTCGACGCCGGCGCCACCTGCGACCCGGTCGCGAACCCGAGCTGCAACCCGGCCAACCTGAACCTCTACGGCTACAACCAGCTCACCGGCGCGGCCGAGGTGCGCTGGTTCTTCCTGCCGCGCACGGCGGTGCTCGTGCAGGGGAGCTACTTCGCCCGCATCCCCAACGACGAGACGGTCTCGCTTCCCATCAGCGGATACAAGGTGTGGGCGGGCGCGGCCGGCCTGGTGACACCCCACATCGCCGGCACCCTCAAGGGAGGCTACGGCAACAGCCTCGGGTCGGCGGGCGTGCCCTTCGGCACCTGGCTGGCCAACGCCGAGGCCGAGTACCTGATCACCGGCGGGATCGGCGTCAAGCTGGGCTACCTGCACGACTACCAGGCGGACGTGGGGACCGTGTACTCGCTGTACGCCTTCCACCGCATCTACCTCGAGGGCAAGGTCCCGCTGGTGAGCCACTTCACGGTGCGCGGTGGGGGCCAGCTCGAGTGGGACCAGTACGTGCTGATCGACCAGCCGACCCAGGTCGCCAACGCCAACCTGTGGTTCGACTGGGAGGTCATCCGCTACGTCATCCTCAGCGCCGGCTACCAGTTCACCTGGCGCACCAGCACGGTCCCGGCGGGACCGGTCCCGCCGGTCTACAGCTACAACGTGAACCAGGTGTTCCTCCAGGCGCGGTTCATCTACTGATGCCCGCCGTCGATGCTCCGGCGGCCGCGGCCCGCGCAGGCCGGATCTCCCGCACCGTGCCCCTGGCCACCCGGTCGCTCGCCCTGCTGCTCCTCGTCGCCCTGGCGGCCTGCTCCAGCGCGCGGCGCGAGCGGCAGGCGGCGGCGGCGCCGGCGGCCCAGCCGGGCGGCCGGGAGGCGCTGGCGGCCTCCACGCTGGGCCCGGGCGACGTCTTCGAGGTGAGGGTCTACGGCGAGCCGGAGCTCTCCGGCGTCTACCGGGTGGGCCCGCTCGGCGACATCGTCTTCCCGCTCTGCCGCAGCGTCCCGGTGGCCGGCCTCACCGCCAACGCCGCCGCCGAGAGGCTGCGCGCCTGCCTCGCCGACGGCTACATCCGCAACGCCCAGGTCTCGGTCATCATCAAGGAGTACAACTCCAAGAAGGTCTTCGTCTTCGGGGAGGTGCAGAAGCCCGGCACCTTCGTCTACGAGGACGGCATGAGCATCATCCAGGCGGTCACCCTGGCCGGCGGGTTCACCAAGACCGCCTCGCAGAACGGCACCTCGGTCACCCGGCTCGTCGACGGGCAGGAGGTGAAGGTCAAGGTGCCGGTCCAGGACATCGCCCTGGGCAAGGCGCCCAACTTCGGGCTCCGGCCGGGAGACATCGTCTTCGTGCCCGAGTCGCTCTTCTAGGGCGGCGCCGACGTGCCGGAGAGCCTGGCCGAGGTCGCCCGCGCCGTCGCCGCGTGCCGGGCCTGCCCGCGGCTGGTGGCCTGGCGCGAGCAGGTGGCGCGGGAGAAGCGGCGGGCCTACCGCGACTGGGAGTACTGGGGCCGGCCGGTCCCCGGCTTCGGCGATCCCCGGGCCCGCCTGCTGCTGGTGGGCCTCGCTCCCGGGGCCCACGGGGCCAACCGCACCGGTCGGATGTTCACCGGGGACCGCTCCGGGGACTTCCTCTACGCGGCCCTGCACCGCGCCGGGCTGGCGAGCCGGCCGCGGGCGGCGGCCCGCGACGACGGCCTCCGGCTGCGGGGGGCCTTCATCTCGGCCGCCTGCCGCTGCGCCCCGCCGGGCAACCGTCCCCTTCCCGTGGAGCTGGCCCGCTGCGCGCCGTTCCTCGACCGCGAGGTCGCCCTCCTGCCCCGGCTCGGCGCGGTGCTCTGCCTGGGCGCGGTGGCCTGGGAGGCGGTCCTCGGCCACCTGGCCCGCCGCGGCCTCGCCCTGCCGCGGCCGCGGCCTCGCTTCGCCCACGGCGCGGAGCTGGCGCTGCCGGGGGTGCCGCTCGTCGTCGGGAGCTACCACGTCTCGCAGCAGAACACCCTGACCGGGAGGCTGACCCCGGCCATGTTCGACCGGGTGCTGGCCCGGGCGGCGCGGGCCGCCGGCTAGCGCGCGCGGCCCAGGGGCCGAGGCGCGGTCCGGCGGATGCGCCGCGCACCGGCCGGCGCCTCGGGGCGGCTGGAATCGGGCTCCGGCGCGCTGGCACGGCGCCTGCTCCCCGCCGGGCCGGATGCTGGTGCGGGTGCGCTCCGAGGCGGTCCTGGGCGTCACGGCCGTCGGGGTCGACGTCGAGGTCGACGTCGTCGGCGGGATGCCGGCGTTCAACCTGGTCGGCCTGGCAGGCGGCGCGGTGCAGGAGGCCAAGGTCCGGGTCCTGGCGGCGGTGCGGAACATCGGGGTGCAGCTGCCGCAGAAGCGGGTGACCGTCAACCTGGCCCCTGCCGATCTGCGAAAGGAGGGAACCGGCTTCGACCTGGCCATCGCGGTGGCGCTTCTCGCCGCCACCCACGCGCTCCCGCCGGAGGCCCTGGACGGCCTGCACTTCGTGGGGGAGCTCTCGCTCTCCGGAGAGGTGAAGCCGGTCCGGGGGGCCCTTCCCCAGGCCATCGAGGCGCGGCGCGCCGGGGCCCGCGGCCTGGTGCTCCCGGAGGCCAACGCCCTGGAGGCGGCCGCGGTGGAGGGGCTCCCGGTGCACCCGGCCCGGCACTTCGGGCAGATCGTCGCCTGGGCCCGCGGCGAGGCGGTGCTGCCGACCCAGCTGCCGCAGCCGGCCGCGCCCCAGCCCGCGGCAGGGCTCGACCTCCGCGACGTCGCCGGCCAGGAGACGGCCAAGCGGGCGCTGGAGGTGGCGGCGGCGGGAGGACACAACGTGCTCATGCTCGGGCCGCCGGGGAGCGGCAAGACCATGCTGGCGCGCCGGCTGCCCGGCATCCTGCCGCCGCTCAGCTTCGAGGAGGCGCTGGAGGCGACGGTGGTGCACAGCGTGGCCGGGTTGCTGCGCAACCGGGGCCTGCTCACGGAGAGGCCCTTTCGCGCCCCGCACCACTCCATCTCCGACGCCGGCCTGGTGGGCGGGGGGAACGCGCCGCGGCCGGGCGAGGTCTCGCTGGCCCACCAGGGCGTGCTCTTCCTCGACGAGCTGCCCGAGTTCAAGCGGCACGTGCTCGACGCCCTCCGGCAGCCGGCCGAGGACGGGGAGGTGGTGCTGTCGCGCGCCGGGCGGACGGTCAGCTACCCGGCCAGCTTCATGCTGGTCGCCGCCATGAACCCGTGCCCCTGCGGGCACCACGGCAGCGCCGGGCGCGCCTGCCAGTGCAGCCTGCTGGACCTCCAGCGCTACCGGCGCCGGATCTCCGGGCCGCTCCTCGACCGCATCGACCTGCACGTGGAGGTGCCGTCGCTGCCGGTCTCGCTGCTGGGGACGGCCGGCGCCGGGGAGGAATCGGCCGCCGTCCGGGGGCGAGCGGCCGCGGCCCGGCGCGCACAGGCCGACCGTGCCGGCTCCCGCGGCGCCCGCTGCAACGCCCACCTGCGCGGGGCGGCCCTGCGCCGCCACTGCGCGCCCGACGAGGCCGGTCGGGCGCTCCTCGTCCGGGCGGTGGAGCGGCTCGGACTCTCGGCCCGCGCCCATGACCGCATCCTGCGGGTGGCGCGGACCATCGCCGACCTGGAGGGATCGGATCCGGTCCGCGCCCTCCACGTCGGCGAGGCCATCCAGTACCGGGCCCTCGACCGGCCCATCTGAAAGGAGTCGCGGTGAGCAAGCTCAGCGAGCGGATGAAGGCCCTGGCCCAGGCGGTGGGCGCCATCGAGAAGCAGTTCGGCAAGGGCAGCGTGATGCGGCTCGGCGAGCAGGGGGAATCGCCGCCGGTGGCGGTCATCCCCTCGGGCTCCATCGGTCTCGACCTGGCCCTGGGGGTGGGAGGCTACCCGCGGGGCCGGGTGGTGGAGATCTTCGGGCCGGAGTCCTCCGGCAAGACCACGCTGGCCCTGCACGCCATCGCCGAGGCCCAGCGCCAGGGCGGGGTGGCGGCCTTCATCGACGCCGAGCACGCCCTCGACGTGGGCTACGCCCGCAAGCTGGGGGTGGGCCTGGCCGACCTCCTGGTGTCGCAGCCGGACACCGGCGAGCAGGCCCTGGAGATCGCCGAGCAGCTGGTGCGCTCCGGCGCCTGCGACCTGCTGGTGATCGACTCGGTGGCGGCGCTGGTGCCCCGGGCCGAGATCGAGGGAGAGATGGGGGACGCCCACATGGGCGTGCAGGCGCGGCTCATGAGCCAGGCGCTTCGCAAGCTGACCGCGGTGGTCTCGCGCAACCAGGCGACCGTGGTCTTCATCAACCAGATCCGCATGAAGATCGGCGTGGTCTTCGGGAATCCCGAGACCACCACCGGAGGCCACGCCCTGAAGTTCTACTCCTCGGTCCGGCTCGACATCCGGCGCATCGGCCAGGTCAAGGAGGGCGAGCTGGTGGTGGGCAGCCGCACCCGCGTCAAGGTGGTGAAGAACAAGCTGGCGCCGCCCTTCCGCGAGGCCGAGTTCGACGTCCGGTACGGGGTGGGGGTCGATCGCCCCTCCGAGGTCCTCGACCTGGCGGTGCAGCGCGGGTTGGTGGAGAAGGCGGGCGCCCACTTCGCGCTCGAGGGAGAGCGCATCGGCCAGGGCCGCGAGCGCGCCGCCGCCTGGCTGAAGGAGAACCCGGCGGCCATGGACGCCCTGACGGCGCGGCTCATGGCCCCGTCGGCGCCGGCGGCCGCCGCCGGCTAGAGGCGTCACTCCGAGCCGATCGGCCAGCGGCGCCCGCGGTGCGCCAGCGAGAACCCCCCCGGCGACGCCGCGTCCTCCTCCAGCTCGAGCCCCAGGGTCACCTGGGCCGAGCGGGAGAAGCGGGCGCGGTGGTCGCCCTTGACCCGGCAGTGGAGCGCGCCGGCGCGGTCGACGGTCAGGGTCTCGGGGCGGAGCGCCTCGGAGGACCCGTCGGAGAGGAGGAGCTGCCAGCCTTCGGACCCCGAGAGGAGCCCGCGCACCGCGTAGGGCGCGTCCTCGAGCTCGACGTAGGCGCTCTCCCGGCCGACCCGGACCAGGTATCGGCCGTCCGGCTGCCGCTCCAGGGATCGCCACAGGACCTCGAGCGTCCGGCGGTGGGTGACGGGCTCTCCCCGGTGGAGGAAGCGGCCCTCGAGGTCGATGGAGAGCCCGCTGCCCTCCCGCAGCAGCCGCCGCGCCCGCTCGTCGAGCCCCACCCGTCGATCCTCGCGCCGCCTCAGCGCAGGGCCAGGCGCAGCAGGTTCAGCGCCTCGTGTGCGGCGGTCCGCCGCACCCGGTCCCGGTCACCCCGGTAGAGCCGTTGCAGCCCCTGGGTTCCGGACGGCCCGGCCAGCGCCAGGAACACGGTGCCGACCGGCTTCTCCTCCGTCCCGCCGCTCGGGCCGGCGATGCCGGTGATGCCGATGCCCCAGGTGGCGCCGGCCGCCGCCCGGGCGCCCTCGGCCAGCGCCCGGGCGACCGGCTCGGAGACGGCGCCGTGACGGGACAGCATCCCCGGCGGCACCTGCAGCATGCGCGACTTCATCTCGTCGGCGTAGGCCACCACCCCGAGGTCGAAGACGGCCGAAGCGCCCGGGACCGAGGTGAGCGTCTCCGCCAGAAGGCCGCCGGTGCAGCTCTCGGCCAGGGCCAGCCGCTCCCGCCGCTCCGCCAGCCGGCCGACCACCATCGCGGCGAGCTCGTCCTTGCCCTCGCCCCACAGCGCCTCGCCGAAGATCTGGCGCACCTCCACCAGGATGCGGTCCGCCCGGGCCTCGGCCTCCGGCCCGAACACCGACCACTTCACGTGGATCTCCGGCCAGTGGGCCCGGTAGCCGAAGCGGACGCCGCGGTTGGCCGGGTCGTCCATGAGCGGCCGCATGCGCTGGTCGGCGTGCGACTCCGGCACCCCGAAGAGCTTCACCAGCCGCGACGCCGGCACCTGGTCGAGGCGGGCGGCCAGCCGGGGGAGCACCACCTCCTCGCAAAGCCCGCGGTACTCCACCGGCACGCCGGGCAGGCAGACGACCTCCCCGCGGCCGAGGGGGGCGATGAAGCCCGGGGCGGTGCCGAGCCGGTTGGGGATCACGGTGGCGCCGCGGGGGAAGCGGGCCTGCTTGGCGTTGTTGGGGGTCATCTCGCGGCCGAGCCGCTCGAAGCGCCTGCGGATGGCCTCCAGCGAGGGCGGATCCACCTCGAGCGGAGCTCCCATGGCGGCCGCCACGCACTCGGCGGTGAGGTCGTCCTCGGTGGGTCCGAGGCCGCCGCTCATCACCACCACGTCGGATCGACCGGTGGTCTCCTTCAGCGCCGCGAGGAGGTCGGCGCGGTCGTCCCCGACCAGCGTCTTGCGGCGGACCATCAGCCCCAGGTCCCACAGGCGGTCCATCAGCCAGGCGGAGTTGGTGTCCACCACCTGGCCGGTGAGGAGCTCGTCTCCGGTGGCGAGGATCTCGACCAGCAGGCTCATCGCGCCAGCTCCGCGCAGTACCAGGGGAGGGCACCGGAGCAGCCCAGCAGGGCGCGCAGCGCCAGCTCCAGGAGGAGCAGCGCGCCGGCGGCGTAGAGGCCGGCGACCACGTCGTCCAGCACCACGCCCAGGCCGCTCTTCAGGCGGTCCAGCGCCGAGGCCGGCCAGGGCTTCGACACGTCGAAGAGCCGGAACAGCGCCGCCCCGGCCAGCGCTCCCGGCCAGGACCAGGGGAAGAGTGCCATGGTCACGAGGTACCCCACCACCTCGTCGACGACGATGGGCGAGGCGTCCGCCACCTTCCAGTAACGGCCGGAGCGGTCGGCCGCATGGACGGCGAGGGCGGTGAAGCCCGCCAGCGTGACGAGGTACAGCGGCAGCGGCAGGTGGCGGAGCCACCAGAAGAGCGGAAGGGCGCCGAGGGTGCCGACCGTCCCGGGCGCGACGGGGGAGTATCCACACGGGCCCCAGGCTGCCAGCAGGACCCACGGACCGGGCGGCCCGTCGGGCTCGCCCCGCTTGAGGCGCCCGCGGAGCCGGTCGAGGACCCCTCGCGTCCCGGGCGATGGCGGAGCGGAGACGGCCACGCCCTAGATGTACTCGTCGCCCTCTTCCTTGGCCTCGACGTCGTCGTCGTCGGGCTCCAGGGCGTCGTCGGCCTCGATCTCGGCGCGTACCTGGGGGGGAAGGCGAGCGGCCTCGAGTGTCCTGTGGCGGAAGAAGATCGACTCGGCCAGGCCCATCAGGATGTAGGCGCCCATGTAGACCACCAGCACGAACGAGGCGCGCGTCGCCAGCCCCACCGCCAGACCCGCCAGCACCAGGAATGCGAAGGTGACGAGGCTCCGGGCCGAGAGGTGGACGTCCTTGAAGGTGCGGTAGCGGATGGTCGAGACCATGAGGAAGGCCAGCAGCCCCACCACCACCGCGATGGGGATGCGCGTGGCCGGGTTGGTGGTCGAGCCGAAGGCGCGGTAGTGGGCGATCACCAGGGACACGATGGCGCCGGCGGCGAGCGGGATGGGCAGGCCCACGAAGTAGCGGTGCGAGGCCTTGTCGCCGCGGTGGGCCAGCACGTTGAAGCGGGCGAGCCGGAGCGCCCCGGCCGCGGCGAAGGCGAAGGAGAGGAACATCCCGGCGAAGCCGAGCGGGGCGAGGGCCCACTTGTAGACCAGCAGTGCCGGGGCCGCGCCGAAGCTCACCACGTCGGCGAGGCTGTCGAGCTCGACCCCGAAGTCCGACTGGGTCTTGGTCATCCGGGCCACGCGGCCGTCGAAGGCGTCGAAGAAGATGGCGAAGAAGATCGAGAGCGCCGCCTGGTAGAGCTGGGCCGGAGCCGCCTCCCCGGCGCAGAGCGTCATGGCGTAGAAGCCGAGGAAGATCGAGCTGACCGTGAACAGGTTCGGCAGCACGAACATCGCCTTGCGGAGATTGATCTGCATGGATGCGCTGGCTCTCGAACGGGGGGCGGGGAGAAACCCCTCCTTTCATAGCAGGTTATGGTCGAGGGGGAGAAGCGGACGGCGGCGCGACCGTCGCTCCTCCGGCCGGCGGGCAGGGCTCGCGTACCTCCTCCCCGGCGAGGAGGCGCACCCGGGCGCCGGTGGCGCACTCGACGTAAAGGGCGGGATCGGTCCGCCAGCGGTTCCAGCGGGCGGTGGCGGTCGACCCGCTCGCCGCCACCAGCCCCGGCCCCCGGCCGGTGCACCGGTTTCCCTGCAGCTCGGCCTGCGCCCCGTCCAGCAGGACCAGGCAGCCGGCCGAGCCGCCCTCGGCCTCCACCCCGTCGAGGACCACCGTGCCCCCCGAGGCCTCGAGCGCCGCCCCCGCACAGCCCAGCAGTTCGCTCCCGGAGAGATGGATCGCCCCCTTCAGGCTCTGGACGCAGGCTCCGAGGACCCCCCCCTGCTCGCTCGCGCCGGAGACCGAGACCCCGCTTCCGGTGATGCGTCCCCCGTACGAGGCGGAGAGCCCGCTCGGCCCCGGGGCCACCACCACCACCGCCTCGAGCCGCACCGAGCCGTCCGCCACCGTGAGGGCCGCCGAGGCCGAGGGGCCGAAGAGGATGACCCGGGACAGCGACAGCTGCCCGTGCAGCATGCCGGCGCCGGAAATCCCTCCGTGGATCGACCCGCCCGTCAGGGAGGCGCTGCCGTCGCGCTGGAGGAGCCCGTACATCCCGCCGCGCAGCTCCACCTCCGAGCCGTCCACCCTCCCGGCCCCCAGGAAGAGCCCGCAGGACCCGCCGTCGAGGACCACCTCCCGCAGCCTCACCTCCCCGCCGTCCACCTTGAGTGCGCAACGGGCCGGCCCGGCGCGCACGGTGAGCCCGGAGAGGGAGAGCGGGCCGGCGGCGCGGATGCCATCCTCGCCCTCGGGCGGCTCGAGGACGGTCCGCTCCGGCCCGGCGCCGGCGATGGCCAGGCCGGCGGGAGCGCGAAGCGATTCGCGGTAGGTCCCGGCTGCGAGCCGCAGCGAGTCCCCGGGTCGCGCCCGGGCCGCGGCCTCGGCCAGCGACCCGCCGGCCGGAACCTCCAGGGTCGCCAGCAGGGCCAGTGCCCAGAGCGCGGTGGTCATGCGGGTCAGTATCCCGCGTTTCCCGCGAGCAGGGGGGCCCCGAGCAGCGCCAGGGGATCGCGGGCGCGGCCGCCGCTCCAGACCTCGAAGTGCAGGTGCGGCCCGGTGGCCTTGCCCGTGGCTCCCACCAGCCCCAGCGCCTGCCCGGGCTCCACCGCGTCGCCCGGGGCGCAGAGCACGCGCGACAGGTGGCTGTAGCGCGTGGTGAGGTCCCCGTCGTGCCGCACCTCCACCATCAATCCGTAGCCCTGCGTCCAGGCGGCGTGGACCACCCAGCCGGCGGCGGCGGCCGTGACCACGCGGCCCGGGCGGGCGGCCAGGTCGATCCCGTAGTGCATCCGGCGCAGCCCGTCGAGCGGGTGCAGCCGCAGCCCGAAGGTGGAGGAAAGGCCGGCGCTCTCGATGGGCCACTGCAGCCGCGCGGGCGGGGTGCGGACCGCCAGGCCCTGGCCCAGGGCCCGGGCCGCGGCGGTCCTGGCCCCGAGCCGTCCGACGGCCGCGGCCACCCGCGCCGAGAGGTCCGGCGGCGGATCGCCGAAGCGCCGCCGGTCATACTCCATCTCGGCCTCGACGGTGGTGCGCGCCCGGACCAGCTCCAGGAGCGGGGTCTGCGGCAGGCTGCGAAGCAGGTAACGCTCCAGGTCGTCGACGAGCCGGTGCCAGGCGGCCGCCGCCTCCGCCGGGAACTCCTGGCCCGCCGGCGTTCGCTGGCGTCGCAGCCGGGCCTCGGCGCCGAAGCGCGCCAGGGTCCCGTCCATCGGGGGCCCGAGCGGCGTCTCGCTCGGGACCTTGAGCGGCGCCACCTCCTTCGCCGGAGGCCTGGGGGCGCCCTCGGGCTCCATGGGCTCGAGGAGGATCCCGGCCTCCTGGAAGCTCATGGAGGACTTGCCGTGCGAGCAGGCCGCGGCGGCGAGGCAGAGGAGCCCGAGCAGGCGGATCGAGGGACGCATGCGAGGCGGGGACGCCTCGGCCATGCTAGCCACGGCTTCCGCGCGGCCGCCTGTCACCCGTTCATGCGTGTGGGCGACGGTGCGAGGGCGCCCCGCAGGCGACCACCCGCCCGGCGAAATCGCCGGCCCTGGCCGGCGGCGCGCCGGATGCTAGATTCCACCCATGGCCGGGCGCCGCCCACAGCGACGGGAGAGGCCGGCGGCCCGCTCCGAGCGGGCCCGGGCCCGGCGGGCGGTGGAGCGCCTGGAGCGCGCCATGCCCGACGCGCGCATCGCGCTGCACTTCGGGGGCGACGTGGAGCTCCTGGTGTCGGTGATCCTCTCGGCCCAGTGCACCGACGCTCGCGTGAACCTCGCCACGCCCGCCCTGTTCGCGCGCTTCCCCGACGCCGCGGCGTACGCGCGGGCCGAGCCGGAGGAGCTGTGGCCCTACATCCGGAGCCTGGGCCTCTTCCGCACCAAGGCCAGGTCCATCGCGGCCGCCATGCGGGCCGTCGCCGGCGTGCACGGAGGCCGGGTGCCGCGGACCCGCGCCGACCTGGAGGCGCTTCCTGGGGTCGGGAGGAAGACCGCCGGGGTGGTGCTGCTCCACCTCGGCGCGGGCCACGCCTTCCCGGTGGACACCCACGTCGGGCGGGTGGCGCGGCGGCTCGGCTTCACCCGGCACCAGCACCCCGACCGCGTCGAGCAGGATCTGATGGCGCTCCTGCCGCCCGAGCGCTGGGGCCCGGCGCACCAGCTCCTCGTCTGGCACGGACGCCGCACCTGCCGGGCAAGGCGCCCAGCCTGCGAGCGGTGCCCGCTCGAGGACATCTGCCCCAGGCTCGGGGTCGGGAAGGCCTCCGCGGCGCGGCGAGGCGGGAAGCGCCCTACAGGGCCGAGTCGTGCGACGGCGCCCGCCGGACCTCGTCCGGGCTCTCGGTGGCGCGCTCGGCCTTCAGCTTCTTCATCCGGCGGCGGATGATCTCCCGCTTCAGGCTGGAGAGGTGGTCGACGAAGACCGTGCCCTCCAGGTGGTCGTGCTCGTGCTGGACGGCGATGGCGAGCAGCCCCTCGCACTCCATCTCGAACGGCTCTCCGCGGTAGTCGAGCGCCCGGACCCAGACCTTGGCGGCCCGCTCGACCTCCTCGGCCTCGCCCGGGACGGAGAGGCACCCCTCGGTGTAGGTGGTGACCCCATCGGTCCGGACGATCTCCGGGTTCACCAGGTGGATGAGCCTCTGACCTTCCTGGCGCGGGGAGGTGTCGATCACGATGCAGCGCTTCAGCTCGCCCACCTGCGGGGCGGCGAGGCCCACGCCGTCGGCGGCGTACATGGTCTCGGCCATGTCGTCGAGCAGCCGCCGGATTGCGTCGTCCACACGGGCGACCGGGCGGGCGACCTGCTTCAGGACGGGGTCGGGCCAGATGAAGATTTCGCGGGTCATGCAGCGGTCCCCTGTTCGGGGTGGATGATAACCGGGCGGCTGGCCGCTCGCACCTCGGGGCGCCAGGCGGTCAGCCCTCCGCCCCGCCCAGGCCGGCCAGGTACTCGCGGCGGAGGTCGTCCGCGGAGAGGACCTCGCGCGCCTCGGCCACCACCCGGCGGATCTCCTCGGCCATCCGAGGCAGCTCCGGCTCGCGCAAGCCCTCGAAGCGGAGGGGGTCGAATTCCGCCGACAGCCGGTCCGCGGCCTCGCGGATCTCGTGAGGGGTGCAGCGGCGGGACAGGCCGAGGATGGCGAAGTAGTCGGCCCGCCGCACCTGTTCGAGCTTCTCTCGGGCCCGCGCCAGGTCGAGGGAAGGCCCGGCCGGCGCTCCGCCCCGGTGGCGCACCTCCAGCGCCCCCACCAGCACCAGGCCGGCCAGGCACTGCCGGCTGGAGACCGCGTCGAGCGCGCCGCTCGCCAGGATCTCGTCGAGGGTGCGCAGCCCGTCGGCGAGATCGAGGAGGCGCTGCTCCCCGGGGGAGAGCCCGAGGTCCTCGGCCGGGGCGCCGCCGGCCGGCGCCAGGAGGGTGTCCGGTCCGCCCAGCACCTCGTCGAGGCGCGGGCCGTGCCAGCGGCGGCGGACGCCTTCCAGGGCGAGCGCCAGCGGGCCGCGCTCGAGCGCCACCCGCTCCTCGGGGGGAACAGGGCCGGGGGCGAAGGCGAACCGGCCCGCCTGCTCCTCGAACAGGGCGAACACCACCTCCTCGGTGCGCCGGCGCACCAGGGCAGTGAGCTCGGAGGTTTTCAGGAATCCCCGCTCGAGCAGCAGCAGCGCGGCGCGGCGGGAGGCGAGCCCCGCCACCGCCGTACCGAGCAGGCGGTGCTGCTCGCGGGTGAGGAGGCCGAGCCGGAGCGCCACCTCCTCGACGCGCTCGTGCGGCGCACCGCTGGTCGCCCCGACCACGCGCCCCCCCTCGATGAACAGCGAGCGCGGGGCGCTGGCGGTGAAGTCGAGCCGACCGGTGAGGCGGGACCGGGCCGCCCGGGCGAGCAGGGCCGGCATGGACAGTTGCTCGAGCGATCCGGCGACGAGGTCAGGGGCGGGCGGCTCGCCGACCGGCGACGGCTCGGCTGGCTGGGCCGCGAGCGCAGGTGGACGGGGCGGCGGGAGCTCCTCCGGCGCCGGCGGCGCGGCCCTGGCCCTCCGCTCGCCGGCGAGGGCCAGGGCGCGGCGGCGGGCCTGCGCCTCCGCCTCGCGCGCGGCGGCCACGGCCGCCTCGCGCTCGGCCGCCTCCTCGGCGTCGCGGCGGGCCCGCGCCTCCCTCTCTCGCGCCTCCTGCTCGGTGGCGAGGCGGGCCTGCCTCTCCGCCTCGCGTGCCGCGGCGGCGGCGAGCTCCCGCTCGGCGGCCTCCTCGGCCTCCCGGGCCGCGATGGCGGCCAGCTCGCGCGCCGCGGCCTCCTCGGCCTCCCGGGCCGCGATGGCGGCCAGCTCGCGCGCCGCGGCCTCCTCGGCCTCCC
>Ga0079037_100000539_pt1 | contig 17563 bp, 11 predicted proteins | sample Mud3Dept4metaG_FD_71479 | JGI IMG/M metagenome (GOLD analysis project Ga0079037, IMG submission 71479) | Freshwater wetland microbial communities from Ohio, USA, analyzing the effect of biotic and abiotic controls - Mud 3 Core 4 Depth 4 metaG | ecosystem: Environmental > Aquatic > Freshwater >... | reverse complement strand
ACGCCGAAGAGACGGGGCTCGAGGTCGTCCAGAAGGCGGGCTGCTCCGCCGCAGCCGACATCCCCGCCTGCCTTCGCGGCCTCTCCACCGAGGCCATCGTCTCCGCGCTTCCCGGCGTGGTCAGCACGCTCCAGGCTTCCACCTACGGCCCGGCCGTGGACGGCTTCGTCCTTCCGGTCTCTCCGTTCGACGCGCTCACGGCCGGGACCCACAACCACGTCCCCTTCGTCGTCGGCGCGAACGCCGACGAGACGGCCCTGGGCGCTCCCGCCGTGCCGACCGAAGCCGCCTACGCGGCCCTCGTCGCCGAGGCCTACGGCCTCTATGCCCCGCGGGTCCTCAGGCAGTACCCCGCCTCGGCGTATCCGTCTCCGCAGAAGGCCTTCATCGCCGTGACGACCGACTCCCGGTTCGTCTGCAACGCCCGGCGCATCGCACGCGCCGCCGCCGCCGGCCAGAGCGAGCCGGTCTACCGGTATTTCTTCACGAAGAGCCTCGACACGTTCCCGTACTCGCCGGGTGGAGCCTTCCACGGCCTCGAGCTGTCGTTCGTCTTCGGAACGCTCGCGGACACGAGCGGCCGGCCGATGTCGCCGGCGGAGAAAGCGCTTTCAGACGCGATGCAGGGCTACTGGTCGCGCTTCGGGGCGTCGGGAATTCCGGACGGCCCCGGAGCCGTGGCGTGGCCGCGCTACGACCCGGGGCTCGACACGACGCTCGTCCTCGGCGACACGATCGCGCCGGTCAACGGCATCCGGACGGCGAACTGCGATTTCTGGGAGTCGCTGCTTCCCTGACGGAGGAGAGATCGCGGGTCAGGCGAGCTTCGGGAACGTCGCCACGGCGCGGGTCGGTTTTCCCTTCTCCGACAGGAGTGTCAGCGTGCCTCCGTGGGCCCGGACGATCCGATCGGCGATCGGGAGGCCGAGGCCGGTCCCGGCCGGCTTCGTCGACTCGAAGAGACGGAAGAGCTCGTCCTTCTTCTCGTCGGGGACGCCGGGACCGAGGTCGGTCACGGTGAGGCGCCAGAAGGGCCCCTCCTCGTCGACCCGGACGTGGACCTCGCGCGCCATCGCCTTCTCGTCCTCGACCGCGTCGAGGGCGTTTCCGACGAGGTTCAGGACGACCTGCTTGACGCGGGCCGGGTCGAGGCTCGCCGGCGCGCCCCCGGCGTGCGGCGTGAAGTCGAGGACGATGCCGCGCTTCGTCGCCTCGGGCGACAGGAAGGCGACCGCGTCGGCGGCCGGCTCGTTCAGGTCGCAGGGGACGGAGCTGATGGGCGAGGGGCGGGCATACGCGAGGAAGTCGGTCAGCAGCTTCGCCAGGCGCCCCGTCTCGTGCCGCGCGGACTCCGCCAGCTCGGCGGCCGAGGCCGGCGGCACGCTCCCCCGCGGAGCGCTCCGGAGCTGCTCCTCGAGGAGCTCGAGGTTCAGGCTCATGGCGTTCAGCGGGTTTCGGATCTCGTGGGCGAGCCCGGCGGCGACCTCACCCAGCTCCGCCCGCCGCTCGGCCTCGACGCGCGCCTCGTCGATCCGCCGGGTCTGGCGGTAGAGGATGGCGACCGCGGCCGAGGCCGCGGCGATCCCGAGAAGGGAGACGACGGCAGCCGCCGTCGTCCGGAGGTAGAGCTCGTTCCGGAGCTTCTCCACCCGCCGGGCCAGCTCCTTCCGCGACACGCCGAAGCGGAGGACGGCGAACTCCCCGATCGGGACCTCGATGTCGTAGGGGTTCGAAGTGGGCGCCTCGAGCGAGTAGGTCCGGGGAAGCGGGAGGACCGGATCGATCGCCCCCCCGACCCCTCCCTCGGGACCTTCCCCTCTCGACTCCGGGACCTTGAGCGTCGAGGCGTACGAGTAGATGACCTCCTTCTTCCGGACGTCCTCGATCTGGACCTCGGTCAGGATCTGCCGCTCGGCAAGCCCCTGCCGGATGAAGCGGTCGATCTCGGTCTGCTTCAGCTTGAGGATGTAGGGATCGCCCGCCGACCGCTCCGCCACGCCCCGCGCGATCCGTTCCGCGTCGAGGCGCGAGAGAAGGAGCGCGTCGTTCACGACGTCGCGCGAAAGGGAGCGGAAGAGGAGACGGCCGAAAAGGGCGACGGAGCCGGCCGTCAGGACGCCGAGGATGACGAGGACGGCGGTGAGCCGGTTCCGGAACCTCCGGCCTTCACGATCCGGCATGCCCGCAGTTTACGGCGGAGGCCTACTCGTGCCTCTTCAGGTACCTGAAGTCCTTGACGTCGTACTGCTTCATCTTCGCGATGAGGCTGCCGCGCGAGATGTTCAGGAGGCGCGCGCCGAGCGACTGGTTCCCCCGGACCTTCCGCATGACCCGCTCGATGACCTGCCGCTCGACCTTCTCCACGATCTCCTTCAGGTCGTCGCTCTCCTTCAGGGCCAGCTCGACGTGCTCGCCGGAGAACTTCTGGTCCAGGTCCCCGAGCTTCACGGGACCGGTCCCGAGCTGGGCCGCGAGGCGCCGGACCTCGTTCTCCAGCTCGCGGACGTTCCCCGGGTAGGAGTAGTTCAGGATGGCGTTCATCGCCTCGACGTCGAACCGGTCGGCCGCCGGCCCGGCGTGCCGCGCGGCGAAGGCGTCGAGGAGGGACGGGAGGTCCTCCTTCCGATCCTTCAGGGGGGGGAGGCGGAGTGTGAGGGAGGAAATGCGGAAATAGAGGTCGTCCCGGAAGTGGCCGTCCTCCACGGCCCGGGTGAGCGGACGCGACGACGTGCCGATGACGCGGACGTCGACCGGGACGGTCCGACCGCCCGGCGCCGCCACTTCGCGGGCCTCGAGGAGCCGGAAGAAGAGGGCCTGCGTCGCGGCCGGGAGGTCCCCGACCTCCTCGATGAGGAGCGTCCCCCCCTCCGCCTCGAAGAGACGGCCGGGGCGCCGCTTCCGCTCCGCGGTCACCGCTCCGCCGAGGAGGTCCTCCTCGAGGGAGTTGGCCGTGGTCGCCGTCGCGGCGATCCGGACGAGCGGGCGCGACCGGCGCGGCGAGAGGGCGTGGAGCGTCTCGGCCGCGAGCGTCTTGCCGGTTCCGACGTCGCCGACGAGAAGGACGGGGGCCCGCGCGGCCGCCACGCGCGAAAGCGATCCCTTCAGGTTCTGCATCGCGAGAGACTGACCGACGAGAAGCGAGAGGGGATCGTCCATGGAGGAGGCCACGGGAGCGGCCGCCGAGAGGCTGCCTCGCTCGGAGAAGGAGGTCTCGCTGCGGAAGGCGTGGACGAAACCGAGCGTCGCCGCGAGGTGGGAGACGAAGTCGGACCAGACCGGGTCGGCGGCCGTCTCGGACGGGATGACGACGGCCGCGACGACCTCGCCGGCCGGGGGCGTCACCGGGAAGAGGCGGAGGCGGGAGCCCCCTTCGAAGACGTCGAGCGGCCCCCCGCGCTGCTTCAGGTCGGAGAGCGTCCGCGCGGAGAGCTTCGGGAGCGTCCCCTTCCAGAGGGCGGCGAGCGCCTCGCCGGCGCCCGGCTCCTCGAGAGAGGCAAAGGCGACGCTGTGGATCGGCGAGCCGCTCGTGATGAAGGAGGCCAGCTCCTGGAGCATCTCCTCCCAGGGGCCGCCGTGCGAGAGGCGGGAGAAGACTCCGGTCCAGAGGTCGAGTGAGCGGGACGAGGCCGGCGGGCGCTCCTCGGCAGCCCTTCGGGGGGCAGGCTCCGGCGGAGGGGTGTAAGGGCGCGGCGTCGGCGGGGGCGGGGCGGGGCGTACCGGGGGGGGCGGCTGCGGGGTCGGGGCGGCGACGTGGTTCCCGCCGAGGGCGGCCTGCGCGACCGAGAAGGCGTCCCGCCCGCGTGGCGGGGGGGCCGCGATCCGGTTCGGGTTCGGAGCCGGGCCGTTCAGGAGGGTGATCGTCGCCTCGCCGATCGTGATCCGGTCCCCGGCGGCCAGCGAGGCCGACCGGACGACCGATCCGTTCAGCGTGACGTCCGAGCCGGGAGAGGTCCCCAGGACGTCGAGGCGAAGCTCGTCGCCCGCCACGGAGATCCGGGCGTGCCGCCCGAGTACACCGCGCGCGCGGACCACCAGGTCATTGCCCGAAGAAGCGCCAATGTGGATGACATCGCGGTGAACCTTCCGGACTTCCGACTCGCCGCCGGTCTTCCGGACCTCGAAGCTCAGCATGGAAGTAAGCCTCCCGGGAGCGCGGGACCGTTATCTGAACAGATGGATCCTAGCACGCCAACCGGGGGGTGTGCGCCCGAGAACGTCAGGATTTGAACGGTCGCCCGGTCCTCTGCTCCGTAGAATCGGGGGCAGGAACGACCGTGGAGCCCCCCTCCTCTCAGACCCCTCCCTTCCGATCCGCGCAGGACCCGACTCTGAACCGGATCGTCGAGACGGTCCGCGGGGTTCTCGACCCCGACGCCGTCGAGATCGAGGTCCATTTCCACCCCGGGAAGCTCCGGTACCGGCGCCGATTCCTCCGTCACCGCGTCTCCGGCGCCCGCGCCGTCCGGACCGTTTCGCGCCCCGTCGCCACGACGCTCCGGCTCGAGCTCCCCTTCCGGTGCGCCGACCGGGTGAGCGGGAAGCTCTCCCTCCTCCGGCGGGCACCCCGCCCCTGGACCGGCCCGGAGAAGCTCCGGTTCGAGCTCCTCGCCCCGTTCGCCGCCCAGCTTCTCGAGCTCGCGGCCCGCTGCGAGATGGACGGGAGCGCGCCCCGGCGCCTCCCCCCTCTCGCCCCGGGCGAGATGAAGCCGCGCCTGAAGTCCATCGGGCTTTCGGAGCGCGAGGCCGAGGTCGTGGCCGCCCTCCTCAAGGGGCTCCGGAACGCCGAGATCGCGCGGGAGCTCTTCATCACGGAGTGGACGGTGAAGGACCACCTGAAGCACGTCTTCGCGAAGCTGGGCGTCCGCTCGCGGGGCGGCCTCCTCCGGGCGCTCTTCGACGAGACCCTTCTCTCGTGACGGGAGGCGTGCTAGCGTCACGCGCCGCCCGGCGGCATCCCTGAATGTTCCGTCTCAAGAAACTCGAGATCCAGGGCTTCAAGTCGTTCGTCGACCGCACCGCCCTGACGCTCCCCGGCCGCATCACGGCGATCGTCGGGCCGAACGGCTCCGGGAAGTCGAACATCGCCGACGCGGTCCAGTGGGTCCTCGGCGAGCAGTCGGCCAAGAGCCTCCGCGGCACGACGATGGAGGACGTCATCTTCCACGGCGCGGCCCGGCGGAAGGCGATCGGGATGGCCGAGGTGGCGCTGACGCTCGAGTCGCGCGGCGGCGACCACTGGGTCGAGACGGGGGGCGAGGTGACGATCGCCCGGCGCGTCACGCGCGATGGCGAGAGCGACTACGTCCTGAACGGGAAGAAGTGCCGGCTGCGCGACGTGCAGGACCTCCTCCTCGGGACCGGCCTCGGGGTCCGGGCCTACTCGATCATCGAGCAGCAGAAGATCGAGCTGATCCTCTCGACGAAGCCGCAGGACCGGCGGCGCCTGATCGAGGAGGCCGCCGGCGTCTCGAAGTACAAGATCCGGAAGCGGCAGGCCGAGGTGAAGCTCGAGGAGACGCGCGGGAACCTCCTCCGCCTCTCCGACATCGTGGGCGAGATCGAGCGGAACTGCGCCTCGCTGAAGCGCCAGGCCTCGCGGGCCTCGCGCTGGAAGGAACAGGCGGCCCTCCTCGCAGAGCTGAAGAAGACGCTCGCGCGTCTCCGTTCCGACCGGCTCGGGACCGGCCTCGCGGAGGCGGAGGCCGCGCTCCGCGCCGCGACCGGCGCCGAGGGAGCCGCCCTCGCGGAGACGGGACGGAAGGAGGCGGAGCTCACCGAGTCGCGCCGGCTCGCTGACGAGGACGAGACGCGGCGACGCGAGCGGAGCGACGAGCTGGCGCGGGCCCGGGAGGCGCTCCTCTCCGCCGAGGCGGCCGTCGCCGCCGCCGCGCGCGACGCCGAGGACGCCGCCGCGCGGCAGCAGCTCCTCGAGGGGCAGCGCGCCGAGGCGCAGGCCGACCACCTCCGGGCCGTGGAGGAATCAGGGCGCGCCGAGGCGGCCCGCTCCGCCGTCGACACGGAGCTGGCCGCGGCCGAAGCCCGGCTCGCCGAGGCCTCCGCGCGCCTCGAGGAGGTCAGCCTTCGCGAAGCCGACGTGGCGTCGCGGCGCGAAGGAGCCCGGCGTGAGCTGCTCGCCGCGGGCGCCCGGTCCGCCGAGGCCTCGAACCGGGAGCGGGACGCGGCCCTCCTCGCCGAGCGCCTCTCCTTCGCCCGGACGAAGCTCGACGAGCAGCTCGTCCGGGCGCGCGAAGCGCTCGGGGGACGCGAGGCCGCGGCGCGTGAGGCCGAGGCTCAGAAGGCCGCGGCGCGCGCCGCGCTCGACGCGGCCCGGGCGGAGCTGGATCAGCTCGGCGAAGGGCGACGCGCGGCCGAGGAGAGGCTCCAGGCCCTCAAGGCCGATCGGGACCGGCTCCTGTCCCGCCAGCACGAGATCGCCCTCCGGATCGCCGCCCTGACGACGACGCTCGCCGAGCGAGAGGCGGGGGGCGAGGCGGCCCGGAGAGCTCTCGAGACGGCCGGGATCTCCCCGGACGGCGTCCTCGCCGACCACTTCGAGGCGCGGCGCGGGTTCGAGGCGGCGCTCGACGCCGCCCTCGGCGCGGCCCTCGAGGCGCCCGTCCTCGAAGGCCGCGAGGCGCTCGGCCGCGCCCTCGACGCCGTCCGGGGCGAGAAGCTGGGAACGGCGCGCTTTCTCCTCCCGATCCCCGATTCCCCCTTCCCGCTCCGGCCGCACGACCCGCGCGTCCTCGGCGTCGCGCGCGAGCTCCTCTCCCCGCGGCCGGGCGACGAGCGTCTCGCCGCCGCCCTTCCGGACGCCGTGGTCGTGGAGAGCCTCGACGACGCCCTCGCCCTCGCGCCGTTCCATCCCGAGCGGGCGATCGTCACCCGCGACGGCGTCGTCGTGAGGGGCTCGGTCGTCGAAGCCGCCGGGACGGAGGTGCCGGGCGAAGGGCTCTTCATCGTCCGGCGCGACCTCGCCGCCCTCGCCGAGGAGCGGGAGAACCTGATCCGGGGGATCGACGGGTTCGACCTCGAGATCGACGGAACTTCCGCGGCCGCCGGAGACCTCGCGACGGAGGCCGACCGGGCCCTCGCCGCCGTCCGGGCGAAGGAGCGTGATCACTCCGAGGCCGAGGCGCGCTCCGCGGCGGCCGCCGAGGAGAGCCGCCGCTCCGGACAGGAGCTCTTCGTCCTGACCCGGGAACGCGAGGGGCTGGAGGCCGACCTCCAGTCGGCCGGGACGATGCGCGCCGAGGCGGCCCGCCTTTCCGAGGGACGGACCGCCGAGCTCGCCACGCTCGAGCGGACGATCGTCGAGCTGGAATCCGGCATCGAGACCCTCCGTGCGTCGCGCCTCTCGGCGGCCGAGGAGGACGCCTCGGCGCGGAACGCCCGCGACGTCCTGACGGAGCGCCGCCGCGCCGTCGAGGAGGCCGCCGCCTCGGCCTCGGCCCGCGCCGCCGAGGCCGCCCGCCGGGTCGCCGAACTGTCGCAGGGGATCGGGGAGAGCGCGGCCCGCGCCGAAGCCGCCCGCACCGCCGGAGAGGCGGCCCGGTCGGCGCAGGCCGTCGCGGCGGCGGAGGCCGGATCGGCCGAGAGCGCCCGGGCGGAGGCCGACCGGCTGGCCGAGGAGCGCCGGCTCGTCCGCGAGGAGCTCGAGAAGGGCGAGCACGCCGCCCGCGAAGCCCTCGACGCCGCCCGGCGCGCCCGCTTCGACGCCGAGCTGGCCCTCGAGCGGCGGAAGGCCGACCGCGATCACCTCGTCGAGACGTGCCGGACCGAGTTCGGCTGCCTTCCCGAGGAGCTTCCCGAGGTCGCCGTTCCCGTGGGGAGCGCGCCGCCCGACGAGGCCGCCCTCGCCGAGGAGGTCGTCGAGAAGACGCTCGCCCTCGAGCGGCTCGGACCGGTCAACCATGCGGCGCTCGAGGAGTACGAGGTCGAGTCGAAGCGCCTGCGGGAGCTGACGACCCAGAAGCTCGACCTCGAGATGTCGCTCGAGCAGATCCTCGAGACGATCCGGACGATCAACCTGACCTCCTCGGAGCGCTTCGCCGAGGCCTTCGCCGCCATCAACGCGAACTTCGCCGAGGTCTTCCGCCGGCTCTTCCGGGGCGGCACGGCCGCGATGCAGCTTCTCGACGAGGACGACCCGCTCGAATCGGGCCTCGAGATCATGGCGCAGCCCCCGGGGAAGCGGAACCAGACGATCGGCCTCCTCTCGGGGGGCGAGAAGGCCCTGACGGCGATCGCCCTCCTCGTCTCGATCTTCCGGTACAAGCCCTCCCCCTTCTGCATCCTCGACGAGGTCGACGCGCCGCTCGACGAGGCGAACATCGACCGCTTCACGTCGCTCCTCGTCGAGCTTTCCGAGGAGACGCAGTTCGTCCTCATCACGCACAACAAGAGGACGATGGAGACCGCCCAGGCCCTCTACGGCGTGACCCAGGAGGAGCCGGGAGTCTCGAAGCTCGTCAGCGTCCGGTTCGACTAGGCGGCCGTCTCCCCCGGCCCCGGCCGGTCCGTCGCCGCGCGGACGAGCGCCCAGACCGAGAGCCCCGCGCAGAGGACGAAGACGGCGAGGAAGAGGGCGAGGACTCCCCACTGCGGGACGACCTCGAGCCGCTCGCCCGCCCGGGCCGCCGCGAGGTACAGGTCGCGGACCTGGTGGCGCGTCACGACCATGAAGAGCGCCGCCGCCGCGAAGTGGCCGAGGATGACCCGCGCGAGGCGCGTGTTTCCCGGCGCTCCGACCGCCTTGACGAGAAGGCCCAGGAGGGCCATCCCCGTCAGGATGCCGAGGCCGAGCGGCAGCATCTTCCCGATCCCTCCGGTCATGAGCCCCGAGATGACCGGCTGCGGGAGGACGCCGAGGAGCCAGAGGCCGACGGCGAACTGCGCACCGGTCAGGACGAGCGCCACGAAGAGGCCGAAGCGGGCGGCCTCCGGCGCCGCCTCGCCGAGCGGCCGCGGCCACGCGGCCGGAAGGAGCGCCGCCATCGAGACGGCCGCGAGGACGAAATGGAGGAAGCGCGGCAGGAACGTCGGATCCCAGAGGACGAGCTCCGGCCGGGCGAGGTAGACGCTCCAGAGGGAGGGCCGGACCGAGATGAGGTGGACCGACGTCTGGATCGCCGCGATCCCGAGGTAGAGGAGGGCCGAGAGGGCGAGAAGGACCGTCGCGTCCTTTCCCGCCCGGAGCCGGAACTTCGCGGCCCAGTTCAGGTAGTACCCGAGCATGAGGAGGACGAGAAGGCCGAGCCAGACGGGAGCGACGAGGACCGAGGCCGTGTAGAAGAACCGTCCGTAGAGGACCTGCAGGAAGAGGAGGGGCGCGATCGCGAACGTGATCGCGAGAGAGAGCGCCCACGAGTTGATCTCGGCGAGGAAGAGCGTGACGGCCCGCCGCCGCCCGCCGGAGAGGGAGACGGGAAGGAGCGCCGCGAAGAGCGAGCCGCCGAGGGCCGCGTTGACGCAGAGGAGATGGAGGAAGAAGGTCGCGATCCAGAGGACGACGAGCAGGTCCGGCGGGCCGGGGACCGGCGCCGGGTCGAGGGCCGGGATCAGGTCAGTGCGCACGGGTCGCCTCCGCGGTCTTCTCGGGCTTCGGGACCTTCAGGGAGTCGAGGTAGGCCACGAGGGCCGAGAGCTCCTCGTCCGTCCCGACGAAGGGGGGCATGAAGGGGAAGTCGGGCTTCCCGGGCGGCTTCGCCGTCCACTTCGCCCCGTCGTCGCGCAACGACGTCAGGAAGAGCGAGAGGAAGTCGGCGTCGGCGGCGGCCGTCATCTTCCGGATCGAGAGGTAGCCGTCCAGCGTGTGGCATGCGGCGCACTGGGCTCGGTAGACGGCGCGGCCGCGGGAGACCGGGTCGCGCCCCGCCTCGTGCGCCGCCCAGCGCGCCTTCGAGAGGATTCCGTCCCGGTTCAGGGCCGGGATCTCGGAGACGAGGATGCCGTTCGAGAACATGTAGCCCCGGACGATGAAGGGCTTTCGCGCTCCTTCGCGGGCCCGCTCGTACCCGCCGAGGAGTCCGAAGGCCGCGAGGAGGGCGAGAACGGCCTGCGGCCACCGGACGGACCGTGGGAACAGGGCCGCGAGGAGGGCGAGAACGGCCGCCGCGCCGAGGGAGAAGAACATGTGCCGCCACCCCGTCGCGAGCGAGGCGATGAGGGGCTTTGCGCCGAGGAAGTTCGCCTGCACCTCCGCCGGGAGCACTCCCTTCCACCAGAAGAGGCCGGCCGTCGCGAGGAGGATCCCGGCGACCCCGATCCGGGCGAGGAACCGGACGAGGCGCGACCGGGCCTCGCGATCCCTCTCGCGGAGGGCCGCGAGCGTCAGGTAGGCCGCGGCGAGGAGGAGGCAGACCCCCGTCCGGAAGAGAAGACCGGGAAGGTACGTCGGGTTGAGGAAGCCGTCCCAGAAGCCGCGCGTCTCGAGCCAGCGCCCCGGCGTCAGCATGAACCCGAGGATTCCCTGGATGATGACGAGGGACATGTAGGCCGCGAAGGCGTAGAGGACGATCAGGAGGAGGTGCGTTCTCGGGCGGACCCGGTCCCACGTCGCGTACCAGGCGAGGGCCGTCACGACCTCGAGGAGGAAGAAGGCCCACTCGATCGCCCACCCCCAGACGAAGGTGTGGATGAGCGCCGAGGTGGCCGCGGGATGGACGAGGCCGATGACGAACCAGATCGCGACGCCGCTGATCGCGCCGAAGACGGTCGAGACGAGGATCAGCATGAGCGACGCCCGCTTCAGAAGCGCGCGGAGCGCGGGGTCGGGACGGCGGACGAGGGTCGCCTCGGCCCACGCCATGACGAGGCCGCCGCCGACGGCGAAGTGGGAGACGACGACGTGCAGGACGGCGATCGCTCCGATGAGCACCCCGCCCCCCACCGCCACGTCCCAGATCGGGTAGTCCATGGAGACCTCCGGGCCGATTCTCAGGCCGCCGGGGCGGCGGAATTCCTCCGCCCGATGCATCAGCTGGCCCGCCGACCTGAGGGAGAATCGTCCCGTGCGGATTCTCACCCGGACGCTCCTCCTCGTGGCACTTCTCGCACCGGCCGGAGGCGGGGCGGGAGACGGGAGCCTCTTCTCCCCGCCGTCGCGCACCGTGCCCGACGTCCGGGTCGTCTCGTACGGGAAGGTCGTCTTCTCCGGGACGATGGACCTCGGCGAGACCCTCGACCGGATCGCCCGCGGGGAGAAGGACCCCCACCGGAACGACGGCACCGTCTTCGGAAACCGCGAGGGGCGCCTTCCGAAGAAGCCGAAGAACTGGTATCGCGAGTACGTCGTCCCGACGCCGGGCGAGAAAAGCCCGGGCCCCCAGCGGATCGTCCTCGGCCGCGAGGGGGAGGCCTTCTACACGCCTGACCACTACCGGACCTTCATCCCCCTGAACGAGAGGAAGAGATGAGCTTCGACATCGGCGCCTTCCGGTTCGGCGGGCCGGTCCCCCGCGGCGCGCACGTGGCGCGCATCCCCGCCGGCATCGACGGGAAGACGTCGCTTTTCCGCGCCCTCGTCCCGGCCCTCGCCCTCCCCGACTACTTCGGGGCCAACTGGGACGCGCTCGAGGAGTGCCTCCGGGACCTGTCGTGGATCGGCAAGAAGACGGTCGCCCTCGTCCACGAGGAACTGCCGGCCCTCCCGAAGAAGGAACTCCTGACCTACCTGTCCATCCTCTCGGACGCGGTGCAGGACTGGAAGGAAGGGGAAGAGCACGCCCTCGCCGTCGTCTTTCCCTCCGCCGCCGAGAAGCTCATCGCTGCCCTCGCCGTCGGGGCGCGGCGACGACCGCCGCCCACCGGATAGAGCCTGGCCCTCGAGAGGGGAGCGATGAAGATGCGTGAAACGCCCGGATGGATCAGGCCGACCACGCGTCTTCTCCTCGTCGTCCTCGCCCCGCTCGCACTCGACGGCTGCGTCTCGGTCGGAGTGGAGCGCTCCGCCCCGCCCGTGGCCGCGCTCCGGGCGCCGGAGACCGGCACCCTCGAGGCGCGCCTCTTTGAGAACAGCGCAGACGCCAAGGCAAGCCAGGCGAGTCCGCGGCCCGTGAGCTGGGCGCTCTTCTCCCTCTCGAAGCCGTCCGGGACCCCCGTCCGGGAGGGAAGGGGAAGCGTCTGGTCGGTGACGGACCTCGAGCCCGGGAAGTACAAGATCGTCGTGTCGTGGGGCCCGAGGCCGGGTGAGCCGGGACTGGCGGAAGCGGGACGCACCGACGGCCGCTTCACGCTCGCCGCCGGCGAGACCGCCAGGGCCCGCGTCCTCGTCAGGACGATCAAGACGTGGGTCTACATCGCCCTGGCAATTGGAATCGTACTGGCCACCCTCATCGTCATCGACGACCTCAATAAGGGCAGGACGCCCGACATCAGCTGGGAGTGATTCCGGCAGCACCGCGGCGCCGCCGCTTCGTCTGGCCGGGGATCGCGCCGGGGGCTCAGGCCGGCTGAGCCGGCGGGCGTTCCCTCTTCGGGAAGAAGAGCGATGCCGCGATCGCCCCGCCGATCAGGACCGTGATGATTCCGAGCGACCAGGTCACCGGGAACTTCCCGCCGAAGGCATCGTTCAGCCACGCCATCTTCAGCCCGACGAAGATGAGAACCGAGCCGAGCCCGTATTTCAGGAGGTGGAACTTCCCGACCGCCCCCGCCAGCATGAAGAACATGGCGCGAAGGCCGAGGATCGCGCAGATGTTCGACGTGAAGACGATGAGCGGCTCGTCCGTGATGGCGAAGATGGCCGGGACCGAGTCGATCGCGAAGATGACGTCGGTCACCTCGATGAAGACGAGGGCGAGGAAGAGCGGCGTCGCCGCGATACGCCCGGCCTCCCGGACGAAGAAGGACGGCCCCTTCAGCTCGTGCGTCACCGGGACGAGCCGCTTCACGAGCCGGATGACCGGGTTCTTCGCCGGGTCGATCGGCTTGTCGGGCGCGATCAGGATCTTCAGCCCCGTCAGGACGAGGAAGCCCCCGAAGATCCAGATGACCCAGTGGAACTGCATGAGGGCCGCCCCGAGGGCGATGAAGATCGCGCGGAAGACGAGGGCGCCGAGGATCCCCCAGAAGAGGACCCGGTGCTGCAGCTCCGCCGGGATCGCGAAGAACCCGAAGACGACGACGAAAATGAAGACGTTGTCGACCGAGAGCGACTTCTCGACGACGTAACCCGTCAGGTACTCGAGGAAGGTCTGCCACGCCGCCGCCTCGGGGACGAATCCCGGGAGGGAGGTGAGGCGCGGCACCTGCGGGAAGCGCCATTCGGCGTACTTCCAGATCGCTCCCCCCACCGCGAGGGCGAGGGCGACCCAGACCACGCTCCAGGTCGCCGCCTCGCGGAAGGAGACCACGTGCGCCGTCCGGTGGAAGACGCCGAGGTCGAGCGCGAGCATGGCGAGGACGACGAGCAGGAAGAGCCCGTAGACCCACCAGTACTCGGCGAAGGGGAAGAGGACGACGTCGGTCGGCATTTACGAAGGGCGGATTCCGCCGCCGGAGAGAGCCATCTCTTCCAGCCGCTCGATCCGCTGCTGGGTCGACGGGTGGGTGGAGAAGAGGCTGGCGAGGCCGCCGGCCGTGAAGGGGTTCACGATGAAGAGGTGGGCCGTGGCGGGCGAGCCGTGGTGCATCGGCGCCTCGGCCTTGTAGGACTCGAGCTTCCGCAGCGCATTCGCCAGCGCCATCGGGTTCCCGGTGATCTGCGCGCTCGCCTCGTCGGCGAGGAACTCGCGCGAGCGGGAGATGGCCATCTGGATGAGCATCGCGGCGAACGGAGCGATCAGGACGCCGACGAGCCCGGCGAGCGGATGCCCCCCCTCGCCGTCGTCGCGCCGGCCGCCACCGAACCAGAGCGCCATCGTCGCGAGGTGCGAGAGGGCGCCGGCGAGCGTCGCGGCCACCGTCATGATGAGCGTGTCGCGGTTCTTCACGTGCCCCAGCTCGTGGGCCATGACCGCCTCGATCTCGTCGCGGCTCATCAGGCGGAGGAGCCCCTGCGTCGCTGCGACCGCCGCCTTCTCCGGGCTGCGGCCGGTGGCGAAAGCGTTCGGCGCCTCCTCGGGGATGACGTAGACGCGCGGCATCGGGATCCCCGCCTTCTGGGCGAGGCGGGCGATGATGGCGAAGAACTCCGGAGCGTCGGCCTCCGACACCTCCTGCGCTCCGTACATCGACAGGACGATCTTGTCGGAGAACCAGTAGCTCGCGAAGTTCATCAGGACGGCCATCACGAGGGCGACCATCAATCCCTGCCGGCCGCCGATGGCCTGGCCCATCCAGAGAAGCAGCGCCGTCAGCGCCGCCAGGAGCATCAGGGTCTTGAGGCGGTTCATCGTCGTTCCTCCGGGCGCCCGGGTCCGGGCGCCTGACTTCGACCAGCTTATACGACCGCCGGATTCTCCGGGATTCCCCCGTCCGGCAGCCGGTGTAAACGTCTGATTCTGAACTGATTCATTCGGATCATGGCCTGTACGAAGCCTCCGTCGAATGATCCGTCTGTTACGGGGGGTCCTTATATGACAGAACGAGAATTGATCTGCCTGGACGGCAACGAGGCCGTCGCCTCGGTCGCGCACCGGACGAACGAGGTCATCGCCATCTACCCGATCACTCCCTCGTCCAACATGGGCGAATGGGCCGACGAATGGTCTTCCAAGGGGATGAAGAACATCTGGGGGAACGTGCCCGAGGTCGTGGAAATGCAGTCGGAGGGGGGCGCCTCCGGGGCCGTCCACGGGGCCCTGCAGGCCGGCGCGCTTTCGACGACCTTCACCGCGGCCCAGGGGCTCCTCCTGATGATCCCGAACATGTACAAGATCGCGGGGGAGCTGACGTCGTACTGCATGCACGTGGCGGCCCGGACGGTGGCCACGCACGCCCTCTCGATCTTCGGCGACCACTCGGACGTCATGGCCTGCCGGCAGACCGGCTTCGCGATGCTCTCCTCGAACTCGGTGCAGGAGGCGCACGACTTCGCCGCGATCGGGCAGATGGCGACGCTGAAGTCACGCGTCCCGTTCCTTCATTTCTTCGACGGATTCCGGACCTCGCACGAGGTGTCGAAGACGGAGATCCTCTCGGACGAGGACCTCCTCGCCCTCCTCGACCCCGAGGCGATCGCCGCCCACCGGGCGCGGGCCCTCTCGCCGGACCGCCCGGTCCTCCGGGGCTCGGCGCAGAACCCCGACGCCTTCTTCCAGGCGCGCGAGGCGTGCAACCGTTGGTACGCGGCCTGCGCCGGGATCGTGCAGCAGGAGATGGACCGCTTCGCGAGGAGGACGGGGCGGGCCTACCGCCTCTTCGACTACGTCGGGCATCCCGAGGCCGAGCGTCTGATCGTCCTGATGGGCTCGGGCGCCGAGGCCGCGCACGAGGCGGTCGACTGGATGGTCGCCCGCGGCGAGAAGGTCGGGATCGTCAAGGTCCGTCTCTACCGCCCGTTCGACGTCGCGGCCTTCGTCGCGGCCCTTCCGAAGAGCGTGAAGGCCCTCGCCGTCCTCGACCGGACGAAGGAGCCGGGCGCCATCGGCGACCCGCTCTACCTCGACGTCGTGACCGGCCTCGCCGAGGCGAAGACCGCGGATCTCACGCGGTTCGCGAAGGACCCGGTCGTCGTGGGCGGCCGGTACGGCCTCGCATCCAAGGAGTTCACGCCGGCGATGGTGAAGGCGGTCTTCGACGAGCTGGGGAAGGGCTCGCCCCGGAACCACTTCACGGTCGGGATCGTGGACGACGTGACGCACACCTCGCTCCCGTGGGACCGCGAGGTCGATACGGAGGCCGACGAGGTGGCGCGCGCCGTCTTCTACGGCCTCGGGGCCGACGGCACCGTCAGCGCGAACAAGAACTCGATCAAGATCATCGGCGAGGAGACCGGAAAGTACGCGCAAGGCTACTTCGTCTACGACTCGAAGAAGTCGGGCGCCGTCACGATCTCCCACCTCCGCTTCTCGGCGAAGCCGATCCGCTCGACCTACCTCGTCACGAAGGCGAAGTTCGTCGCCTGCCACCAGGAGTCGTTCCTCGAGAAGATCGACGTCCTCGAGTACGCCGCTCCGGGCGGAACCGTCCTGCTGAACGTCGGGCGGGAGAAGGAGGAGGTCTGGGACGCCCTCCCCCGCGAGATGCAGGAGACGATCCTCGAGAGGAAGCTCAAGGTCTTCGTCATCGACGCCTACAAGGTCGCCCGGGAGCTCGGGATGGGGGTCCGGATCAACACGATCATGCAGACCTGCTTCTTCGCGATCTCGGGGGTCCTCCCGCGCGAGGACGCCATCGCGGAGATCAAGAAGGCGGTCGAGAAGACGTACGGGAGGAAGGGCCCCGAGATCGTCAAGAAGAACTTCGCGGCGATCGACGGGACGCTCGAGCACCTTTACGAGCTTCCGGTCCCCGGCAAGGTCACGGCGACCCGGACTCGCCCCCCGATCGTCTCCGACGCCGCGCCCGAGTTCGTCCGGAAGGTCTCCGCCGTCCTGCTCTCCGGCAAGGGAGATCTCCTCCCCGTCAGCGCCTTCCCCCCCGACGGGACGTGGCCGCTCTCGACGGCGAAGTGGGAGAAGCGGAACATCGCCCTGGACATCCCGGTCTGGGACGAGAAGATCTGCATCCAGTGCAACAAGTGCGCGATGGTCTGCCCGCACGCGGCCATCCGCGTGAAGGTCTACGACCCGGCACAGCTCGGGAAGGCCCCGGCCACCTTCAAGTCGATGGACTTCAAGGGGCCCGAGTACAAGGGGCAGAAGTACACGGTCCAGGTCGCCCCGGAGGACTGCACGGGCTGCACGCTCTGCTCGGTCGTCTGCCCGGCGAAGGACAAGTCGAACCCGAAGCACAAGTCGCTCGACATGCACCCCCAGCGCCCGCTCCGCGAGGCCGAGGCCGCGAACTTCGCCTTCTTCCTCGACCTGCCCGAGGCGCCGCGCGAGACGGTCCGGATGGACGTGAAGGGGACACAGTTCCTCGAGCCGCTCTTCGAGTTCTCCGGGGCCTGCACCGGCTGCGGCGAGACGCCGTACGTCAAGCTCCTGACGCAGCTCTTCGGCGACCGGACGATCATCGCGAACGCGACGGGCTGCTCCTCGATCTACGGCGGGAACCTCCCGACGACCCCCTACGCGACGAACCGCGACGGGCGCGGTCCCGCGTGGAACAACTCCCTCTTCGAGGACAACGCCGAGTTCGGCTTCGGCTACCGCCTCGCGATCGACTCGCAGAAGGACTACGCCGAGCACCTCCTGAAGACGCTCTCCCCGACCCTCGGCGACACGCTCGTCGCGGAGATCCTCGGGGCCGACATGACGAGCGAGGCCGGGATCGCGGCGCAGCGGCAGCGCGTCACAGCCCTCCGGACGAAGCTCGCGGGAGTCGGCGGAAAGGACACCGCAGCCGCGAAGGTCCTCGACCAGATCGCCGACTTTCTCGTCAAGAAGAGCGTCTGGATCGTCGGCGGCGACGGCTGGGCCTACGACATCGGCTACGGCGGCCTCGACCACGTCCTCGCCTCCGACAAGGACGTCAACGTCCTCGTCCTCGACACGGAGGTCTACTCGAACACGGG
>Ga0079037_100000538_pt1 | contig 17569 bp, 14 predicted proteins | sample Mud3Dept4metaG_FD_71479 | JGI IMG/M metagenome (GOLD analysis project Ga0079037, IMG submission 71479) | Freshwater wetland microbial communities from Ohio, USA, analyzing the effect of biotic and abiotic controls - Mud 3 Core 4 Depth 4 metaG | ecosystem: Environmental > Aquatic > Freshwater >... | reverse complement strand
CCATCAAAGAGCCTGCCAGGATTCCGAGGTTCAATGCCACGTTATGTAACGCCATGCCAGCCGGTCGTTCGTTTTCCGGCACTCTTTCCATCAACCGATTTGTCAATCCTGCATTAACCAGCCCATAGATACCCCCTCCAAATAACGAAGCCGTCCAATAAAGCCCCTCGCCGCGCGCTAATCCAAGCAGAAGTGGATATTGACCAAAAAGAAGCGCACCGGTGGTTAAGACCTTGTGGTGACCATATCGAGCGCTGATTTCCTTAAGCCTGAGTGATGAAAGTATCATCATCCCATAGAATAGCGCATTCCCCAAACTGATCGCGCCGTTGCTTAAGTCTAAAAGCTGAATATAAGCAATGGGAAATAAAGGTATTGGCAAGTATAGGAAAATATAGAACGCCAAATAGACTGCAATGAAAGGGCCAAACGAGCTGCGCAATAAATCCAATCGTAAAAAAGGCCTTCTCCCAGCTCTGGTCAAAAATCGCAACCCTGTTGCCGTGCGAACGGTATCCGGATAACGTGAAGTATCCAATTGGGCAAGATCGCCTAAAGGCTTTCCAATTCTAGGTGGAGGTTGGTCGGCTATATATTCAAGCTTGCCCAAATGGTAAGTGCTTAAAGCCGCACCTGCAGCGCCCAATAGAAACACTAATTGGAAATTGAGCGGAAAGTAGACATGATCTAGAACCAAGCCACAAGTCAGACTGGCAACAGTAAGACTTAATGCCATGATCGCATTCCGTTTCCCAACCACCTCCCCTCGTCGGTCTGGAGGCACGACATCAGCAAATAATGCATTAAAACTGATCGCTAAAAATGCCCCCGGAATCGACATAACCAGAGTGATCACCACCATTGCCCAAATCTGATCTTCCGGATTAAAAAACCAGGGTAAAAAGAAAAAACTTAGATAACCAGCTCGTTGGAATGCCGCTGACCAGAATGTCGCCCTAATAATTGATTGGTGTTCCAACCACCTCCCTGCGGGGAGTGAAATAAACAAGTTGACCACCGCTGGAGCAGCAGTAAAAAGACTGATCTGGAAGCTGTTCGCCCCTAGACGAGCCGCATATATGGCTAGAAATGCCATTGCACTGCCAGCCAACACACCATACCAGAGTATGTCGGCATACAAATGTCGAATATTAGATTGCATAAATCAATATAGTTTAACGCTGAATTGCATTAGCGGGATAAAATGCCGGGATTCAAATCGAATTTACCCGACTCGTAGCGTAGCTTCCCGCTGAATAGTGGTTCGATCATGCTATAATCTTCCAGTTTGCAATCACGTCTATAATAACCACGCTCATTCTTAAATAAACCCATGAGGTTTTTCCCATGTTCTTCACTCATACGCGTACTTCTATTCTTACATTAACACTCATCCTGCTGCTGATCATATCGGCTTGCACGGCTGTAAATCCAACAACGAAAGATGGGCCAACTGAGGTGCCTGTGCTGCGCATTGCAGCGTTAACCATTCTGGACGCCTTTCCAATGCATGTTGCCCAACAACAAGGTCTATTCGAAAAACACGGGGTTAAAGTTGAATTGATCCCGGTTGGCTCTGCTCCCGAACGTGATCAGTTAATCGCCTCTGGTCAGGCAGATGGGATGATAAACGAAGCTCTCTCTTCAATGATCTACAACCAGGATCAAGTACAGGTCCAGATTGTTCGGTTCGCCCGCGCCGCAACATCTGATACGCCCTTGTTCAGCATCCTGGCTGCTGGGAATTCAGGCATCACAGATCTCGATGGTTTAAAAGGCGTCCCAATTGGAATTTCGGAAGGCACAATCATTGAATACCTAACCGACCGTTTGCTCGAAGCCGAAGGTTTTACATCCAGCGATATTGGATCGGTCGCCGTTCCAAAAATCTCTGATCGCATGGCTCTATTAGGTAGCGGGGAATTGAAAGCCGCAATGCTCCCAGAGCCACTCTCATTTTTGGCTCGTCAGCAAGGGGCAAAATTGATTATCGATGACACCACCCACCCACAATACAGCTATAGCACGATTACATTTCGTAAGCCCGTTATCGACCAAAATCCACAGGCAGTCAAAGCGTTCCTGGCTGCCTTAGAAGAGGCTACAGTCGAGATCAACAAAGATCCCAACAAGTGGAAACAACTGCTTGTTGATCTAAATCTGCTCCCGCCACCGTTGGTTGAATCATACCAGGTGCCAACCTTTACCGCGACTGGGATTCCCAGCGAGAGTCAATGGTTTGATGTCCTTGCATGGGCTAAGGAAAATGGATTAACAGAAAAAGACGTGCCTTATCAAGATTCAGTTAACGGCAGTTTATTGCCATAATATTGATAAAAGATAAAGAATTATCAAGTGAGATGAGCATGATTGAGCTTGCCACGCTCACTTACACGTACCCGCAGGGTCACACTATCTTCAAGAATTTTTCTTGGAAAATCGAGCGCGGTGAAGCCTGGGCAGTGCTTGGTCCATCCGGGTGTGGAAAGACAACTTTACTCTACCTGTTGGCTGGTTTACGCCTGCCAACAGCCGGTCGTTTATTGATCGAAGACCAAATCCTGACGCATCCACGTCCGCAAACGGGATTGATTCTCCAGGATTATGGTCTTCTTCCCTGGGCAACCGTACGTCAAAATGTTGCCCTGGGTTTAAACATCCGCCAGTTTTATGGTCCAGACGGTAAGCATACACCCATGGACTTTCAGCCTGCATACGATGTAGATCACTGGCTCAACCGCCTTGGATTGGCATCTATCGATGACAAATTCCCAAGTCAAATTTCAGGCGGTCAGCGGCAACGCACCGCGATCGCCCGCACGCTAGTATTACAGCCAGATCTGCTCCTGATGGACGAACCCTTCTCATCACTCGATGCCCCAACACGGGAAAATCTACAAAATTTAATGTTAGAGCTTAGAGCAGAACAAGAGCTGACCTTAGTGGTCGTCACCCACGCCATCGAGGAAGCTGCAGTCCTGGGACAGAAGATCCTACTTCTGAGTCATCCCCCGAATATTGAAACTGAAGTGATAGAAAATCGCGGGGCGGTGCAGGTCACATACCGCGATACAAGTGATTATGCACTTTTATGCCGTGAACTACGCTCCCGGATGGAGGTATCATGAAGCGAAGGGACCTATTCTTGGCTATTCTCGCCCTGATTCTGATCTGGCAAATCGCTGCTCTTCTTATCCGACGACCAATCCTTCCACCCCCGCTTGCTGTTATTGAAGCATTCATCGACGAGACTGCCAATGGAGAATTGGTTGAGCATTTCCTCGCCAGCTTGTGGCGAGTTCTAGCAAGCACCATCCTGGCAATCCTGCTGGCTGTCCCTGCCGGTCTGGCGTTAGGCCAATCAACACGGCTTAACCAATTAATTACTCCCTTTGTTTATTTGTTGTATCCCATCCCAAAAGTTGTATTCGTCCCGATCATATTGCTTTTCTTTGGCATCGGTGATTTTCCAAAAATCGTAATAATATTCTTAATATTGTATTTTCAGGTCCTGGTGCTTGTGCGCGATCAGGCTATGAGTATCCGCCCGGAGTTACTCCAAAGCGTGCGCAGCCTGGGCGCTGGTCGGCGAGCACTTTTTCGCTTTGTATATATGCCAGCCACCCTCCCTGCTATTCTTACTGCCTTGCGCCAAACCGTCGGTACGGCTGTGGCTGTGCTTTATGTAGCGGAATTATTTGCAACGCAGAAGGGATTGGGATACTACATTTACCTCAATGGAACGACGTTGTTTAATTATCCTGCAATGTATGCGGGAATTGTGGCATTAAGCCTGATGGGGCTGGCTTTATACTTCACTGTTGATTGGCTGGAACATCGCCTCTGCCGCTGGCAATTCGCAATCTAAGCTGGAATTAAAAGGCCAATTGAGAATAAAATGCTGAAGAATAAAGTGAGCCTTCCACTCATGGCAAGCGCTAAGTTCAACGGTTTTCCTCTATCCCGCCAGATAGATCGCAATAACCGATAACTCATCGGTAATGTGAGAAATACAAGATTTACCCAAGGGGAAACCATACCACTTAACCACATCCCCAGTGGTACCAGATATGCGGCGACCAACAATACTAAATATTCAGTACGCGAACCCTTTTCACCCAAACGAACCGCAAGAGTCATTTTTCCTGCTAATCGATCAGTCTCAATATCGCGCAGATTATTCACGACCAATATATTGACGATTAAAAAGCCCATAGGAAGCGAAATCAGTAAAGCATCCAAGGTGACTTGGCCAGTCTGGATGAAATATGTCCCACACAAAGCTACTGGACCAAAAAAGATAAATACAAATAAATCTCCCAGCCCATAATATCCCAACGGTTTCGGTCCACCCGTGTAGGTAATGGCTGTAAATATAGCAAAAAAACCGATAAAGAGTACTGGCCAGCCTGCATTTAGAGTTAGATAAATCCCTAGCAATGCAGCCACAGAAAATACAATCCATATCCCCATAACCACCTGACTGGGTTTGAGCAGTCCAGCCTGGGTCACCCGGATCGGACCAAGCCGTCCGGGTTTATCCGCACCACGATAGTAATCGAAGACATCATTAGCCAGATTCGCCCCAATTTGCAGTAACAAAGCACATAGCAACGTCGCAAATGCCAGATTAAATAGAAATTGATTGTCCCGTAATGCGAGTGCTGATCCTAGAATTACCGGAGAAGCTGCAGCGGGTAAAGTTTTTGGTCGAATCGCTAAAATCCATATCTGGAAAGGACTGAGCTTGGCTGAAGGTTTTATCATCTTAATCTAACGAACATCATTTATAATTTTTTACCTTGGAATTGATGACACAATATTCTACACTGGATTACCGATGAAATACATTCAAGCATTGACAAAATATATACTTGCTCTCGTTGTCGTAATTAGCGCCTACCCAACCCTCAACTCTCAGAATGGAGTAGAAGTTGTTGGTCATAACAAGCCAGTTACTTCCACCCCGCTTTGCATGCCGGGTATCTATCTCCAGGATCCAAGAAATTGCCTGCCTGCTGGTCCATCTGCTTATCTTACGCAATTGGGACAAATAGGTATGTCCCTCCCACTAGCACCGTTACCAGCAATGCAAGCTGATGCCTCCTTGGCGCAGATTGATATGCGCTATGGACAGATCGTAAATAGCAATGCTCCCGTCTATGCTACAGTCGATGATGCCACTAAAGGCAGAAGGCAAAACGCCATTGAACAGATCAATGCTGAATTCGCCTATATTGCCTATAAGGAAGATATGGTAGTCGATGGAAAACGCTTTTATAACACGAATAAAGGTTGGATGACCGCCAATGATGTCAGCCGGATTGGCGCCTTGCCGCGTTTTCAAGGTTTAGTTTTCAGCCAGACTCCCACAAATTCATTCGGTTGGGTGCTGGGATACCTAAATCCAGTACCGGTTCAGACCAAGCGCACTCCAGGCTATAAGGGTGAAGATTACACCGGGCACCAATTGAATGATTATGACATCGTTCAGATTTACAACGAAACGCAAGTGGATGATGGCACATGGTACTTGGTCGGGCCAGATGAATGGCTTCCAGAGAGAGTTGTCGGTCGTGTTACCCCTCAGACGAATCCTCCGGATGGTTTAACCGGTGATCGCTGGATCGAAGTAAATCTATACGAACAAACCCTGGCAGTTTATGACCAACGTAAACTGGTATTTGCCACCTTGATTGCCAGTGGTGCTGAACCATTTTGGACTCGTCCCGGACTTTTCCAAATCTTTGAAAAACATGAAACAACTCCGATGCGTGGTGCATTTTCTTCTGATGGAACTAATGGTTACTATCTAGAAGCTGTTCCATGGACAATGTACTTTGATGAAGCGCGTGCCCTGCATGGCGCTTATTGGCGCGCCAAACTAGGATTTCAGCAATCCCACGGTTGTGTTAATTTAACAGTGGGGGATGCGCATTGGTTGTTTAACTGGGCAAATAACGGGGATTATGTCTATGTCTGGGACCCATCCGGTCAAACTCCGACCGATCCTAGTTTCTATACTAGCGGTGGATATTAGAATTCTCGTGATGCTATTTATTAAATAAGGTGCCCCTCAAAATGTCCAGTCGATCAATAGTTCTTATCGTTCTCGTATTGGTGCTTTCTTCCATATCTTGCCAGGCAGTTACGAGCATTTTACCGTTTCTGAACACATCAACCCCAACCGTAACATTCACTCCTATCCCAACATTCACAGAGACTCGTCCTCCCCCATCGCCTACAGTAACACCCAACCCAACAGCCACACCAATCCCCCCCTCACCAACACCGAGTTCAACACCCACCATAACTTCTACCCCTTTCGAGGTGCCACAACTCGTCCAATTGCAGGTTTTTGAAGAGTTGTGGGGCATTGTGAAGAACAACTATCTATATCCCGATTTTAATGGATTAGACTGGAATTCGGTTTATGATGAATATCGCCAGAGAATCCAGGCCGGGATGAGCGGGGATGATTTCTACATTGCTTTGGGTGAAATGATTCACCGCCTGGGCGACGAACATTCCAATTTTTTCAATCCTTTAGAAGCCATAAAGATCGATGAAGAAACCGGTGGCCGATATGACTACGCCGGGATCGGAGTCTACACAATAGCAATTCCTGAGCATAATCTCGTATCCATCCTGTTAACATTCCCTGGTAGTCCAGCTGAGCTGGCTGGATTGAAGCCGCACGATAACATTTTAGCGGTAGATGGCATACCAATACTTGATGAAAAGGGATTCCGGCGCGATTTACTCCGAGGTCCGGAGGGAACTTCCATTGAGCTCACAATTCAAAGCCCCGGTGAAGCGCCACGCCAGGTTCGCATCCCAAGGCAACGCATAAATTCGAGCATGCCGGTGCCCCACCAGGTATTTACCACACCGAATGGTAAGAAAATTGGATACATTTTCATCCCAACTTTCCAGGATAATACGATTGATAACCAGATTCAGGATGCAATTCTGAACTTAAATGCTAATGGGCAATTGGATGGGCTGATTCTGGATAACCGTTTCAATGGTGGAGGGATCAGCACTGTACTCGAAAACACGCTTTCATTTTTCACCAACGGTCAACTAGGATATTTCATCCGGCGCAACCAGAGAGCACCAATGACAGTCGATGGGCAAGATGTCGCCGGATCTCAACAAGTGCCATTGGTCGTTCTGATAAGCGATTACACGGCTAGCTTTGGCGAGATTTTCTCTGGGATATTACAAGATACTGGCCGAGCATATTTGCTCGGAGAACAGACTGAAGGAAATGTGGAAGTGCTTCACGTTTATAACCTCCAAGATGGTTCTCGTGCCTGGATCGCGGAGGAGACATTCGAGCCATTAAATCACCCCGAGCAAAATTGGGAACAAAGTGGGATAATCCCTGATCTGGTGGTGAACAGCAATTGGGATGAAGTAATACAATCAACTGATCCAGCCATCGTTGCTGCTTTGGCTTTCTTTGATCGGTAACCATTAACAAATATTACTTGAGGGGGAAAATTCGATGACATTCATTCGGTTGCATAGCACAAATCCCTATGGTAAACTAATTGCACACTTGTGCAATTAAGAACAATTTGATATTCTGCTTCAGATTGGCTTCCTGATACACCCGAGCTAGGAGGGCTTCGTGCTAACACCGCTTGAAAAGATCCTATTCGTCGTTGCCTTATTAGCTTCACTCTACAGTGGTTACTTAGTTGTCCAGCGGATCATGCGCATACATAAGCGTGGTCATGGGAAACCTGATTGGCAGGTAGCAAAAAAAAGATTGTGGTCAGTGATTTTCAAGACCCTCACCCTTCAACCAACTTTTCGTCTCCGTCTTGGCCCCAGCCTGTTTCATGCATTCGTTGCTTGGGGTTTCATCTTTTACTTGCTGGTGAATATTGGACATGTGTTGGAAGCATTTATTTCGCATTATGTTTTCCTGGGTTATGGAGTAATTGGGCACCTTTACCAAATCGGCGCAGATATCTTTAGTGTGATGGTTCTGGTAGGTATGGTAGCGTTGATCATACGGCGATTCTTACTAAAACCATCCACCTTGACAACTCGCAATGAAGTCCTCCTGCACCCCAAAGCGCGCGCTGGCATCCGGCGTGACTCAGCCATCGTTGCAGGATTTATCCTGATTCATGTTGGGGCGCGCTTTATTGGTCAATCTCTATTACTCGCTCAAGAAGGTCCTGATCCATGGCGACCATTTGCATCTTTTGTTTCAGGCATGTGGTCAGGATTAAGCGAAAATGCACTCATCATAGGAGAGCATATCGCCTTCTGGCTAGCGATTGGGACAATTCTGGCATTTATCCCGTACTTCTTGATTTCCAAACACATTCATCTATTCTTTGCACCGCTCAACTTCCTGCTCAAGCCGGAGCGTCGCTCGATTGGTGAGCTTGGTAAGCTTGACTTTGAGGATGAAACCATCGAGCAATTCGGGGCCACAAGGTTGGAAAACTTAGGTTGGGAACAACTGATGGACGCCTATGCCTGTATCATGTGTTATCGCTGTCAGGAAGTCTGCCCAGCTTATAACACTGGTAAAGTGCTCTCCCCCGCGGCGCTGGAAATCAACAAGCGCTATTTCTTGAACTGGGAAGGTGCGAAAATTGCCGCTGGCGAAGCAAGCGCGCAAACCCTGGTCGAGTTTGCCATCCCGGAAGAAGCCATTTGGGCTTGTACAGCCTGTGGTGCTTGTATAGACATCTGCCCTGTAAACAACGAGCCGATGCGTGACATCCTCGATATCCGGCGCTCCCTGGTGCTTATGGATAATCAATTCCCGAACCAGTTACAGGCAGCGTTTCGCGGTATGGAACGCACTTCAAATCCATGGGGCGTGCCACCAGCGGATCGTTTGAAGTGGGCAGAAGGATTTGATGTCCCAACCATAGAAGACAATCCTGATCCAGAAATATTATGGTGGGTAGGTTGCGCGCCTGCTACCGATGCACGCGCTCAGAAAACCGCCCAGGCATTTGCCAAGATATTGAACGCGGCTGGAGTCAATTATGCTGTGCTCGGCGAAGGAGAGCAATGCACCGGTGACTCAGCTCGCCGAGCGGGTCGTGAGGACCTTTTCTACGAATTAGCAATGGCGAATGTGGAAATCCTCAATGAAGTCAATCCATCTCAAATTGTTACTACCTGCCCACATTGCCTGCATACCCTGCAGAATGAGTATCCTGCTTTTGGGGGTAATTACACGGTTCTCCATCACTCACAATTGATAACCAAATTAATTGTTAGCGGCAAATTGGCAATAAATCCAAATGGTGATGAGAAGATCACTTTCCACGATCCTTGTTATCTCGGAAGACAGAACCATATCCTTCTTGACCCACGGCTGAGTATACAACTCAGCGGAAACACTTTGATCGAAATGCCACGCCATGGAGCAAAATCCTTCTGTTGCGGGGCAGGTGGTGCACAAATGTGGAAGGAAGAAGAACACGGCGATGAGCGGGTGAGCACCAGCCGTTTCCGTGAAGCTCAAGCCACAGGAGCAGAAGCGCTGGCTGTTGGTTGTCCTTTCTGCATGGTTATGCTAACTGATGCAGGCAAAGACGCCAATAGCACGTTGAAAGTCTTAGATGTCGCTGAGATTATCGCAGAAAAGTTAAAATCCAAGTAGCAATTTTCAGATGGTAACCCTTCAAACCGGATCATGTTAGGATACCAACTGGAAAGATCCGGTTTTTTTCTTAAGGGCAGATTTACCATTTTAAATAACTGCTTAATCCGATGATATTTCTCCAAAAAGGACGATATAATCCAGAATGTTTTTATGTTGATTTATTCTTGAGAAAGAATATATTATGGTAGATGAAGCTCGATATTCATTAGATGAGCAATTGCTATTGATATAAATATTAATAATTTAGGAGTTCGCATGAATGATAGTTTGGAGAATACACCAGTCAGCTTCTCTATTAATTCAGAGGATGTGTTGCATGATTATCGGATAGCATACAAGAGCCGCCAAGCAAGCCTGATTGGACGGCGCGAAGTAATGGCTGGAAGAGCCAAGTTCGGTATCTTTGGCGATGGAAAAGAGGTGGTTCAGCTTGCCATGGCAAAAGCCTTTCAAAAAGGCGATTTTCGCTCAGGATATTACCGTGATCAAACATTCATGTTCGCCATTGGTGTTCTAACCATCCAGCAGTTCTTTGCTCAACTTTTTGCCCACACCGACATTCATGAAGAACCAGCCACTGCTGGGCGAGCGATGAATGGTCACTTTGCCACCCGTAACCTTAATCCTGATGGGAGTTGGAAGAACCTTACTCTTCAGCTCAACTCTGCTGCTGATCTCTCGCCCACTGGTTCACAAATGCCGCGCTTAGTAGGCCTGGCTTATGCCTCAAAACTCTACCGGCAATGTCCAGAACTCCAAGGATTCACACAATTCTCCAATAATGGAAATGAAATTGCCTTTGGCACAATCGGGAATGCTAGCTGTGCTGAAGGGTTATTTTGGGAATCTATTAATGCGATTGGTGTGTTGCGTTGCCCGGCAATTGTGACCATCTATGATGACGGCTATGGAATATCAGTCTCTAATGAACATCAAATTGCCAAAGAGAATATCTCCGAACTGCTGATGGGCTTTCGCCGTCCTCCCGGTGAGTGCTGTGACGGATTCGACATTTACACCGTCAAAGGTTGGGATTACCCATCACTAATCGAGGTTTTTCAAAAAGCAGCACACGTCTCACGGGTAGAGCATATGCCTTCTATCATCCACGCTGATGAACTGACTCAACCCCTTGGACACTCTACTTCTGGCAGTCATGAGCGATATAAATCTAAAGAGCGGCTAGCATGGGAGCAAGAGTATGACTGTCTGGTTAAGTTTCGCCATTGGATCATCGAGTGTGGAATTGCTACCGACCAACAATTAACTCAAATTGAGGGCGAAGCCCTGAAATCAGTTGAAGAGGACCGTAAGAAAGCCTGGGATTCCTATATTAATCCTATTTACCAAGATCGCCAGGAAATAATGGCAATCATTGATGAGATTTCGCCTGGCTCTGCCCACGCAACAGGCTTGCTCGAAATAAAAGATAAACTCGCCAACATCGCCACACCTTACCGACGTGACATTTCAACATCTATCCGGGAGGTATTAATTTCGCTTAAAGATGAAGCCATCCCTGCAAAAAATAAGCTTATCAAATGGAAAAACGAGCTTGACGAAATCAGTCAGGATCGATTTAGCTCGCACCTTTATAGCTCGGAATCAGACTCCGCTCTAAATGTGCCGCTTATCGAGCCAATTTACTCCGAAAATTCACCACTTCTGTATGGCTTTGAGGTGCTCAACGCCTGTTTTGATGCTGCGCTTGCCCGCAATCCCCGCCTGATTGCTTTCGGTGAAGATGTTGGTCGCCTGGGGGATGTTAACCAGGCTTTCCGTGGCTTACAAGTAAAATATTCCACCTGGCGTGTTGCTGATACAGGTATTCGTGAAGCCACGATACTCGGTCAAGCCATTGGCATGGCGCTGCGCGGTTTAAGACCCATTGCTGAAATACAGTACCTGGATTACCTGCTCTATTCCTTGCAACTCATGTCCGATGATCTGGCTACTCTCCTTTGGCGAACGAAAGGCGGTCAGAAGGCACCTGTAATCGTGCGGACTCGCGGTCATCGGCTGGAAGGTATCTGGCATTCTGGCTCATTGATGGCAGGTATTATCCATCTGGTTCGCGGGATGTATGTCCTGGTACCACGCAACATGGTCCAAGCAGCCGGGTTATATAACACGCTGCTGAGTGCTGAAGAACCGGCTCTAGTTATTGAAGTGCTCAATGCATATCGCAATAGGGAACGTTTGCCGGATAACATTGGCGAGTTCACAATCCCACTTGGGACTCCCGAAATAATTCGCCAGGGTTCAGACATTACCCTGGTAACCTACGGCGCCTGCTGTAAAATCGTAACTGAGGCTGCTGAAGTACTGAACCAACTTGGAATCGAATCGGAAGTCATCGATGTGCGAACTTTGTTGCCATTTGATCTAAATCATCAAATTCTCGATTCACTTAAGAAAACTGGACGCGTTGTTTTCATCGATGAGGATGTCCCCGGCGGAACGACAGCTTACATGCTACAAGAAGTGATTGAAAAACAAGGCGGATATTCTTGGTTGGACTCAGCGCCTCGCACACTACCTGCAAAGTCGCATCGCCCAGCATACGGATCAGATGGCGATTATTGGTCAAAACCCAACGCAGAACAAGTGATTGAAACTGTATATAACATCATGTATGAAACTGATCCTACAAAATACCCGAAATTTTTCTAAGGAGGAATCATGCCCAATCAGGTAGTCATGCCACAGCTCGGGGAATCGGTCATCGAAGGGACGATCACCAAATGGCTTAAGACCAAAGGCGCATTGGTGCAAGAATTCGAGCCTTTACTTGAGGTCAACACAGATAAAGTTGATACCGAAGTACCCAGCCCAGCCAGTGGAATTCTGCTAGATATCCTAGTACCGGAGGGCACGACTGTACGGGCTGGCGCACTTCTAGCAATTATTGGACAGCCGGGGGAGATAGCTGAACTTTCTAAGCAGATTATAGAAACCTCTGCACAATCCGAAAAGAGCTTTTCTGAAAAAACCAGTGAATCCATCCCTCCCTTTTCACAAACCACTAGAATCCATCCCGGACAGGATCAGAATCTTGGATTCATCTCCCCATTAGTTGCAAAGATTGCCAACGAGCAAGGCGTAGATCTCTCTCAAATCGATGGCACTGGACAGGGAGGAAGGATCACCAAGAAAGATATCCTCAACTATCTTGAATCAAAAGAAAATGTTAGCCTTTCACAACCTGAGACAGTGAGCATCCCCATCATACCTGAAGCTAGGGAATCTACTGTTCAAAGCGCCCAACCACCAAGTCTGGTCAACCTTCTGGACGAAATAATCCCTTTTACTCCCGTTAGGCGCGCCATTGCTGAGCACATGGTGATCAGTAAACACACATCCCCACATGTAACAACAGTGATGGAAGCTGATTTGAGCCGCATTGTAGCCCACCGCCAGGTTAACAAGGAAGCATTCTCCAGGAACGGTGTCAACTTGACTTTCACTGCCTATTTTGTTTCCGCCACAGTGATAGCTTTGAAAACCTACCCCATTGTTAATTCCTCTTACAGCGAAGAGGGTATCATATTTCACAAAGAGATTAATATCGGTGTGGCAACTTCCTTGGGCGAGGAAGGGCTAATAGTTCCAGTGATTAAGAATGCTGCTGACCTTTCTCTACTTGGGCTAGCACGCACGATCAATGATTTAGCCAACCGGGCTAGGGCAAAACAGCTCAAAACTGAAGAAGTCAAAAAGGGTACTTTTACTATCACCAACCATGGAATCAGTGGTTCGCTGATTGCCACTCCGATCATCAACCAACCCCAGTGCGGCATACTCGGCGTGGGCGTTGTTCAGAAGCGAGTTGTAGTTATAGACGATGCAATAGCCATCCGCCCGATGGTCTACCTGAGCTTGACTTTCGATCATCGCATCTTGGATGGAGCAATTGCCGATTACTTTCTAGCTAAAGTGGTAGAATCGCTGGAAAATTGGTCTTGAAAGGGGAATCCTATGAGTGATTATGATGTCGTTGTAATTGGCGCCGGGCCAGCAGGTTATGTGTGCGCCATTCGCACTGCTCAACTTGGTTTGAAAACAGCCGTAATCGATAAGCAATGGCTGGGAGGTGTATGTTTAAACGTCGGTTGTATTCCTTCTAAGGCATTACTTAAAAACGCCGAAGTTGCCCACACCCTGCGCGAACGTGGTAAAGAGTTTGGATTTTCTTTTGAAAACCTGGTGTTAAATTATGATGTTGCTGTAAAGCGTAGCAGACAGGTATCTAGCCGCCTGGTTAAAGGCGTTGGATTCCTGATGAAGAAAAATCAGATTGATGTTCATATGGGCACAGCCAAATTAGCTGCCCGGGACTCTATAAAGGTCACTAATGAAACTGGTGAAGTGTCCGAGTTCAAGGCAAAAAACATTGTAATTGCCACTGGAGCGAGCGTGGCAATTCCCCCAGGTTGGGTTGTCGATGGGCAAAAAGTATTGACATACCTGGAAGCAATCCTGCAAGAAAAACTCCCAAAATCAGCCATAATCATAGGGGCTGGCGCAATTGGTGTTGAATTTGCAACTATCTGGAATTCTTACGGTTGCGAAGTTACCGTAGTTGAGATGTTACCTCGTCTGCTTCCACTAGAAGATGAAGAAGTGAGTGCTGAGATTACACGAGCCTTCAAGAAGAGTGGTATAAACACCCTTCCTGGACACCGGGTGCAATCAATCGAGACTACAGAAAGCGGTGTCCATGTGAAGGTAACCAGCGAACAAGGTGAGAAAACTTTAGAAGCCGAACAAACTTTAGTGGCAATTGGATTTAAACCCAACAGCAGGGAAATAGGCTTAGAAGATGTAGGGGTGAAACTTAACGAACGTGGTGCAATTGAAATTGATGAACGTATGGCTACCAATATCCCTGGTATTTGGGCGATCGGTGATGTGACTGCCAAGCTGATGCTCGCCCATGTTGGTTCTGCAATGGGGATTGTCTGCGCTGAGAATATAGCCAACATAGAAACGGTCACTTTGAATTACGAGATGATGCCGCGAGCCACCTACTGTCAACCACAAGTAGCTTCCTTTGGACTTACTGAAGCTCAAGCCAAAGAGCGAGGTTATGAAGTCAAAGTTGGGCGATTCCCCTTCCAGCCCAATGGAAAAGCCTTAGGCATGGGTGAAACAACAGGCTGGGTAAAAATCGTCTTGGATGCAAAATATGATGAAATCCTTGGCGCCCACTTAATAGGTCCCGAAGTGACCGAATTGCTACCCGAGTTAACTCTGGCCCAAATGATGGAGCTTACGTCTGCGGAGATTGCGCGCAACGTGCACGCCCACCCCACCCTTAGTGAAGTTTTAATGGAAGTGGCACACGTTGTTGAAGGTCGTTCGATTAATATCTAAAATTTAGATTAATTGCCTATAGAAAGTTTCTGCTTTCTGCATGACGACCGGATAATCAGCCCGTTCACTGATTAATTGCACGTTATAACATCGGGCGCGTTGAAGCAATTCCGGTTGATCGAGAGCAGCAATGATTGCCCTTGACAGCATAGAGGCGTCCTCCGGGTCAATCAAGAGACCATTGATCCCTGGAGTAATCCATTCCCTTATCGACTCCAAATCACCGGCTATCGGGAAACAACCACAAGCCATGGCTTCAAGCAGAGTATTCGGCGTTCCATCGTGTATGCTTGGAGAAACTGTAATCGTGCTCTTTTGAAACAAGGTCGCCATCTCAGAACGCGTTTGATATGGGAGCAGCTCAACACTCCTGGATACATTGTATTGCTCCACCCAACGTTTCGCCTGATCTTCACCCGCCATCGCCGGGCAGAGAAAGACTGCCTGAGGGTATTTGCTCAAGATCTCGGGGGTTGCTTGGAAGAAAGCCTCGTTATGGACGTATGCGCGGAAGCCACGAGGATTGATGATATATACCTTAACGTACTCATCAGAGTTTTTCAATTTCTCCGGGAAAGTGTCTTTTATCGGATGGAACAATTCCATTTGCACTCCTCCGCCGCCAGGTAATACAACAGTTGGCTTCTTGGTAGAAAAACCCCAATTGTGCGCCAGCCGGATATCGCGATGGCAATCCGTGTGTAATGCGGTCGCCCTTTGGAGAGCAAGCCTGGTAAAACGCGCCATCAGTGGAGTCACTTGGGCATGTAGCGTAAAATCATTTCCCCAAACAGAAATCAACCATGGCATCTCAGGTTTAACCTGTGCCATGACCATGCTTTCAAAGGGAATTCGCATGGAATGCACCAGATCAGGCTTAATCGAAGCGATTATCGCTCTTAAATCCCGAGCTGGCTTAACTAACGTCATAGGGCCCAACCACTGCCGTATCTTAGTGCGCAGATTAGAGCCTAATATTCTCCCCCTTGCTCGATCCATCATTGCCCCACCTGCAGTTTTGCTACCACTAAAGGCTACATTAAGCATCTTAACAGAAGCAAACTGCAAGCGTTGATTGTATGGATAGGTGGAAGCCAGATGGACTTCATGCCCGGCATCGATAAAATATTCCATCCAATTGAGCGCGATAGGAGAACGGCCATCGGCCACAAATAAAATACGCATCTAACTACCTGTGATAACTCATTACACTGGAAAGCGCCTCTAAAAAGACTTCAACCATTTTTTCGATATTCACTTCTTCATTAACAATATGATAGGAAGCCTCTCCCATAAAACGTAATTGTTGAGGATTGACCAGTGCATCCTGCAAAGTACGTACTAACGCAGGTAAGTCCCCCGCAGGAACTTGCCACCCATTCTCTGCACGCACCAGATCATCCTGAGTGCCGTCACCCTCAGCTACGATCACCGGTAAGCCATACGCCATAGCTTCCTGGATGGCTAATCCTCCGGTACCAGGCAAAACAAAGAGATCGGCGCGAACATAGATTTCTACCAACTCTTTCCCGTAACGTGCGCCCAGGAATTTAGCGCCAGGATAAACTCGTCTGGCGATAGTTGCAAATTCCTCTTTAGCCGGTCCATCTCCCACTATCCACACTTCGGGTTGGATAGAGACAGGCAGAGCACTACATGCGTGCAACAAGAGATCGATGCGTTTTCTAGCTTGTAATCGTCCGACAAAAAGCACGATTGCTCGCTCATTAAACTTTGCATCTCGAAGTAATGGAGGGTGCACGGATCGTGGAGCAACTGCGTTTGGAGCAACGAAAATGCGATCCAACGGAAAGCCAGCTAACCGGTACTCTTCTGCCCCGCGCTGGCTGTACGCAATTATGGCATCCAACGAACTTAGAAATCTGGCGCGTCTTTTCGCCCGCCAACCCCTTAATATTCCTTGGGGAAAACGAGCTCCCAAACCCCACCCAAGCACCGGTGATCCTCTCCGGTGCATCCTCGCAATAACTTGGCTTGTCGATGGGTAGCGTGGATTCGCTTCTATTATCAACGCATCTGGCTGCCATTCTTCCAACCAGCGATTTATCCCCACCTGCCAGCATTGATAAAAAGAAGAAGATGGATTCAAGAAGTTAATATTCCTGGCTGGATAAACATGCGCAACATCCAGTTCATTTGCTATTGGGATTTGTTCGGCAGGTAAAGGTTTCCCGGCAAATATACTCAGTCCACCTGTACATTCCACAGCCAAGGCGTCAAAAAAAGGCGCTCGATAGGCTGGTAATACTCGTTGTTGGAGACCCAATTTCCCAGGAAAATTATCCATTCAGCTTAATTCCATCGGTATTGCTACTATATATGATTTCCATTCGAGTGCTTCCCACGATGGTATAGCAGGATAACCCGGCTGCATATGGCAAATTTGATAACCGGCGCTGTTTAATGCTTTCCATGCTATCTTAGCTGCATCAGGACCATGTAATTCCAATAGAACCAATGGCCTGGCTTCCATTAACACTCGGTTCATGCCCGGAAATGCCAAAACCTCCCCGCCTTCAA
>Ga0079037_100000536_pt1 | contig 17592 bp, 12 predicted proteins | sample Mud3Dept4metaG_FD_71479 | JGI IMG/M metagenome (GOLD analysis project Ga0079037, IMG submission 71479) | Freshwater wetland microbial communities from Ohio, USA, analyzing the effect of biotic and abiotic controls - Mud 3 Core 4 Depth 4 metaG | ecosystem: Environmental > Aquatic > Freshwater >... | reverse complement strand
GGCTACTAAAACCCTATATTCTTTCTCGTGTCCAAACCTAGGGTGTGTTAATCGATTTGTTAAATCTCCATCGTTGGTTAATAACAACAAGCCCTCACTGTCAACATCTAACCTGCCAATCGAGTATATTCGATCCGGGATGTCAATTAGTTGTCTAGCCGTTGAGCGGGGATCACGAGAATTGATGGTTGACAACAATCCTCTGGGTTTATACATCGCAATGTAAATTAAAGACGGTTGAATCTTGATCTGAGTTCCATCAACTGCAACTTTATCTTTTACTGGGTCAGCTTGCATCCCAATCGTGGCTGTAATCCCATTAATTGTCACTCGACCTTGAATTATAAGAGTTTCGCAATATCGGCGAGAGCCTAAACCTGCTTGTGCAAGAATTTTTTGTAATCTCTCAAGCGACATCAGTTGCTCCAATATCAAATAATATTTTCATCATGATTATCTTCTAAGGATTGGTTCAAATTTAATTTGGGAAGCTCTTCAAAAGAATTTATACCAAGAAATTGCAGCAATTCTGGAGTAGTTCCATAAAGAATAGGCTTTCCCACTGATTCAGCGCGTCCGTTTTCCTGGATAAGACCTTTACTTAATAAGCTTTTTAGTACCCCATCGCTGTTTACGCCACGAATCCCATCAATCTGTGGTCTGGTCACCGGTTGTTTATAGATAATTATTGCTAGAGTTTCAAGCGCTGCACGGCTTAATCGACTTTCAGTGTCTAATCCAAGGAAACGTTCGATAACAGGTGCTGCTTGAGGTGCAGTGGTTAATTGAAACCTCCCTCGGTGTTTCTGCAATCGAAGTCCTCGATTAAGTCTTGTATCTAATAAAATTCCATCTAATCTTTCGAGACCCCTTTCAACCTGATCCAGAGGAATTTCTAATACAGTTGCTAATTGAGCAGGTGACACAGCGCCGGGTGCTACAAAAAGCAATGCTTCTAACAAGGCTTCCAGGCTTAGCTCCCTCTCTGGCAAAGTTGAGTTATTCATGCTATGATAAAATTCTCCATTACGTTTAGGGCCTTTTTGGAGGATGAATGTTTATAAACTCTAGAAAATTCAAAATCATCTCAATAATTGCAGTATTAATTGTCACCTCGCTAGCTTGTAATTTTCCTAGCATACCAAGATTAAGAAATAGCGAAAGCGAAGTCCCTGTGGCTTCCCAATCAGCACAAGAGTTGAAAGAGAATGTCCAGACTGCAGTTGGAAATGCATTGAGTGGACAACCTTTTGAGCTCACGATTACCGAATCCCAACTAACATCATACATCGCCCTCAGGTTACAATCACTCCAGGAACCTAGGGTTAGCGAAGTTCAAGTCCACTTGCAGGATGGTAAAGCGAAGATTACCGGGAAAGTAGAACAGGATAATTTCTCCTTACCCCTTGCTCTTACTGTGAGTCTTTCCGCCAATGCGAATGGAAAACCCGAATACGAATTTGAGGCTGCCAAAATCGGGCCATTTCCCATTCCCACCTCTTTTCTAGATGAATTAACCGTCTGGATGGATGAAGCATTATCTTCGCATGTATTACCTGGTGGAAAAGAGATTTTCTTTGAAACAATAAATATCAGCAATGGTCAATTATTCATTAATGGCTACGCGAAATAGATTGACCGTGGCAGTTCTCTCATAAATTTTCGGTACGACTCGAGATGAGATTATACCACTCACCTAACATCGGGACTACAGGTACAATTCTGTCACCTTTTAATCCCCTCACTCAGATAGAAATAACCAAATCCAAATGCGTATACTAATTACAGGAGCAGCTGGTTTCCTAGGATCACATCTCTGTGACCGTTTATTAGCCGAGGGACATGAAGTCGTAGGCATGGACAATTTCATCACGGGCAGCCCACGAAATCTGGCACATCTTGCCGGTCATCCAAATTTTTCATTCATCCGCCACGACGTATCAAATTTTATCTTCGTGCCTGGGAAAATTGATGCTGTTCTACATTTTGCATCACCCGCCAGCCCAAACGAGAACTCACCACTCGGTTATGTGAATCTACCAATACAAACCATGAAAGCCGGAGCATTAGGCACCCACAACACCTTGGGGTTAGCACGTGCTCGCAACGCCAGGTTTTTACTTGCTTCAACAAGTGAAATCTATGGCGATCCCTTAGAACATCCACAAAAAGAGACTTATTGGGGACATGTTGATCCGATAGGCAAAAGATCTGTATATGATGAAGCAAAAAGATTTGCGGAAGCATTGACCATGGCTTACCACCGCTTTCACGGAATTAATACCCGCATCGCTAGAATATTCAATACTTATGGTCCAAGGATGCATCTTGATGATGGGCGAGTTGTTCCTAATTTCTTAAAGCAATCCTTAAGTAAAGAACCTCTCACCATTTATGGAGATGGCTTGCAAACGCGCAGTTTTTGTTTCGTTGATGATCTGGTTGAAGGTATTTACCTTTTGTTGTTATCTGATGAGCATGATCCAGTTAATCTAGGTAATCCCAACGAGATTACAGTGATTAAGTTTGCGAAAATTATTAACCAATTGACAGAGAATCCTGCAGGAATCGCCTACAAAGAGCAGATGAGAGGAGAAAGTGATCCACAACGGCGTCAACCAGATATATCACGCGCAAAAAGAATTCTTGGTTGGGAGCCAAAAATCTCCTTGGAATCAGGTCTTTTGCGAACAATTCCCTACTTCAGACATGAATTAGGCCTAGCATGATTTCTGTAATTTCTAATCCTCGTGAAAGAAACCGGTTTTTGCGATTTGCTTTTGTCGGTCTTATCGGTGCAATCATAGATTTTGGAGTGATGAATTTAATGGTGCATGTTTTCCACACTCCTTTCGTCCTTGCCGGCACAATCTCGTTTATTTGTGCGGTTCTCAGTAATTTCACCTGGAATAGATTCTGGACTTACCCTGATTCGCGGTCAAAACCTGTTCACCATCAATTAATGATTTTTACTTTTATTAGTGCTATCGGATTATTGATACGTATCCCCACCCTGGCAATATTAGATCCAATAATCTTTCGCATCTGCAATTTTCTCTTTCATGATTTTCCCCTGGCCAGCGTTAATACCATAAGCCACAACCTGACATTGGCCATTGCTGTGGTTATTGTTATGTTTTGGAATTTCTTTGTGAATCGTTATTGGACATATAATGATATTGTTTGATGTTCAGTTCACTCCAATCAGTACATATACGACTCCATAAACTAAATGAGGATTTTATATAAAATGAATCACCGAAAGAGAATTGAAAATTGCCTCAACCAAGCTACTCTGGATCGAATACCGGTGACTTTATGGCGACATTTTCCGGTTGACGATCAAAATCCAGAGTCTTTGGCATCCGCAATCATTCAGTTTCAAAAGACTTATGATTTTGATATTGTAAAAGTAACTCCATCTTCCTCATATTGCCTCACAGACTGGGGGATAATAGACGAATGGTGTGGTGCGACAGAAGGAACCCGTGAATATACTCAGCACGTAATATCTAATCCTGAAGATTGGTCTCATTTGCAAATATTAGATCCAACGAAAGGAAAGCTTTCAGAACAGATCAATTGCTTACAAATCATCACCAAGGAACTTGGAGGAGAAACTCCAATCATTCAAACGATTTTCAATCCATTATCTCAGGCTAAGAATTTGATCGGTCGTGAGAATTTGACCGTTCACCTTCGCCGCTACCCAGAAGCTTTACATGAAGGATTAAGGATAATCACTGAATCTACAAGCAGATTTATTTCTGAGATTGAAAAAACAGGAATATCTGGAATTTTTTTTGCAGTACAACACGCACAATATGGGATACTAACAGAAGATGAATACAGAGTTTTTGGCAAGAAGTACGACCTGCAAGTTCTAGATTCCACCCATAACATGTGGGTGAAAATGCTGCACCTGCATGGCACTGAGATCATGTTTGACCTGTTTTCGGATTACCCGGTTAATATCATCAACTGGCATGATCAGGATACAAGCCCTTCATTATCTGAAGGAAAATTCAGATTTCCTGGAGTGGTTTGCGGTGGTCTCAGCAGGGAAAAATCGCTCGTTCTCGGTGCTCCAGAACAAATAATATCTGAAGCCCAAACAGCATATCGCTTAACGTTAGGAAATAGATTCATTTTAGGTACGGGCTGTGTTGTTCCCATCATTGCTCCGCATGGAAATATTATGGCATCCCGTAAATGTGTTGAAACATTATCAGTATGATCGTGCAGATTCTAATCAAGTTGATTGAGTAAAATGAGCAGCTTGCGCGTTATTGCAGGGAAAGCCAAAGGAAGACGATTACAATCCGTCCCTGGGGATACAACACGACCCATAACAGATCGAACAAAAGAATCCCTTTTCAACATTATTGGAAATGATATACAAGATGCGTCATTTTTGGACTTGTTCGCTGGAACAGGGAGTGTTGGAATCGAAGCCTTGAGTCGAGGAGCACAATTCGTCCGCTTTGTTGATCACCAACCAAGAGCAATAGAAACCATCCGCTGTAATCTCAAAATCACTCAATTCACCTTAAACAGTGAAATCATCCAGACTAACACCTTTAGACTATTAGAATCAAAACCAGATCGACAGTTTGATTACATTTACATAGCCCCGCCTCAATATCATGACCTCTGGAATAGGGCATTGTCTAAATTGGATTTAAACCTGAACTGGCTCTCAGATGACGCTTGGATCATCGCTCAAATTCATCCAGTTGAGTTTGAGGAAATCGATTTTGCGCACTTATCGATCTTTGATCGCCGTAAGTACGGAAGCACCCTTTTACTTTTCTACCAAAAAGACTAATCCTCACTCAATGAGGTAAAATAATTGGTGATAAATTGATCATAATTTGGATCATCAGGATTCACAAGAGGTGAGAAGATGAATATCGGCATCCCCAAAGAAAGACGTCCATTTGAATTCAGAGTTGGTCTGTCTCCCGCAGGCGTAAATATGCTCACAAAACAAGGTCACTCAATCTATATCGAACATAACGCAGGTGTTGGTGCAGGATTTAGTGACCTAGACTATCAACAATCAGGAGCCCGGATTGCATATTCACCCGATGAAGTTTTCGGTAGAGCTGATTTACTTTTAAAAGTTGCTCGACCGCTGGTGAAGGAGATTGAATGGTTACAGCCTGGCTCTGGTCTTTGTGGATTACTCCACCTGGGCTCAGCAAGAACCGATAAACTCGATGCGCTATTAAAGAATCGAATTACATCCATCGCCTATGAACAAATCCAGCTACCTGATGGCACAGTTCCAATTCGAAGGCCATTAAGCGAAATTGGTGGAAGATTGGCAGCCCAAATAGCAGCGCGTCTTCTACAAAGCAACGAAGGTGGCAAAGGAATTCTGGTTGGAGGAGTTCCCGGTGTTCCCCCAGCAGAAGTGGTGATTTTAGGTGCAGGTATCGTTGGCATCAATGCAACTCGTGCTTTCTTGGGTATGAACGCTCATCTAACTGTCCTAGATACAGATCTCAATGCTCTACAGAAATTCAGTGAGCGGTTCCCTGGGGTTGTTACCATGATTTCTAATCACGTCAACGTCACAAAATGTTGCTCTTATGCCGATGTTGTAGTTGGAGCAATTTTAATCACCGGCGAACATCCCCCCATTGTTGTGACTCGCGAGATGGTACAGAAGATGAAAGAAAGATCGATAATTATGGATATCAGTATTGATGAAGGTGGATGTATAGAGACTTCACGACCGACAACTCACGAGCATCCCACTTTCATTGAGGAAGGAGTTATTCATTACTGTGTCCCTAATATGCCGAGTGTGGTTGCTCGAACAGCTACTCATGCCTTCATCACGGCTGCTTTTCCATACATTTCCCAAATAGCTAATGATGGGATAGAAAACGCATTAAAGAATAATCCTGCAATTGAAAAAGGTGTAGCAACATATCAAGGTGAGCTCAGACATATCTCCACACTTTCCCCACTGGCGCAAATGGAGTAAGTTATGGACTATACCAAGCTTTATCAATCAAGAACCATTACTGCTGAAGAAGCTGTCCGCTATATTAAATCTCACCAAAGAATTTTCTTGTCAGGCAATTGTTCTGTCCCCCAGGAAGTTCTATCCGCCTTAGTCGATTTTGCTCCTCAATTAGAAGATGTTGAGATTTGTCATGCACTCACGGTAGGTCCCGCTGACTACGTGGCTCCAGATATGGAGGGGCATCTGCGGGTGAATACGATGTTCATCAGCAACAATATCCGCAAAGCAGTTCATGAAGGTCGGGCTGATTTCACTCCAATTCTCCTATCTGAGTTCACTTTACTCTTTAAGAACAAAGTCCTACCATTAGATATCGCCTTAATTCATGTATCACCTCCAGATGAACATGGCTTTTGTAGCTTTGGAATTGAAGTCGGTTTAACCAAATCTCCTGCTGAGTCAGCAAATATCATAATAGCAGAAGTTAACCAACAAATGCCACGAACCTTAGGCGATTCTTTTATCCATGTAAGCAGGTTGAACTATCTCGTCCCGGTTGATTATCCACTCCCAGAAACAATTATGCGCGAAGGTGGACCAGATCCAGTAATTGATCAGATAGCAGCATATATTGCGGAATTGATACCTGATGGAGCGACAATGCAAATGGGCATTGGGGCAATTCCGAATGCAGTATTAAAATACCTTTTCGAAAAGAAAGATTTGGGAGTACATACAGAGCTTTTTTCAGATGGTGTTATTGACCTGGTTGAATCAGGCATCCTGACAAATGCCCGGAAGACCCTGCATGTTGGCAAGATCGTGGCTGGATTTATTATCGGTAGCCGACGCTTATACAAATGGGTTGATGACAATCCCATTATTGAATTACACCCCACCGAGTATATTAATGACCCATTTGTTGTCGCCCAAAATGAACGGATGGTAGCGATAAACTCAGCTATTGAAGTGGATTTGACCGGGCAAGTATGTGCAGATAGTATAGGTCCGAAATTATATAGTGGTGTTGGTGGACAATTGGATTTCGTTTATGGTGCTTCACGGTCAAAAAATGGCGTCCCAATTATTGCCCTTCCGAGTACCGCAATTATGCGAGATGGGAAGATCATCAGTCGTATTGTCTCAATGTTAAAACTGGGGGCAGGTGTGGTTACAACCCGTAACCATGTTCGCTATGTTGTCACCGAATACGGAATTGCAGATTTATATGGAAAGACAATTAGACAACGCGCTCTGGCTCTAATTAACATCGCACACCCGGATTTTCGTGAACAGCTCTTAAACCAAGCAATGGATTTGAATTACTTATAATTAAATATCGAATAATCATTGGATTATTGTCGAAAATAGATATACAATCAGCCTGATGACTGTCATGACTGATGGTATATCCTTTATACCAGGAATTTTTCCCTCCGATCCTGGACTGTTGGCAAGATTCTTACCTCCTCTACAGACAGGGGTTGTTGAAACTTGGCTGAAAGAGAACATTGCACCTGGCTCCTGGATATTGGATCCCTTTGCAGCGTCACCACATTTGATAATCGAAGCCGCTAAAGCTGGATATCGTGTGCTAGTAGCAGCCAATAATCCGATCATCAGATTCTATTTGGATATTTTAAGTAATCCTCCAAATCCCAATCAAATCCAAACTGCATTGGTAGAACTAGCTGATTCTTATAGGGGGGAAGATCGCCTGGAACCGCTAATTAAGTCACTTTATCAATCTACTTGCGTGCATTGTGGTAAACCGCTTTTTATTGAGGCTTTTATTTGGGAAAAAGGTCGAAATGTACCTTCCAGCAAAATATACCAGTGCCTAAATTGTGGAGATACGGGAGAACATCCTGCTAATGTCTCCGATACTTTCCTTGCTGAAAAGTTCAGTACACATGGATTGCATTGGGCAAGAGCTTTAGAACGCGTAGTCACCCTAGATGATCCTGACCGTGTATATGCTGAAGAAGCTCTATCTGCTTATCTCCCGCGAGCTGTATATGGTTTATTCATATTGATCAATAAGCTTGATAGTTTTCCGGCTGAACAAAAACACATTCTTGATTTGATTTTTCTTACAGTGTTCGATCAGGTCAATTCTTTATGGCCTCATCCCACCTCAAGATATCGCCCAAAACAAATCACATCGCTAAATCGATATCGTGAAAATAACCTCTGGTTAGCATTAGAAGATGCAGTTGACTATTGGAAAATCGATACTGAAAATTCAACGAATCAAAGATTAATAGAATCCACACGTTGGCCTGAATTGCCAAACAATGAGGGTGGAATCTGCATATTTGAAGGTCGGCTTAAAGAACTCAATAAATTGATCACCGAGGATAACCAACAACATATTTCAATCGACGCAGTAATAACTGCCATTCCTCGCCCAAACCAGGCTTTTTGGACGCTCTCCGCACTTTGGGCGGGCTGGCTATGGGGAAAAGATGCAACTGAATCATTCAAGAGCGTATTACGCCGCCGACGTTATGATTGGTCTTGGCATTGCACAGCGCTTTTTACTGGCTTGAAATCTTTGTATCAAATCCTCTCATCTGGAACTCCAATTCTTGGATTAATAGGAGAAACCGAAGTTAACTACTTAACTTCAACACTAATTGCAGCTTGGATGGCTAACCTTGAATTAAAGGGTGTTGCACTTAGGTTCGATATTGGTTTAACTCAAATTCTATGGCAAAAAACAGGGTCGCGGATTTTACAGCGCACAGGTTCCTCTCAGCTAGAAGATGCTCACAATATCTTAAGAGAATCTGCTCAAGAATATCTCCAAATTAGAGGTGAGCCAGTTCATTTAATCTATCCACTGACTGCAGCAATCTTAAATTTGATTGAGAAACCTGCTGACGAAGTCTTACCTCCGGATTTTCCCGCGCATGAAGCAATTAGCGCAATCAACAATTTATTCCAAAAGGTTTTTTCTTATCAAAGTGGATTTGTTCGATACGGAGGAGGCGAACATTCTATCGAATCGGGTAGCTGGTGGATCAGGCAAGACCAATTACAAAAAGATCCGACTAATGAATTCGGATTATCTCTGTCAGATCAAATTGAAATCGAAGCAGTGCGTTTCTTCATTTCTCACCCTGAATTTACATCACTAGAATTGGATAAAAACATTTGTGCTTCCCGTTCAGGTTTATTTACTCCGGAATTCGAATTAATCCAGGAATGTCTGCACTCGTACAACGAAAGTATATCTCCAGTGAGCGATCTCTGGAGGCTGCAATCCGTGGATTATCCCCGAAACCGTATGAAAAACCTGGAAGAAATGGTTAAACTACTTGAGATGATTGGGAAAAGGCTCGGTTTCCTGATTGAAAGAATTGCGATTTCAGATTTTACCGAGACAAGTGAAGAAAATTACTCAAATCCATTGTCGTTTAAACCCCTCCTGATTTGGAAAGATCACAACGAGAACATTTGTTACACCTACTTGGTGATTGCCACCGGTTTAATTGGCAAGATCATCGACATCTTTAAGAGAAGTGCTATTGCAAGTAATATTGGTGGAGAATCCGCATTAATCCAAAAAATAATTGTTATTCCCGGTAGTCGAGCTTCTCTCGTACGTTATAAAATGCGCAATGATCCCAGATTGAAACAGGAGATCGAAGCTGGATGGCAATTTCTTAAATTCCGCCACTTGCGACGCCTTGCCGAGGCGACTATTCTCACTAAAGATAATTTACAAAGCCAATTGACACTTGATCCAATCGCTTCTACAGATCCCCAGATACCACTACTGTAATTCGGGAAGAATATTTATTGTATATTACAATCAAGGTGGGGGAATTGGGAATTCTGGGGTTGGTGTTTCTGTCTCTGTCGGTGGTGGAGGTAGTGTATATGTAGGTGTTGATGTTGGAATAGGTGTATTGGTAGGCATCGGAGTATGCGTGGGGGTTGGAGTCGAAGTTGGAGTAAAAGTCGGCGTTGGCGTCGGAGTTGGAATTCGGAGATTGAGATGAATCCTTCTTTCGGCAAAACCATCTTCCGAACTTTCCATGTATAATCTTAACGTTACAACTCCTTCTTTCAAATCATCCAGGTGCCATCGGTAGATTAAATCTGGCTGTTTGATTGGGTCTCTGCTACGCGTTAAGGTCTCCCACTTAACCGGATCATCCCCTCTCCCGAAATCCAATTGAAAACCATGGAAATCCGCAGTAGCATCCGCTATTCCATATATCCCTAATGGATTCTCGGTTATTACTTCATTCTCGCGTGGTGAGGCAAAAGAAATATTAGGTCTTGGATCATCCGATCGACATTCTCGTTCAGGAGAAAAAGTAATTCGTTTGGAAAATCCCATGTCATCAGCCCAACTTATTCCATCAGAATTGCCCTTAATCCACTTTCTCGCCCAAGGATCTTGAACATTGAGCACAAATTGTTCTTCGATAAAATCAGGGCAAGCTGCTGAAGCTCGTAATCCTGTCCAGGTGTCGATCTCAATTTTTTGCCAGAGATCTTCTTCCTTCGGCAAAGGTAATTGATCAGCAGCAAATATTTCGGTTTTTTGCTTTGGACACCATTGAGAAGGCATTGTTCCAGACACTTCACAAATTACCTGTTCAACGATCCCGCCTGGGCGGGTAAATTGTGAGGGATTACCTCCCGTAATTTGTTGCACAGCAGTCTGCATCAGAGTTGCCCAGACAGGTGCAGCACCTTGCACTCCACTAATATCCCGCATTGGTGAATAATCCGCATTTCCCAACCATACTCCGATCGCAATATCCGGTGTAAAACCTAGCGTCCAATTATCACGAAAATCATTCGTCGTTCCCGTTTTTGCTGCTGCGGGGAAAGGCAAATTCAACACAGAATCACTACCGAAAGCGGGTGTGCGTGCACGATTGTCAGATAAGATTGAAGTAATAAGATATGCGTGTTCGGGACGTACTACCTGGGAACCAGCAGGTCGACTATATTCATATACAATATTTCCACTATGGTCCAGTATTTTCGTAATCGCATAGGGTGGAATGCGGAGGCCATTATTTGCTAGCGAAGCGTAGAAACTAGTCAATTCAAATAAAGTGACTTCTCCTCCACCTAGGGTTAATGAAAGACCATAATCTGATCTATTTAAGGTTGTAATTCCAACTCGTTTCGCTAATGCCAACAGACCATCATCGCCAGCTCGATTAGGATCGTCATAAATACCGGTAAAATCTAAAGTTTTCACTGCTGGAATATTAAAAGAATTCGCTAAAGCTGAACGTACAGTTACGGGTCCGTGAAATCTGCCATCGTAGTTAACTGGCACATATGGATCTCGATAATCGTCGGACCTACCCGAAGGGGGAAATTCAGAGGGAACATCCCATATCAAAGTAGCTGGTGTCCATCCTTTCTCAAATGCCCCAATATAAGTTAATGGTTTAATCGCTGAGCCTGGTTGGCGAGGATTGATCGCCATATTTACCTGGCCGGATATCTGCTCATTATAGTAATCTGCCGATCCTACCATAGCTAGGATTTCACCAGTTGCTGGACGGAGTGCAACCAATGCAGCATTATTTGCATTATTAGGCTTTAATGCCTTAACTTGTTCCTGCACTACCGTTTGTGCAGCATCCTGTAAACCTGGATCAAGAGTAGTGTAAACTGTGAACCCAGACCGATATATCGTTTGTGCATCGAATTGAGTCTCAAGTAATGAGCGTACATAATTCACCCAATGCGGGTATCGCATCTTTATGTTTGGTGAATTGAATTGGTAATCCTTAATCTCCTCTGAAGCTTTAGTAACCGCAATTGGATCCAAACAAATCCGCCTTGGATTATTACTAACATAAATACAACCTTGTTCCTGGCTGGCTTCATACATCAAAACCAGTACATCCTCCAGTCTTTTAAAAGTCGCCTCGGGATTTGTATAAACGTCATATATCGAAGGAGCCTGTGGCAATCCAGCTAAAAATGCTGCTTGACCTAACGTCAATTGATCTGCACGGGCACCAAAATAGGTTTCAGCAGCTGCTTCGATTCCATAAGCCAAATTACCATAATAAATCTCATTTAAATATAATTCCAGGATTTCATCCTTAGAATAACGACGTGTTATTTCTGCTGCCAGGATCGCTTCACGGACTTTCCTTTGGTAAGTCTGTTCAGATCTTTCTTCAGGTGTAAATAATAAAGTACGCGCTAATTGCTGGGTGATAGTTGAAGCCCCTGAAACCGTTTCACCACTGCTATAATTCTGATAAAAAGCCCGAAAAATCGCTGTCACATCAAAACCGGGGTGACTGTAAAATCCTTTATCCTCAGTGGAAATTGTTGCCGCGACCAAATATGGAGAGATATCTTCCAATGGAACATACGTTCGACGCCCAGCGGACGGGTCCAATATTTCATAAAGCACATTACCATTTCGATCCATAATTCGGGTAGTCTCAAATTGAGAGGCGCGCTGTCTTAAATCGCTAATATCAGGTAATGCACTGGCAATTTGATAATATTGATAAAACGCAAAAGTAATTCCACACAGTAGGATTGATATAATAATAAACAGACCTGCTACTAAAGAACGAAGAAAACATCCCATCCCTTGGGAACCTTGCTTTGACCGCTTTTTTGGAGCTTTGTTTACCCCAGTAAGGGATTTCCGAACCGGAGTTGTCCTCGTTACAGCTGCTTGTCTAGGACCTACCTGATTAGTCACAGGCTTAGGAGTATATTCTTTGTTAGAGATTGTGTTCTTCGAATAGGGAGACGAGCTATTATAAGCGATCGGGGATGTCGATTGGAGCATGCTCGCTTGCTGTTCTTCTGCATGATTTTGATTTTTTATATTCTTAATGGTTATTGGTGAAGTATCCTCCAAATTTGGGCTTGATTGATTTATCGGTTGAGCTTTTACTTCTATTGGTTTTGTCTCTTCCCATACTCCAGTCTCATCTAGGAGATCTGAACTATCTTCTTCAGGTACATTATCCAGTACTCCATTTTCGTCTTCATTACTGATTGTTAAGCGTCGAAATCGATTTTCTGGGCTTTCACCATCTGGAGCTATTAGATCAACGGTCATAGAACCCTCACGGACAAATATTTATTAAGACTGCTCAGCAGTGCTCTTAGAAGCCATCAATACATTCCAGACACCCTTCATCAGGGTTTCATCCTTTTGGTTTTTTACGCTGAGTTCGATTTCAACTGATCCGCCACCAATCCTTCGAATTTCCTTGGTACCTATTACCACCATCTCTACATAGATTGTGTCACCAATAAAAATGGGCTTGATAAACTTCCAATTTTGAATCTCCCGAAACGCCATTACCGTGCCTTCCATGAGACCAGTTCGAGTTGCCAATCCAGAGGCAATCGCCATCCCTAAAAGCCCATGGGCGACTCTCTGTCCAAAAGGAGTATTTTTACTAAAATTGGCATCAACATGAATTTGATTGAAGTCACCAGAAAGACCAGCAAAATGAACAATATCCGCTTCTGTTATTGTTCTCCCTGGAGTTACAATTTGTTGGCCAGCATTAAATTCTTCAAAATACAAACCACGTCGAAAAGATGATGAAATCATCATGATTTGCTCCTTTTTCAATTACATATCGCTATATTTTGAACATTCTAGCATATTTTGTTATAAAAACCTTTGACCAACTCGTCAAGTTACCATACAATTTAGCATATGCGTGAATGGAATCTTAAATCCAACGATCCGATAACCCTTACAATAGCAGCCGATGCACGATTAGGACCAACCGATTATTGTAATGATCAAATCTGGGGAATTTCAATTGGAAGTGGTGATCCATCTGCCATAGCTCTGCACACCACATTCGGTCTAAGAGCCAAAATATTCCGACTATTTCCACGTTTCTCAGAAGCCGATCGTTCATTTTCGAGTCCATCTGAATTCTACCAACAACCTTTAATTAAAAATATTTTTCCTAATTACTTAAGAATCATTTACTCTCCCTTTATCGGTATAGACGTAGAGAGTGAATATTGGGTTCCAGAATCACACGGTGTAGTGGGATACATAAGTATCAACAACAACAGCCAAGAGATCCGGCGGATTAATTTTGAATGGATTGCTCAGCTTAATCCAATTAATGGAACTCGAATGGCTGCTTTTGAGATTGAATCAACCACGATTTTGGCTGGCAGAACCGACGATATTTACCCCTCGGTATTCTTAACCGGTGGCTCAAAAGTCGGTTCCGGGCCATACCCTTCATTATGTTTAGATATCGAATTGGAACCGAATACTTCAAAACAAATTATTTGGTCGCATGCTGCTTTGAACAACCTTGAAGATTCTTTCAGGTTGGCTCGAGATCTTGCGAATCGATCCTGGAAAGCCATATTGTCCCGAATACGGATGACAAATGCAGGTCAGGTAGAGATTTTTACTGGTAACTTAAATTGGGACTCAGCTCTAATGTTATCTCAACAGATAGCCTTTGAATTGGTGCAAAGTTACTCAGAACAAATGCCCTATCCCACATTTGTATCTTCTCGCCAACCAAATCACGGTTTTTCTATTAAAGGAGATGGCAGTGACTACGATCACTTTTGGGACGGGCAATCTCCTTTAGAAACCTGGTACATCATAAATATAATTCTTCCAAATGCGCCAGATCTTGCCAAAGGATTCATTTTGAACTTCTTTGCCAACCAAAAAGAGGATGGATTAATAGATTTCAAACCCGGTCTGGCGGGTCAGAGATCCCACTTACTGGCAACACCAATCCTTGCTCATATGACCTGGCGTATCTACGAATTCACTCGAGATAAAGATTTCTTACGAAATTGCTTTGAGGGATTATGTAAATATATAAACAACTGGTTTTTATTCGATAACGACCGAGACCATGATCAGATTCCTGAATGGAATCATCCCATCCAAACTGGATTGGATGATCACCCCATATATTCCTTCTGGCAACTGGAGGCAATTGGCATCAATATTCAAACATCCGAGAGTTCTGCACTTTGTTCCCTTCTCTATCAAGAAATTCAATCTTTAATTCAAATCGCATGTGAATTGGACTTAAGAGATTTGGTAGATGACCTATCAGAAAAAATTAATGTCCTTACCGAAACAGTAAGAGCTTCTTGGCGTCCTGAAATTGCCATTTTCCAAGATCGAGACCGTGATACACATCTGAGCACAAAAATCAGATTAATGGGTAAACTGAAAGGTTCTGGTCTTTTTCTAAACAATGATCCATTGGAAAATCCATCCCGGATATTGCTTCATATCAAAACAGAATCGACGACCATGCATCGTCTGAAATTATTTATTCATGGAAGACGTATAAAAGGCAACAGCTGTGTCGATCAGGTGAGATATGATCAATTCAAATGGCATCTGGGATATGGCAAGTTTACGAGCGAGAAAGTGTATCAGGCGATTGACCATATTGAAATCTTGGGTTTAAACCCAAAAGATGAAACAACTGTATTTATACCTGGATACGATCATCAAGACATATCCATGCTTTTCCCCATCTGGGCAAATATTCCAGATAAAGACCAGGCTCAATTTCTTATCCAGAATACGATCACTGATCCAGACCGGTTTTGGCTTCCATATGGAATACCAAATTATATAGGCTCAGTTCACTCTCTCGTGCACACCGATCAGATGATAATGAACCTGATACTAAACGCAATAATCGGTGAAGGATTGATTAATTATGGTTATCGTAATGAAGCAGTTCAATTGATTACTGGAAACATGAACGCAATTCTGAACAGTCTTAAAATTGACAATGCCTTTCGACAATATTACTCTGCAGAAACCGGACAGGGAATCGGAGAACGAAATGTGATCTCAGGTCTGGCGCCCGTCAATTTCTTTTTAAATGCACTGGGAGTGAAATTGATCTCCCCTAAAAAGATCATTATTGAAGATAAAAACTTATTTCCCTGGCCAGTTACTGTGAAATACCGAGGGATGACGATCCTACGCCAAACGGACAAAACTCTGGTGACATTCCCGGATGGTCGTATCGTAAGTATCGATGAGACTAAACCTTGCATAATTTCTTCGGAATTTGAAGATGGCTTTCCAAATTCTTGAATTTCTTATCCTTCTACTCTCTTTAGCATCTTTAGTTGGATTTGCTACCCATTATTTACGCATTCCATACACTGTTGGTCTTGTTTTAATGGGTTTGGGGATTGGTGTTTTAAACCGCCTTGGAGTATTCCCACTCCTTCATCTAAACGTCGATATTGTGGATTTCGCACAAAAACAAATCACACCTGAGCTAATCCTTGGATTGTTTGTTACCCCACTAATATTTGAAGCTGCATTTCACCTGAATTGGGACGATTTAAAAAGAGATCTGGGTTTCATCCTGGCGTTAGCAATTCCAGGTGTAATCCTAACATCATTATTTGTAGGTTTCATGATTTATCATGGTTCAAAAGTAACTGGAGCGTACCTGCCTTTTCTATACACCACACTTTTTGGAGCAATGATTGCAGCAACCGATCCTGTATCTGTGATCACTTTATTCAGGCAATTAGGTGTGCCTAAACGTTTACAAGTGATCATGGAAGGGGAAAGTCTATTTAACGACGGAACTTCAATTGTTGCATTTGGTCTCGTCTTAAGTTTAATTGTAGGATTTACAACGATAGATGGGATTTCTACTCAAAGGTTGTTGAATCCAATTGCCGATCTGATTCGAATCATAGGAGGAGGATTATTAGTTGGATTTATCTCAGGATGGCTTGTATCACAAATCATCGGATTCGTAGATGATCCTTTTGTTGAAACAACACTAACTACAATACTGGCTTTTGGAGCCTATGTGATTGCAGTAAATCTGAATACCAGCGGTGTTCTCGCTGTTGTAATTGCAGGTTTAATTAATGGAAATATAGGTCCAAAAGGAATGTCCCCAATCACCCATTTATTAGTAATAGATTTTTGGCAATTTTCTGCTTTTATTGCCAACTCACTATTGTTTCTATTGATAGGATTAGATATTGATATTTTCATGATATTTCAATTCTGGCAGCTAATCTTATTAGCGATCATAGCGGTCCTTGCATCTCGAGCCATTATCATCTATGGATTCTATCGATTTGGGAAAAAAATTCCATTTCAATGGAATCATGCATTATTCTGGGGCGGATTGAGAGGGGCAATATGCCTTGCTCTTGCCCTTAGTTTGCCCTTTAATATTGATGCTGGATTGCGCAGCCAACTTCAGGGGATGGTCTTCGGGGTCGTATTATTCACTATCTTGGTACAAGGTTTAAGCATGCGCCCCTTGGTAAAGCTGCTGCATCTCATCGATTACAGGGAGATCCAGGAAGAATACGAGCGTCGTCATGCACGTGCGGCCACAACGCGTTCAGCATATCATCACCTTGAAGCGCGATACCACGAAGGATTAATTTCTGATCATGCTTGGGAAGTGATTTCGCCGATATATAAAGAGCGAGCACATTCATTAGGTGCTGCTGCAAAAGAGATCATGCAATTTGACGCTGAAGTTGAAAGACAAGACCTGGAAACTGCAAGAAGAGAAGCTTTATTTGCACAACGTCGATCATTGAATGAATTGCTTCGTGGTGGAATG
>Ga0079037_100000535_pt1 | contig 17602 bp, 13 predicted proteins | sample Mud3Dept4metaG_FD_71479 | JGI IMG/M metagenome (GOLD analysis project Ga0079037, IMG submission 71479) | Freshwater wetland microbial communities from Ohio, USA, analyzing the effect of biotic and abiotic controls - Mud 3 Core 4 Depth 4 metaG | ecosystem: Environmental > Aquatic > Freshwater >... | reverse complement strand
CCTCCCAGGAATTCCGTTGGACTCAATCGCCCCAGCACCAGGTTGGCATCCGTAATAGTTGGCTCCAACCCACCCCGCGAGTAACAGATGGGCCCCGGCTCTGCTCCTGCGCTCTGCGGACCAACGTGAAGGGCGCCCACCTCATCCACCCACGCTATGCTTCCGCCGCCTGCACCGATCTCAATGGTATCAACGACAGGGAGCATCATGGGGTGGCCGCTCGCGTATCCACCGATGTAGTACCCGTGCGAGAGCTGCGGCACGCCGTCCTTCACGAGGTTCGTCTTCGCCGTAGTTCCGCCCATGTCAAAACCGATCACGTTCTGATAGCCCAGCCTCGCACCAACCCGCGCCGCAGCGATAAAGCCCCCGACAGGACCTGATTCGAGCATGGCAACGGGCATCGTGCGGGCGGTCTCCGGCGACATCACACCGCCGTTCGACTGCATGATCAGGAGGCTGCCCGAAAATCCCTGGCCGGCAAGGACTCGCTCAAGCTCTGCCACATACGTGCTTACCCTGGGGCCGATATATGCGTTGAGCACGGTTGTCGATATGCGCTCGTACTCACCATACTCCCGTAAGATATCCTGGGAAAGAGAGATATACTTGTCTGGACAGGCTGCAGCCAGGAGTTCTCCGATTCTTGCCTCGTGGTCTGGGTTGACCCATGAATGGAGGAGACAAATAGCTACCGCTTCAACGTCCGCGTGTGCCACCCGTTCGATAGCCGCTCCGGCCTGTTCCAGGTTGAGCGGGACCAGGATCTCGCCGGTTGGGTAGAGACGCTCCTCCACCTCGAACGTGAGGCGGCGTGGCACAAGCGGCACAGGGCGCTTGAAGAAAAGGTCATACGCTCCAGGCCGGTTGCCCCGCCCGATCTTGTAGACGTCTCGTGTGCCCTGGGTGACGATGAGCGCTGTGGCCGCGCCTTTTCGCTCAATGACCGTATTGATGGCGACAGTAGAACCGTGCACAAAGTTCACGAGTTCTTTGACCACCATGCTGCTTTTTTCGAGGCATCGCATGATGCCGCGTGTCAGATCGGTCGGAGTGCTCGAGCTTTTCGAGCTGAAGACCATGCCGGTCTGATCGTCGTACCCGATAAGGTCCGTGAATGTTCCACCTATATCAACAGCAACGTGAAGAGCCAATCCAAACCCCCTCTGGTCCCGGGGCCGGGGTCCTGGGTCCAGATAAACCTGATACGCCAGCCAGTAGGACTTTGTGTTCTTGGATTATAGTTTCTATTGGTTCCCTATACTTACTTTCATCCAGTGTAATCCCAAAGCCAAAGAGCCATGAGCGTCAGGTATTTTTCCGACGGGACCCTGGACCCGGGCCCCTGAATTAATCTATCGGCCCCTGGCCCCCGAACCCCGTCTTTAGCACATTTTTTTGAGTACGGGCCATATGCCGCCGGCCTCAACGATCTCCTTGAGCGCTCCGGACAACGGTTCAAAAGAAGCGCTCTTTCCCGTCTTCGGATTCCTCACTTCACCCTTGTCCGTGTCGATCTCGATCTCGTCCCCTTCTTCAAGAAGCGCGCTTACCCCTCTCGATAACACAGGATAGACACCGAGTGCAACACAGTTGCGCAGGTAAATCCTCGCCATGGATTCGGCCACGATAAAATCGATACCCAATTCCTTGACCACGGCTGTTGCCTGTTCCCTGCTGGAGCCGCAACCGAAGTTGCCGCCTCCCACGATGATGTCACCCTTCCGCACCGTCTTGTAAAACTCAGGCGCCACGGGCTCGAACGCGTGCTTCGCCATCTCCTCCATGGAGAGCGTGAGCACCGGACCCGGCGTGATCGTGTCCGTATCGATATTGTCGCCAAACTTCCGCACTCTTCCTCGCACCAGAGCCATCTATGCCACCTCTCTCGGGTCGACGATTTTCCCTGCCAGGGCAGATGCAGCAACCGTGGCAGCCGACGCAAGGTAGATACGCGCGTCGTTGCTCCCCATCCTGCCCTTGAAGTTCCGTGGAGTCGCCGCGACACACGCCTCGTCGTCGGCCAGGACACCCTGAATGCCCGTACAGAACCCACACGACGGATTTCCCACAATCACTCCCGCATCGACAAGCGTGCTGATGATGCCCCTGTCGAGTGCCTTCTTGTACTCTTCCTGCGAGGCGGGCGCCACGTAGAAGCGCACCCCCGGGTACACCTTCTTGCCCTTGACGATCCTCGCCGCTATCTCCAGGTCTTCGATGCGACCGTGACAGCAGGATGCAATCACTGCCTGGTCTATGGCGATATCTTTTGCGGCCGAAACCCCTTTCACATTTCCCACGTTGTGCGGGAAGGCAATTTGCGGCTCAAGCGAGGATGCATCGATGGTATATGTCTCGGCGTAGACTGCATCAGGGTCAGGATCCACCGGCTCAAACGGCTTATCGGTGCGGGCCTTTAGATACTCGTACGTCTTCTTGTCCGCCCTGAAGATGCCGAACTTCGCGCCCAACTCAACCGACATGTTGCCCATTGTGAGACGCGCGTCAATGCTCATATCGTCAACTGCGGGCCCCGTCCATTCGATCGCCTTGTACTGCGCAACCTCAACGCTGTATTTACCGGCAATATGAAGGATCACATCTTTGGATGAAACATACTCGGGGAGCTTTCCCGTGATGAGGAACTTGATGGTCTCCGGCACGCGAAACCAGAGCTTGCCCGTTTTCATCACGTAGGCCATCTCGGACGCGCCGGTGCCCGTGGCAGCGGCATTGAGCGCACCGTACGTGGTAGTATGCGAGTCGGCCCCGACGATCAGATGGCCCGGCAGCACGTGCCCCTTCTCCACCATCACCTGATGGCAGACGCCAGGAAACACGTCATAGAAGTACTTGACACCCAGAGAGCGGGCCAGGTCACGCACCATCTTGTGCGCATTTGCCGTGACCAGCGTGGTGGGCGGTACCCGGTGATCCGTGATCGCCACGAACTTCTCCGGGTCCCACACCTTGAAGGAGTCTTCCTTGATGCCCGCCTTGGCGAGAAGACCCCGGATGAGGCGGAAATTCTCGGGCATCATGGCCATGTCGATGTCGGCCGTCACGTAATTGCCCGGCGCAACGTGCTTCTTTCCCGATGCCCTGGCCAGAATCTTTTCTACGATGGTCATGTTTCCCCTCTCTCTTCCTCGGTGATCGATGCCACAAGGTCCTTGATGTGTCCTTCGGGATATGTCAACGGCTCAACAGTCACCTGGTCTCCCGGCTTGACCAGCGTGATGCAGGCGAACCGTCTCTTGCCGTTGATTCTCATGAGGCAGGAACGGCATAGCTGCAACCCGCAACAAAAACTCCTGAAGCTCAGCGTCTCATCCATCTCCTGCTGGATCCTGTTGAGGAGAACGAGCACAGATGTGTCGTCATCGACCGTTACACTGTACTCCTGAAACCGGGGCTCCGCGTCCTGGTCAGGGTCGTATCGGAAGACTCTCGCAGTAATTGCTTCAGCCATGGTGTGCCTCTGGTTTCAGGTGATCGAGGACTACCGGGGCTGTGCCGATGACGAGCTTACCACCTTCAAGCCTGGCCAGCGTGTGACAGAGCCAGCGCGCGTCATCCTCTTTCGGAAAATCAGAGCGGTAGTGGAACCCCCTGCTCTCTTCCCGCGCCAGCGCCGAATGCGTTGCGAGCCGTGCCGCCTCAACCACAAACGGGAATTCTATGGCCCTCGTCCACTCCAGGTTGCTCCTCACAAAACGGGGCACCTGGATGCGTGCAATGTCACTTTCAATCGCGTCAATCTCTTTCGCGGCCCGGAAGAGGCCTTCCTTGTTGCGGACAACAAACACATATTGATCCATCACCTGTTTCAAGCGGTTCTTGAGCGCGGCCACAGATAGCGCATCTTTTTTCGGCTCCATGAACCGGTGAAGCAGCCCTGCTTCTGCCACAACCCCTTCGCCGGGGATCGGACCCGTGTACTCTGCGCGCCGCGCATACTCAGCCGCCCATTTCCCCGCCTCGAAACCAAAAACGATCATCTGCGAAAAACTGAAGCCCGAGAGACGGCACGCGCCGTGCACAGCGCCCATGATTTCGCCCGTAGCAAAAAGGCCCGGGATCGTCGTCTCGGTCCTGGCGCTCACCTTGACGCCTCCCATGCTGAAGTGGGAACCGAGGAGAAGCTCGATCTTCGTCTCCCTGGGATCGATCCCGAGCGACTTAATAAGACGTCGCCTCTGCTCCCATCCCTTGATCAAGAGCTTCTGATCGATTGCAGTGCTTGAGCGCTGGTCAATGTAGACCGGCCCGCGTCCCTCGGCCATCTCTAGAAAAATCTTCTGCACCAGTTCTGCAGAGTAGGAGGCAGCGCCGTACTTGGAAACGTCATCTTCGATCGCCTCGCCCAGGCGGTTCTGGTACGGCCCGTTCCAGAACTCCGGAAAGTAGCGGATGTAAAGGCCCCGGGGGCGCGCCGGCAGGGGGAGGAACTGGATCATCTCCATGTCAACCAGGTCAGCGCCCGCGCGGAACGCCATCACGTGGCCCGTTGCCGCAGCGCCGGTGGAGATACCAAAGGGATTGTTGCTCGTGTGGGAATAAAGCTCCCCGGTGCTGCCACCCGTCGCCAGCACGATAGCTTTGGCTTCTACGGTAAAGAGTTCACCTGTCACGAGATCGAGTGCGCACACCCCTGAGATCACCCCGTCTGAGGTGAAAAGACGCGTCACCAGCACGTCCTCACGGAGCTCGATGTTGGGTCTGTGCTTCACATGGTACCGCAGCCTGCGCAGGGCCTCTGTGCTCTGGACAGCAACCGACCGGGCGCGTAGCGGCACCACCGGCACGCCTAACTCTTTGAGTCGCTCCAGCGCGTTCTTGATCTCATGTGTCATGAACCAGGCAATATCCTGATCGTTCAGGTACCGCCCGGTAGTGATCATCAAATTGAAGAGGTTCTCTTCGGGACCTGCCCCTGCTGTACCGCCATTGGCCGTGGGGGTAAGCCCGCTCATGCCAATGGGCCCTTTGGAGAGAAGCATGACCCGGAGCTTCTCATCTTTCGACGCCTCGATTGCGGCAAGCGCTCCGGCGCCACCACCGCCGATGATCAGGACATCACACTGGCGCCGTGTCGAGTGTCGAGTGTCGAGTGCCATGTTGCCGGGCCTTGGACCTGTCATTCTATCGTTCTTCAGGCTTCGGCGGCTCCACAGTCAGGATGACGCCTCCACCTGCTGTTACGCACACGGTATTGCCAAGCATCGTGCAGCCACCATGGTCCATGGTCGCCATCCTGAGTGATACGAGCATCCCTTCGGCGAGAGTATCCGTGCTTTCATTGACAAGTAGAGGCGCCTCGCAGAGCCCCAGACCTACACCACTTCCGAGACCGTACGGTTCAAGAAGTTTCGTGCCCTCAGCACCCATAACTACGGATGCTTCATCTACGAATGCAGAGACCTTCTTTCCGGGCTTGAGCCCGTTGCAGAGCGCTTCGTAACGGGAGGAGATATCGTCAGTCTTCTCCTCGGCAAGTATCGAGCCCGTAAAGGAGAAGGTGCGCATCGCCTCGGCCCAGTACCGCTCGAACTCCACAGCCATGTAAAAGACCACGCGGTCACCCGCATGGATCGGCAGGTCGTCAATCGGCCGAAAGGCCCAGGTGGCCATCGACGCTTTTCCGATGAGAACCCTGAAGTCCTCGGCTCCTTCAAGGCGGGCCTCTTTGTAAAGCAGTGCCTCGACTCTTCTCTCGTTCAGCTTATCGAATCTGCTTTCCTTTAGATACGCGATGAGCTTCCCGAGAATGCGCGAGCTGCGCCTGACCTGGTCAGATTCACGTGCCGACTTGATTCTTCTCAAACCCGCAATGAGGTCGCTCGCATCCTTCAGGGCGCACCCATCCAGATCAGCCATGAGGGTCTGATACTGCTGGTAAGGCATCTGCTTCACGCCTGCGAGACCGACACTCGAAGGAACAAGCTTTTTTTCTTTCAGGTATTTTGCACAATCCTTAGCCAGATCATTGGCCGCCTTCAAATCGCCGGCACTCGCCGTTAGTTTGAGCGAGGGAATCCCCCTGGACGCACCCTCGAAGAAAGTGACGGGTTCACCCGTAAGGGGGAGCGCAAGGAGGATGCCGCGCGGCAGCCGGATGATGAAATTGGTGAGGTAGGTGGCATCGCCATAGTCATCGAGTCCTCTCGTGTGCACGAGGAGAAGGTCGATCCCCCTCTCTCTCATCGCGGAGCGCACGTGGTCGATACGCGCTTCGAATTCCTCTCTGGGCATGGCGATGGTGTCCCAGACATTCCGTCCGTTCTTCAATGCAGGCTGCATCGTTTTCATGTCAGACCTCTTTCACGTAAAGCTTTGTCTCTGTTGCGGCAAGCCGCTCTATGCCGTTTGAGCTCACAAGCACCGTTTCTCCGCAGGCGAGGTACCCGGTTTCAGGTATGTACTGGTTCGGGTGAACCACCACTACCTGGAGCCGCTCAAAAGGCGTCTTGGTCTCGTCATCGATCACACCCCCAGGCGCTATTGAGCCGACGCCGAATCCATGTCCCCGCGCCCGCATGTAAGGAGGATAACAGTACTTGCCGTATCCCGCCTCGCTGATGACACGGTTCATGGCCCGCGACATCGCCGACGACTCAACTCCGGGGCGTATCACGCTGAGCGACTCGTCAAGCGCATGAAGGAGCATCCGGTACTTTTCGAAGACTACGGGCGCAGGCAAACCGAGCGCCACAGTCCTGCAGAGCTGGATGAACTGCCCCTCGCAGACCGGCGTGATCTCACCAATAATGATGTCGCCTTGTCGCAACCGCCTGTCTGTGGGCTCGTGCATCTCGTAGTTGTGAGGCCCTGAGCTGATCAAAATGAATATGTCATCCGCCCCCTCGGCACGCATGGCATACTCCATCTCTGCCACGATCTCTGTCTCCTTCATACCGGGCCGCGCCTCCCTGAGAAACGCCTCAAACCCGATATCGGCGATACGTGACGCGCGATAGACATGCTCCATTTCTAAAGGGGTCTTCTCACGTGCGAGTGATTCGATGATGCCATCCGCAGGCTCCAGGGTCACCTTCTCTGCTATTTTTTCATAGACCTCTTCCGCCATCTCGCGGCCGCCGACCAGACCAACTGTTCCGGTCAAGCCTTCTTCATCGAGCACGCGCACCAGCTCATCAGGAAAAGAGGAAGTTCCCTGTACGTCCTCGACCCAGCTTGCAGCCATGCGGCCTGCGTCCCAGGCGGGCTCCACAAGGAGCGTGACCTTGCCGTGCCTCGTTACGACCGCGCCGTTTCTCCGTCCCAGCGGACGCGCCTCCGCGAAATAGTGCAGGTAGCTCGGCCCGAGAATGCTACAGGTGCCGCTCGAATAGATAACCAGCCCATCGAACCCCTTCTGGCCAATCAGATCCAGAACCTTTTCCAGCTTACGATTCTTCTCCCCCATGGCATCACCCTTGTTTGAGCAGCTTGTATTCGGCCTTGTGCTTCACGATGAACTTGTTGATGCCTCCCGCCTCCAGTATCTCCATGATGAAATCAGGAAACGGCTTCGCCTGGATGGTCTCGCCCGTGGTGAGGTTCTCGATCTTTCCCGCTCCCACGTGGACCCGCAGCTTGTCCCCCATGCGGATCTTCTTCATCTCCTCGCCAATCTCAAAGACGGGAAGGCCTGAGTTGAGCGCATTGCGGTAGAAGATGCGTGCAGCACTCGCGCAGATGACTACTCCGATGCCCTTGTCCTTTAAGAAAAGGGGCGCGTTGCGCGAAGAGGAACAGCCGAGATTCGTCCCGGCTGCCCAGATATCGTTTTTCTTTGCCTTTTTCGGGAATTCAGGGATAAGCATCTCCCCTATGTGCTCCATCATGGGCTCATGGCCCGAATGGAGCCAGTGGCTGGGCGTAATCGACTCGGTGTTGACGTTGTCACCGACCTTCCAGACGCGACCTTCAACGATCCACTCTTTCGTTTTTGTCGTCTTTGTTGTCTTGGTCCTCTTTTCCACGGATGCCTCCTCCCTATAATGTCACAGATAATTTCTTGGGTCGGTTATCTTGCCTTCGACTGCGGTCGCGGCGCAGGTTGCGGGTGATCCGAGGTACGTGAATGAACCCTCGGCCGTGCGTCCTGGCCAGTTCCGGGGACCGGGGTGCATCTGGACTTCGCCCGGGGCGAGATGGCCGATGCTGAGCGTCTGGCATGTGCCACAGTAAGGCGGGAACAGATCACAGCCTGCGTCGACGAATATCTCGAGGAGGCCTTCGTGCCCGCAAGCCCTCAGCACCTCGTTCGTGCCAGGGATAATAAGGGTGCGCGCCTTTACCTTCTTCCCCTTCAGTATCTTTGCGGCCTCGCGAAAATCATAGATGCTCCCTCCGGTGCACGTGCCAAGACAGACCTGGTCGATATGCACGCCGAGCGCCTCTGATATGGGTTTCGTGTTCTCCGGCGAGGATGGCGCGCAGATTAAGGGTTCCAGCTTTGAGACATTGAAGGTGTAGGTCTTTTCGAATGATGCGCCCGGATCACTCTTGACGATCTCATACTCGTGCTTCACCCTGCCCTTCAGCCACTCGACAGTGATCTGGTCAGGTTCTATGTACGCGCACTTCGCACCAAGCTCGGTCGACATCAAGGTGAAAGGAAATCTGAGCGGCACCGGCAAAGAGTGAATGTACGAGCCATCCCACTCGATACACTTGTAGACGGACGCGTCCATGCCCACGGTGCCCACGATATGCTGGATCACGTCTCGCGGGTAGACACCTTTCTTGGTCTCTCCCGTGATGATGTACTTGTGGGTGTCGGGCACCTTGAACCAGAGGGTGCCGGTCAGGAAGACCTGCCCCATCTCGATGCCGCACTGGGTTGATATGGTGCCCACAGCCCCGTACGCAGGCGTGTGGGAATCGCCGAACACACAGAGCGAGCCGGGATAGGCAAGCCCTTCCTCCATGATGATGATGTGGGCAATGCCGGAGCCGAAGTTGAAGACCCTGATCCCGAGCTTCTCCGCCCAGTCCCTCGTCTTCTTCTGATCTTCGGCCAGTTCGTCGCTGTGTCCCGTGCAGAAATGGTGACCCATGAACATGCCTATCTTCTTAGGGTCGAAGACGCCGGTCATCTCACCGAGCGACGTGAACTGCTCGTACTTTCTCGCGTCGAACCCTTCGTGCATGCCCGCATAGTCGATATGGCACGTTAGGATATCCCCAGGGACGGCTTTGGACACAGGTGTTACGGAATGCTTCATAAGAATCTTTTCAACTGCAGTAAATGGCATGTTTCATCTCCTTAGCAATGATTATGTTTCTTTGGTTTCTTTGGTTTCTCTGGTTTCTTTGGTCTAACCGATTACCGATCACTGATCACCGATCACTGGCTACCGCTTTCTCTGGTTTCTCTGGTTTCTCTGGTTCACTGTTACCGCCGACCGCTGACGGCCGACCGCCGTTGTTCACTGCTTACTGCTCACTGCTCACTGTTTACTGATCACCGTTCACCGTTCACTGTTCACTGGCCCTTGTCTCACTAGTGTTTCACAAACACCAGGGTTACCCATGGGATATACGTGATCACGAAGAGCCCAGCCAAAAGCAATACGAGAAATGGCAGGACACCTTTAATCACCTCTGTTATCGGTTCCTTGCAGACCGCGCTCATCACGAAGAGGTGCATGCCGACCGGCGGCGTGAGAAACGCGAGCTCCATGTTGATGGTCATCAGGATGCCGAAATGGACCCCGTTGATGCCGAGCTTGTCAAGGATCGGATAGACGATGGGCAGCACAATTAGAATAATGGAACCAGGCGTGAGAAACATGCCCATGATAAAGACCGCAATATTGATGATAGCAAGGAACATCCAGGGCTTGATGTCTATGGCGGACATCATCGCGAGCAACCGGTCGGAGAGCTGCTCCATGGTGACCAGGAACCCGAAGAGCGTAGCCGCCATGATGATGAAGTAGATCATTGATGTGAGCACGACGGAGTCGTTCAGGATAGCCACGATCTCCTTGAACCCTATGTTGCGGTAAACCGCGAAACAGACGATCGCAGCGTAAAAAACAGAGACGACGGCAGCTTCGGTCACGGTAAAAATACCGCTGTATATGCCGCCCATGATGAGGAACGGCATGAGCAATGCCCAGAACGATGACTTCGTTTTCTGGCCCACCTCCTTCCAGGAGAACGTGTCTCCGGGAGCGGGTTGGCCGTATCTCTTATACTTGCAGATGAGCCAGACCTCTACAGAGATCGCTGCTCCCAATATAAACCCGGGAAGGAAGCCGGCTATGTAGAGATCAGAGACAGATTCGCCGGAGACAGCACCGTACAGGATCAAAATCGAAGAGGGGGGTATGAGGATGTCCAGCGTGCCTCCGGCGCCAATGAGACCCATACAAAACCGCTTTGGGTAACCTTTTTCCATCATCCAGGGGATGGCGATGAGACCGAGCGTCGCGGCGAGCGCCGCGCTGACCCCGGAGATGGCAGAGAATATCACCGCAGCAAACATGACCGCTATGGCAAGGCCACCATCTATGCGCTTGAGAAGAGCATTGCCCAGCTCAAGGAGCGGCCGGGCAAGACCGCCCTTCATCATCAGGTTGCCGCCTACAATGAAATAGGGGATGGCGATGAGGACAAACTTGTTTATGCTCCAGAACATCTTCGGCGCAATGCCGTCCATCTTGATCATGTTAAAGAAGAGAAGGCAGGCGAGAGACGCAACGCCCATCCCAAACGCGATGGGCATGCCCAGGAAGAGCATGACAACGAGCATGACGAGCAAAGCCACCGTAATGTCGATGCTTGTCGTCAACATGTAAGCGAGCGCCACCGAGAGTAAAATGAGGCCGTAGACGGCAGGGTCCTTCCACACCGCTTGCCCTTTCAGTTTTCCGGTCAGCATTACAAGCCGCTCCACCATGCGAAAGACGAGCAGGAGTCCGCCCAGCGGCATGACCAGGTAGGGCAGGTACATCTTGAATTTCAGGTGGCTTTCTGACGTGATGCCTGTCTGATAGGCCTTCTGCACCAGGAGATATCCTCCCCAGGCCACCACACAGATAAACGCCAGCCCGAGAAGCGTGTGATAGAAGTGGAGAATGTTCTGCCGCTTCGGCGAGAACCTGCTGATAACCAGGTCGACACGCACATGATCATCCACTTTGATCAGGGCGCTGATGCCGAAGAAGACTGCCCAGATCACGGCGTACACGCTGATCTCATCCGACCAATCGAGCGACCAGTGAAAGATGTAGCGGGCGATAACACTATAAAACGAGAGGCAGAGCGCGAAGATCATCATTATGCCCGCAATCCACTTCTCGAGGCCGTCCCAATGCCTCATGATGGAACTCCCGCCAGTCTCCTTCTCCTGAACCTGCTCTCCAATCATGTATCCATCCTATTTTTTTGTTTTTGTCAGACGCTCGACTTCCTGCTGAGCTTCTTTCACGAGCTCAGGGCCGATCATGGGTGCGAATTCCCGGTAGACCGACTCCAGCGCCTTCTTCCACCCTGCGAGCTCAGATGGCGAAAGCTGATAGACACTGACGCCCTTTGCCCTGATCTGATCAAGCAGTGTTTTGTTCTCAACCACTATTTCGGCCCGCTGTTCCATAACCACCCGCTGGACCACCTCCGACAGACCTCCTCGCACGTCAGCAGGCAATCCGTTCCACCAGTCCCTGTTTGCGATGACATAGTCAAGGGTAACGTTGAGCATACCCGCATGCGTGACATACTTCTGTACATCGTACAGTTTGCGCACCATGAAAACGCTGATCGGGTTTGCACCACCATCTATCATACCTGTCTGAAACGCGGTATACATCTCTTCAGGCACCGACACGATGGCATTAGCACCGAGGGCCTTCAAGCAGGCCGCCCCCATGGTCCCATACGACCGCATCTTCAAGCCCTTGAAATCTTCTGGATTCCGTATAGGACGCTTGTTGTTGTGCACAAGAACGTCACCCGCCCAGAGGATTCCCAGCATTGCCACTCCCTTCTGCTCCACGGGAGAAAAGAGCCGCTTGCCAAAGGGCCCTTCCAGAACCTTGTACGCTGCATCGATGTTTGGAAAAAGATAAGGAAGACTCCTTACCTCAAGCGCCGCATCAAGCGGCTCCAGAATCGAGGCGAGCACATAGGCCATTTGAATCTCGCCCTTCATAACCGCCTGCAACTCCTCCCTGCCACTGTATAACTGCGCAGCCGGGTAAGTACGCATCCTGATCCTATCCTTCAGCTTTTCCTGGCTGTATTTGGCTATTCGCTCTATGCCGATACCCATCTGCTGTTGTCTCATCTGTATGGTCGTAAGCTTGATTTCGATGGGCTGTTCGGCGGCGAACAGTATCGCAGGTGAGCCGACAAAACAGAAAGCGATAAGCACCAAGACCGCCACAAGCATCGATCCTCTTTTCATGATGCACTCCTCTTACTTGGCCTTGCCCAGCCGTTCAACCTCCCGTTGTGCCTCCTTAACCAGGTCGGAGCCGATCTTCGGACCGAACTCCGTGTAGACCGGCTGCAGGGCTGCTTTCCAGCTCGCCTGCTCTGCGGGCGTCAGCACTAACAATTGGCAACCCTTTGCCTTTATCTGCTCGAAGACCTTTTCATCGTCAGCAACGATTTCCTGGCGCTGTTCCTTGATGACCTTCTGAACCACGTCCGATAGGCCTGTCCTCACGTCAGCGGGCAAGCCTTTCCACCAGGCGCTGTTCACGATGATGAAGCCGAAGGTGGCGTTGAGCATACCGGCGTTGGTCGTGTACTTCTGGACGTCATAGTATTTGCGCGCAAGAAAGACACCGGCAGGAGTGGTGGCACCGTCGATGACGCCCTGCTGCAGGGCGGTATAGGTCTCCTCTGAGGCGGTCACGACAGCCATGGCGCCAAGCGCGCGCAACGTCGTCGCCCCCATGGGGCCAAACGAGCGCATCTTCAGGCCCTTGAAATCTTCCACGGTCTTGATGGGCCGTTTGCTGTTCGAAACAATGACCGTTCCCGACGAGACGGATCCGATAATGCTAATCCCCTTCGGCTCCACGTTGGCAAATGCCTTCTTCCCGACCGGGCCGTCCATTACCTTGTAGCTTGTCTCGATATCGGGAAAAAGATACGGAAGCTTCCACAGCTCCATGCTCGGGTGCACAAGGTCCATGGCCGAAGCGATGACATACGCCATCTGGATTTCGCCCTTCATGACGGCCTGCGACTCCTCCTGCCCCGTGTAGAGTTGGGCCGCCGGATACGTGCGTACGCGCACCTTGTCTTTCAGCTTGGCATCTGCGTTGATGTATTTGGCCAGGCGCTCGATGCCGATCCCCATCTGCTGCTGTTTCATCTGGACCGTGGTGATCTTCAGCTCAATCGGGGCGGCGAAGCCACTGCCCAGCCACCCCAGTACAAGAACGGCCAGACAGACACCTGTGAACACCGTTAGTTTCTGCTTCCCTCTCATCGTCTTTACCTCCTTTCTCTTCTCCCTCACTCTATTTCTTTGCTTTGCTCAATCGCTCCACTTCCTGCTGGACCTCTTTCACCAGATCGGTACCGATCTTCGGCACATACTCCGTATAGACCGGCTGCAGGGCCTTTCTCCAGGCCGCCTGTTCCGCGGCAGAGAGCGCATACACCTGGCACCCTTTGCCAGGGAGTTGCTTGAGAATGGTCTCGTTTTCCGCCTCCACATCTGCCCGCTGTTCCTTGACCAGCCTCTGGATGCAGTCTGACAGTCCGGCACGTATATCCTGGGGAAGCTTGTCCCACCACGCCTTGTTGGCGAGGAGCACAGCAAGGGTAGCATTCAGCATACCGGCGTCGGTGACGTACTTTTGCACATCGTATAGCTTGCGCGCGAGAAAGACGATGTTCGGGTTGGCTCCACCGTCGATCATGCCCTGCTGAAACGCGGTATACATCTCCTCTGGTACAGAAACGACCGCAAGGGCCCCTAGAGTCTTGAGCGTCGCGGCGCCCATGGGACCGAACGAGCGCATCTTCAGGCCTTTGAAGTCCTCAGGGTTCTTAATAGGACGCTTGCTGTTGTGAATGAGCACATTTCCTGATGAGACAACGCCCAAAACGGCAAGCCCCTTCTGGTCCAGCCTGGCAAAAATGTGTTTCCCCTGCGGCCCATCTATGATCCTGTACATCACGTCAACACTGGGAAAAAGGAAGGGGAGCTTCCAGAGCTCCTGTGTCCCGTCGATCGGCTCCAGCGAAGAACCGATGACGTACGCCATCTCCACTTCACCCTTTATGGTGGCCTGTATGTCTTCCATAAAACCATAGAGCTGAGCAGCCGGATAGGTGCGCACACGAACCTTATCTTTTAGCCTGGGGTCCGCATTGATATATTTTGCCAGGCGTTCTATGCCAACACCCATCTGCTGGTGACGAAGCTGGATCGTCGTGATCTTTATGTCGATTGTCTGCGCTGTGGCTTCGCCTGTGTATGCCACAAAGGCTGCTGCCAGGAAGGCTGCCGACAACAAAAGCACCACACACTGTCTTCTCATCATCGTTACCCCCTTTGTATAGCGATCGCAAAATCTTGAACCCTCTTCTGATCTCATCGCAACATCCATCGTGCCGTGAACCAGCCCATGCTCAAACGATCAGGTGCTGGTATTTGCCCAGCCATTCTGCGTAATCCGTGAGCGCCTTCTCCAGAGGATACTCTGGCACATACCCTATTTCGTCACGGCTTCGCGATATATCCTTTGGCTGTGTATTCGGGTGCGGGAATCCGGCAGCGCCTCCCTTAGAAACATGTTTCAGCTCTATCTCCACCTTCGGGAATATTTTTTTTACGGTGTCGATGAGATCCTGAAATGTGACGAACTGGCCGCCACTCACCGTATATACCCGGGCCTTGATTTTGTCAGGCTCGGCAAAACAGGCGCAGATACAGGCTCTCGCGGTATCCTTGGAGTAGACGTAATCAGCTCCACCTCCGTAACTGAGAAGAGGGTCCTCCACGATAACTTTCTTGCCTGCTATGGCAGGCCGTATAAACTGATCGATCGTACGTCCCGGGATGCTGCTTGCCACCCCGAGAAAGGGACCGAAGACAGAGCCCAGACGCACCACGACAAAATCCACTTTATAAAGCTGATGGTAACAGAGCCCTATGTATTCACACGCAAACTTTGTCACGGGATAGACCGCCTTCGGCCTGTGGGTGAGCATCTTCATCTGAAAGTCCACGTCGACCGGCTCAGGCCACTCAGGATCGACTGCCCCGAAGGAGACGAGACCTGTACTCGTGAAGACCACCCGCTTGATGCCTTCCAGGCGGGCCGCTTCCAGGACATTCGCTGTTCCCATGATATTGATGTTGATACCGTCATACGGCCTCTCCCGCACGCCTGACAGGAGCATGCCAGCCGTGTGGATAATACGGTCGACTCCCTCGTTCCGTATCGTGTGGATAAGATCGGGCGTGCTCAAGAGGTCACCCCGCACAATCTTCACTCGCTTCAGGTCAACGACCGTCGACAGATGGTGCAGCGGCGGCGCCGCGTCAAAGATGACGAACTTTTCGCCACGCTCGAGTAACTGTGCCGCAATCTGAGAACCAACCATCCCTCCGCCAGTCACCAATACAGCCATGCCATCCTCCTTTTTCTCCCGTGACCCATGACCCTTGACCCTACACCCTGAGGTCCTCCGCTATCTCTTCAAGCCCAAGTCCCACGAGCTTCTCTCTCGTTGGGATGCCCGTCTGCTTGTCCCATCCGCACACGTTGTAGAATGCATCAAGCATCGATTCCAGATTGACTGGCTTTCCTTTGCCCTCGACTCCCGGAAGTGTCTCCTTGAGTAGCCGGTCGGGTAACGTGTCCCAGCTTCTGCGGAGCCCTTCTCTTACGTTGAATGCGCGCTCCACGTTGCTTCCACGGTCGCCTATCGCGTAGAGTGCCGCCGCATCTCTTTCCAGCCCCGTTACTCCGCGAAGGAGTGAAGCGAGTAGTTCGTCCTTGACGGCAATACTCAAAAACGTACAGAAGATAGCTGAATCGGAAAAAACCCGGCGCTCACGGCTCGCCTTGACGAGCGCAGCCTCGGTCACCAGGTCAATTTCCTGCCCCTGCATGGGGTCCATTGCGGTGAATCCGCCTGCATGATGGCAGCCGCCTCGCGGTCCACACGCATATACTAATGCCATACCCTTTGACATCCTCGGGTCATAACCGCCGATCTCCATCCCCTTTGCGTGCATCGCGAAGACGTGAGACCCGTTGCCGAATTTCTCCGCCATCCCCTTTGTGCCAAGAGCCAGGGTTTCTCCAAATCCTTTGCGCAAGGCAATATCCCTGATCAGCTGAGCAAGTACAGACGCATTTCCGAACCTGACGTTCAAGCCACCGGTTTCTTTGTTGGTGATGATGCCTTTTTCATAGCATTCCATGGCAAAGGCTATGGAGACCCCGGTCGACATGGAGTCGAGCCCGAGCTCGTTACAGAGAAACTCACCGTTGATAATTGCTTCTACATCGGTAACGCCGCAGCAGGTGCCCAGGGCATACAAGGTCTCATATTCAGGCCCACGCGTGAGGAGTGGCGCATAGGCGCCCTCCTTCAGCGCAACCGTCTTGGCGCACTTTGCGGTACAGGGAGCTGCGCAATACGTACTCTTGGCGATGAGGCCCTTCTTTTCCATAGCCTGGCCGCTGATTGCGTTAAACCGTTCATCCGATCCAGCCTGAAAGTTATTTATCACCAAGCCGTTGGCACTGTTTCTCTGGGCTATGGCACCCATGGTTCCATATGCAGGGAAGCGTTGAGAGAGCATGGGATTAGCGGCGATGGCGTTCTTGGCCTGTTTCATCGCTTCCATGAAGATGGAAGGCTCGGCCAGATGGACTCTTTGCTTTCTGCCACTTACGACAACAGCCTTCAGGTTCTTCGACCCCATAACTGCGCCGGCACCGCCTCGGGCGGCAATCCTCTCTTCGTTGACGACGCCTGCATACGGCACCATTCGTTCGCCCGCGGGCCCAATGGTGGCTATGGCAGCTCTCCGCCCCGTCAGGGTTTCACGGATACGTGCCTGTGTCTGGCCGGTGCCCGTTCCCCACACAGACCCCGCATCAAGAAACTCCACACCGTCCTCGGTGATGACCACGTAGACCGGCTTCTCAGATCTGCCTTCTATGATAACGAGATCATTCCCCGTCCTCTTCATCTCCCTTGCAAAGTAACCGGATGAGAGCGTGTCCAGGTAGAGACCCGTCAGGGGAGACTTGGTCGTGATACAGCAGTGGTGGCTCCCGTACGCACCACTCCCGGTGAGCGGACCGGAGGAGAATATCAGTTTATTCTCCGGGCCCAACGGATCGACGCCTGGCCGCAGTTCCCGGTAAAGGAGCATGGCAGTCAGCGCACGTCCGCCCAGAAACTTTTCCGCATCTTCGCCGGAGACCGGTTCTTTACTCGCTGTCCTGCGAGTAAGATCTATGCGTATCAATGGCATGGCGCATGATGGCATGGCGCATGATGGCATGGCGTACGGCACAGACGAGGTCATGCTTTCTCCCGGCCGGACACGGCGCGCGCCTTCTTCTGCGTTCTCCGGCCCGGCGCCCCGTTG
>Ga0079037_100000532_pt1 | contig 17612 bp, 16 predicted proteins | sample Mud3Dept4metaG_FD_71479 | JGI IMG/M metagenome (GOLD analysis project Ga0079037, IMG submission 71479) | Freshwater wetland microbial communities from Ohio, USA, analyzing the effect of biotic and abiotic controls - Mud 3 Core 4 Depth 4 metaG | ecosystem: Environmental > Aquatic > Freshwater >... | reverse complement strand
CCCCGCGCGTCCGAGTCCCCGCCGCTCGCGCAGCCGCTCGGCCTCGTGCGCCGCGAGCGCGGCGTCGTCGAGATAACCGAGCTCGGCGACGCGCGCCAGCGCCTCCGCCACCGCGCTCTCGTCGTAGCCGCGCGCCGCGAGCTTGCGGCGGAGCTCCTCGCGGAAGTGCGGCCGGCGCGCGAGCAGCCCGAGCGCGACGTCCAGAGCGGCGCGCTCCACGCCGGAGCCTCAGCCCTTGAGCTTGCGGAACAGGCCGCGCAGGGCGCCGTTGGCGGGCAGGCGCCGCTCGATCTCGTCGACGCCGGCGGGCAGGAGCAGGATGTTGCGACGCCTGAGGTGCAGGAGCAGCAGGTCGATCTGGTCGGTCTGCAGCTCCTCCTCGGGCGCCAGCAGGCGGCGCAGCGAGGTGCGCCCGTCGAAGCCCTCGAGGAAGACGCGCAGCGCCGGCGAGAGAGCGTCGAGGTCGCCCGTGGCGGGGCCCTGGATCCACGCCGGCACCAGCCCTTCGAAGACGTCCATCGGCACGATCGCCCGCTCGCCGCGCACGCGCGCGCCGCCCTCCTGCGCCTCGAGCTCGAGCAGCAGGTCGGCGAGGCGCAGCTCCCGGCTCGTGCGCTCCTCGACCGGGAGATGACGATCGATGTTCAGCACGCCGACCGAGATCAGGCGCACCACGCTCTCCAGGAAGGGGAAGTCGACGCCACCGACCACCCCGCGCAGGGCGCCGAGCGAGGCCTCCGGCGAGACTCCGCGCGCGATCTTGGCGTCGTAGGGCGAGAGCATCTCGCCGGGCCACGCCGGTCCGGAGCGCAGCACGACGCCGTCGTCGGGCAACCGCTTGCGGATGCGGTGGTGCTCGTCGATCCAGTGCGTTCCCTCGAGCACCATCTCGCGCGCGTCGAGCTCGACCTGCAGCGGATTGGTGCGCGGCGTCGATTCTTCGAAGAAGAAGACGCCTCGCGTCCACAGGAAGAGGTCCTGGACCGACTCCGACAGCCAGCGCCGCAGCAGGCCGCGGATCGCGTCCTCGGGCAGCAGACCGGCCTCGACCAGGGCCCAGCCCAGCGGCAGGCCGAGCTCGCGCCCGAGCGCCAGCGCGCGAGAGAGCTCTTCGACCCCGATCCTCTCGTGGTCGAGCAGGAAGCGTCCGAACAGCTCCCGGGGCTGGTTCGAGCGGCACTCGACGACGCTTCCTCCGCGCAGGCCGACGCGCTTCTCGGTGTTGGAGCGGCGCACCACCAGTGTACCGTTGGCGCGCTCCTGCGCCGCCCACTGCAACAGGTTCGCGGCCGGAAAGGCCGCGAGTCGTCCGGTGAACTCCATCCTCTTCTCCGCTCCGTCCTCTCTGGTCACTCCCGGGTCGCGTGCCGAGCTCATCCCGCCGGTGACCTCCGCTTCCTGGCCACGTGCGAGAGTCCCAGCCCGGAGGCGCGCAGCGAGCGCAGGGCCTGCTCGGCGTTGTGCATCTCCTCGAGGGGCTGCGGAAAGAGGGCGAGGTGGCCCCGCTCGAGCTGCAAGAAGAGCAGATCCGCCTGGTCCGCCGCCACTTCCGGCTCGCGGGCGAAGATCAGCCCCAGCCGGTTGCGGCCGTCGATGCCCTCCAGGAACTCGCGCAGCCGCGGCGCCTGGCGCGCGAGCTCCGCGGTCCCCGGGGGCTGCAACCACACCGGCACCAGCCGCTCCACCACGTCCATCGGCAGCAGCGTCTGGCGTTGCCGGTCGGGAATCGGCGGAGCGTCCGACTCCTCGGCGCCGAGCAGGTCGGCGAGGTCGATCTCGCGGCTGTCGGGCGAATCCACCTCCTCGCGGCCCGCGACCGCGAGCGCCCCGGTCTCGAGCAGGCGATGGACCGCCTCCAGGAACGGAAAGTCGACACCGCCGACCCGGTCGCGCAGCTGGCCGAGCGAGACCAGCCCTTCCACTCCCTGGGTGATGCGCGCCTCGAACGCCGAGAGCGCACGGCCGGGCCACGCCGGCCCGCGCCGCAGGACGACGCCGTCGTCGGGCAACGACTCGCGCAGCTGCCGCAACCGGTCGGAGCGTCGCGCACCCTCCAGCACCAGCTCCTGGGCGCCGAGCGCGATCTCGAGCGAGTACTCCTGCGGCTCGCGGAGGTGGAAGACGAAGACGCCGCGCGTCCACTCGCAGAGGTCCTCGACCGACTCCGCGATCCACTCGCGCAGCTGCTCGCGCACGACATCCTGGGGCAGGATGCCGAGCGCGGCGATCGCCTCTCCGGTGGGCACGCCCACCGCGCGCGAATGGGCGAGGACGCGCGCCAGCCCGTCCGGGCGCAGCAGCCCGTGGTCCACCAGGTAGCGGCCGAACGTCTGCGACATGAGATTCGACCGGCAGCCCACCACGCGGCCGTCGCGGAACGCGACGCGCCGCTCGCGCCGGGTCCTGCGCACCACCAGGACGCCGGTTCGCCGTTCGTTCTCGGCCCACTGCAGGAGGTTGGCGGGCGAAAAGGAGGCCAGGCGGCCTGCGAACTCCATGCGCTTCACTCTCGGCGCGCCGCGGCCCGGACGCTCAGCGCTTCGGGCCCTCGATGCGCTCGATCTCGAACGGCGACTCGCCCTCGCCGCCGCCGCCGATTCCCGACGGCGCCTCGAGCGACGCCTCCATCTGCTCGCGCGCGACGTCGGCCGTGAACTGAACGCCCTGCAGTCGGAGCTTGAACTCGTCGGGATTGGTCGCCCGCCGCATCGCCTCTTCCAGCGTGATCAGGCCGGCCTTGTAGAGCTGGAACAGCGACTGGTCGAACGTCTGCATGCCGTACTGGCTGGTGCCGAGCGCGATCTGCTCGCGGATGTACTTGGTCTTCTCCTTGTTCTCGATGCACTCGCGGATGTACGCGGTGGCGATCATCACCTCGGCGGCGGGCACGCGCCCGATGCCGTCGGCGCGCGGCATCAGGCGCAACGAGATGACCGCCTTGATGACCTGCGCGAGCTGGATGCGGATCTGCTTCTGATGGTGTGGGGGAAAGACCGCGATGATCCGGTTGATGGTCTCGGTCGCGTCCAGGGTGTGCAGGGTCGAGAACACCAGGTGGCCGGTCTCCGCAGCGAGCAGCGCGGTCTCGATCGTCTCGTAGTCGCGCATCTCGCCGACCAGGATGACGTCCGGGTCCTGGCGCAGCGCGGAGCGGAGCGCGACCGCGAAGCTGCGCGTGTCGACGTCGATCTCGCGCTGGTTGACGATCGAGCGCTTGTCGCGGTGGAGGAACTCGATCGGGTCCTCGACGGTGACGATGTGCTCGCTGCGCGCGGAGTTGATCAGGTCGATCATCGCGGCGAGCGTGGTCGACTTGCCCGATCCGGTGGTTCCCGTGCACAGCACCAGGCCGCGCTGCTCTTCGCAGATCTTCTCGAGCGACGGCGGCAGCAGCAGCTCGCGAATGGTCAGGATGCGGCCCGGGATCACGCGCAGGACCAGGCCGACCGTGCCTCGCTGCTGGAAGATGTTGCAGCGGAAGCGCCCCAGGCCGGGCACCGAGTAGGCGATGTCGATCTCGAACTCGTCCTTGAAGCGCTGCTTCTGGCGCGCGTTCATCATCGAGAAGGCCATCGCGATGGTGTCTTCCTGCATCAGGCGCTTGAGCTCGGGCAGCGGCGTCAGCTGTCCGTCGATGCGCAGGACCGGGTGGCTGCCGACCTTGAGGTGCAGGTCGGAGGCCTTGCGCTCCACCGCGATCTTGAGCAGGTCGTTGACGTTCATCGCGCGTCTCCCGAACGGTTCTTTCCGGACCGGCCCGTCGACGTCAGCCGGCCGACTGCGCCACCGCCGCCGGTACCGGCGACAGCCATCCGAAGCGGTCCGCCACCTCGCCCCGGGTGAGGGCGAGGAACTCGGCGGTCAGTTTCCGGGTCACCGGGCCCGGTTTGCCCTCGCCCACCGCCACGCGGTCCACCGAGCGGATCGGGGTGATCTCCACCGCGGTACCGGTGAAGAAGGCCTCGTCGCAGGTGTAGAGCATGCCGCGCGGGATCGCCTCGCGGCGGACCGGGATCCCGGCCTCCTCGGCGAGGGTGATGACCGCGTTGCGGGTGATGCCGGGCAGGATGGCCGAGGATACGGGGGGCGTGTAGAGCACGCCGTCCTGGACCAGGAAGATGTTCTCGCCCGACCCCTCGGAGACGTGGCCGTGGGTGTCGAGCGCGATCCCCTCGGCGTAGCCGTTGGTGATCGCCTCCATCTTGACGAGCTGGGAGTTGAGGTAGTTGGCGGTCGCTTTGGCGAGCGCCGGCGAGCCGCCCAGCCCGGACCGGCGCCAGGTCGAGACGCAGGCGTCCACGCCCTTCTCGATCGCGTCGTCGCCCAGGTAGCGACCCCACGGGAAGGCCGCGATGACGACCTCGACCGGGCTCTTGAGCGGGTTGATGCCCACCGTGCCGAAGCCGCGGAAGACGATCGGCCGCAGGTAGCACTCCTCGAGCCCGTTGGCGCGGATCACCTCGAACACGGCCTGGGTCAGCGCCTCCCGGTCGTACGGGATCTCCATGCGATAGACCTTGCAGGAGTTCTCGAGCCGCTTGAGGTGCTCGGGCAGGCGGAAGACGGCAGGACCCTTGACCGTGCGATAGGCGCGGATCCCCTCGAACAGCCCGGACCCGTAGTGGAGGGCATGGGCCATCACGTGCACGGTGGCCTTCTCGAACTCGACCAGGCTGCCGTTCATCCACACGAAACGTATGCCCTCGAACGGTCCCTTCTGCACCGGCACGAACCTCCTTGAAAACGCTCCCGGGCATGCTAATCCCCCCCCCGGGGGGTGTCAACGCGACGGGGCCAGCGCCAGCGCGATCCCCGCGGCCACCACCGCCGCGGTCTCGACGCGCAGGACGCGCTCGCCGAGCGACCAGAGCGGCAGGCGGGAGCGCTCGAACAGCGCGTGCTCCTCTTCGTCCCAGCCGCCCTCGGGGCCGACCACGAGCGTCAGCGAGGGGCTCCCGGCGCCCGCCTCGAGGCGCGGCGGAGCCGCCGTGCCCGCGGCGTCGAGCACCACGACCGGACCCTGGAAGAGGCCCTCCTGCGCGAGACGCTCCGCGAGCGGATGCACGCCCGTGATCTCCGGCACCACCGCCCGGCCGCACTGCTCGACCGCCGCGACCGCGACGCGCCGCAGGCGGGCGAGCTGGGCGTGGCCGTAAGTGCGCTCGTCGCGCGCGGCGCGCCCGGTGGCGATCAGGCGGATCGCGGCGACGCCGACCTCGGTCGCCTTCTCCACCATCCACGCGGCGCGCTCCGGCTTGGGCGGCGCCACCAGCAGCTCGAGCCGGAGACCCGGCTCGAGCGACGGCTCCGCGCCGGCGAACGCCACCACGCCGTGCGCCCGCTCGACCCGCGCCACGACACCTCGCCGCGCCCTGCCCTCGCCGTCCACGACGCGCACCGACTCGCCCGCGCGCAGGCGCTTGACGCGGAAGAGGTGGTGGAAGGCGTCGCCGTGGATCTCGGCCTCGGTACCGTCGAACTCGATCGGCGTGACCACGATGGTCGTCATGGCGCGCACTCGGTGGCGAACGCGATCCACTCCCCGGCCGTGCGCCGCGCCGTCTCCCGGAAGCCGAACGCCGCCAGGCGAGCGAGCGACTCCTCCGCCGCGGCCGACAGGATCCCGGAGAAGAGCGCGACGGCGCCCGGCCGCAGGACCTCCGCCAGGGCGGGCAGGTCGGGCTCGATCTCGGCGGGAATCACGTTGACCAGCGCCAGGTCGAAGCGCCGGGCGCGCGCCGACAGGGCCCCGAGGCTGCCGCAGAACGCGGCGACGCGCAGCCCGTTGAGCTGCATGAACTGCGGCAGCAGGAGCGCCGCGGCCGGGTCGAGATCGCACGCGACCACCTCGCGCGCGCCCAGGTGACGCGCCGCGAAAGCGAGGATGCCGGTGCCGGCGCCGACGTCGAGCACCCGGAGGCCCGTGACCTCCTGCCGCTCGAGCAGCTCGACGGCGAGCCGCGTCGACTCGTGGCTGCCGACCCCGAACGCGGTGCGCGCCGGCAGGCGCAGCAGGATGCGTTCGCCCGGATGATCCACCGGGTCGGGCGCCTCCTGCGGCTCGCGCGGATCGACCAGGAAGCGCGCGCCGACCTCGATCGGGGCCGCCCCGGCCCGCCAGCCGGCCAGCCAGTCGCGGTCCGGCGCCGCCTCCGCGCCGAGCAGCTCGACGCCGGGGCCGAACGCGGCGAGCGCCTCCCCCAGCTCGGGCGGCACGCCCCCGTCGCGCTCGAAGAAGGCGTTCAGGCGCACGCGCCCCGCCGCTGCCGGCTCCGACCAGCTGCCCACCGATCCGGCCACCCAGAGGCGGCCGGCGAGCTCGTCCTCGAGCTCGACCGGCGCCTCGACGCGGACCCGCCAGGAACCCTTCATCCCACTCCCGGCAAAGAGACTTCCATAGAAGGAAACTCCAGCAAAGCACGCCGATCCGAGAGCCGCCTGCCGCCGCCCGAGGCGGCGGCGGGGGCGGCGACCGGACCTTCGTGCCGAAGCCGCGCGCCCGGGACCCCGGCGGCGAGAGGCTTCCAAAGAGGGAGATGGAGTCGCCGGGAACGCTCGCCTCGAGCTCGCCTCGCGCGCGGCCCGAGGCCACAGCGCGCGCGGCATCTCCCGGCTCCGAGCTCGCTCCGAGCGCGACGCAGGCTGCTTTCCCCTTTCTGTGGGGCCTTTGCCTTCAGCCTCCCCGCCTTCCAGCTTGGCGGCCCCCCGGGCTCGGGCGCCGGCCGAGCGGCGTCAGTCGCCGGCGAACAGGTCCTTGAAGCGGGCGAGGAGCTTCTTCTCGGACTTGCTGGGGGCGCGGCCTTCGAGCTGGCCCAGGCGGGCGAGCAGCGCGCGCTGCTCGTCGGAGAGCTCGGACGGCTTCGGGATGCGCACGGCGACCTCGACCACGTGGTCGCCCTTGCCCGAGGCGCCGAGACGCGCGATACCCTGGCCCTTGAGCTTGAACTGCTGGCCGGGCCGGGTGCCGCCGGGAATCGCGACCTTCTCCTTGCCGTGCAGGGTCTCGACCTCGATCTCGGCGCCCAGCGCGGCCTGTGCGTAGCCGATCTCCTCGACCGTCAGCACGTGCGCGCCCTCGCGGTGGTAGCGCTGGTGCGCCTCGACCTCGAGCACCACGTAGAGGTCCCCGGTGCGCCCGCCCCGGCGCCCGTGCTCGCCCTCGCCGGTCAGCCGCAACCGGGCACCGGTGTCCACACCGGCCGGGATGCGCACCTCGAGCGTCCTGCGCTGCTCGACGCGGCCCTCGCCGTGGCACGCCGGGCACGGATCCGAAATCGTCCGGCCCTCGCCCCGGCACTGGGGACAGGTGCGGGCCACAGTGAAGAAGCCCTGCGCGAAGCGGATCTGCCCGCGTCCGCCACAGGTCCGGCAGGTCGCCGGCTGACTGCCCGGGGCGGCGCCGCTGCCGGAGCAGCTGGCGCAGGTCTCCAGGCGCGGGATCTCGAGCTTGCGGGTGGCGCCGAACGCCGCCTCCTCGAACGCGATCGAGAGGTCGTAGCGCAGGTCGGCACCCGGCTCGGGTCCGCCTCGCCGGGCGCGCGCGCCGAACGACCCGCCCAGGCCGAACAGGTCGCCCAGGATGTCGGAGAAGTCCCCGAACACGGTCGGGTCGAAGCCCTCGGGAGGGAAGCCTCCCGCAGCCTCGCGGCCGAAGCGGTCGTAGCGCGCGCGCTTGCCCTCGTCCGAGAGCACGGCGTACGCCTCGGCTGCCTCCTTGAATCTCTCCTCGGCCTCGCGATCGCCGGGGTTGCGGTCCGGGTGGTACTTGAGCGCGAGCTTCCGGTAAGCCGACTTGATCCGGTCAGCGGAGGCGTCGCGTCCGACGCCGAGGATTTCGTAGTAGTCGCGGGTGGACGAGGACGGCATCCGGGGATCAGGACCTGTTCGCTTCCGGCTTGCCGGACTGCAGACCCTTGCCCCCGACCTCGGAGAGCATCATCTCCGAGAGGGTGCGCGAGATCGAGTTCAGGTCGAAGAGCGCCGTCTCGAGCTCCGCGCGCGAGTCCGACGACAGCGACATGCGCGAGCGCAACAGCGTCTCGGAGAGCCGCCTGCGGTCCTTCTCGCTCAACGTGTCGCGGAACTGCGAGAAGACCTTCTCGTTGGAGTAGACCAGGCCCTCGATGCGGTTCTTGAGCCGGCGCAGCTCGCGCCTCTGGGCGTCGGCCTGGGCGAACTGGTCCGCCTCGTGGACCAGGCGCTCGATCTCCTCCTTCGAGAGTCCTCCGGCCGGGTTGATCTGCACCGACTGCGACTGGTTGGTCGCCATGTCGCGCGCCGACACGCTCACGATGCCGTTCGAGTCGATCGCGAAGGTCACCTCGATCTGCGGCACGCCGCGCGGCGCCGGCGGGATGCCGACCAGCTCGAAGCGGCCGAGCGAGCGGTTCTCCGCAGCGATCTCGCGCTCGCCCTGGAGCACGTGGACCTCGACCGTGTCCTGGTTGTCGACCACGGTGGTGAAGATCTGGGTGTTCTTGGTCGGAATCGTGGCGTTGCGCTCGATCAGCTTGACGAACAGGCCACCGTGGGTCTCGATGCCGAGCGAGAGCGGCGTGACGTCGAGCAGCACGAGGTCCTTGATGTCGCCGCGGATGATGCCGCCCTGGATCGCGGCGCCGATCGCCACCACCTCGTCCGGATTGATGTCGCGGTTCGGCGGGCGCACGAAGATGCCCTCGACCGTGCGCTGCACGAGCGGAGTCCGGGTCTGGCCGCCGACCAGCAGCACCTCCTCGACGTCCTCGGGCGCCATGCCCGCCTGCTCGAGGGCGTCCCGGCAGGGGCCCTCCGTGCGCGCCACGAGCTCGGCGACCAGGGACTCGAAGTGCTCGCGCGTGAGCATGCGCGAGAGGTGGCGCGGCCCGCTCTCGTCGGCCGAGATGAAGGGCAGGTTGACGGTCGCCTCGGTCGAGGTCGAGAGCTCGCACTTGGCGCGCTCGGCGGCCTCCTTCAGCCGCTGCAGGGCCATGCGGTCGCTGCGCAGGTCGATCGAGGTCTCGGTGCGGAACTCCGTGATCAGCCAGTCGATGATGCGCTGGTCGAAGTCCTCGCCGCCCAGGTAGGTGTCGCCGGCGGTGGACTTGACCTCGAAGATGCCCTCCGACAGCTCCAGGATCGAGATGTCGAAGGTGCCGCCGCCGAGATCGTAGACCGCGATGCGCTTCCTGCCCTGGACGCGATCGAGCCCGTAGGCGAGCGCGGCCGCCGTCGGCTCGTTCAGGATGCGCAGCACCTCGAGGCCGGCGATCCGCCCGGCGTCCTTGGTGGCCTGACGCTGCGAGTCGTCGAAGTAGGCGGGGACGGTGATGATCGCCTCGCGCACCGGCTCGCCCAACACCTCCTCCGAGAAGGCCTTGAGCTCGCGCAGGATGTACGCGGAGATCTCCTCGGGCGAGTGCTGGCGGTCGCGGATCTGCACTTTGACGTCGCCGTTGGGCGCTTCGACGATGGCGTAGGGCAGCAGGTCGCGCGCGCGCTGGACGTTGGGATCGTCGAACTTGCGGCCGATCAGGCGCTTGACCGCGAACACCGTCTGCTGCGGATTGGTGATCGCCTGGCGCTTCGCGATCTGCCCGACCAGCCGGTCGCCGTCGGGGGTGAAGGCGACGATCGAGGGTGTGGTGCGGGAACCGTCCCGGTTGGCCAGCACGCGCGGCGAGAACGCCTCGACCACCGCCACGCAACTGTTGGTCGTACCCAGGTCGACGCCGATGATCTTGCTCATCCGTTCTCCCCCGCACCGCCCCGGGGCCCGGCCGCTCCGGGCCCCCCCGCCTCACGTCCCACCGCGACCTTGACCATGGCGGGGCGCAGCAGCCGGCCGCGCAGCAGGAAGCCGCGCTGAAACTCCTCGACCACCGTCGGCTCGTCCACGTCGGCCGATTCGACCCGCATCACCGCCTCGTGCATCCGCGGGTCGAAGGGATGGCCGACCGCAGGCACCTCCTCGACGCCCCAGCGCTTGAGGACCTCGGTGAGCTGGCGTGCCGTCATCTCGATGCCGCGCCGGAGGTCCTCGAGCTGGCCGCTGGCGGCGAGCGCGCGCGACAGATTGTCGACCACCGGCAGCAGGTCGCGCACCGGCTCGGCGAGGGCGAACCGGGCGAGCTCCTCGCGCTCGCGGTCCGAGCGCTTGCGGTAGTTGTCGAAATCGGCGAGCAGGCGCAGGTGTCGGTTCTTGAGCTCGGCCAGCTCGGCGGTCGGCTCGCCCTCCTCGGGCGCGGCCGCGGGCGGCGCGGCCGCGAAGTCGGCGATGTCCGCGCCCGCGCCCCCCTCCTCCTCGACCGCCTCGATGTCGAGGATCTCGACGTCGTCGCCGGCGAAGGGCTCCGACTCGCCGGCGCCCGCCGCGAGCTCGCGTTCGTCGTCTCCCATTCCCCCCCCGCGCGTCACCGGTTCGCGCTCTCTTCGAGCGCTCGGCCGAGCGACTCGCCCAGGTAGTCGACCAGCGGGATGATCCGGTCGTAGGGCATCCGCGCCGGGCCGAGGATGCCGAGCGTACCGCGAGCGCTGTCCTCGGCGCCGAAGGGCCGGGCGACCAGGGTGAGCCCGAGGTCGGAGGTCACTTCGCTGTCGTCACCGATCAGCACGCGCACGCCGTTGCCGGCCAGGCACTGGCCGAGCAGCTGCACCAGCCGCTGGCGGTCGGCGAAGGCGTCGAGCAGCCGCCGCACCTTCTCGATGTCCCCCAGCTCGGCGCGAGCGAGCAGCGACGAGGTGCCCTCGATCACCAGCTCCGGCTCGCCGCGCGGGTCGAGGCCGCGGCTCGCGAGCCGGATCGCGCGCGCCAGGAGCGCGTCGACCTGCGCCCGCTCCTCGCTCATGCGGGTGAGCAGCTGCTCGCGGATCGAGCGCAGGGTCTGGCCGCGGAAGCTCTCCGTCAGGTAGTTCGAGATGCGCACCAGCTCCTCGCGCGAGAGCTCCTCGTCGGCCTCGATCAGCTTGTTCTCGACGAAGCCCGTGGTGGAGACCACGACGCACAGCACGCGCCGTCCGGAGAGCGGCACGAAGTCGACCGCCTGGAGCACGGTGTCGCCGAACACCGGCGTGACCAGGATGCCGATCTGCCCCGACAGGCTCGACAGCAGCTGGGTGGCGGTGCCGACCAGGTGGCCGGCGTCCGAGCCGGAGCTCGCCAACTCGCCCTCGATGCGACGGCGCTCCTCGTCGGGCACGTCGCGCGCCTCCATCAGGGACTCGATGTAGAAATGGAGACCACTGCCGGTCGGCACGCGTCCGGCCGAGGTGTGCGGCTGGTCGAGGTAACCCAGATCCTCGAGATCGGCCATGACGTTGCGGATGGTCGCCGCCGAGATGCCGTGCTGGGTGTGGCGGGCGACCAGGCGCGAGCTCACCGGCACGCCCGACACCAGGAAGGTGTGGACGACGTCCTTCAGGATCTCGCGATCCCGCGCAGACAGTTCGACCTTGGGGCGCACCGGCATCTCGGGCTCCACGGGCGCAGTTCGGCCGGCGCATCGCCGAGCCGCGGACAAGGCGTTGCGCCGCGCTCGAAAGCGGCCTTATCTTACCCCAGTGAACCGCGCCGAACCGCCGCTGGCGGGGCTCCGCTTCCTGCTCGTCGGCCCCGGCCGCGTGGGCGAGAGCCTGGCCGCCTGGGCGCTCGCTCGCGGCGCCAGCTGCGTGGCGGTCGCCGGACGCGCCGGCTCGCAAGGGGCGCGCGATGCCGCGGCACGGCTCGGAGCCCCTCTGGAGTCGGCGTCCGACTACGGGGGGGCGAGCGCGGACCTCGCCCTGATCGCGGTCCCGGATGCCGCGATCTCCGACGTGGCGCGCCGCCTCGCCGGGCGATTCCACGGCGTCGCGTTGCACGTCGCCGGGCCGATCGGCGCCTCGGCTCTCGCCCCGCTCGCGGCGGCGGGCTGCCCGGTCGGCAGCTTCCATCCCCTGCGCCCGTTCCCGGCGGTCGAACGGGACCCCGAGGCGGCGCGCGGGACCTTCTTCGCGCTCGACGGCGACGCGCAGGCGCGCGCGCTCGGCCGCCGCCTGGCGGAGGCCTTCGGCGGCGAGGCGGCGATCGTGCCCGAGGAGCTGCGCGTGCTCTACCACCTCGCTGCCACCCTGGCCGCGGGCGGGGTCGCGACCGTGTTCGCCTCGGCCGCGAGCCTCGCGCAGCGCGCCGGCGTTCCCGAGGGCGCGCGGCGCGGCTACGCCCGCCTGGCGCTCGCGGCGCTCGAAGCCGCGGCCGCGGCCGCCGACCCCGCCGACGCGATCACCGGGCCCGCCGCGCGCGGCGACCTCGAGACGGTCGAGCGCCAGCTCGAGGCGCTCGCCGACGCGGCACCCGAGCTCAAGGGTCTGGTCGTCGCGCTCGCCCGCGCGGCGCTCGAACGGCGCGCCGAGACGCGCCCGCTCAGCCCCGCCCAGAAGGCCCTCGCCGAACGGCTCGCGCGGCCCGAACTCCTTGACCGCCCGAGAGATCGGGTGCTAACTTCCAAGTCTCCCGACTGAGCCGGGATGGCCATGGTGTTCTTCAACTACAGCACGATGCAGATGACCGCGAAGGTCGTTTATTACGGCCCCGGTCTGTGCGGAAAGACCACCAACCTCCAGTACATCTACGGCCACACCGCCACCGACAGCCGGGGCGAGATGGTCTCGCTCGAGACCGAGACCGACCGCACCCTGTTCTTCGACCTGCTGCCCATCGACGTCGGCACGATCGGCGGCTTCTCGACCCGCATCCAGCTCTACACGGTGCCCGGCCAGGTCTTCTACAACACCACCCGCAAGCTGGTCCTCAAGGGCGTGGACGGCGTGGTCTTCGTCGCCGACTCGCAGCGGCCGATGCTCCAGGCCAACGCGGATTCGCTCAAGAACCTCGAGGAAAACCTGGCCGAGATGGGCCTGACGCTCGACGCCATCCCGGTGGTGCTCCAGTACAACAAGCGCGACCTGCCCGAGGTCGTGCCGGTCGAGGAGCTCAACCGCATCCTCAACCAGCGCGCGTTCCCGCACTTCGAGGCCTCGGCACTGTCCGGCCAGGGTGTCTTCGAGACGCTCAAGGGGATCTCCAAGCAGACCCTGCTCTCGCTCAAGCGGCGGCTGACCAAGATGGGCGAGGGCACCGGCCGGCCGGCAGCGCCGCTGCGCGCGCCGGGCGGCATTCCGGCGGGGGCCACGCCGCCGCCGGCCGCGGCGCCCCGGCCGCGGCCCACGCCGCCGCCGCCCGCCGCGCAAACGCGCCCGGCCAGCGGCGCCCTCTCCGGCGCCGCGCCGGCGCCCGCCCGCGGCAGCGCGCGCGGCAAGTCGAGCAAGCTCGACGTGCTCGCCGAGCTCGAGAAGATCCGCAAGCAGGCGCTCACCGAGGCCCGGCCCGAAGCGACGCCTCGCTCCGGAGCGCACGCCCAGGCCGCCACCCCGCCCGCCGCGAGCGCCGTGCCGCGCCCAGCCGCCGTGCCCCCGCCGGCCGCCGCCTCCGGGTCGCAGCCGCGTTTCGCGCCGCCTCCGCCCGACGCGGCCGTGCGTTCCGGCTCGCACCCGCGCCCGCTGGCGCCGTCGCCCGCCGAGGGCAACGGCGAGATCCATCGCGCGGTGGAGCTCACGCTCAAGCGCTCGGAGCTGCGCCGCGCCCGCCGCTTCCTGCTCGACCTGCGCGTCGAGGACGCCGACGCCCGCATCGTCGACGCCATCCGCGACCTGCCCATCGACATCAACGATCCCTCCGGCCTCGACAAGCTCCTCCTCCATCTCAAGGTCGCGCTGAACTCGAAGGACTGACTGCTCTCCCACCCCCGCCCCGGACGACGACGTCGGCCCAAAAAAAGGGCCCGCCCGGGGGGGATCCGGACGGGCCGCGCGACTGACGGAGGGGTTCCGTCAGCGCTGCTCGACCCAGATGACCTCTGCCACGCCGTCGACCGCCCTGGCCGCGGACCTGGCCTCGTCGCGGCGGCCGGCGGACAGATCGGCGGGGAACTTGAGCGTGACGACGCCGCTCGCCACCTCGGCGCCGATCCTGAAGCCGTCGCTCCCGAGCTTGTCGATCAGCTCCAGCTGGACGCGGCTCTCGAGCATGGCGTCCTTCACTTCGTTCTCACCTTCCGCCACGGCCCCGCCGACGGTGTCGGGAGTGCCGCGGACCTCGAGGTCGTTGTCCACCGACTGGACGCCCGCCACCGATCGGGTGATCGTCGAGGCGAGCTCGGCCGTCTCGCGCTCGCGAACCGTCCCGCCGAGGTGGACGTCGCCACCGTTGGTGTCGACGTCGACTCTGAGCGCGTCGGTTCCCAGCTTCTCGAGCAGGGCGAGCTTGACCTTGAGCGTCGTCGTCGAATCGGACTGGTTGTCGCTGGCGCGTGCCTCGAGGGCGCCGAGCGTGAGCACGCCCACCAGAGCGAGGACTGTAGTAATTGTGCGCTTCATGTCGTTCCTCCTGTTCGTTGACGTCTGGATGTGGTGTTCTCGAGGTTCAGGAGTGCCGCGGCCCGGTGCCGACCGGCTCCTCGTCGTGGCTCGAGATCCTGGCGTTGACGCGGGCCAGGAAGTCCGCGACCCGGCTCGTCGCCTCCTCTCGCGTCCAGCCGTAGCGCTCCTGGAGGAGCCCGGCCAGCTTCTCGGCGTTGCCCGCGGCGCGGTCGATCTCGTCGTCGGTCAGCTCGCCCCAGGTCTCGCGGATCTCGCCGCGCAGCTGCTTCCACTTGCCTTCGAGGATGTCCCGGTTCATCGATGGTTCCTTTCTGGCGAGCCTCGAGGCGCCCGCGCTTCTGGTTCGAACCAACCCCCGCGAGGCGACGCACCTCGCGGGGGCCCTGCGAACGCGCTGCGGTCGAACGACCACGGCGCGGAATCGACCTTCAGGCCCTGCGACGGGTGACCAGCGAGACCGCGAACAGTGCCAGGAAGAGGACGAACAGGACCTTCGCGACTCCCGTCGCCACGCCGGCGATGCCGCCGAAGCCGAGGATCGCGGCGATGACCGCGATGACGAGAAAGGTGACCGTCCAGCTCAGCATTGCGTTCTCCCTCCACGACCTGCGGGATGACGGCGGACCCGTCGACTTCCGCGAGCTTGTTGAGCAACGGCGATGCCAACAGCGCGGGGCCCGCTGCCACGGGCCTTCCGGCTCGCGTGCTCGCAGCGGGAACGGACCGGATCAGGAACTTTGTAGAAGAGGGACTTCGCGCGCGATCAGGAAGGGTCGCGCGCCGAGTACTCGCGCAATCGCGAATAGAGCGTCTTGAGACTGATACCGAGCGTCTCCGCGCACTTCGCCTTGTCGCCGCCCAGCCGGTCGAGCGTCGCCAGGAGCAGGCGCCGCTCCGCTTCGGCCAGCGTCATCGGCAGCTCCAGCAGCACGCCCGCGGGCTCCGTGCCGCCCGTCGCGGCGCCGTCCCTCCGGCCCGGGGCCGCGGCGCCGACCGCGGGCGGAAGGTGCTCGACCCCGATGCTCGATTCCGCGAGGACGAAAGCCTGGTGGAGTGCGTTGCGCAGCTCGCGCACGTTGCCCGGAAACGAGTAGGCGGCGAGGGCCCGGAGCGCGGGTTCCGAGAGGACCTTCTCCAGGCCCTGCTCCCGGCCGAGCTCGGCGAGGAAGTGCCGGGCGAGGATCGTCACGTCCCCGCCGCGTTCGCGCAGCGGGGGCAGCTCGATCGGCAGGACCCTCAGCCGGTAGAGCAGGTCCGCGCGCATCCGCCCCTCGGCGACCGCGCCGTCGAGATCCCGATTCGAGGCCGCGACCACGCGCACGTCGATGGCGATCGGACGCTCGCCGCCGACCCGGGTCACGGTCCCGGACTCGAGCACCCGCAGGAGCCTGACCTGCAGCTCGATGGGCATCTCGGAGATCTCGTCCAGGAAGAGCGTCCCCTGGTGGGCGCGCTCGAAGAGGCCCTTCCGCTGGCGGTCGGCGCCGGTGAAAGCGCCGCGCTCGTGGCCGAACAGCTCGCTCTCGATGAGATTGGCGGAGATCGCGCCGCAGTTGACCGCGACGAAGGGGCGGTGGCTGCGCCGGCTGAGGCGGTGAACCGCCTCCGCGACCAGCTCCTTGCCGGTGCCGCTCTCGCCGGTGACGAGCACGGTCGCGTCGGTCGGTGCGACGCGCGCGATCCGGTCGAAGACCGCCTGCATCGGCTCGGAGCTGCCGATCATCGCCCCGAAGCGGCCGAGCTCGCGCAACTCGCCTCGCAGCGAACGGATCTCGCTCCGGTAGGCGCTGGCTCGGGCCACGCTCTCGAGCACCGCCTTCAACCGGGCAACTTCGACCGGCTTGACCAGGAAATCCGAGGCGCCCGCGCGCAACGCTTCGATCGCGGTCTCGAGCGTCGCTTCGCCGGTCACCAGGACGACCTCCGGCCGCGGCTCGGCGAGTCGCTCGAGGATCTCCAGGCCGCGCCCGTCCGGCAGGTTGTAGTCGACCAGGACGATCGCCGGCGGCCGCTCGGTCAATCGGGCGGTGGCGCTCGCCAGGTCGGCCGCGGTGACCACCTCGAACCCTTCGCGGAGCACGAGCGCTTCGAGCGCCGCGAGGGAGCCCGGATCGTCGTCGACCACCAGGGCGAGCGGAGCAGAATCAGCCATCGCCGGCGCAATCTAGGCCGCACCCGCCGAGGAACGCAAGCCGGCTGCCGCTGCCCTTTCTTGCCCGCTGGCCGATTTCTTGCTATTCACGGGCCCCGGAGGCCGGGTACACGACTCGCGGCCCGGGCCCATGGATGACCTTCTCGCCGCCCGCCTTCGAGATCCTGGCCCGACGCACGCGCCGCCTTCGCCAGCGACTCGGCCTGACGCGGGCGCGGTTCTTCACTCCGGATCTCAAGTCCCCCTGGATTCGTCTCGGACTCGCGATCCTGCTGCCCTGCCTGGCGGCGCTCCTCTCCAGCTCCTACGCTCCCTGGTTCGGCCCGGGTCGCTTCGTTCTCTTCGCCTACCCGGCCGTCGTCCTCGCCGCCTGGCAGGGGCGCTTCAGCGGCGGGATCGTGGCAACCGCCACGAGCGCGCTCCTCGCCTCCTACTCCTTCTTCCCCCCGGCCGGCTCGTTCCGCATCGACAGCATCGAGGAAGCGCGTTCGATCGTCCTGTTCGCCGCGACGGGCCTCCTGATCAGCCTGCTGTTCGAGGGCATGCACGCGGGCAGGATGTGGGCGCAGCGCCAGGCGGAAGAGCGGCAGCAGCTCGCCGACGACCTGGTCCTCAGCCGCCAGCGCTTCGAGGTCCTGCTCGCCAATCTCCCGGGCATCGCCTGGGAGGCGCGCCTCGAGCCGCCGATCTGGCCGCCGCACGTCCATTTCGTGTCGCCGAACGCCCAACGCCTGTGCGGCTATCCGCCGGAGGAGTGGATCCGCAGCAACCTGCTCTGGGACCGGCTGCTGCCGGAGGGCGACCGCGCTGCGTTCGAAGCGGCGCTCCAGAACGCCGCCCGCCGCGGCAGCGCGACGCTCCGCCACCGCTGGAACCGCGCCGACGGCACCACGCGAGTCTTCGAGACCCACGTCGTCGCCACGCCCTCGCGCACCGGCGCCTTCCAGGACGTGCGCTGCGTCTCGCTCGACATCACGGAGCTCGAGGGGGCGGAACGGGCCCTCGCCAGCACGGAACGCCGCTTCCGTCAGGCCGCGGACCGGGCGCCGATCATGATCTGGATCGCCCA
>Ga0079037_100000531_pt1 | contig 17615 bp, 11 predicted proteins | sample Mud3Dept4metaG_FD_71479 | JGI IMG/M metagenome (GOLD analysis project Ga0079037, IMG submission 71479) | Freshwater wetland microbial communities from Ohio, USA, analyzing the effect of biotic and abiotic controls - Mud 3 Core 4 Depth 4 metaG | ecosystem: Environmental > Aquatic > Freshwater >... | reverse complement strand
CAGCTCAGGCGGAATCGTCACCCTGGCCACACCGGGGGCCACTTCGGACTTCTTGCGCTTGCTCGGCATACCGACACCTGTGGATCATCATATGCCTCGCACACACAAATCCTGACAGGCCCCCTTCGTCATACACAGCGTGAGGCAGGGGAGGACCGTGGGGTGAGCCTGCGCTCAGCCGAGCAGCGCGGCGACGTGATCGACTTCGTCCGAGCTGCCGAGGATCACGGGCGTGCGCTCGTGGATGTCGGTCGGCTGCACGTCGAGGACGCGCTTGCCCGGCGCCACCAGCGCCTTGCCGCCGGCCTGCTCGATCAGCATTGCCATCGGGTTCGCCTCGTACATCAGCCGCAGCTTGCCGGTGGGTGCCTTCCGGGTCGGCGGATACAGGAACACACCGCCCTTGAGCAGGATGCGGTGCACGTCCGCGACCATCGAGCCGACGTAACGCGACGAGTAGCCGCGCTCCTGCGCCCAGTCGAGATACTTCTGGTAGCCATCCGGGAACGTCCGGCGGTTGCCCTCGTTGACCGAGTAACTCTTGTGCGCGGCGGGCGTGCGGATGCCGCGCTCGACCAGCATGAACGCGCCGATCGCGGGGTCGAGCACGAACATGTCCACGCCGCGGCCGACGGTCAGCACGAACACCGTGGACGAGCCGTAGAGCACGTAGCCGGCGGCGACCTGCTCGCGGCCGGGCTGCAGCAGCGCGCTCTGCGCATCGGCCGCACTGTAGTCGTGCCGCAGGATGCTGAAGATCGTGCCGACGCCGCCGCAGACGTCGAGGTTCGAGGAGCCGTCCAGCGGGTCGAACAGCACGCAATAGCGGTGCTCGCCGATCGGGTCGTTGCGGATGATCACCGGCTCCTCGTTTTCCTCGGACGCGACGATGGCGACGCCCTCGCGGCCGCCGAGCAGGCGCAGCAGGACGTTGTTCGAGATCACGTCGAGCTTCTGCTGCTGCTCGCCCTGCACGTTGCCCGAGCCGGCCTCGCCGAGCACGTCCTCCAGGCGCGCGCAGCGCACCTTGTTGGCGATGATCTTGGCCGAGATCGACATCGCCGACAGGATCCACGACAGGGTGCCGGTGGCGCCCGGGATCCGCGACTGCTCCTGCAGCAGGTGGCTCTGGATGGTGATCAGCGGGCTGGCGTGGTCGAGGGAGAGCAGCGGGTCGGCGGACATGGTCGTTTCCTGCGGTGGTTGCTGCTGCAATTCTAGGTCCGAACCGACGCCCGGGCGTTTGCGGCTTCTCCTGACGGGCTCATGCATTGAGCCTGCAGCCGTCCAGACTGGTCCTCGAGGACGGGGCGGCGGGGCCGGGAACGCCCGACGCCGGCGACGGAATAGCGGGGCCGCTCCCGTCCTCGCCACGAGGCGGCTGCGCGATGCCGGCGGCCTCCCTGCCACCGGCACCTCGTGGATCACTCGCCGCGGGCGCGGCCTCTGGGTCGTTGGGCCGGAGCTGCGGTTACTTCCAGTCGAGCGCCCGGGGAGTCTTCGCGTTGATCAGTTGCGGCGCGGAGGGGTCGCAGCTCTCGGCACCATTGACCGGAACCTTCAGCACGTACAGCGATCGCCCGGCATCCGTGCTCCGCGAGAAGGCAATCCGCTGGCATGAATCCGAAGTGATCGGGCCCCAGGACGGCGAGTGCTCGCTCGATGCCCCACCGAACTCGTCTGGGAGTGCTACCGCCGTGACGCCGAGATACCCGGTCACATTCTCGATGCCGGTCGTGCTGTCGAGCGCGTAGTCGGTCTCGACGATCTTCATCTCGCGCCATTGGTTGTCCGTCATGAACATGGACAGGGCGAGCCGCGCGCCGTCGCGCGACCAGTCCATGTAGGTGAAGTGGACGCCGACGGGTCCGAATGCACTCCTCGGCGCAATCTGGAATGGCGTCCTGGGTGGCGAGCACATCGGCAGCACCGCGATCCCGTATCCCAGGTAATCACCTGATCCAGCGAAGGCCAGGTACTGGCCGGCCGGAGAGAAGGCAAACGCTCTGGCGGTCAGCCCCGCGTCGTCCGTGCTCATTTGCACCGGTTCGCCGACCGGCTGATTGTCGACGAAGCGGATGCCGAAGATGCCCGCCGGCGAAGAACTCAGGAAGACCAGCATGTCGCCGTTGCCGTCGCAGGCTGGACCCCACGCCAGGGTGTCGGCATCGCTCGCCAGTGCTGGATTACCGTCGCCAGCGACGGACGTGAAGACCTTGTATGGCTTCTGGCCCGGTGCCCAGACGACGATCGACACGGGCGTCGACACCATGCCGTTGCCGAGTTCGAGCCAGGCAGCAAGCTTGCCGTCGGGCGACCAGGCAACGCTGGTCGACATGCGGCCCGCCAGCGATTTCAGCAGGGAGACATCCCTGCCGCTTACGCCATTGTCAGCCAGATCGATCGCGCGGACGGCGGTCTGCCAGACGGCCTCCTTGCCGCCATCCGACAGGTACACGATGTCGGGATCCGGGACGATACCGGGCGGCTTGCCCGCTGCCGCAGGCTGCGGGCCGCACAGCAGGACGACCACGCCAAATGCCGTTGCCACCCGAGCCATGGCCCGGGCCAGGTCGATCGAGTTCATGTTGCACTCCCCCGTGGTTGTCGCGCGTACCGCGCGAACTGGCTCCCGGAATCCGAAAGCCCGTTTCACGACCCCTTTTGAGAGTCATAGTGGTCGCCCGGGGGCAGTTCGTGACACGGCAAGAGCCAACAGGCGGTCCCGGGTCCGAACGGAAGGCAATGGCGGGCCTGTCGCCCGCGCAGCGTGGTCTGCTTGCGCGGCTACCCGTTAGCCCACTTCATCACGTCGTCGAGTGGCACTTCGGTATCGCCGATGTCGCTGTCATCGACTACGTACTGCCGGGCGAGATGCCGCGCGCCGCCGCGCTCGAGCCATTCCTCGAAGTCGCGCGCCTTCATCGGCGGCGCGACGTGCAGGCCCTGGATCTCGTCGCAGCCGAGCGCGTGCAGCATCTCGAGCGTCGCCGGGTCGTCCACGCCGTCGGCCACGGAGCGAATCTGCAGAGCCCGCGCCATTGCGAGCACTGCGGCCGTCACGCCCTGCGCCCACGGGTCGCTGTAGAGGTCGGCCATCAGCGCGCGGTCGAGCTTCATGGAGTTGAACGGCACGCGACGGATCTGGCCGAGCGAGGAGTGCCCGGTGCCGAAGTCGTCGAGCCCGATGCGCACGCCACGACTGCGCAGCGCCTTGATCACCTCATGGGCAGCGTCAGGGGCGTCGATGATGCTGGTCTCGGACAGCTCGATCTGCAGGGTGTCTGCCGGCAGCCGATAGCGGCCGACCGAGTTCTGGATCATCGTCACCAGCCGCGGGTCGCGCAGCTGGCGGCCCGTCACGCTGGCGCACGCGATGAATGTACGGTCATACCGCTCGTGCCAGCCGACGACCGTCCGGCAGGCCTCTTCCATCATCCAGCGGCCGAGGTCGTCGATGATGCCCGTCTCCTCGGCGATGGTGATGAACTCCTCCGGGCGCATCGCGCCGAACTGCGGGTGGTCCCAGCGAATGAGGCACTCGACGCCGGTCAGTTCGAACGTGTCGAGCGCCACGCGCGGCTGATAGACGAGTTGCAGTTCGCGGCGCTCCACGGCGCCGCGCAGCGACGATTCGATCAACAGGCGGCGGCGCATCTGCGCCTGCGGCATCGGCGAGAAGAACGTGCAGCTCCGCGGCGTCGTGGCGAGCTCGGCCGCCGCGTGCGCGTTGCTGATCAGCTGCTCGGCGCCAGGGGCATCGCCTTCCGCGAGCGCGACGCCTGCACTGACCGCGGGCACGTATTCGATCTCTGCCTGCAGCGCCTGGGACGAGATCGATTCCAGCACGGCGTGCGTGACGGTCGCGATGTGGTCGGCGGACACGCGGCTGCGCAGCAGGAGCGACAGTTCGCCGTCGGCGGTGCGACACACGGACGGCAGGTCGGTGCGCCACAGAATCGTGCCGCCCTGGCAGACGCGCTCGAGTTCGGCCTCGATGCGCCGGGCGACCTGGACGATCAGCTTGTCGGCAAACCCACTGCTGTGCGCCTGCACGATGCGATCGAAATTGTGCAGGCGGAACGCCACCACGCCCAGCGCGGCCGCCCCGGACGCTTCATTGAGGGCCAGTGCAACCTGCTCGGACAGGTGACGGCGGTTCGGCAGCCCGGTGACGGTGTCGAAGTAGGACAGCAGCCGCACTGTCTCTTCGGCGCGGTGCAGGCGCGTCAGGTCCTGCAGCGTCACGATGACCACGCGGTCGTCCGGACCGCCGGTCCCGGCGACCAGTTCGGCTTCCTGGTGCAGGCAGACCACGTTGCCGTCGGCCAGGCGGATCCGGTGGTCGAAGCCGAAGCGGCCGTTGCCGGTCGCGCAGGTGACGAAGGCCTGGCGGACGGCGTCCTGCTCCGCCGGCTCGAGCAGTGCGACGAAATCCTCATAGCGGGTCAGCCGTTCACAGTCGAGCCCGAGCAGCTCGCCGAGCATCGGCGAGAGGTGCAGCGTGTGCCCGTCGACCGCGATCTCCCAGTGGCCGACGCGCGCGATGCTCTGCGCGAGCAGCAGCTTGGAGCGGCTCGACCGCAGCTCTTCCTGCAGCTCCCGGTCGCGCAGCAGAAACCGAACTCGTTCGACCAGCAGGCGCGGATTCATGCCCTTCTGCGCGAAATCGCTGGCGCCGGCAGCGAAGGCGTCGCTGATGGCGGGCAGGTCGTTGCGGCTGGTGAGCATCAGCACCGGCACGAAACGGTTGCCGGCCTGCTGCCGGATCAGGCGGCAGGCCTCGATGCCCGTCATCTTCGGCATCATCACGTCGAGAATGACGCAATCGGGCTTCACTTCGCCGAAGCGCCGGGCGGCCTCTTCGCCGTCCGCAGCGGTGTGCACGAGGAAGCCGGCACCGGCCAGCGCGGCTTCGGCGAGCAGCAGGTGCGACGGATCGTCGTCGGCGATCAGGATCGTGGTGTTGACGGTGTGGTGCATTTTTCGTGTCGTCCTCAGCCAGTGCCGGTGCTGCGCCGGGTTTCCGCCTGCAGTGCCGCGACCAGCGCGGCGTAGTGCGCCTTCAATCCCATGGCCGAGCGGCGCACGACAGTCAGGTCGGCGCCGTCCCGCGCGGCCGTCTCGCAGCGCTCGAGCAAGTCGGCCAGCCGCCGTCCGCCGAGATTGTTCACTGGGGACTTGAACGCGTGTGCCGCGGCGGCGACTTCCTCGAGGTTGCCGTCCGCCAGCGCCGCGTCGAGCCGCGCGAAGGCGTCCTTGGACGAGGCAAACAGCATCTCGCACAGGCGCTCGAAGACCATCGGTTTGCCGAGGCCGCGGATCGCCTGCACCTGCTCGAGGTCGAGCACGGGCAGCCGCGAGATCGGTGCGGGACCGGCCGCCGGCGTCTCGAGCACGATGTTCGTCTGGGTGTCGGTCAGCTCCGGCGCCAGCTCCGCGACGGGCTCCTCGATCGGCGCCGGTGCGAGGTCGGCGCGGGGGGGTGCGACCCCGGCCGGGCTCGGCGCAGCAACCGCTGCCGCGGCGACCGGTCCGCGCGCGTCGGCGACCCGCTGCAGGACCTCGAGGAGTTCGGCCGACTTGAACGGCTTGGCGAGGAACGAATTCATGCCCGCGGCGACGCATTTGTCCCGGTCGCGGGCCATCACGTTGGCGGTGAGCGCGACGATCTGCGCCGGCGCCACTCCGCGCTGGCTCTCGTCCCGACGGATGGCCTCGGTGGCGGCGTAGCCGTCCATGCCGGGCATCTGGCAGTCCATCAGGATGAGATCGAAATGCTGCTGCTGCGCCAGGGCAACGGCCGCGCCGCCTTCCTCTGCCAGGACGACGCTGCAGCCGAATTCGTCGAGCATGGCGACGGCCACCTCGCGGTTGATGACGTTGTCGTCCACGACCAGCACGTGCAGGCCCAGCGTGGCCCTCGGGGTGGCCTCCGGCGTCGGCTTGACCTCCTGCGGCGCCGGTGCAGCCACCGGGGCCTGGCGCGGCTGCCGCGACTCCTGCAGGGCGTTGCGCATCAGCTGCTGCCGCACCGGCTTGGCGATGCACACGTCGGGCGCGATCACGCGCGTGCCTTCGTGCGAGGCGTCGAAGTCGAGCGCGCTCAGCAGCACGACGTAGGTGCCCGCGAGCGCCGGGTCGAGGCGGATCATGCGCAGCAGCTCGTCGGTGGTCGCGTCGGGCAGGCTGTGGTCGAGCACGACGACGTCGAACGGCTTGCCGCGGGCGGCGGCATTCTGCATGCGCTCGCCGACCGGCTTGGCGCGATTGAGCACGGTGACCTCGGTCGACCAGTTCGAGAGCATCTCCTCAAGCAGCATGTAGCTCGTGGCGCTGTCGTCCACCACCAGCACGCGCAGGCCGCTGAACTCGTCGCTCGCGCGGTTCGGGACCGGCGCGGCTTCCCTGACCTCGAACGGCAGCACGAACGAGAACGTGCTGCCGCGTCCCATCTCGCTGCTCAGGTTGATTCGCTCGCCGCCCATCAGGCGCACGAGGCGGGTGGCGATCGACAGCCCGAGGCCGGTGCCACCCTGGCGCGTCCCGTTGTCGAGCTGGGTGAAGGGCTCGAACACGCCGCTGTGCTCCGGGTCCGGAATGCCCGGGCCGGTGTCGCGGATGCTGAAGTGCAGCCGGCACTGTCCGTCGCGCATGTCGTCGAGGCCGACCCGGATCTCGACTTCGCCGCGCTCGGTGTACTTGACCGCGTTCGACAGCAGGTTGCCGAGCACCTGGCGCAGGCGCAGCGCGTCGCCGACGACCACGCTCGGCACCGTCGGCTCGATGCGGCAGATCATCTCGAGTTTCTTGCGCTCGGCCTGGCCGGCATAGAGCTGGCCGGCCTGCTCCGCAAGCTCGCGGACCTCGAACGGCTCGGTCATCAGGTCCATCTTGCCGGCTTCGATCTTGGAGTCGTCGAGGATGTCGTTGATGATCTGCATCATCGTCTCGGCCGCCGCGCGCATCGAGTCCACGAAGCGCCGCTGCCGCTTGTCGAGTTCGGTGCCGGCGAGCAGTTCCGCCATGCCCAGCACGCCGTTCATCGGCGTGCGGATCTCGTGGCTCATGTTCGCGAGGAAGTCGTCCTTGGACCGCGTCAGCGCTTCGGCGCGGCGCAGCCTGGTCTCGAGTTCGCGCGTGCGCTCGATGATCTGCTGGCCCGCCGCGTGGCGCACGTTGACCAGTTCGCGTTCGTACTCCGCCAGCCGGTCGGCCAGGTCATCGAAGTTGGTGGCGAGCTCGGTGAGCTCGTTGCGGCGGCGACGCGTCTTGCGTCGCTCGCCGGATGGCGAACTGCCGCCGGCCTGCTCGGCTTGACTGACGCGCGTCGTTTCGGCGAGCTGTGCCAGGGGCTCCGCCACCTGTCGCCGCAGCAGGTTGGCGGCCACCCAGGCGATGAGACAGCCGATCAGCAATGCGACCGGCACCTGCACCACGCGGTGCCAGACGTGGTTCCAGATCCAGTGGTGGTCGATGACGACGCTGACCGTTCCCGACAGGCGCGGGTTCAGCTGCACCGGGCTCTCGACGTAGAGCGGCTCGAGGGCGAGGTAATTCCTGACGCCATGCAGCCAGCCCGTCGGCCTGGCGGTCCAGGCAAGCGCGGCGGACTGCTCAGGCACGTCCTGGCGGACGTAACGCTGCAGCACGTCGCCGCTGCTGAGCGTGAACGTGGACGCGAGGATCGCCGGATAGCCTTCGAGGTCGTCCAGCGCGCCGCCGCCCGCGGCGCCGAGGCGGGTTGCCATCGACTCCGTCTTGGTCCGGGCCAGTTCGATGGCTTCCTCGCGCGCGAGCCGCGTGTCCCAGACGGCGCCGATCGCCAGCACGGCCAGCAGCGTCACCGTCACCGCGGCGATCACGGTGAGCCGGAACTGTTGCGCGAGCGACAGCGACTCGAACGCCTCGCGCAGGGAACTGCGCGGGGACTTTCGAGGCTGCTGGCCGGCGTCCGGGCTGGAAGGATCGGTCGATGCGTCCATGGCGGCTGGTCTGTTCATTGACTCAGCCGAGCCTACGCGTGCTGCTTACATAACGAGAACGGGCCAGCGCCAGAAATGAGAAATCGCGCAAGCGGGCGGGTCCGCCTGCGCGATCAACGTGACGCGAGTCACATTCCGAGCTGGTCGAACAGGAAGGCGATGTAATCGGCCATCTGGTCGATCTGCACGCTGAGCGGGCTGCCCTGGCCGTGGCCCGCGGCGTCGGTCGTGACGAGGAACACCGGGTAGCCCGAGGTGGTCGCAGCCTGCAGCCGTGCCGCCATCTTGCGCGAGTTCGCCGGATTGACCCGTCCGTCGTTCTCGCCGGTGGCCATGAACACGGCCGGGTATTTCACGCCGTCGCGCACGTTGTGATACGGGGAGTAGGCATGCAGCGCGCGGAACTGCTCCGGGTCCTTCACGGTGCCGAACTCGGTGATGTTGAATTCGCCGTTCGGGTCGAGCTCGACGCGCAGCATGTCGAGGATGGCCACCTGCGCCACGACTGCGCGGAACAGGTCGGGGCGCTGCGTCAGCGCGGCACCCACCAGCAGCCCGCCGTTCGAGCCGCCGTGGATCGCCAGCCGACCGGGGCGCGTGTACTTCTCGCGCACCAGCAACTCGGCCGCGGCGATGAAGTCGTCGAACACGTTCTGCTTGCGCGTGAGCATGCCCTGCCGGTGCCACTCTTCGCCGTACTCGCCGCCGCCGCGGATGTTGGCGACCGCGTACACGCCGCCCGCGTCGAACCACACGCGGCGCGAGCCGCCGAGGAATCGCGGCGTCTGGTTCACGCCGTAGCCGCCGTACCCGTACAGCCACGTGGGGTTGTTGCCGTCGAGGCGCACCCCCTTCTTGCGGATGATGTTGACCGGGACGCGCGTGCCGTCCGGCGAGACCGCAAACGTGCGCACCACCTCGACGTCGTCGAACTTGACCGGGCTCGTGACTGCGAGCTCGGTCGGCGTGCTGCGGCCGCCGGACAGCCGGTAGAAGCGTACCGGCGCGAGGTAGGTCTCGACGCTGTAGAGCAGGTCGTCGCCGAGCGGCTCGAATTCGTTGACGGCTGCCACGTCCGGCAGCGGCGCCTCGCCGGCCGGGCTGCCATCGAGCCCGTACGCGCGCAGCTTGGTCGGGCCGCCCGCCAGGTAGCGCACGTACATGCGGCCCGCGGCGAAGCACAGCGGATCCTCGCCGAAGAAATCGATCGGGATCGCGTCCTCGCCCTGCCGTACGATCGGCGCGGCCTGCGCGAGGTCGGTTACCCCGGGGGCGAGCTTCAGCACCTGGCGGCGCGGGGCATCCTTCTCACTGACGAGGTAGAGGGCACGGTCCGGGCCGAACGCCGCGAAGTCCACGCCGTCCGCGAAGCGCGTCACCTGCACGAAGCGTCCGTCGCGCCCGGAAACGTAGTGGGCGAACTCGCCGCCGTCGCCGTTCTGCACCGAGACCAGCAGGGCGTCGGCAGCGGCGGAGTAGTCGAGCTGGATTTCCGCGATCTTGGGCAGTCCTTCGCCGAGCACGCGCGGGTCCTTCGCCGGATCGTCGCCGAGCTTGTGGAAGTACACCTGGACGTAGAAGTTGCGGTCCGCCTCCGGCCGCTCCTCGCCGGGATAGCGCGTGTACCAGAAGCTGCGCCCGTCGCGGTTCCAGGCCAGGTCGCCGCCGCCGGTCGGGAAATTGACGCGCGGGATCACCTCGCCGACGCGCGCCCCGCTGTCCGTGTCGAAGACGTGCAGCGTGCCGTCCTCGCTGCCGCCCTTGGACAGGGATACGGCGACGAGCTTGCCGTCGGGGGAGGGCACGAACCAGTCGATCGCCGTGGCGCCGGTCGGGTCGAGCGTGTTCGGATCGAGTACGGTGCGTGCCTTGGCAGGGTCGAGGTCCGCACCGAGCACGCGCAGCATGGGCTGCTGGCGCTTCGGGTCGAAGTACGCTGCGAAGACCTGGCCGCCGGCGGCCGCCAGCGAGTAATACCGCGGCGACGATTCGCTGATGTACGACTCCAGGCGCGGCCGCAGCCTGGCCCGCACCGGCAGGCCGTCCAGGTACGCGCGCGTGCGTCTTGACTGGCTGGCGGTCCACTCGCGGACCGCCGGGTCAGCGCCGTTCTCGAGCCAGCGGTAGGGATCCGCGACGCGCGTGCCGTGGAAGGTGTCGACGACATTCTCGGCGCGCGTCGGTGGCGCGGTCGTGTCGCGCGCGAGCGCGCTTGCGGAAATGGCCAGCGTGGCGAGAAGCAGCGGCAGTGCTCTGGGCAGCATCGGGATCACCAGTCGAGGTTGGTTCTGGGCCGGTCGGCGGATCGACGAAGCTTGACGGCACGGCGGCGGCCAAGCAAGGTCGTGACATGAATTTCGACCCGCAAGCCGCGACCGCGGCCTATGTCGACTCGCTCGGTGCCGACGCGCTGGCGCAGGCTGCCGCCTACACGGCCGGCAATCACTGGCTGCTGCTGTGGGGTCTCGCGGTCTCCGGCGTCTTCACCTGGGTGATCGTGCGCTGGGGAATCCTGGGCCGCGTCGCGGCACGGCTGGGGCGGCGCGGCCCGAACCTCAGGGTCCTGGTCGTCGCCGTCGTCTGCTTCATGCTGGCGTCCCTGCTGACGCTGCCGTGGGAACTCTATGCAGGCTGGTGGCGGGAACGCGCCTACGGCCGCACCAGTCAGCCGCTCGGCGATTACCTCGGGCAGCAGGCCATCGCGACCGTGATTTTTTCACTGCTGATCGGGCTGTTCTTCGTCGGTGTCTATGCGCTCATCCGCAAGGCAGGCCGGCGCTGGTGGATCTGGTCCGGCGCACTGACGGCGGTGGCGCTCGCGGTTCTGCTGCTGGCAGCGCCGGTGTTGATCGAGCCCATCTTCAACGACTACCAGCCGGTGCCGGAGGGGGAGGTGCGCGACGCGCTCGTCGGGATGGCGCAGCGGGCCGGCGTGCCGACCGACCGCCTCTTCGTCTACGACGGTTCGCGGCAGTCGAACAACTTCACCGCCAACGTCTCGGGCGTGGGCGGTTCGGCGCGGATTGCGATCTCGGACGTGGCCTTCAAGGGCGCATCGCTGGACGAGGTGAAGGCGGTGACCGGTCACGAGATCGGCCACTACGTCCTGCATCACTTGTGGCGCTCCGTGGCGGTGCTCGCGGTGCTCGCGATGTTGTTCTTCTTCCTGGCCGACCGGCTGTACCCGCGCGTCGCGCGTGCGTTCGGCTGCCGCGCACAGCTGTCCGACCCAGTGGGCCTGCCAGTGGTGCTGTTCATGGTTTCGGCCATGTCGCTGCTCACGCAGCCGGTCAGCAACACCCTCAGCCGGATCGACGAGACGGAGGCCGACGGCTATTCCCTCGAGACGGTGAACCTGCCGGATGCGCTCGCCTCGGCGCTGGTGAAGACGGCGGAGTACCGTAATCCCCGTCCGCAGCCGTTGCAGGAGGTGCTGTTCTACACGCATCCGTCGGTGGAGCGGCGCGTGCGGATGGCGATGGAGTGGAAGGCGTCGCACGCACCCTAGCCCGGAGACGAGGCATGCACCGACGAGATTTCATCGCCTCGAGCGTCGCACTGGTCGTGAGCGGGATTCTCGGCCGGTCGGCGCACGCCGCTGCCGCCTCGGAGGCGGCCCGAGCGCGCGCGGTGTACGAGGCAATCTTCGACGAACTGCTCACGGTGTCGCCGCAGGCCGCCACGACGCTCGGCCTGGACACCGGTCGGAGGGCTGCGGCGCGATCGAAACTGGACGACCGTTCGCCGGCCGGCCGCATGGGCCCGCTTGGCCCGATGGCGCGGGCCTGGCGCGAGCTGCAGTCGATCGACGCGTCACGCCTGAGCGGCCGCGACCTCGCGGATCTCGAGACCGCCAGGTGGATCGCCGCGATCAGCCGTGAGGTGGAGGCGCAGCCGTTCGGTACCGTGGATTCATACAATTATCCCGTGCCGTACGTCGTCAGCCAGCTCACGGGCGCGTACCAGTCGACGCCCGACTTCCTGGCGAGCCGGCATCCGATCGAGTCGGCGGCCGACGCCGAGGCGTATCTCGCGCGCCTCGCGGCATTTGCGACGGAAGTGGGTCACGAGACCGTGCGGGCGCGCGACGACATGCAGCGCGGCCTCGTGCCACCGGACTTCATCGCCGACAAGACGCTCGCGCAGCTGAAGCTGCTGCGCGGGCAGACGGGCGCGCAGTCGGGGCTGGTGACATCGCTGGTGCGGCGCACGTCCGGGAAGGGCATCGCGGGCGATTGGGAGGCACGGGCCGCGCGTGTCGTCGATGGGCCGCTGGCCAGTGCGCTCGACGGCCAGATTGCGCTGGTCGCAGAGCAGCGCGCGCGCGCCACACACCAGGCGGGCGTGCGTGACCGGCCGGGGGGTGAGGCGTATTACCGACTGTGCCTACGCTACCAGACCTCGACACGCCTGACGCCCGATGACGCTCACGCCCTTGGCCTGTCGCAAGTGGCCGAAATCTCCGCCGCAGCGGACGGACTGCTGAAGACACAGGGGCTCACCGACGGCACGGTCGGGGCGCGCCTGGCCGCGCTCACCCGGGATCCGCGCTGGCTCTATCCAGACACGGACGCAGGGCGTGCAGAGTTGCTCGCGGAGCTGAACCGGCAGGTGGCGGCTATCGAGCGGCGCATGCCGGAGTTGTTTGCGGTACTGCCGCGCACGCCGGTCGAAGTGCGTCGCGTGCCGCCTGAGATCGAGCTGGGTGCGCCGCGCGGTTACGCCGTCTCCGGCAGCCTCGACGGCAGCCGGCCGGGCGCCTACTACATCAACCTGGCCGACACGGCGATCTGGCCGAAGTGGGCGCTGCCCACGCTCACGTATCACGAGAGCCTGCCGGGCCATCACCTGCAGGGAACGATTGCGCGCGAGGCGGCCGACACGCCGCTGCTGTTCCGGACGCTGTTGATGAATGCCTACATCGAGGGGTGGGGGCTGTACGCGGAACAGCTGGCGGACGAGATCGGCATGTACCGCGAGTTTCCGCTCGGCCGGCTCGGGATGCTGCAGTCGTTCCTGTATCGCGCGGTGCGCATCGTGGTGGACACCGGCATGCACTGGAAGGGTTGGAGCCGGGAGCATGCGGCCGACTACATGGCCGACGTCGTGGGACTGGCGCGTGGCGCGGTGGAGAGCGAGATCGACCGCTACTGCGTCTGGCCGGGGCAGGCCTGCGGCTACAAGATCGGCCACCTCGAGTTCCTGCGGTTGCGCGCGGCGGCGCAGGCGAAGCTCGGCGCGCGCTTCGACCTCCGTGGCTTCCACGACGCGGTGCTGAAGGGCGGCGCCATGCCGCTCGAGGTGCTCGCCAACGTCGTGGACGACTGGGTGGCGAGCGTCTGAGCGGTGCCGGTGGTCAGCGACCACCGGCACTGGCACCTGGCCTTACTTCTTGCGGGCCGGCGCCTTGCGGACGGCGCGCTTGGCCTTACGCACGGCCTTCTTCTTCGCCGCGACCGTCGCGGCCTCGGCCTTGCCCGTCACGCTGGCGTAGGTGTGCATCGCCACCTTGCGGGTGTCGCCGCCGGCGTCCTTGAGGATCGCCACCGCCTCGGTGATGTCATTGACGATGCGATCGCGGGTGGCGCGCAGCACGTCGGACTGACCGCGCACCAGGTCCTTCACGGTTTCGGCGCGCGCGGCGCGCTCGAGCTGCACCGCCGCGTCGGTCAGCGCGGACGTGACGACCTGCGCCTGCAGTTCGATCAGTCGTTCCGCGGTGCCTTGCGAGATGGCGGTCAGCTTCACGCCCGAGCGCGAGACGGCGCGGATCGGGTCCTTCAGCGCCTTGATGCGCTCGGCCGACTTGGCGGTGGCGTTGCGGGCGGCGCGGACCGGCTTGGCGCGAAGCTTCGCGGCCTGGTCGGCCAGGTCCTGGCCGCGCTCAGTCACCAACTTCCTGAATTTATTGATCATCTTGGGGTCCTCAAAGTTTGCTGCAATGCAGCAATTATGCCGTATGCGAACACTTCAGGTCAACAGGACGGTCAGCAAGGGGCGGCCGCGGCCGTGCAGCAGCGGCGTTCAGCTCCAGCCTTCTTTGCCGGGCTTGTCGTTCATCAGCTTGCGGAAACGGGTGAACATGTAGATCGCCATCACGATCATGAACAGGATGGCGCCGAGACTGAGCAAACCGACATCGGTCGTGAGCAGGAGCTTGAAGCTTTCATGGAGCTTTCCGGCAGGGACAACTGGTGGCCGCTAGGCTAATCCCGCTCGCGGGCGGTTTCTGTCGGGAGTCACCGCAATTGGCCGGCAATTCGTTCCACCACGGTAAGCTTTGCCGGCTGTGACCAGACCGCTCCTGACATGCAAGGTCAACGCGATGCTGCAGGCGGCGGCGCACTCCGGCGCGCCGACCGTCCAGTGCTCGCTGGATCTCGATCGTTCGACGGCGACGGTTGTGCTTGGCCCCGACCGGTGGAGCTGGCACGGCGCGGAGTATCCGTACCTGGAGACCTGCCGGGAGCGGACGATCTACTACTGGACGGGCGAATCGTTCGAGCCCGTCTCACGCTACACCAGCGCGCTGATCAAGCTGGTGCCCACGGAGTGGGGGCCGCCGACCTTCGAGATCGACGGCATCAAGATGCTGCCTACGGCACAGGTCTCGCCTTACGAGGATGCCGCGAACAAGGTGGCGTTGATCCGGCCGCGCGGCAAGGTGATCCTCGACACCTGCGGCGGCCTGGGCTACTTCGCCGCATGGTGCCTGCGCGGCCAGTCAGCGCAGGTGCTGTCGTATGAGAAGAACGCCGACGTGCTCTGGCTGCGCAGCCTCAACCCGTGGTCGCCGCAGCCGGGCGGCGCCTTGACGCTGACGCAAGGCGACATCGCCGAGCAGATCGTCACGCTGCCGGATGCTTCGGTGGACGCGATCCTGCACGACCCGCCGCGCTTCGGCATCGCCGGAGAGCTGTATTCGCAGGCGTTCTATGACCACCTCGCGCGCGTGCTGCGACGCAGGGGGCTGATGTTCCACTACACCGGCACGCCCAACAGGCTGACCAGCGGCCGTGACGTGCCCGACGAGGTGGCGAGGCGCCTGCAGCGCGCCGGGTTCAGGACCGAGCTGCGCGGCGATGGGGTGCTGGCGCGGCAATGGCGGGACCTGAGCCGTGCTCGTGTACGAACTGGCCCAGCATCTCCGGCGTGATCAGCACGGTGCCGCGCTTCGTCACGCGGAACCGCGCCTCATCCGCTGCGGGGTCGAGCCCGGCCGAGAATCCGTCCGGCAGGACGCAGTACTTGTCCACGATGGTGCGCTGCAATCGCACGTTGCGGCCGATGCGCACGCCCGGCAGCACGATCGAGTCCTCGACGATCGACCCCTGCTCGAGCATGCAGTTCGTGAACAGCACGGAGCGGATTACGGCCGCGCCGCTCACGATGCAGCCGCTCGAGATCAGTGAGTTGAGCGTCTGGCCGCGCGCGTCGGGGCTGTCGAGCGCGAACTTCGCGGGCGGCCGGTCCTCTTCCAGCGTGCGGACCGGCCAGGTGGGGTCATACATGTTGAGCTCGGGCTGCACGCGCGCGAGGTCCATGTTCGCCTCCCAGTAGGCGTCGACCGTGCCGACGTCGCGCCAGTAGGGCCGTCCCTCGACCATGTTGACGCAACTGTCGGCGAAGCGATGCGCCCGGATGCGCAGGCCCGAGCGCAGCAGGTCCGGCATCAGGTCCCGCGCGATGTCGTGCGTCGAACCCGGCCGGCTCGCGTCCTTGCGCAACGCCTCGTACAGCGTCTCGGCATTGAAGACGTAGATCCCCATGCTGACCCGTGCCCGGGTCGGGTCGCCGGGCAATGGCTCCGGCCGCGCGGGTTTCTCGACCAGCTCCCGCAGCCAGCCTTGCGTGTCCGTCCGCAGCACGCCGAACGCGCAGGCGTCGTCCACCGGGACCTCGACGCTCGCGACCGTGACGTCGGCACCGTGCTCGACGTGTTCGGCAAGCATCGCACCGTAGTCCATCTTGTAGACGTGGTCGCCCGCCAGCACGAGCACGAAGCGGGGCTCCTCCATGCGCATCAGGTCAAGGTTCTGGTAGAGGGCGTCCGCGGTGCCGTCGTACCAGGCGTCGCGGTTGCGCTGCTGGGCCGGCAGCACCGCGAGGAACTCGTGCATGTGGCTGTCGAGGAAATTCCAGCCGCGCTGCAGGTGCTGGATCAGGCTGTGCGCCTTGTACTGCGTCGCCACGCCGATGCGGCGGATGCCGGAATTGATGCAGCTCGAGAGCGCGAAATCGATGATGCGGTGCTTGCCACCGAACGGCACGGCGGGCTTCGCCCGCCACGCCGTCAGTTCGTGCAGGCGCGTGCCGCGACCGCCGGCGAGCACGAGCGCATAGGTGTCGCGGACGAGGGGCGCGACCGCTGGACGCCGATGTCGAACCGACGAGATGTCCGGCACATGGAACCGGCCGGTATCGTTGATCGATGGCGACTCTGGCATCGAGTCCCTCGCCCGCGAGCAGGCGGCAGCAGGTTTGAGGCTTGCGTGTGAACGCGTCGGCGCTGCGCAGCAAGAAGAACCAGCGTGACGGCGCTGGGACCGTGTTCAGGCGATTGGACAACCGCGCGGGCGGTTGGTTCAGCGCAGGCTGCCCCGCAAGCTGCCGGCTACTGCAGATCGACCACGAGCGCTGGCTGCTCCGACAACGAGTCCTTCGAGCCCGCGAGCCTGAATCCGGCCGACTCCAGGGCGTAGCGGGTGTCGACTCGTTGCAGCGACGGGCTCAGGAATGCGTGGTCGATGCGCAGAGCATTCCCGGCGGCCGTCGAGTAGGAGGCGCCCTCGGCCGGGACCGCGTGCTGCCAACCGTCGCTGATGAACCGCCGCAACTCGCGCGTGCCGCCGGATTCATCGTGGGCGGGATCGGTCTCGAAGTCCCCGATCAGGATCGCGCGCCGGTGCTTGAGGGTCGACGCGGCGCTGAGCAGCCAGTTCCAGCACGCCTCCCGGGCCGCGGGCGGGTGGCCGGAACCACTGATCCGCAGGCTCACGACGTCGAGCGTGCCGGTGGGCGCGTATGCGTGCAGCACGTCCGACGGCATGTGGTCGCCCTGGCCGGTCCCGACCGATCCGCGCTCCATCTCGAGGCGGCTGGCGAGCAGGACCCGTCCGTCGTGCGCGGCGGGCGTGGTCGTCAGCTGGTGCCTGAGGCCGATCCGTGCGAGGGCCTCGAGTAGCGGCTTGTACGCATGCCCAGGCGTGCGATCCACGAGGGTCACGATGTCCGGTTCCAGCGCCGCCAACGCCGCAACCAGCCGGTCCGGACAGCGGTTGCCGTTCCGGCGGTGACCGAGGTTCCATGTCACCAGGCGCATGGGCCGAGGGTACTGTCGCGCCGGACGTGATTCCGTGACACGGTCGGCTATTTGCCGTAGAGCATCGCGGCGTGCTGCAACTGTGCCGCCACCGCCTTGCGCAGCGACTCCGGCGCCAGCACCTCGACGTCCGCGCCGTACTTCAGGATGTCCATCACCAGCTCGGGTTCGCGCGAGTAGGGGAACTTGAGCAGGTAGCTGCCGTCGAGCTGCAGCTTGCCGTCCTGCTTAGGGTGCCAGGTCTCGCGGCTCACCCAGCGCGCGCGCGTGGCGTTGAACAGCAGCACCGCGTCCTGCGTGTCGGCCCC
>Ga0079037_100000530_pt1 | contig 17620 bp, 15 predicted proteins | sample Mud3Dept4metaG_FD_71479 | JGI IMG/M metagenome (GOLD analysis project Ga0079037, IMG submission 71479) | Freshwater wetland microbial communities from Ohio, USA, analyzing the effect of biotic and abiotic controls - Mud 3 Core 4 Depth 4 metaG | ecosystem: Environmental > Aquatic > Freshwater >... | reverse complement strand
GTTCAGCTTGTCGATGAGCGGCTGCATGTCGGTCAGCGTCACGCCCGACCGGTTCATCGCGGAACCGATGAAGGCCCCCATGGCGGTCGCGAGACCGATGGTGCCGGCGTTCGCCTGCATCATCCCGCCCATCATGCCGCCCATGCCACCCATCGAGATGCCGGTCGAGCCCATCATGCCGTTCATGACGCCGTCCGAGGCGTCGTCCATCATGGCCGTCACCATGCCCGACGACGAGGTCGTCATCCCGACGGCCTTGGCGTACTCGGACATGGCGGCGATGGCCATGCCGTAGTTCTTCATGTCCAGAGTGGCGCCGGTTCCGGATCCGGTGACCAGCGGATTCATGGGCATGACGTGAAGGATGTCGCTCACCGAGAAGTACGAGCAGACCCCCGCGTTGGCGGCGGCGATGTTTCCAGGCGTCATGCCGCCCCCCATGCCCCTGGCGCGCGCGCAGGCCAGCGAGGTGAGGGGCGTGACCTGGATCCCGCCCGTCGCCGCTCCGGCCGCGACGGAGGGCAAGCAGGCCTCCATCACGTCGCCCGGGAGCATGGGCATGGTCGTGCCGGTGGCCTCGTCGACGTAGGAACCACCGCTCAGCCGCAGCATCATCGGACCCGAGTAGCTCCCGACGGGAATGGAGAAGTTCCCCATGGAGTCGGTGGTCGAGGATGCGATCGGGGCGCCCATCGCCCCGTTGGCGACCGCGTAGGCCACGACCGCGGCGCCGCTCACCGGTCCCTTCACGGCGGTGCCGCTCACGGCGGCCCCGGACGTCGAGCTGCTGGAGCCGCCGCAGGCGGCGGCGAGCGAGGCGCCGACCAGCATGGCGAGTGTCGGTAAACGGGCATTCATGAGAGACCTCTCGTCGAAGAAGTGGCGTGCAGACGATTCCTCTAATGTTGCAGGTGCAACAATGCCCGCGAAAGGGAATTCCCGCGGCACGGACGCGGCCCGGGCACCCGGTCGGGGCGCCCGGCGCGCGCGCCGCTACATCCCGGCGAAGAGCATGCCCTTCTGCAGGATCAGCGCGCCGAAGGCCACCAGCAGCAGGCCCGAGGCCCAGCGGACCGCCCGCGGATGGGACGAGATCAGCCGGACCCGCTGGCGCAGCGCCTGGGAGCCGTAGCCCACCGCCAGCATGGGAACGGCGAAGCCGAGCGAGTAGACGAGCAGCAGGGAGGCGCCGGCGAGGAGGGTGCCCTTCGCCGCCACCAGGGCCAGGACGCTCGAGAGCATGGGCCCCACGCAGGGGATCCAGACGAGGCCCAGGCTCAGCCCGAGGAGCAGCCCCGACCAGCGCCCGCGGCCACCGGCCTGGATGCGCTGGAGCCACCCGAGACGCTTGAAGAGGTTCACGTCGGCGAGGAGCAGGAGGCCGAAGAGGAGAACCGCGGCGCCCACCAGCTTCTCCAGCGACGGCAGCGCCGGGCCGATGGCCGCCCCGAAGAGGCTGGTCAGGATCCCCATGGCGACGAAGCTCGCGGCGATCCCGGCCACCACCAGCGCCGGTCGGGCGCGGTGGTCCTCGGCCGTTCCGCTCACCACCAGCGGCACGACCGGCAGCACGCAGGGGCTGGCGACGCTGGCGAGCCCGGCGCCGAAGGTGAGCGCCACCGTGGAGAGGCCGACGTCCATCGACGCTCAGGGGGCGACGAGCTGGCGCAGCTGCGCCGCCGACTGGATGCCGGGTGTCGCCCGCCGCAGCTCCCTTCCGGCCGGATCGGTGAGGATCAGCGCCGGCAGGGAGCGGATGCCGTAGTGCTGGAACGCGGCGAGGTCGTTCGGGTTGGTGGTGCGGACGTAGACCACCTCGACCTTCGGCCGGAGCTCCCCCGACATCTCCTGGAGGACGCGGTCCTGCATCTGGCAGGGCAGGCCGTTGGGGTTCATGAAGAAGACCAGGCGCGGGAGCCGTCCCGTTGCGGCCGGGAGGGCGGCTCCGGGCTGGATGGTCGCCGGCTGAGCGGCCTCGCTGCGCGTGCAGGCGGCCGCACCGGCTACGGCGAGACCGAGGAGGAGTAGGCCGACCTTCCAGGTGCTCTTCACGATGGGCTCCTTGGCGCCGGCGTCGCCGGCAGCCGGTGGGAGCCGCGGCGCCGCCGAAGGGTTCCGCCCCGCGAATCCTCTCCCTGCACCGGGGCTCCCACTTCTGACCGTCCGAGCCGGAGACATCATCCGGGGCGCCTCGACCGCTTGCCGAGTAGAAAGACCCCATGACCCTTCCCTGGTGGTGGCCCTTCGGCGAGGTGGCGCGCATCGCGCCTGCGGCGCTGGCCGAGGACCTCGACCGAAGCCCCGGGCCGCAGCTCCTCGACGTCCGCACGCCGGCCGAGTTCGCCGCCGGACACATCCGGGGCGCGCTGAACGTCCCCATCACCGCCCTCCCGGCGCGGGTCTCGTCGCTCGCCCTGGACCGGTCGCGGCCGGTGATCGCGGTCTGCCTGTCGGCGCACCGCAGCCCGCCGGCGGTGCGGCTGCTCGGTCGCCACGGCTTCGAGTCGGCGGAGCTGGCCGGCGGGATGCTGGCCTGGCGGTCGGCCGGCCTCCCGGAAGTGGGCCGCTGAGCGCGACCCCTCGGGCCGCCGGCGGGCTCTCACCGGCATGCCCAAGCACGCGCTGGTCCTCGGCGGCGGATTCGGCGGCCTCGAGGCCGCCATCCGGCTGAAGAAGGCCGGCCTCGACGTCACGCTCGTCTCCAACCGCCCGTACCTCTTCATCTATCCGACGTCGATCTGGGTGGTGACCGGCGAGCGAGCCTTCGAGAAGGTCTGCCTCGACCTCGCCGACGTGGCGCGGCGACACGGATTCCGCTTCCAGGAGGGCAAGGTCGAATCGGTGTCCGGCGCCCGGAGGTCGGCCGTCGTCGACGGCCAGGAGCTCTCGGCCGACCATCTGGTCCTCGCCATCGGAGGGGAGCCGCTCCGGCCCAAGGGGGTGGAGCACACCTTCGGGCTGTCGGGCGACCCCGGCAACTCGGTGCGCCTCCACGAGGCGCTCGACCGGCTCATCGCCAAGGGGACGGGGCGCATCGCCATGGGCTTCGGCGGCAACCCCAAGGACCCCTCGGCGGTCCGCGGCGGGCCGGTCTTCGAGGTGATGTTCAACGTCGAGCACCTGCTGCGCCGGCGGGGCCTGCGCGAGAAGTTCGAGCTGACCTTCTTCGCCCCCATGGCGAGCCCCGGCGAGCGCATGGGCAAGCGGGCCGTCGGCGCGATCCAGCAGATGTTCGGGAAGCTCGGCGTGGGCATGCGCTTCGGGAAGAAGATCACCTCCTTCGAGCCGGGCGGCGCGGTGGTCTTCGAGGACGGCTCCCGGCTCGAGAGCGACCTCACGGTCTTCATCCCGGCCCAGGACGGCCACAGGGTGCTGAAGGCCTCGGACCTGCCCCGGAACGAGGCCGGATTCGTCACGATCGACGCTGGCTGCGCCGTGCCCGGGTTCCCGGGGGTGTACGCGGTGGGAGACTCGGCGGCGCTCGAGGGCCCGGCCTGGAAGGCCAAGCAGGGCCATCTGGCCGAGGTGATGGCCCGGGTGGCGGCCGACAACGTCGCCGCCGAGCTGGCGGGCCGACCCGAGCGCGAGAGCTACCTGCCTCACGTCGCCATCACCTGCCTCATGGACATGGGCAACGGGGCCGCCTACGTGCACCGCGACGGGGAGAAGGAGCAGATGGTCCCGCTGCCGGTGGTCGGCCACTGGATGAAGAAGGGGTGGGGCGCCTACTTCAAGCTTTCGAAGAAGAGGCTCGTCCCGCGCCTGCCCGGGATGTGACGGGTCCAGCGCCTCGCCCGGGAGAGCGACCATGGCCGTCGAGGAGACGCAGAGCGAAGAGCTCGAGATCCTCCAGCGGATGAGCAAGGAGCAGCTCGTCCGGCTGGTGGTGGACGACGCCAAGAACTGGCTGGCGCACGACGGGCTCTGGTTCCAGGCGGTGGAGGCGGCACACGGGATGGAAGCGGCCATCGAGGCCGACCGAGCCGCGTGGGAGCGCTTCACCGTGATCGAGGCGAACCGGATCATGGAGCGCCTGGGCATGAAGCCGGGGGGCGGAATCCCGGCGCTGGTGGAGTGCCTGAAGCACCGGCTCTACGCCCGCCTCAACCGGCAGGAGGCGACCGAGGTGACGGAGAGCCGGGCGGTGTTCCGCATGGTGAAATGCCGCGTGCAATCGACCCGACGCCGCAAGGGGCTGCCCGACTTCCCGTGCAAGGAGGTCGGCATCGTCGAGTACGCGGGGTTCGCCCGGACGGTGGACCCGCGCATCCGGACGCGCTGCATCGCCTGCCCGCCCGACCCCGGCTCGCGCGATTTCTACTGCGCCTGGGAGTTCGCGCTGGAGTGACCGGCGGCTCCCCGGCGCAGAACCCCGCGATCTTCCGGGCGTCCCCCGCAGGATCCGCGGCGGCGCCGGTCTCGCCGGCGCTGGTTCCCCTGTGCTCGTTCGAGCCGTGGCAGAATGCGCGCCTGCCAGCCCGCCCTCTCCTGCACGGGGTCTCCCATGCCGCGCCGCGACGACGTGAAGAAGGTCCTCATCATCGGATCGGGCCCGATCGTCATCGGCCAGGCCTGTGAGTTCGACTACTCGGGTACGCAGGCATGCAAGGCGCTGCGCAAGCTCGGCTACCGGATCGTCCTGGTGAACTCGAATCCGGCCACCATCATGACCGACCCGGCCATGGCCGACGCCACGTACATCGAGCCGCTCGATGCGGAGTCGCTCACCGAGATCATCAAGAGGGAGAGGCCGGACGCTCTCCTGCCGAACCTGGGAGGGCAGACGGGCCTGAACCTCTCCAGCGAGCTCGCGCGCAAGGGGGTGCTCGACGAGTACGGAGTCCGGGTCATCGGCGTGAACCTCGACGCCATCAAGCGCGGCGAGGATCGCGAGACCTTCAAGGAGACGATGGCGCGGCTCGGCATCGAGACGCCGCGGAGCGAGATCGCCACCACCCTCGAGCAGGCAATGGCGGCCGGCGCCCGCATCGGCCTTCCGGTCGTGGTGCGACCCGCCTACACCATGGGCGGGACCGGCGGCGGCTTCGCCTACAACCTCGAGGAGCTCGAGGCGATCGCCGCCCGCGGGCTCGCCGCCAGCCCGGTCTCCCAGGTCCTCGTCGAGGAGTCGGTCCTCGGCTGGGAGGAGCTCGAGCTGGAGGTCGTCCGCGACGGGAAGGGGCAGAAGATCACCGTCTGCTTCATCGAGAACGTGGACGCCATGGGCGTCCACACCGGCGACTCCTACTGTACCGCCCCGATGCTCACCATCTCCCCCGAGCTGCAGAAGAAGCTCGAGGAGTATTCCTACCGGATCGTGGACGCGATCGAGGTGATCGGCGGCACCAACGTGCAGTTCGCGCACGACCCGGCCACCGGGCGCGTGGTGGTCATCGAGATCAACCCGCGCACCTCTCGCTCCTCCGCCCTCGCCTCCAAGGCGACCGGGTTCCCCATCGCGCTCGTCTCCTCGATGCTGGCCGCCGGCCTCACCCTCGACGAGATTCCCTACTGGCGCGACGGGACCCTCGACCGGTACACGCCCTCCGGCGACTACGTGGTGGTGAAGTTCGCCCGCTGGGCGTTCGAGAAGTTCAGGGGCGTCCAGGACCGGCTCGGCACCCAGATGCGCGCGGTCGGCGAGGTGATGTCGATCGGCAAGAGCTACAAGGAGGCCTTCCAGAAGGCCATCCGCTCGCTCGAGAACGGCCGCGCCGGGCTCGGCTTCGCCAGGGACTTCCACGAGCGGTCCCTCGACGAGCTGATGGAGATGCTCCGCGAGCCGACCAGCGAGCGCCAGTACGTCCTCTACGAGGCCATCCGCAAGGGAGCGGACCTCGACGTCCTGTTCGAGCGCACCCACATCAAGAGGTGGTTCCTCGAGCAGATGAAGGAGCTGGTCCTGCTCGAGGAGGAGCTCCTCCGTCACGCCGGGCGTCTCCCTCCCGACGAGCTCCTCGTCCGGGCCAAGAAGGACGGCTTCGCCGACCGTTACCTCGCGAAGATCCTCCGGGTTCCCGAGAAGGACGTCCGGGAGCGGCGAGCCAGGCTCGGCGTGGTCGAGGGGTGGGAAGCGGTCCCGGTGAGCGGCGTCGAGAACGCCTCCTACTACTTCTCGACCTACCGGGCGCCCGACGCCGTCGCCGCCACCCCGGCGGGAAAGAAGAAGGTGATGGTCCTCGGCGGCGGGCCCAACCGGATCGGGCAGGGAATCGAGTTCGACTACTGCTGCGTCCACACCGCCTTCGCGCTGCGGGACGCTGGCTACCAGTCGATCATGGTGAACTGCAACCCGGAGACGGTCTCGACCGACTACGACACCTCCGACCGCCTCTACTTCGAGCCGGTGACGGTCGAGGACGTCCTCGCCATCTACGCCAAGGAGAAGCCGGAAGGCGTGATGGTCCAGTTCGGCGGCCAGACGCCGCTCAACATCGCGCGCCAGCTCGAGGATGCGGGCGTCCGGATCCTCGGCACCTCCCCCGAGACCATCGACCTCGCCGAGGACCGGGAGCGCTTCAGCGCCATCGTGCGCAAGCTCGGAATTCCCCAGCCCGAGTCGGGGCTGGCGCGCACGCTCGACGAGGCGATCGCCCTCGCGAAACGGATGGGCTATCCGCTCATCGTCCGCCCCTCCTACGTCCTCGGCGGGCGCGGCATGGAGGTCGTGCACGACGAGGAGATGCTGCGCGAGTATGCGGCGAAGGCGGTCGAGGTCTCGCCGGAGCGGGCGCTCTACGTCGACCGCTTCCTGGTGGACGCGGTCGAGACCGAGGCCGACGCGATCTGCGACGGCGTCGACGCGTTCGTCCCGGCGGTGATGGAGCACATCGAGCTGGCCGGCGTGCATTCGGGCGACTCGGCCTGCATCATCCCGCCGGTGAACATTGCGCCCGAGCACGTCGCGACCATCGAGGAATACACGCGGCGCCTCGCTCTCGAGCTCGGCGTCGTCGGACTGATCAACGTGCAGTACGCGATCGCCGGCGGGAAGGTGTGGATCCTCGAGGCGAATCCGCGCGCGAGCCGGACCGTGCCCATCGTGAGCAAGGTCTGCGACATCCCGATGGCCCGCATCGCCGCGCAGGTGATGCTCGGCGCGAAGCTCCGGGACCTCGGGGTCCGGCGCCGCACGTTCGGCCACTTCGGCGTCAAGGAGTCGGTCTTCCCGTTCTACATGTTCCCGGAGGTGGATCCGGTCCTGGGTCCCGAGATGCGCTCCACCGGCGAGGTGCTCGGCATGGCCAGCAGCCCCGGCCTGGCCTTCTACAAGGCGCAGCAGGCGACGCGCACGCCGCTTCCCCTCGAAGGCACGGTGCTGGTGACCGTCGCCGAGGCGGACCGGGCCGGGGTCCTCGAGGCGGCGCGCGAGTTCGCCCGGCTCGGGTTCCGCCTCATGGCGACCCGCGGCACTCGCGAGTTCCTGGCCGGGAACGGCATCGCCGCGGAGCTGGTGCTCAAGGTCCACGAGGGCCGGCCCAACATCGTCGACGCCATCAAGAACGGCGAGGTCCAGCTGCTCGTGAACACCCCCGCCGGCAGGCAGAGCGCACACGACGACTCGTCCATCCGCAAGGCTGCGATCCGGGCCAAGGTCCCCTACGTGACGACCGCGGCGGCCGCGGTGATGACCGCCAGGGGGATCGCGGCGCGGCGGCGCGGCGCCGACGGCGTGCGCAGCCTGCAGGAGTACCACGCTGCGATTCGCTGATCGCCGCGGTCACGGGAGGAAGGTCGTCCCCACCGCCTGCTCCAGCTGGAAGACCGCGGTCCAGTAGGCCGCCAGGCTGAACAGGTAGTCGATCTGGTTGTTGATGTGCACGCGCTGCGCATCCAGGTGCTCGAGCAGGCTGGCGGCGCCCTTGGTGTACTGGAGCCGCACCAGGTCGCGCGCCGTCCGCGACCGCTCCAGCAGCCGCTGCTCTCCGCGCTGGGCGGCGCTCCGGGCCGCGACCATGGCGCTCCAGGCGATCGCCACCTCGGCCGTGATCTGGGCCTCCAGCTTGGCGAGCGCCACCTCGGCGAGCCGGGTGGCCGCCTCGGCCTGCCCGACCTGACCCTGCTGCTGGTAGAGGACCGGGAGCGGGACGCTCAGGCCCACCGTTCCGGTGGGTGGCGTGAAGTAGTTCCCCGGGCTGCCCTGCTGGGTGTAGGAGAGCTGCAGCGCGAACTGCGGGACGAGCTGCCGCCGCGCCAGCGACGCCGACAGCCGCCCTTGCTCCACCTGGGCCCGCACGGCGTCCAGGTCGGGCCGGCTGCGCCGGGCCTCCTCGGTGAGCGAGGCCTGGGTGGCGCCGCTCAGCCGGGGCGGCAGGAGCGCGCTCGAGAATTCGGGACCGTCCGCCTCGAACTCGACCGGCGCGGGCCGGACGCCCAGGGTCTGCGCCAGTGCCGCCCGGGCCTGGCGCGTGGCCTGCGCCGCCCTGTCCACCGCCTGCTCCAGCTGGAGCTGCAGCACCTCGAGCCGGGCCACGTCGGCCTCGGACATGGCTCCCGCCTGCAGGCGCTTGCGCGCCAGCGCCACCGTCTCTTCGGCCAGCGAGGCCTCCTCCCGGGTGAACTGGAGCGCCCGGGCGGCAATGACCATGTTCACGAACTGCTGCTTGAGGAGGGAGGTCTGGTTGCGGAGCACGTCGCTGCGCGAGGCGGTCGCGGCCTTGAGCCCCTGCTCGGCGGTGTCCACCGCCAGGCCGCGCACGCCGGTCACCACGAAGGCCAGGGCTCCCTGATCGCCGAGGGAGCCCGACCAGACCGGGTTCTCGCAGCCGCCCCCGGGGCAGTCCCAGCTCTTCCCCACGCCGAAGCCGAGGGTCGGATTGGGCAGGGCGCCGGCGATGCGGGCCTGGGCGGCGGCGCTGGCCACCGTCGCATCGGCCGAGGCGAGGGCCAGGGAGCGCTCGGACTGGATGCGGAGCGCGTCCTCGAGCCGGATCTTCGCCGGTATGTCCGGAGGGGCGGGGACGGGCGGGGGTGCGTCGGCCGAGACGACCGCCGCGGGCGTCGCCACGAGGAGCATGGCGGCGAGCGCCAGTCCGGGCCTGGGCGGACATGGGCGGACCATGCGAGCGGAACCTCTATCATCCCCCCCGGTTGCCCGCTACCGGACCGCCGGCGGGGACGGCGTTCCGGACGGCTGGCAGCCGGCATCGCCCCCGGAGGCGGCCGGGCCGCGCGCTCCTGCGCCTAGGACGACGGCCCTCGGCGGGCCGCTCCGAGCGCCTCGGCGGTGTAGATGGCGAGCGAGATCCAGATGCAGCCGAAGGCGATGGCGTGGCTCGGGGTGAAGGGCTCGCCGAAGGCGAAGACGGCGATGGCGAACTGGACGGTGGGGTTCAGGTAGAGGAGCAGCCCGACGGTGGTGAGCCGCAGCCGCTGGACGCCGAGCGCGAACCAGATGAGCGGGATGGCGGTGATGGCGCCGCTGGCGGCGAGCAGCGCCGTCTGGCGCGGGCCGGCGAGGAAGTGGGCCGCCCCGGACCGCTCGAGCCAGCCGAGGTAGAGGAGCGCCAGGGGGGCCAGCACCCCCACCTCCGCCAGCAGGCCGGCCACCGCGTCGACCGGCACCCGCTTGCGGATCAGGCCGTAGAGCCCGAAGGTGATCGCCAGGGAGAGGGACACCCAGGGAAGCTGGCCGGTGCGCACGACCAGCGCGCCGACTCCCGCGGCGGCGATGGCCACCGCCAGCACCTGCCGCCGGGTGAGCCGCTCTCCCTGGAAGAGCACGCCGAGCAGCACGGTCACGAGCGGGTTGATGAAGTAGCCGAGGCTCGCCTGGAGGACGTGCTCCGAGTTGACGGCCCAGATGTAGACCAGCCAGTTGGAGGAGATGAGGAGGGCGCTGGCGGCGAGCCGGGGCAGCGTCCCGGGCGCGCGCAACTGCCGCAGCGTCGGTTCCCAGCGCCGCAGCAGGGTGACCAGCGCCGCCACGAAGAGGAGCGACCAGGCGATGCGGTGCGCCAGGATCTCGGGCGCCGGCACGCCGGCGAGGGCGCGGAAGTAGAGCGGAAACAGCCCCCAGGTCAGGTAGGCCGCCGAGGCGTACGCCACTCCGGCCAGCGAGCGGCGACCGGTCTCCGAGGGGGTCATGCGTGCGCCCGCGCCGACCGCGAGCGGGGGACAACCTCTCACGAACGAGGGTCTCGCGGAAGGCTTGGCCTGCCGCCCCGTTCTGCGGTACGCAGTGGCCCTCACCGTTCCGGGAGGGAACGCCATGCCGACCACCAACGAGAACCTGGCCACCGCCTTCGCCGGCGAGAGCCAGGCCAACCGCAAGTACCTCGCCTTCGCCCGCCAGGCGGAGAAGGAGGGGTTCCCGCAGATCGGCCGGCTCTTCCGCGCCGCCGCCGAGGCCGAGACCATCCACGCCCTGGCGCACTTCGCCAACATGGGCGGGGTGGGGACGACACTCCAGAACCTCGAGGCGGCCGTGTCCGGGGAGACCTACGAGTTCACCGAGATGTATCCGCCCATGGTGGAGCAGGCCAAGGCCGAGGGGCACAAGGGCAAGACCATGCTCGGGTTCGCCAACGCCGCCGAGCGGGTGCACGCCCGCCTCTTCCAGCAGGCGCTCGAGGCCCTCAAGGCCGGCAAGGACCTTTCCAAGATGGACGTATTCCTCTGCCCGGTCTGCGGCGACGTCGAGTTCGGCGAGCCCCCCGACAAGTGCCCCATCTGCGGCGCCCCGGCCGCCAAGTACCAGAAGGTCGGCTAGCCCGTCGATGCAGTTCGGGGTCGCGCTGCGCGCGCTCGCGGCCTCCGGCCTCGCCGCCGCGCTCCCGCCGCTCGCCGACTGGCTGGCCGCGGCGGCCGGCTGGGCGAGGGGGGCGGGGGCGCTGGGCGTCCTGGCCCTGGCCGCCGCCTACGCGCTGGCGGCACTGCTGGCCCTGCCGCTCTCGCCGCTGGCCCTGGTGGCCGGGCTCCTCTACGGCCCGCTCTGGGGGCTGGCGGTGGCCTGGCCATCGACCCTGGGCGGGGCGACCCTGGCATTCCTGGCGGGCCGGTACGTCTTCCGGGCGGCCGCGATGCGCCTGGCTTCCCGGTGGCCGCCCTTCGCGGCGGTGAACGAGGCGGTGCGGGAGAACGGCCTGCGACTGGTGTTCCTCATCCGGCTCTCGCCCGTGCTCCCCGGGAACCTGCTCAACTATGCCTTCGGCGCGAGCCGCGTCCGGCGCCGCGACTTCGTGGGGGGCACCGCGCTCGGGATCGTCCCGGTCACCGCCCTCTACGCCTACCTGGGCTCGCTCGCCACCGGCGTGGCCGACCTCTCCTCGGGGCGGGCCTCCGACGCCGGGACGGCCGGCCGCGTCCTCTACTGGGCCGGGCTCCTCGTGACGGCGCTCGCGGTCCTCCTGGTGACGCGCGCCGCCCGCCGGGTTCTGGCCCGCACCCTCGCCGGGCGGACGAAGGGGAGGGCGCCCGGGCGCGAACCGGGCTAGATTCTCGCCCGTGAAGACCGTGGCCCTCATCCCGGCCCGACTGGGCTCGACGCGCTTCCCGCGCAAGCTGCTGGCGACGCTCGGCGGCAAGACCGTCATCCGGCGCACTTACGAGGCGGTGGCGGCGACCGGGCTCTTCGACGAGGTGGCGGTGGTCTGCGACAGCCCGGAGATCCGCGACGAGGTGGAGCGCCACGGCGGGCGGGCGATGATGTCCCGCCGCGAGCACGAGAGTGGAACGGACCGCATCGCCGAGGTGGCCGAGGGCCTGGACGCCGAACTGGTGCTGAACGTCCAGGGGGACGAGCCCTTCACCCGCCGCGAGCCGCTGCAGAAGCTGCTGGGAGCCTTCCAGGGCGAGTCGGGGCGGGCGGTCGAGGCGGCCTCGCTCATGCAGCAGCTCACCGACCCGCGGCTGGTGGCCGACCCCAACTACGTCAAGGTGGTGGTGGACCGGGAGATGAACGCGCTCTTCTTCTCCCGCTCCGTGCTGCCGTACCCGCGCGACCCGTCGGCCCGGCCGGTGTACTACGAGCACGTGGGCATCTACGCCTTCCGGCGGCCGGCGCTGCTCGCCTTCGCCCGCCTGGGACCGAGCCCTCTCGAGCGCGTCGAGAAGGTGGAGTGCCTGCGCTACCTCGAGAATGGAATCCGCATGCGGATGGTGATGACCGACTACATGGGCGTCGAGATCGACACGCCCGAGGACCTGCAGCGGGCGGAGCGCCTGCTGGCGGGCGAGAGCCGGTGAGGCCCGGGCGGCCGCTCCGGCCCGGCCGGCCGCGGCGCGAGCGAGCGCGACCATGACCGACTTCCGGAACTTCAAGCTGGTGGGATACGTGGTCTTCGGCCGCGGCTGCTTCTCGCAGCTCGACGGGATCCTGGCGGCCCGCCGCCAGGGAGAGGCGCCGGTGGTGTTCCTGGTGGACCATTTCTTCCGGGACAAGCCGGCCTTCCTCTCCCGCATCCCGGCCCGCGGCCGCGACCGGGTGCTCTTCGCCGACGTCACCCACGAGCCCACCACCGCCCTGGTGGACGGGCTGCGGGACCAGGTCCGGTCCGAGTGCGGGCAGGTCTCGGGGGTCGTCGGCATCGGCGGCGGCTCCACCATGGACCTCGCCAAGGCCGTCTCGCTCATGCTGACGAACCCGGGCTCCTCGGCCGAGTACCAGGGTTGGGACCTGGTGAAGCGCCCCGGGGTCTACAAGGTGGCCGTCCCCACGCTCTCGGGCACCGGCGCCGAGGTCTCGCGCACCGCGGTCCTCATCGGGCCCACCAAGAAGCTCGGCCTCAACTCCGACTTCACCCCCTTCGACCAGATCGTGCTGGACCCGGACCTGGTCGCCGGCGTGCCAGCCGAGCAGCGCTTCTACACGGGGATGGACTGCTACATCCACTGCATCGAGTCGCTGCAGGGCTCCTTCCTCAACGCCTTCAGCCGTTCCTACGGCGAGAAGGCGCTGGAGCTGTGCCGGCAGGTGTTCCTGGAGAAGGGCGGCTGGGACGGCGACAGCGACGAGCGGCTGATGATGGCGTCCTACGCCGGCGGCATGAGCATCGCCTACTCGCAAGTGGGCGTGGCCCATGCGGTGAGCTACGGGCTCGGCTACATGCTCAAGATCCACCACGGCATCGGCAACTGCATCGTCTTCGACCAGCTCGAGGAGTTCTATCCGGAGGGGGTCCGCGACTTCCACCGGATGCTGGAGAAGCACCGCATCCAGCTCCCGCGCGGGGTCACCCGCGGGCTGGACGCCGCGCAGGTGGAGCGGATGCTGGACGTCTCGCTGGGGATGGCGCCGCTGTGGCAGAACGCGCTCGGCCCCGACTGGCAGAGGAAGATGACCCGCGAGCGCCTGCGCGCCCTGTTCGCGCGGCTCTGAACCACCGAGGAGGCCGCCATGCCCGGCTGGGAGCTGTTCGGCGCCGAGGAGCGCCGCGAGGTGAACGAGGTGCTCGAGACCGGCGTCCTCATGCGCTACGGCTTCGACGGGCAGCGCCGCGGGCGCTGGAAGTCGCGGGAGCTCGAGGCCGAGCTGTGCCGGGTGCTGGGGGCCAGGCACGCCCAGCTGACCTCGAGCGGCACCGCCGCGCTCACCACCGCCCTGGCGGCACTCGGCGTCGGCTCGGGCGACGAGGTGGTGATGCCCACCTTCACCTTCGTCGCCAGCTTCGAGGCGGTGCTCTCGGTGGGGGCGACGCCGGTGCTGGCCGACGTCGACGACACCCTCACCTTGTCGCCGGCGGCCGTGCGGGCCGCGCTCACGCCGCGCACCCGGGTGGTGATGCCGGTCCACATGTGCGGCGCCATGGCCGATCTCGAGGCGCTCGGGTCGATCTGCCGCGAGCGCAAGCTGCTGCTGCTCGAGGACGCCTGCCAGGCCTTCGGGGGCACCTGGCGCGGTCGGGCCCTGGGGACGGTGGGGGACGCCGGGGCCTACTCCTTCGACTTCGTGAAGACCATCACCTGCGGAGAGGGTGGGGCGGTGGTGACGAACGACGAGCAGGTGTGGCGCCGCTGCGACGGCTACTCCGACCACGGTCACGACCACCTCGGGGCGGACCGCGGCGCCGATCAGCACCCCTTCCTCGGATACAACTTCCGGATCTCCGAGCTCCACGCCGCGGTGGGGCTGGCCCAGGTGCGGCGCCTGCCGGACTTCCTCGCCATCCAGCGCCGCAACAAGCAGGTGCTGAAGGAATCGCTCTCGGCCGTGCCAGGAGTGACCTTCCGGCGCCTGCCCGATCCGCAGGGCGACAGCGCCACCTTCCTGTCCTTCTTCCTCCCGGACGAAGGGCGCGCCCGGGCCGCCGCCCAGGCCATGAAGGCGTCCGGCCTCGTCGCCATGTACTGGTACGACAACAACTGGCACTACATCCGGCGCTGGGACCACCTCCGCCAGGGCGCGACCCTTTCCGGCTGGCCGGCCGCCCTGAAGGAGGCGGTGGCGGCCCGTTCCGGCCGGAGCTTCGGCGATTCCGACGCGGTCATGGGCCGGGCCATCTCCACCCCCATCGCGCTCGCCTGGAGCGAGGCGGAGGCGCGCGAGCGGGCGGCCAAGCTCGCCGCGGCGGTTCGGGCCGCACTCTAGGGATTGGCCGGCGCGGGCCGGCGCCCCCACGGCTGCTTGGCCAGCAACTGGTCGAGGAGCTCGGCCACCGCCTTCACGTCCCGCGGATCGACGGCCGCCCAGACGCTCCCCGTCCACAGGATCTCCCGGGTGGCGAGGTCCTGCAGGAACAGGTCGAGCTGCACCTCGTCCCGGTCGAAGAATTCTCGCGCCGACAAGCTCAGGCGGGACGAATCCGGGATGGCCTCCTGTTCGGGCGGGGGGCCGGGGGTCTGCGGTGCAGGAGGCTCGGGTTCCGCCGGCAGGGGCTCCTCCCCCCCGAGATTCGGTGGCGCGAGCTCCGACGGCGCGGTGGCCGGCGGCGGAATCGGGGCGATGGCCACCACGGTTCCGGGGGGCGGCTCCGTCGACGGGAGCGGGATCTCGAGGTACCACCACACGTCGAAGGGGTAGGGAGACGGTGGCAGCGGTGGTGGGGGCGCCAGAGGCGGTGGCGGCATCGCGCCGCGCGGCGGTGCCGGGAACACCGGGCTGGGCGCGGCGACCATCGGGGGCGGCGCGGGGGCGGCTGGGCGCGGGGCGGGGACGGCCGGCCGGGGAACGGCCGGGGGCGGGGGCCGCGGCGGGGCGGCGGCGACGCGGGGAGCGGCCGGCGCGGGGGCCGCCGGGGACGGCGCGCTCACCCGGGGCGGCGGCGGGCTCGTGCTGGAGGAGGGCTTGCCACCCGAGCTCTTGCCCCCCACGACCGCGACGACGACCACCACCGCCACCACGACGGCGATGACCAACACGATGCCGACGATGGCCCCCACCTGGGCCGACTTCTGGCTGGGGAGGCGGGCGACCGCCTGCTCGCGGACGAGCAGGACCGCCTCCGCCTGGGAGGCCGGCACGCCGCGCCCCGCGAGGGCGGCGTTCAGGGCGGCCCGCGTCTCGGCCAGGGCCTCGTCGCGCTGGGTCGCGTCGACCTCGCCCGACCCCTCGACCGCCAGCTCGACCGAAGGCTCGTCGATCGCCACCCGCTCCAGGGGCGGCAGCGGTGAACTCGCCGGGAGCGGCGGACGGGAGGTGGCGCAGCCGAAGGCCAGGAGCGTCCCGAGCGCCGCCCAGCGCAGCCTCCACCTCGACATCCCGCCTTCCTCCCTCGGTTCAAGCGTGCGACCATGGCGCGCTTTCGGGGAGTACCCGGAGGGGACCATCCATGAGCGATTGGCACGTGGACGGATGGCACGTCTGGAGCACGGCCTTCCTCGTCGCCGAATGGGTGATCCGGCTGGTGATGCTGGCCTACGTCCCCTACCGGCGCAGCCCCAACGCCGCCCGGGCCTGGTTGCTCCTCATCTTCCTCGAGCCCGTGGTGGGGGTGGTCCTCTATGCGATCTTCGGGCGCGCCTACCTGCCCAAGTGGCGCATCGAGCGCCAGCGTCGGTCCTCCGCCTACCTGCGAGCCCGCCGGGACGCGGCGCCGCCGGGGCTGCTCGCGGCCGGCCCCACGCTCGAGCCCCGCTTCCAGCAGGCGGTGCAGCTCGCGGAGAAGCTGGCCGACTTCCCCATGGTCCCCGGGAACGCCCTCGAGCTCATCGACGACTACCAGGGCGCCATCGACCGGCTGGTCGCCGACATCGACGGGGCCTCCCTTCACGTTCACCTCCTGTATTACATCTTCGAGCCCGATCGGACGGGCCGGCAGGTGGCCGACGCCGTGATCCGGGCGGCGCGCCGCGGGGTGCGCTGCCGCGTCATGATGGACGCCTCCGGCTCCAAGCCGGGGCTGCGGGTGCTCGCCCCCGGCATGCGCGCGCAGGGGGTCGAGGTCCTGGCGGCCCTTCCGCGCCGCCGCGGGGCACGCTTCGACCTGCGCAACCACCGAAAGATCGCGGTGGTGGACGGGCGGATGGCCTACATCGGCTCCCAGAACGTCGTCGACGCATACGGCTACAAGGGGCGCAAGATCACCTACGAGGAGCTGGTGGTGCGGGCCAGCGGCCCGGTCGTCCGGCAGCTGCAGGCGGTCTTCCTGCTCGACCGCTACCTGGAGACCGGGGAGGAGCTGGCCGAGGAGGGGCTGTTCCCGCAGCCGGTCGCCGCCGGAGCGGCCGCGGCGCAGAGCCTCCCGAGCGGGCCGACCTACCCGGTCGAGAACGGCCAGCGGCTGATGGTGGCGCTCGTCCACGCGGCCCGCGAGCGGGTGGTGCTGACCACGCCCTACTTCGTCCCGGACGAGCCGTTCCAGCAGGCGGTCCAGTCGGCGGCGCTGCGGGGGGTGGAGGTCCACCTGGTGGTTCCGCGCGCCGTGGACCAGCCGCTGGTCCGGCTGGCCCAGGAGGCGCACTACGAGCCGCTGCTCGAGTCGGGCGTCCGGATCCACCGCTACCGCACCCGTTTCCTACATGCCAAGCACCTCAGCTTCGACGGCGCCGCGGCCATCATCGGCTCGAGCAACATCGACATCCGCTCCTTCGCGCTCAACGAGGAGATCAGCCTGCTGGTCTACGATCCGGAGGTGGTGGCGAGGCTCAGGGTGGTGCAGGAGCGCTACCTCGCCGAGTCCGACCCGCTCACCCTGGAGGAGTGGCGGCGGCGCCCGCTCGTCCGGAAGCTGGCGGAGAGCCTGGCGCTCATGGTGGACGCGCTCTTCTGACGGCGGGCGCGGCCGATATCGATTTCGTCGGGAATTCGACAGGCCCGGCGAAACCTGCGAACAACGTCGCCGATGAACGGCGGCGTGGGCTCGGACGATCTCGCCAAGGCGGCGCGCGCGATCTTCGGCCCCGGCTACGCCCTCCCCGGCGATCTCGCCGACGAGACGTGGCGGCGGGAGCTGCGCGAGGCCTTCCTGCGGCGAGCGCGCGAGCGGTACTCCGACCGGGCCCTCGAGCGAGGCGGCAAGCCGCCCGAGCCCGGAGGCCTGGCGGCCCTCGCCGAGGCGTACCGGATGCTCTCGCAGGCTGGCCGGACCACGACCTCCCCGGACCCGGTGGCCGAGCCTCGCGCAACAGCGCAGCCGCGCCCCATCCGGGTGCCGGCGGCCCAGGCAACCAGGAGCCGGCCCCCGCGCCGGCGCCTCCAGTTCGCCGAGTACCTCTATTACGCCGGCCGCATCGCCTGGCGGGA
>Ga0079037_100000529_pt1 | contig 17636 bp, 14 predicted proteins | sample Mud3Dept4metaG_FD_71479 | JGI IMG/M metagenome (GOLD analysis project Ga0079037, IMG submission 71479) | Freshwater wetland microbial communities from Ohio, USA, analyzing the effect of biotic and abiotic controls - Mud 3 Core 4 Depth 4 metaG | ecosystem: Environmental > Aquatic > Freshwater >... | reverse complement strand
GTGGCTACATTGGCATCACGCTCCGCGACCTCGATCCGGACCTGAGCCGCACGCTCGCCCTCGGGACGACGAGCGGGGCCCTCGTGCAGGACGTGACGGCCGATGCGCCCGGGGATCAGGCCGGCCTGAGGCCCTACGACGTCATCGTCTCGCTCGACGGCGAGGAAATCCGTACCAACGACGACCTCATCCAGCGGATCGCGGCAACCGCCCCCGGCACCGTGAAGCGGCTCGAGGTCATCCGAGACCGCAAGCCGGTGGCCGTGCAGGTGCGCCTCACCGAACGCCCCGTGGACGAGGGGACCGGCGACCCGACGGTCGAGACAGTCCCGCGTCCTGCGAGCCACGGCCGGACGACGCCGGCCGCCTTGCTGGGCCTCCAGGTCCGGCCGCTCGACGCGGCCGCCGTCAGGCGGTACCGGCTTCGCACCGGCCTGCAGGGCGTGGTCGTCTCGAACGTGGAGCCGATGGGGCCGGCCGAGGCGGCGGGCTTCGAGGCGGGTGACGTCCTGATCGAGATCAACCGGACACCGGTCCCCAGCCTCGACGCCTACCACCGCGTCACGGGCGGCACGCGCGCCGGCGACGTGCTCGGCGTCTTCGCCTTCTCGCCCTCTCTCGGACACCGCGTGTTCCGCACCGTGCACGCCGAGCCCTGGCAGCCATGACCGGGCGCGTGCTCGTCATCGACGACGACGCGGCCGTCCGCGAGTCGTTGCGAATGATCCTCGAGTACGAAGGTTACGAGTGCGTGCTGGCCCCGACGGGCCAGGACGGCCTCGCCGCCGTCGAACGGGAGGCGCCGGACCTGGTCTTCCTCGATATCAAGATGCCGGGCATGGACGGGCTCGAGGTGCTCGACCGGATCCGCGCCGGCAACGACAACCTGCCGGTGGTGATGATCTCGGGCCACGGCACCGTGAGCACGGCCGTCGACGCGACAAAGCGCGGCGCCTTCGATTTCATCGAGAAGCCGCTCGAGAGCGAGCGCATCCTCGTCACGCTCCGCAACGCGATCGACCGCAGCCGGCTCCGCGACGAGAACCGTTCGCTGCGGCGCGCGGCGGAGCTGCGGCACGAGATCGTGGGCGTGAGCTCGGCCCTCGAGACGGTGATGGAGGCGATCCGGCGGGCCGCCCCCACCAACGCGACGGTGTTGATCCTCGGCGAGAGTGGGGTGGGGAAGGAGCTGGTGGCGCGTGCCATCCATCGCAACAGCCAGCGCAGCCGCGAACGGTTCGTGCAGGTGAACTGCGCCGCGATTCCCGAGGAACTGATCGAATCCGAGCTGTTCGGCCACGAGAAGGGGTCGTTCACCGGCGCCACCGAGCGGCAGGTGGGGAAGTTCGAGCAGGCCGACCGCGGCACCATCTTCCTCGACGAGGTGGGCGACATGAGCGCCCGCACGCAGGCCAAGGTGCTCCGGGTGCTGCAGGAAGGCGAGGTGGAGCGAATCGGATCGGCTCGCACCCTCAAGGTGGACGTCCGCGTGATTGCCGCCACCAACAAGAACCTCGAGGCGGAGATCGAAAGAGGCGCGTTCCGTGAGGACTTGTTCTTCCGCCTCAGCGTGATCCCGGTGCACGTGCCGCCCCTGCGCGAGCGCCCAGAGGACGTGCCGGTGCTCGTGCGGCACTTCAGCGACCTGTTCGGTCGCGAGAACAACTTCCGCCCGAAGCGATTCACGGCGGCGGCCTTCGAGGCGATGCAGCGCCACCGCTGGAAGGGCAACGTGCGCGAGCTGCGCAACGCGGTCGAGCGGCTGATGATCATGGCGTCCGGCGAGGTGATCGACGTGCCGCAGCTCCGCGAGGTGCTGCGGCTCGAGCCGGCCGAACCACGAGCGGCCGGCGAGGTGCCGGCCCCGGTGCCCGTCGCAGCCGCGCCCGCCGCACCCGACCTCGTGCCTGCCGCAGAGGCGGTCGGGGGCGACGTCGTCGCGGTGGGCGGAGAGCGGGGACGGCCCGGCACGCTGCGCGAGTTCAAGGAATCGGCGGAGCGCGCCTTCCTTGTGGACAAGCTGCGCGAGCACGAGTGGAACATCTCACGCACGGCCGAGGTGATCGGCACTCCTCGCAGTAACCTCTACAAGAAGCTCGAACAGTACGGGATCTCTCAGGAGACCGACGGGTAGGGCCTGCCTCTGCTAAGATCGGATCGCCGCAGTGGGCCGAGACGATCGCCGGATGGTGGCGCGGCCGCGCGTGAGAGCGCCGGCCGGGCGCCATCTGGAGGAAAGTCCGAACTCCGCAGGGCAGTGCGCCGGGTAACACCCGGGCGGGGCGACCCGACGGATAGTGGCACAGAAAACATACCGCCCTGAGCGAGCCCTTCGACGGTCGCGCGCGCGACCGCTCAGGGCGAGTCGAAGGGTAAGGGTGAAAAGGTGCGGTAAGAGCGCACCGCGTGGCCGGCAACGGACACGGCAGGCAAAACCCCGCACGGAGCAAGACCAAATAGGGAGGCGTTCGAGGGTGGCCCGCCCGATGCCTCCGGGTAGGTTGCTGGAGGCCGTCAGCGATGACGGTCGCAGAGGAATGATCGTCACCCTGAGCGAGTACTGGCCGCGGTCGTGAGGCCGCGGCTGGGACGCGTCGAAGGGGACAGAATTCGGCTTACTGGTCCACTGCGGCACTCTCCGCCCCGCGCGTCCCCATGTTCCAGCGTCGCCTGCTGCTGCTTCTTGCCGTGACCGTCATCGGCTGGGCCCTCGCCGGCCGGGCGCCTGCCCCGGAGCGCGTGCGGGCGCAGTCTCCGCCGCGGGCGACGATGACAATCGAGGAGTACGAGCCGCGCTCCACGCTCGTCGTGGCGTCGCACGCGGTGCCGCGGGCGCGGTTCCCGGTCGTGGACGTCCACAGCCACCAGCCAGCCGACCTGGGAGGTGCGGCGTTCGATCGCCGCCTGGCCGAGATGGATGCCCTCAACCTGCGCGTGCTCGTCAACCTGAGCGGCGGCACGGGCGAGTCGTTGCGTCGGGGCATGGAGGCGCGCCGTGGCCATCCGCAGGCCGACCGGCTGGTGAGTTTTGCGAACCTCGATCTCTCGCAGCCCGTTGGCCCGGGGTACGGGACACGCGCCGCTGCGCAGGTCGAGGCGGACGTCCGCGCCGGGGCCAGGGGTCTAAAGCTGTTCAAGAACCTCGGCCTGCGCGTGCGGCGTGCCGACGGCCAGCGCCTGGCGGTGGACGATCCGGAACTGGATCCGGTGTGGCAGGCGTGCGCGCGCCTGCGTATCCCGGTGCTCATCCACACCGGTGAGCCGGCGGCGTTCTTCGAGCCCGTCGACCGCCACAACGAACGGTGGCTCGAGCTGGCGCTCCGGCCGGAGCGCCGGGTGACACCACCGCCGTCGTTCGAGGAGCTCGTGGCCGAGCGAGATCGGCTGTTCGCGCGGCACCCGGCGACGAGCTTCATCGTGGCGCACCTGGGGTGGCACGGCAACGATCTCACGCGCCTCGGCCGGCTGCTCGACGAGCGGCCGAACGTCTTCACGGAAACCGGTGCCGTGCTGGCCGAGCTCGGGCGCCAGCCGCGTACCGCGGCCGCGTTCCTCGCGAAGTACCAAGACCGAATTCTCTTCGGGAAGGACGCCTACGTACCCGACGAGTATCCGTACTTCTGGCGGACCTTCGAGACGACCGACGAGTACTTCGACTACTACCGGAAGTACCACGCGTTCTGGAAGCTGTATGGGCTCGGGTTGCCCGACCCAGTCCTGAAGAAACTCTATTTCGCCAACGCCGTCCGTCTCGTGCCGGGCCTGCCGGTTGCGGGGTGGCCCGCGCTCTGAGGCCGCAACGGCCGGAGGCTCACGTCATGGCGCAGTATCTCGTCACCGGGGGGGCGGGCTTCATCGGGTCGCACCTCGCCGAGGAACTCCTCCGCCGCGGCCATCAGGTCCGCATCGTCGACAACTTCAGCACCGGCAAGCGCGAGAACATCGCCCACCTGCCGGGTGCGGAGGTGATCGCGGGTGACCTCGAGGACCTGCCGGTGGCACGGGCCGCGGTGGCCGGTGCCGAGATCGTGCTCCACCAGGCGGCGATCCCCTCGGTGCCGCGCTCGGTCAGCGACCCGATCCGCTCGAACAAGGCCAACGTGGACGCCACGCTCAACGTGTTCGTTGCGGCGCGCGACGCCGGGGTGCGGCGTGTCGTGTTTGCGGGCTCCTCGGCCGCCTACGGCAACGCCGCGGTGTTGCCCAAGCGAGAGGACATGCCCTCGGCGCCACTCTCGCCCTACGCGTTGCAGAAAGTGATCGGCGAGCAGTACGCCCAGATGTTCACGGCGCTCTACGGGCTCGACACGGTGACCACCCGGTACTTCAACGTGTTCGGGCCGCGACAGGATCCCTCGTCACCGTATTCGGGGGTGATCTCGCTCTTCATCTCGGCGCTCGCCGATGGGCGGCAGCCGACGATCTTCGGCGACGGTGAGCAGACCCGCGACTTCACCTACGTGGCGAACGTGGTGGACGGCGTCCTGCGGGCCGCGGTGACGCCGGGCCTGGCCGGGCAGGTCGTCAACCTCGCCACCGGTGGCCGCGTGTCGCTCAACCATCTGTTCGGAACGCTTCGCGACATCATCGGCAGCGACCTCACCCCTGCGTATGGAGAGCCGCGGGCCGGCGACGTCCGCGATTCCCAGGCCGACATCACCCGCGCGCGCACGCTGCTCGGCTACGAGCCCATCGTCAGCTTCGAGGAGGGCTTGCGACGCACGGTGGCGTGGTATCGCAGCACCGCCACGCGCTGACGCCCAGGCGTTCCCGTCCGTGCAACGTCGGTTGCTGGCGCAATCGCTGCGCGTCTGCGTCCCGACGTGAACGCGCGTTCACCGTGCGCCGAGCGCGTGACGGCTTCCGGCCTGCCCGTGCGGTCGGTGATGGCCGCGACGTCCTTCTGCCTGAATCACTTCGGGGCACGAGCGGCCCGAACCCATGGGTGGCGCGCGCCTTGCCCTGGTGTCGGGTGGGTCGACCGGGTCCCCATTGCGTGGCGCCCGGCCTCTCCGTACGCCACCCGGTCGGCCCGCCATTCTGAAGGAGGCACCATGTCCCGAATGCTCTTGCTCACCGTATTGCTGGCCGCGATGCTGTCGGCCGCCGTGCCCAGGGTCACTGTGGCGCAGGAGGCCGGCAGTTCCGCCTCGCGCTCGGCCGCTGTGGTCAACGTGAACACCGCCTCCGCCGAACAGCTCGAAGCCCTGCCCGGCATCGGGCCGCGCACCGCGGCCCGGATCATCGAGTACCGGCAGAAGAGCGGCGGCTTCAAGAAGGTGGAGGACCTGATGAACGTGCAGGGCATTGGGGAGAAGAGCTTCCTGCGCATCAAGTCGATGGTGACCGTGGGCGCGGCGAAGGCGCCGGGCGGCACGGACTAGCAGCGAGCGCACCGGAGCGATGGCGCGTGGCGCCATCGCTCCGGCCCCGTCGCCGAAGCGGGAGACACCATGACTCACGTCACGGCTCCAGACGTCGGTTCCATTCCCGGCGCGCCCAGCGTCAGGCCACGGTGGCTGGTCGGGGGGGCGCGCGGGGCGGCACTTCCGGACGTGTTGCTGGCGTGTGCCCTGGGCACGCTCCTGGCCGGCATGGCGCTGCCCGCCGCCGGCGGCGTGCGGCAGCGTGTGCGCGGCGAGAGTGCGGCACGCCTGCTCGTTGCCGAGTTCCGCCAGGCACGGGTCGTGGCCGCCCGCCGGTCGGCCACCGTCGCGCTGCGCTTCGAGGCGGCCGACGGTCGCCTCTCGTGGCGCGTGTTCGTCGACGGTGACGGGGACGGGGTCCGGAGCGCGGACGTCGCCGAAGGCACCGACCGTCCGATCACGGCCGTGGTGCGGCTCGACGCCGAGTTCCCGGGCGTGCGGGCCCGGATCGGCCGCACCGTACCGTCGGTGGACGGCGCTGGACGCCTCGCGCCGGGCGAGGACGCGCTGCGCCTCGGTGCCGGCGACAGCCTCTCGTTCTCACCGCTGGGGACGGCCTCCGGTGGATCGCTCTACCTCGAGGGGCCCAACGGCGCCATGTATGCGGTGCGTGTGCTCGGTCCCACGGGCCGCGTCCGAGGCCTGCGCTTCAACCCGGCCACCGGCCGCTGGGACGATCTCTGAACGGACCCGCCGTGCACGGGGAGCGCCGGGGCAGCCCTCGGGTGGAGGCCGCGGCACTGCCAGACGACTACATCGCGCGACTGCGAGCCGGGGCTGAGGCCGAGGTGCTGAACGTCTCGCCCACCGGCGTCCTGCTGGAATCGACGACGCGCCTGCTGCCGGGGCGTCGCGTCACGCTGCGCATCGGGCCCGCGGCCGACCTTCGACTTCTCGACGGAGAGGTGGTGCGCTGTGCCCTGACGCACGTCGCCCCCTCCGGCCATGCCATCTACCGCGCGGCCATTCGGTTCCTCGTCAAGTCTCAGTAGGCAGCCCTCAGTTCCTGGTGCCAACGGCGCTGCGAGCACCTCGGTCCGCACGCCGGTCTGCTGGCCGCCAGCGCCCGACCGGACAGACGAACGGGCATCGGATGCCAGCCCTCACAGTGCCGTGCGGTGGCCCAACGGGAAAGACCGACGGTTGGGTTCCCCTCGGCACGGGAACGCGAGGCGAACTCCCCGGGTAGTCCGTGCCCGCGCGGTCTACGACTGTTGCTGTTGGCGCCGTGTGACTTCCCGTGCGCCCCAACGCGGCACGGCGGAGCTGGCATCGGGTTTGTTCTCACCGTTCGTACCCATGTGTGACCCAGGCTCCCACTCGTTGTCGCCACTCGAATCCCGAGGTGTGCCCGCGTCGGCGCTTGCGCAGCTCGTCCGGCTCGTGTTGGACCTGCTGGTGGCCGACAATCAGCGCAGCTGGCGCGAGCGCTACGAACGCACGCTCTGTCGGGTGGCCGGTCTGCGGCAGGCGCGTCTGCACCTCGGCCAAGCCCTCGCCACAGGGTCGGGCCCGGTGGTGCGGGACGGGACGAGATGGGCGATACCGCTGCGGCGGGGCCCCGCCGTGTTGGAGGTCGAGCCGCTCGAGCCGAGGCCGCTCGACGATGAGACGGTGCGGTGGCTTGGTGCCGCGGCCGATCTCGCCGACATCCTGCTCGAGACTGAGCGGTCCGGCCGGACGGGCCCGGCCCGCGGGTTTGCCCGCGAGGCCCCGGGGCTCGTCGGCACGAGCGAAGCGATGGCGGCGCTGCGCGAGCGCATCGCCCGCGCCGCGCGCTCGGATGCGCCCGTGCTCATCGAGGGGGAGAGCGGCGTGGGGAAGGAACTGGTGGCGCGGCAGGTCCACGCGTTGAGCCGGAGGGCCCGCGGCCCGTTCGTCGCCGTGAATTGCGCGGCCCTCGTCGAGACACTGCTCGAAGCCGAGTTGTTCGGCATTGAGGACCGCACGGCGACCGGTGTCCGGGGGCGGCGCGGGAAGTTCGAGCACGCCGAGGGAGGCACGCTGTTTCTCGACGAGATCGGCGACCTCTCGCTCCCGGCCCAGGCCAAGCTGCTGCGCGTGCTCCAGGACATGGCCATCGAGCGGGTGGGAGGCCACGGCGTGCTCAGGGTCAACGTCCGGGTCCTCGCCGCCACCAATCGGAGTCTCTCGGTGCTCGTCGCGGAGGGCCGCTTCCGCCCGGACCTGTTCTGGCGACTGAACTGCCTCGACGTGCGGGTGCCGCCGCTGCGGGCGCGCCGGGAGGACCTGCCCGAACTCACCCGGGAGTTCCTCGCGCGATACGGCGAGGGGCGTGTCACCGAGATCGCGCCGGAGGTGGCCGACGCGCTCGCCGACTACGCGTGGCCGGGGAACGTGCGGGAGCTCGAGCGCGTCGTGCAGCGGGCCGCAGCACTCACCACCTCCCACCGCGTCGAACTCGACGACCTGCCGGCGCAGTTGGCGGCTCCCGTGCGGGAAGTATTCGGCGAGGCGATCGAGCGGCGGGAGAGCCTGCGCCGGTTCACGGCGCGGTACGTCCGGCTCGTCCTGCACCGCTGCGGCTACAACAAACGCGAGGCCTGCCGGCAGCTCGACATCTCCTACCACACCCTGCAGTCGCACCTGCGGCACGTCGGCGACCTCGAGTCCCGCGAACAGCCTGCGCGGACCTCGTCTCCGGCATCCGGGACGGAAGAAGGGGGAGGGCTGCGGCTCGATACCACGCTTCCTTGACCTGCCTGGGGACGCATAGTACGTTGTGACGGTTCGACGGGTCTGTGCGGCCCCCTTCCCGCCACCGCGCCATGTCCCAGAACTCCGCCACTGCACCCAAACGCACGCCGCTTCACGCCGCGCACCTCGCCCGTTCCGGCCGTCTCGTGCCGTTTGCCGGGTGGGAAATGCCGGTCGAGTACCAGGGGATCGTGCAGGAGCACCTCGCGGTGCGGGAGCGCGCCGGGCTCTTCGACGTCTCGCACATGGGCGAGGTGGAGTTGGCCGGGCGCGACGCTCTCGCGGCCGTGCAGCACCTGACGAGCAACGACGCGGCGAAGCTCAAGATCGGCCAGATCCAGTATTCCGGCCTGATGACGCCCACCGGCGCCTTCGTAGACGACCTGCTTGTGTATCGCTTTGCCGACGACCACTTCCTGATGGTCGTCAACGCCGCGAATGTCGCCAAGGACGTCGCCTGGATCAAGTCCCAGCTCGGTGCCTTCGAGGACGTGTCGTTTGTCGACTCGAGCGCGCGCTACGCCCTGATCGCGCTGCAGGGGCCCGTCGCGCGGGACGTTCTGCAGACGCTCACCGGCGTCGACCTCTCCGCGATCAAGTACTACTGGTTCGCGCACGGGGAGGTGGCGGGCGTGCGGTGCACGATGTCCCGCACGGGCTACACCGGCGAGGATGGATTCGAAGTGTTCGTCGCGCCTGCCTCGGCCATCAGGGTGTGGGACGCGATCCTCGAGGCCGGCCGCGACGCGGGCGTGGTACCCGCCGGGCTCGGCGCGCGCGACACGCTGCGGCTCGAAGCCGCGATGCGGCTCTACGGCAACGACATCGACGACACGACCAGCGTGCTCGAGGCGGACCTGGGCTGGATCGTCGGCTGGAACAAGCCGGGGTTCCTCGGAGCCGACGTCCTGCGACGCCAGAAGGCGGAGGGCGTCACGCGACGCCTCGTCGGCTTCGAGATGGTGGATCGTGGCATCGCCCGTCACGGGTACGCGGTGTTGGTGGACGGCGCCCATGCCGGCACGGTGACGAGCGGTACGCAGACCCCGTTCTTGAAGAAGGCCGTTGGGATGGCCTACGTGCCCGCCGGGGCCACCGAGCCCGGCCAGGTCATCGAGATCGACGTGCGGGGGCGGCGCCTGCAGGCGCGCGTCGTGCCGCTGCCGTTCTACAAGCGCCAGAGGAGCTGACCGATGTATCCCGCCGACCTGAAGTACACGAAGGACCACGAATGGATCCGGATCGACGGCCGGGAGGCGGTCGTCGGGATTACGGACTTCGCGCAAAAGCAGCTCGGCGACGTGGTGTTCATCGAGCTGCCCGAGGTGGGGCGCACGCTGGCGGCCGGCGAGGTGTTCGGCACGATCGAGTCGGTGAAGGCGGTCTCGGAGCTCTTCAGCCCCGTGGCTGGCCGGGTCACGGCCGTCAACACCGACCTGCCCTCGAAGCCGGAGCAGGTCAACAGCGACCCGCACGGCACGTGGATGATCCGGCTCGAGCTGGCCAACGCAGCCGACGCCAACGCGCTGCTGAACAGCACGCAGTACGGCGAGCTGGTGAAGTAACGACCGCACTGGTACGGGCACCGGCGCGATCCTCCCCAGGCCGGGCCTGCGGCCGGAAGTGGACGCGTGGGCCGGGCCGCGCGCGGCCGCCTCCTGTCCCGTTCGTTTCGCTGGTTCCGACATGACTCATACGCCTGTCCTCACCCCGTCCGACGAGTTCGCGTCCCGTCACATCGGTCCGAGCGCGGCCGACCGCGACGACATGCTGCACACGATCGGCGTACCGTCGCTCGACGCGCTCATCGAGCAGACGGTCCCGTCCGACATCCGGCTGTCGGGTCCGCTCGCGCTGCCGCCGCCCCAGGCCGAACACGAGTACCTCACGCGGCTGCGCGCGGTCGCCGCGCGCAACGAGGTCCGCCGATCCTTCATCGGAATGGGCTACTACGACTGCATCACGCCAAGCGTCATCCTGCGCAACGTGATGGAGAACCCCAGCTGGTACACGCCGTATACGCCATACCAGGCCGAGATCGCCCAGGGACGCCTCGAGGCGCTCCTGAATTTCCAGACGATGGTCCGCGACCTCACGGGCACGGAGGTGGCCAACGCGTCGCTGCTCGACGAGCCGACGGCGGCTGCCGAGGCCATGACGATGCTCCGGCGGGCCTCGAAGCGGCCGGCGACGGCCAACGTGTTCCTCGTGTCGCCGCGGGTGTTCCCGCAGACGCTGGCCGTGCTCACCTCGCGCGCCGAACCACTCGGGATCGTCCTGCGGGTGGTCGACCCCGAGGCCATGGTCTTCGACGACGCCGTCTACGGGGCACTTCTGCAGAGCCCCGACGTGGATGGCGCCGTGATTGACTGCGCGCCGGTCGTGGCCCGCGCGCACGCGGCGGGCGCGCTCGTCGTGGTCGCCACCGACCTGCTCGCGTGTACGCTCATCACTCCGCCCGGCGAGCAGGGGGCCGACATCGTCGTCGGCAGCGCCCAGCGGTTCGGCGTGCCGATGGGCTACGGGGGGCCGCACGCCGCATTCTTCGCCACGCGGGAGGCCAGCCTGCGCCAGGCGCCCGGTCGGGTCATCGGCATCTCGGTGGACGCACACGGTCGCACGGCGTACCGGATGGCACTGCAGACACGCGAGCAGCACATCCGCCGCGAGAAGGCCACCTCCAACATCTGCACCGCCCAGGCCCTGCTGGCCAACATGGCCGGCTTCTACGGGGTGTATCACGGCCCCGAGGGGCTGCGCAGGATCGCAGGCCGGATCCATGCGCTCGCCGGCGCGCTCGAGCAGGGTCTCGTCGGCCTCGGCTACGCGCAGCGCAACACGCACTTCTTCGACACGCTGCTCGTGGACACCGGCGATGACACCGGCACGGTGGCCGACCGCGTGCGCGAGGCGGGCGACGGCGCCGGCATGAACTTCCGGATGGCCGGTCCGCGCCACGTCGGGGTGGCGCTCGACGAGACGACGACGGCCGCAGAGGTCGAGGCCATCGTGGAGGTGTTCGGCCGGGCGCGGGGCATAGCAGCCGGCGCTGGCGGGCTCTCGGTGCCCGCTGCGCCGCGGTATCCGCAGGCGCTCGCGCGCACCACGCCGTTCATGACTCATCCCGTGTTCTCGGCGCACCGGTCCGAGACGCAGATGATGCGGTACCTCAAGACCCTCGAGCGGAAGGACATCGGGCTCGACACGGCGATGATCCCCCTCGGGTCGTGCACGATGAAGCTGAACGCGGCCACCGAGATGATCCCGGTGACCTGGCCGGAATTCGCCCGCCTGCACCCCTTCGTGCCGGCGGAACAGGCCGCCGGGTACCGGCAGATCATCACGGAACTCGAGGCGGCGCTGCAGGCGATCACGGGGTTCTCGGCGGTGTCGCTCCAGCCGAACTCGGGCGCGCAGGGCGAACTGACCGGGCTGCTCGTGATCAGGGCCTGGCACCACGACCGCGGCGATCACCACCGCGACGTCGTGCTGATTCCGTCCTCGGCGCATGGCACAAACCCGGCGAGCGCGGTCATGGCCGGCATGCGCGTCGTCGTCGTGGCGTGCGACGCGAGCGGCAACGTGGAACTGGCTGACCTCCGGGCGAAGGCCGAGCAGCACCGGGATGTCCTCGCCGCGCTGATGGTCACCTACCCGTCCACGCACGGCGTGTTCGAGGATCGCATCCGCGAGATCTGCGCCGTCGTCCACGCGTGCGGCGGCCAGGTGTACATGGACGGCGCGAACATGAACGCCCAGGTGGGGCTCACGAGCCCTGCGCGGATCGGCGCGGACGTGTGCCATCTCAACCTGCACAAGACCTTTGCGATCCCGCACGGTGGCGGTGGGCCGGGCATGGGACCGATCGGCGTGGCGGCACATCTGGCGCCGTACCTTCCGGGCCACCCCATCGTCGCGACCGGCGGGGCGCGGGCCGTCAGCGCCGTGGCCGGTGCGCCGTGGGGTAGTGCCAGCATCCTGCTGATTTCCTACGCGTACATCCGCCTGCTCGGTGGCGAGGGGATGACCGAGGCAACCCGCTGTGCCATCCTCAATGCGAACTACCTCGCCGCGCGGCTCGGCGGACACTACGCCGTGCTCTACACGGGGACGCGCGGCCGCGTCGCCCACGAACTGATCTTCGACATGCGGCCGTTCAAGCGGGCGGGCATCGACGAGATCGACATCGCCAAGCGGCTGATGGATTACGGGTTCCATGCTCCGACCGTGTCGTTCCCGGTGCCGGGCACCCTCATGGTCGAGCCAACCGAGAGCGAGCCGAAGGCGGAGCTCGATCGCTTCTGCGAGGCGATGATCGCCATCCGCGGCGAGATCCAAGCCGTGATGGACGGGACGGCCGACCCGAAGGACAACGTGCTCAAGAACGCGCCGCACACCGCGGCCGCCGTGGCCGCCGACGACTGGCCGCACCGGTACTCCCGGCGGCAGGCGGCGTACCCCGTACCGTCGTTGCTCGCTGACAAGGTGTGGCCGGCGGTGGGTCGGATCGACAACCCCTATGGGGACCGGCACCTGGTGTGCGCGTGCCAGCCGCTCGAGGCCTACGCCGAGCAACCGGTGCGGTAGGGGGCCGCCTGGGGCGGGCCTGAGGCGAGGAACAAACGCGCCCTACGTACGGAGGCCGACCGGGAAGACCTCCGCGTGCTCACGCACGAAGCGCTCGGTCTGCGTGCGGAACTCGGCCATGAGCCGCCGCGTGACGGGGCCCGGCACGCCGGTGCCCACCGTCTGGTCGTCCACGGCGACGATCGGCACGATCTCGCGCGTGGTGCTCGTCAGGAACGCCTCGTCGGCCGCGGCAAGATGGGCCTCGACCAGGACCGCCTCGCGCACCGGGACCCCGCACAGGCGCCCCAGCTCGAAGACAAACGCCCGGGTGACCCCGGCGAGGAGCCCGGCCTCGATCGGCGGGGTGACCACCTCGCCGTCGCGAACCAGGAACACGTTGGACTGCGAGCATTCGCACAGCTCGCCGCGGTAGTTCCTCATCAGCGCCTCGAAGGCGCCCCGCCCGATCGCCTGCTGCATCGCCAGGACGTTGTTGAGCAGGTTGTTGGACTTGATGAGCGGGCTGACCGACCGTGGGTGGTTGCGCGTGACGTCCACGAGCGCCACCCGCACGCCGTCCTTGGAGGCCGCGGGTGCTGGTGGCACGTGCGCCTTCACGATGATCACGAGGGTCGGGGAGGGGCAGGCCCGCCGGTCGTAGCTGAACTCGCCGATCCCGCGCGTCAGCAGGATGCGAACGTACGCCTCGTCGAGTTCCGGGGCGGCAGCAATCGTGTCGCGGATCCAGCCGAGCAGGCGCTCGTCGGAGAAGGGCACGGTCAGGGCGATACGCGCGGCCGATTCCCTCATCCGCTGGGCATGCCGGCCGTACAGGAAAGGCTCACGCCCATAGGTGCGCAGCACCTCGTACACGCCCTCGCCGAACACGAATCCGTGGTCGAAGACCGAGACCACCGCCTCGCGCTCGCTCACGATCCGGTCGTTGATGAACACGACGGCCATGCGAAGCTCTCCCGGCCGCGGTGCGGCGGCCCCGGGTAGGGTACCCGCGCCGGTAGCCCAAGGCAAGGACGGCGGAGTAGACTGGCGTCCGGCGCCGGCTGTTACTGCGCGCCGCCTTGCCATGCGTGTGCTCACCGCGGCCCAGATGCGCGAGGCCGACCGCGTCACGATCGACGAGGTCGGGATTCCCTCGCTCGTGCTCATGGAGAACGCCGGGCGGCAGGTCGTTGCCGCCCTGGAGGCCACCTTCGAGGGGCTGGCTGGCCTGGAGGTGGCCGTCCTCGCCGGCCGCGGCAACAACGGTGGCGATGGGTTCGTTGTCGCTCGCACGCTGAGCCAGCACGGCGTGGACGTGTCGGTCTTCCTCGTGGGCCGCGTGAGCGAAGTGCGCGGCGATGCCCGCGTGAACCTGGAGATCCTGGGCCGGCTCGGTCTCTCGGTGGTCGAGATCACCAACGAGCAGGACTGGGAACTGCACGCCTCGGAGGTCTCGTCGAGCGACGTGGTGGTGGATGCGCTCTTCGGCACGGGTCTCCGGGAACCCCTGAGCGGGCTCTTCTCGACGATCGTGGCCGACGTCAACGCCTCGGGATTGCCGGTCGTGGCCATCGACCTGCCGAGCGGACTGCTCGCCGATACCCCGGCGGTCACCGGCGACGCCATCGAGGCGACGCTCACCGTCACGCTGGGCGCACCGAAGCCGGCACTCGTACTGCCGCCAGCTCAGCGGCACTGCGGGGACCTCGTGATTGCGGACATCGGCATCCCGCACGCGGTGGTGAACGGACTCGAGGGGCCGATCCTCGAGCTCATCACGCGCGAGGGTGTGCGGGGGTTCGTGCAGCCGCGCACGCCCGATTCGCACAAGGGGGACTACGGCCGGGTGGTGGTCGTTGCAGGGTCGGTGGGGAAGAGCGGTGCCGCGCACCTTGCCGCGATGGGCGCGCTACGCTCCGGCGCGGGCTTGGTCACCGTCGCGACGCCCCGCTCGGCACTGCCGATGGTCGCGGCGCTCGCGCCCGAGTACATGACCGTGGCGCTGCCCGAGGACGAAGATGGCGGGGTGAGCGAGGCAGCCCTCGACCGCGTGCTGGACCTGCCCGCCGACGTCCTGGCCGTTGGCCCTGGCCTCGGCACCGCACCCGGAACCCGCGCCTTCCTTCACGGGCTGGTAGAGCGGGCAGGCATTCCCGTCGTGCTCGATGCGGACGGACTCAATGCCTTCGCCGAGGCACCCGACCGGCTGCGTGGGCGCGATGGGTTCGACCTGATCGTCACGCCACATCCCGGTGAGATGGCCCGTCTCACGGGGCTCACCGTGGACGCGGTGCAGGCACGCCGGATCGAGGTGGCCCGGGAGTTCGCCAGTCGCCACCAGGGGCACGTCATCCTCAAGGGCTACCGCACGATCGTCGCCTCGCCCGACGGGCGGGTGGGCATCAACATGACGGGCAACCCGGGCATGGCCACCGGTGGCGCGGGTGACGTGCTCACTGGCATGGTCGCGGCGTGGTTTGCCCAGCTGCTCGACGCCGAGGCGGCCTGCCGCCTCGCCACCTACTTGCACGGGCTGGCGGGAGACCTCGCCGAGGCCGACGAAGGCGAACAGGCCCTCACGGCCGGCGACCTGCTGCTTCACCTCGGCGACGCCGTCGCCGAGCTCACCGCGCAGCGCCGCCGGGACGGTGACGCGTGACGGTGTTCCACTCCGCCAGCGAGGCGGAGACGGAGGCCGTCGCCGAGCGGCTTGCGCAGGGACTGCGGGCCGGCGACCTCGTGCTCCTCTACGGCGATCTCGGAGCCGGCAAGACGGCGTTCGTCCGGGGGCTCGCGCGCGGCCTCGGTGCCGACCCCGACGAGGTGAGCAGTCCCACCTTCACGCTGGTGCAGGAATACGGCGCGCGTGTGCCGCTCCATCACGCCGACCTGTATCGCGTGACGACGCGGCTCGACGTGCAGGAGCTCGGTCTCGAGGAAGCCGCCGCCGACGGGGCCGTGGTGACGGTCGAGTGGGCGGACCGGCTCGCGGGTGATCCTCCACCCGGGGCGATCTGCGTGCGGATCAGCGACGAGGGCGGCGATCGCCGCCGCATCGAGGTGACGGGGGAGTCGGGTCACTCGACCCGGTAGTTGGGGGCTTCCTTGGTGATCACGACGTCGTGGACGTGGCTCTCGCGCACGCCGGCGGGCGTGATGCGGATCAGCTCCGCCTCGGCGTGCAAGGCTCCGATCGAGCCGCACCCGCAGTAGCCCATCCCCGCGCGCAGCCCGCCGACGAGCTGGTGGAGGACGGCAGAGACCGAGCCCTTGTGCGGGACGCGACCCTCGATGCCCTCGGGCACGAGCTTCTCGCTGCCCTCGCCGCTCGCGCCCAGTTCGAACTCGTCCTGGAAGTAGCGGTCGCGGCTTCCCCGGCGCATCGCGCCGATGGAGCCCATGCCGCGGTACTCCTTGAAGCTGCGCCCCTGGAAGAGGATGACCTCGCCAGGGCTTTCGTCGGTGCCGGCAAACAGGCTGCCGACCATCACGCTGCTGGCGCCGACGGCGAGGGCCTTGGTGATGTCGCCCGAGTAGCGGATGCCCCCATCGGCAACGACCGGCACGTCGTGCCGGGCAGCCGCCCGCGCACACTGGGCGATGGCGCTGATCATCGGGACGCCGATGCCCGCTACGATGCGCGTCGTGCAGATGGACCCGGCCCCGATGCCGACCTTCACCGCGCTCGCGCCCGCCTCGATGAGGGCCTCGGTGGCCGACGCGGTGGCGACGTTGCCGGCGACGATCTCCACGTCGGGGAACTGGCGCCGCAGCCGTGCCACCATGTCGAGCACGCCCTGCGAGTGGCCGTGAGCCGTGTCCACGACGAGGACGTCCACGTGCGCCTCGACGAGGGCCGCGGCCCGCTCCATGGCGTCCCGCGCGGTGCCGACGGCGGCAGCGGCGCGGAGGCGGCCGAGCGCGTCCTTCGCCGCGTGCGGGTACTTCAGCGCCTTCTGGATGTCCTTCACCGTGATGAGGCCCTTGAGGCGGTAGTGCTGATCGACCACCAGCAGCTTCTCGACCTTGTGCTGGTGGAGGATCTCGCGGGCCTCGTCGAGTGTGGTGCCCACCGGCACGGTGATGAGATTGTCGCGCGTCATCACCTCGGCGATCGGGCGCCCCACGTTGGTCTCGAAGCGCAAGTCGCGGTTGGTCAGGATGCCGACGAGCCGCCCTTCCTTGCTGCCGTCCTCGGTGATGGGCACGCCCGAGATGCGGTACTGCCGCATCATCTCGAGCGCCTGCTGGATGCGGTCGCGCGGGGAGAGCGTGATCGGGTTGACGATCATGCCGCTCTCGGATCGCTTCACCCGGTCGACCTCGCGCGCCTGTTCCTCGATCGACAGGTTCTTGTGGATCACCCCCATGCCGCCGTGCTGGGCCATGGCGATGGCCAGCGTGGACTCCGTGACGGTGTCCATGGCCGCGCTGACGAGCGGCACGTTCATCTTGAGCGTGCGGGTGAGTCGCGTGGAGACGTCCACCTGGCTCGGGAGGACGTGCGAGGCGCGAGGCACCAGCAGGACGTCGTCGAAGGTGAGCGCGGTCGTGAGTCCCGCCACCACCTGGTCCATGGGCGAGCGCGGCGCGGCGGTCATGGGCGGCTCACTGGGCTCCGTGGCACTTCTTGTACTTCTTGCCGCTGCCGCAGGGACACGGGTCGTTGCGGCCGACCTTCGGTTCCTCCCGGCGCACGGTACGAATGGGGGCGTCGTCGCCGCCCACGCGGGCGGGACGCGGGGCGGCGCCCGGTGGGCCGGCCGCGACCGGAGCGGCGCCGCGGAACGCGCCGGCGAAGGCAGGCACGGACGGCCGGTTCTCGGTCACGGGCGCGGCCCGGCGCATTGGCGGGACCGGGCGCGCTGGCGCGCCGGTGCCATCGGTGATGACCGGCCGCAGGCGCCACAGGTAGCGCAGGAT
>Ga0079037_100000528_pt1 | contig 17640 bp, 16 predicted proteins | sample Mud3Dept4metaG_FD_71479 | JGI IMG/M metagenome (GOLD analysis project Ga0079037, IMG submission 71479) | Freshwater wetland microbial communities from Ohio, USA, analyzing the effect of biotic and abiotic controls - Mud 3 Core 4 Depth 4 metaG | ecosystem: Environmental > Aquatic > Freshwater >... | reverse complement strand
TCGTGTGAAGGTTCATGAATGAACGATGTGGGCGTCCTGGCTGCTGCGCGCCGAGCAGAGGACGGATGGCGGCATGCTGCCCGGCCTGCTCCGGGTACTCCTGGAGTGCCTGCTGCAGCGGATGCATCGGCAGACCCTGTGCGGTGGCGGCCGCAATCGCACCGCCGCCAGTGACGCGCAGCACCTGGCGTCGATTCATGGCTGTCCTCCTGCGATAACGTTGCCGGCAGGATCGTGAGCGCGGGCCGCAGCAATACCGGCGTGCGGACCATGAACGGCGCACCCGATTCGTCGGCGACGACCGAGGGGCGTCGCCGGTAGCTCAGTACTGGTACATTTCCAGCACGTAGAGGACCGACGTGCTGCGCTCCACGCCGTCCACCGTGATCGTGACCGGCGAGTCCTGCCGGGGGAAGGAGCCCAGGTCGGCGGGCTGCGCCGCCGGATAGGTGCCCACGACCATCCCGTTCGCGCGGACGGTGTACGGGCCGTCGCCCGGCGGCAGCGTCAGGGTGACGGCGCACGGGTCCTGGTAGCAGGCGCGCGTCGCACCCTCGGCCAGGTTCACCCGGCCGTAATCGGGGCGGTTGTCGAACCAGGTTCCCGCGCACCCGCCGAGGTAGCCGATCCCGAGGAGCGACACTGCGATCGCGCGGGGCATGCGGCGTGGCAGCGAGCCACGGGCCAAGGGGCGACTACGCATCGACGTCTCTCCTACGCAGTGCTGACGAGAATATCAAGAATACAGCCTTCGGCCCGCCGGTGAACGCCTGCGCGACCGCAGTGTCGCTTCCCGGGATCGGTCGTCGACTCGCGGGTCTCGGTGCTCCGCCGCTCACCCCGGACGTCGGCGACACCGACCGGGTGATACACACTGCCGGTGTCAGGGATAGGCGCTCGCGGGTCTCGGCGGAGAATCAGACGGCCTCGCACGCCCCCGCCGGCGCCCAATGCAGGTGCGCCTTCGGGTCGCCCGCGATAGCGGTCGCGAAGGCGTCGTCCAGCGCGCCTGCCGGCGCCGCACCTGCCGGCAGACCGATCACCAGCCGGAAGCGGTTGAGGCCATGCCCGTCCCGATCCCGCAATCCGGCGGCCGCGAGCCTCCCGAGCCGCGCAGCGTCGACGTCCGCTGCCACGACGTAGATCAGCAGCCGGTCACCGATCACGAGGCGCGTGCCGGCCGACCCGCCGTCGACGACCAGCCCGCCGCGCTCGACGGCCTCGAGCACGGCCTCGGGGCAGGTGCAGCCGAGCGTGGTGCGGACGAAGGCGCGCAACGCCGGCGTCGCCGGCGCGACACCGGCTATTGGCACCTGGCCGGGACCGGCTGCCCGCCGCGCTCCTCGTAAACCTGCACGATGCCGACCGCAGGGGTGGCGGTGTTGCCGTGCCCCATCATCGCGGCGACGGCGAACGACCGGCCGTCCAGGCACACCACCGCGGCTCCGAGCCGGCCGGGCGCCAGGTCGGTGGACGCGAAGGCCATGACGCGCCCGTTCTCGAGCCGGTCGCTGAACACCTTGGAGCCCGGAAGGTCGGCGGCCAGCGAGCCGCCGGCGATCCCCATCCCGGTCAAGAAAATGGCCGCCCGGCCGATCCTGGCGGGCAGAAAGCGTTTGCAGGACTTGCTCATGCCTGGCCCCCCGAGTTGCGGAACGTCGACACCATACCGCGCCGGGCGGATCAGGCGGTAGGCTTGTCTCCACCCCTGACACTCCGAAGGTCAGCCTTGCCGAATCGGTCCGCAGACGGCGCGGTACGCGAGCTTCGCACCATCACCGGTGCGGCACTGCTGGCCGCGCTCGCCTGGAGTGTCGTGATCGCCGCCTCCCTGCTCTGGAACCTCTGGTACGAGCAGGAGGAGCACCGTGCCCTCGCGGAGGTCGGTCGGCGGATCGGCATCCCCGCTGAGCACATCGGGAGGCACGTCGCCCTCGACCGGAAGCTGCTGGGCGGCCTCGGGGCAAGCCATGGGGCCATCTGGCTTGCCGGCCTCGGCATGATCGGCTTCATCCAGTCGCGCGTCCGGCGACAGGTCGTCAGCCAGCGCGACGCCCTCGACCGCGGGCGCGTGTCGGCGCAGGTCTTCGAACAGACGGCCGAGGGCATCGTCATCACGGACGCGGAGGGGTGCATCGTCTCGGTCAACCGGGCCTTCACCGAGATCACCGGCTATTCGGCCGAGGAGGCCCTCGGACGCGATCCGAAGCTGCTGCTGGATTCGGGTCGCCACCATGCCGAGTTTCACCGGCAGATCGAGGACTCCCTCAGCGAGCAGGGCCACTGGCGCGGCGAGATCTGGCACCGGCGGAAGAACGGCGAGGCGTACTCCGAGTGGCTGGCCATCAGCACGGTGCGCGATGCGGCCGGCCGGCCGGAGCACTACATCGGCATCTTCTCGGACCTCTCGCAGCAGAAGCGGGATGCCAAGCGCATCCGCATCCTCGCGTTTTACGACGCGCTCACCGGCCTGCCGAACCGGACCCTGCTGGGCGATCGCGCGACGCAGGCCTTGGCGGCCGCGCGGCGCGGCGGCACGCGGGTCGCGCTGCTCTTCATGGACCTCGACGGCTTCAAGCACGTCAACGACTCGCTGGGCCACCTGCTCGGCGATACCCTGCTGCGGCTCGTCGGCAAACGCCTCGCGCAGCACATGCGCAGCTCGGACACTCTCGCGCGGTTCGGCGGGGACGAGTTCGTGCTGCTGCTCACCGAAATCGAGGGACCGGACAGCATCGCCGCGGCCGCACAGCGCTGCCTCGATATCCTGGCTGCACCCTTCGAGCTCGAATCCCATGACATCGACATCACCGCGTCGATCGGCATCAGCGTCTTTCCGGATGACGGCGACAGCCTCGAGGCCCTGGTGAAGAACGCCGATACGGCGATGTACCAGGCCAAGGAGTCCGGCCGGAACCAGTTCCGCTTCTTCGAGGCCGCGATGAACGCGCGGGCGACCTCGCGCGCCATGCTCGGCAACGACCTGCGGCGGGCCCTCGAGCGCGGCGAGCTGCTGCTGCACTACCAGCCGCAGGCCGAGATCAGCACGGGCGAGATCGTCGGGGTCGAGGCGCTGGTCCGCTGGCAGCATCCCCAGCTCGGCCTCGTCTCCCCCGCCGACTTCATCCCCGTGGCGGAGGAGATCGGGCTCATCGTCCGCCTCGGCGACTGGGTGCTGAACGAGGCCTGCCGTCAGGCAGTCGCCTGGCAGCGAGCCGGCCTGCCGCACATCCCGGTGGCGGTGAACCTGTCGGCCCTGCAGTTGCGAAACCCGGACTTCCTGAACAGCGTTCGCCGTGCGTTGCAGTCCGCCGGTCTCGATGCGCACTGGCTCGAGCTCGAGCTGACCGAGAGCGTCCTCATGCATCGGGCCGAAGTCGCCATGCAGACCCTGCAGGGTCTCAGCGCGCTCGGCATCCGGATCGCCATCGACGACTTCGGCACGGGATACTCGAGCCTCGCCTACCTGCGCCGACTCGCCATCGACAAGCTCAAGATCGACCGTTCGTTCATCCGCGACCTCAGCGTCGACGCCGAGGACTCGCTGATCGTCGCCACCATCATCCGGATGGCCCACAGCCTCCGCCTCAGGGTCATCGCCGAGGGCGTCGAGGGTAGCGAGCAGCTCGCCACCCTGCGCGCTCAGGGCTGCGACGAGATCCAGGGCTACCACCTCAGCCGTCCCTTGCCGGCCGACGCGCTTGCCGACTTCATCCACAAGCGCTTTGTAGCGTAGAGTCGCTGCTGGAAGAGGGGGAGCCGTCGGTGCCCTGGGGCCGCAGCGCGGAGACCCGCAGCATGCGCACCGCCATCGAACCGGGAACCAGCCACCCGCTCGGCGCCACGCTGCGCCGAGGTGGCGTCAACTTCGCCGTCTACTCACGGGACGGCACGTGCCTGGACCTGCTGCTGTTCGACGCGGTCGACGACGCCCGACCGGCCCGGGTGATCACCCTCGACCCCGCGCGACATCGTACCTACCACTACTGGCATGCCTTCGTGCCCGACCTCGCGGCAGGCCAGATCTACGCCTGGCGCGCCCGCGGGTCGGTCGATCCCGCCCAGGGGCTTCGTTTCGACCCCGACAAGGTGCTGCTGGATCCCTATGGGCGTTGCGTGGCCGTCCCCGCCGGCTACGACCGGAAGGCTGCCTCGGCGCCGGGCGACAACGCCGCTGTCGCCATGAAGAGCGTCGTCACCGACCCGCGCGGCTACGACTGGGAAGGCGATGAGCCGCTCCGAAGACCCTTCACCCAGACCGTCATCTATGAGATGCACGTCGCCGGCTTCACCCGGCAGCCGAGCTCCGGCGTCGCGCCGCGACGGCGCGGCACCTATGCCGGCGTGATCGAAAAGATTCCGTATCTGCAGGACCTGGGGATCACCGCCGTCGAGCTGCTGCCGGTCTTCCAGTTCGACCCCTTCGACGCGCCGCCGGGCCGGGTCAACTTCTGGGGCTATGCGCCCGTGTCCTTTTTCGCCCCGCATGGGGCCTACAGCTCGCGCACCGATCCGCTCGGCCCGGTCGACGAGTTCCGGGACATGGTGAAGGCCCTGCACCGGGCCGGCATCGAGGTCATCCTCGACGTGGTCTTCAACCACACCGCTGAGGGCGACGAGCGAGGCCCCACGCTCTGCTTCCGCGGTCTGCAGAACGATGCCTACTACATCCTCGAACGGGACGGGTCCCGCTACGCCAACTTCACGGGCACCGGCAACACCCTGAACGCCAACCACCCCGTCGTGCGCCGGCTGATCGCCGACAGCCTGCGCTACTGGGTGGAGGTGATGCACGTCGACGGTTTCCGCTTCGACCTCGCCTCGATCCTCAGCCGCGACGAGGCGGGCCAGCCGCTCGCGAACCCGCCGGTCCTCTACGACATCGAGACCGACCCGGTGCTCGCCGGCGTCAAGCTGATCGCCGAGGCCTGGGACGCCGCCGGTCTCTATCAGGTGGGCAGCTTCGTCGGCGACTTCTGGAAGGAGTGGAACGGGCGTTTCCGCGACGACGTCCGCAGCTTCGTCAGAGGCGACAACGGGACGGCATCGCGCCTCGCATCACGGCTGCTCGCCAGCCCGGACATCTACGGCCACGAGGACCGCGAGCCCGAGCAGAGCGTCAACTTCGTCACCTGCCACGACGGCTTCACCCTCAACGACCTGGTGTCCTACGACCGCAAGCACAACGACGCCAACGGCGAGGACAACCGCGACGGCGCCGATGACAACCGCAGCTGGAACTGCGGCGTCGAAGGCCCGAGCGAGGACCCGGCGATCGCGCGGCTGCGCAGCCGCCAGGTGAAGAATCTCCTGACGCTGAACCTGGTGGCCCTCGGCACGCCCATGCTCCTGATGGGCGACGAGGTGCGGCGCACGCAGCAGGGCAACAACAACGCCTACTGCCAGGACAGCCCGATCAGCTGGTTCGACTGGACCCTCGTCGAGCGGCACCGGGACCTGCACCGGTTCGTGAAGCGGCTCATCGCCCTGCGCCTCCACAGCGAGCTGGCCAAGGGCGAGCACGGCCTGACGTTGAACGAGTTGCTCGGCCAGGCGCGCATCGACTGGCACGGCGTGCGCCTTCACGAGCCAGACTGGGGTGACGGGTCGCACAGCCTGGCCTGCACCTTCTGGAGCATGAGCGGGCGCTCCCTCTTCCACCTGATCGCCAACGCCTACTGGGAGCCGCTCCACTTCGAACTGCAGAAGCCGCCCGGCGGCGGGCAGTCCGGCTGGCGCCGCCTGATCGACACGGCCCTGGATGCCCCCGACGACATCGCCGGGCCTGGCGAGGCCGTGCTGATCACGGCAGACCGGTACCTCGTCCAGCCCCGTTCGACGGTATTGCTGCTTGCCCGGGGCGATTAGGGATACACCGGCATACGGCCATGCATTCCGGGCGACGAACTGGTCCCCACCAGGGCCGGCATTTCGTTATCATCACTGTCGAGACGTGCCAGGACCCTGAAGCGGCATGCGCGTCGGTAACAGTCAGTCGCCACAGGCGGGAACCGTCCCGGCGTTCCCCGGAAAGAACACCACCCAAGGAGAACTCGAACATGCGTAAAGCCGTCTATGCAGCCCTGGCCGCCACAGCCCTGCTGCCCTTGCAGTTCGGTGCCGCCACTGCGGCAGAGGTCGAGGTCCGCACCGCCGGGGACCTGGTGAACATCTGCGCGATCGCGGACGACGACCCGATGGTCGAAGGCGCCCGTGGCTTCTGCTACGGCTTCCTCAGCGGCGCCGCGAACTACCACCGCTCGGTCAACGCCGGCAAGAAGGGCAAGCCGCTGTTCTGCCCGCCGGAGCCTAGAATCAGCCGCGCCGAGGCCGCGAAGCTGTTCGTCGCCTGGGGCCGCGCCAATCCGCAGCACCTGGGCGAAGCGCCGGTCGATGGCCTGATGCGGTTCGCGACGGCGACCTGGCCCTGCAAGCAGGCCAAGCGTTGACGCGGCACCCTGGCCCGATCAGAGTTACTCGACCATTTCCATTTCGAGAGGACACAACGATGCGCACTCTGAAAATCCCTGTCGTGCTCGCTGCAGCACTCCTGCTCGCCGGTTGTGCCGGCATGTCGGACACCCAGCGGCGGACGGCGACCGGGGCTGGCGTCGGCGCAGCCGGCGGCGCCCTGATCGGCTCGTTCAGTGCCAATGCCGGCGCAGGCGCCCTGATCGGCGCCGGCGTGGGCGCGCTCGGCGGCTACATCTACGATCAGGACCAGAAGAGCAAGGGCTACTGACTGAGACGGCCGGCGCGGTAACCGCGCCGGCCGTCCGCACCTGTCACCTGGCAGGTGTCGCTCCGCGCAGCGCGGCGAGGCGTTGCGCCGTCAGCTCCGACCACTTGTCGAAGGCATTCTTCGCGTACGACCAGCTCTGGAACGAGTTCATGTAGCCGCTCGCCCACGTCTGCGCGGCGCCCGCAGCCCCTGCCTCCATGTCGGCTGCATACTTGCGGCCGATCTGGGTATCACGGCACTCGGCGAGAACGGCCCCGGAGACACCGTCCCGGAACTGCATCTCCATTCCGGTCTCACCCATGTACGGCGTGGAGCCGGCAGGCCGGCCGGTGGCCACCCCAGAGCCGGCCTCGGCGACGAACGCATAGGGGATCACCGTTCCGGTGACGCTTCTCGCCACGTCGGTGGGAACGAGGTTGGTCAGGGCGATACGGATCGTCAGCACGCCGGGCCCGGCCTTGTCCACCACCGGCATCTGCGGCTTGAGCGCCTTGACCATCGAGGCGTGGAAGTAGTCGGTCAGCGTCTTCAGGTCGGTCGGATCGATACCCTGCTGCTGGTCTGGCTTGAGCGTCACGACCATCCGCTCGATCAGCACCTTGTCGTACTTCTTGGCGTCGAGGTCCGCCTTGCGCCAGCACTGGATGCCCTCCGCCCAGGACACGGGCGCCAGGCGCCCATAGTCGGACAGGAAGCCGCTCTTCGTCAGCCGGGTGGGGTCGCTGGCCGTCACGCCCGTGCCACTGCCAAGAATGTCTGAGCCCGTGGACGCGCATCCGGCCGCGAGCACCAACGCGGCCAGGGTGGTGCCACGAGTCCATCGCCGGGTCCCGGCACTCCGTTCGATCATGATGAGTTCTCCATGGTGAGGGATGTCGCGAGCGCCATCACAGCCCGGCAGCTATCGCGAAGAGGCAGCGCGCCGTGCTCGCGGCCGCGAGTGTCCCACGCCGGCAACAGCCCGACCAGCGGCACGGGCCTCGATCACGGTGACCGGCTCTCCCGCACCCCGGCCGTGGATTCGATCAGCCGCACGACGATGGCGAAGACCATCGCGCTCGACCAGCCCAGCATGAGCACGCCCGTCAGCCCCTCCATCACCGCGACGAGCCGCCACTCGGTGGGCGGAACCACGTCGCCGTAGCCGATGGTCGCGTAGGTGACGGTCGAGAAGTAGAGCGCCGTGCTGAAGTCCCACCCGATCCGCCACCAGTAGAGAAGGGCCCAGAGACTCACCTGCATCAGATGGAGCGAGAGCAGCGCGGCAAAGAGCCCGACGAGCAGCAGGAACGCGTGGCCGAGCGGCGGGCGGGCCCCCGGGGCGATCCGGCCCCGCAGGAAGACGATTGCGGCGAGGCCGCCCACGAGGTGGATGGCCACGGCGCCCGTCATCAGCGCGAAACCCAGGAGCAGGTGATCCATGGCGAAACGACTGGCTAGCCTGACAACGCGATCATCGCGAGCACGTAGACCGCGCCCAGCGCGAGCTGTACCGCCGTGATCGGCACCCCGTAGCGCATGAAGCGCCCGAACGTCACGCGCTCCCCGTGCGAGGCGCAGATACCGACGCTGACGATGTTGGCCGAGGCACCGATGAGGGTGGCGTTGCCGCCCAGGGTGGCGCCGAACATCATGGCGATGAACACCGGAACCGTGGCCGCGGGCCAATCCGTGAAGCCACCGGCCAGCGCCAGCTCGGGTACCGCTTCGGCGGCGACCAGGTAACCCTTCGTCATGATCAGGGAGGCGGCGACCACGGGAATGTTGGCGAGCAGGCTGGACAGCAGCCCGATTCCAGCCAGCAGGAGCAGCGCCACCTGGGTGAACTGCGCGCCGAACCAGGCGTAGAGCTGCAGCGACAGCCCCTGCAGCAGACCGGTCTTGGTGAAGGCCTGCACCAGGCAGAAGATCGCACCGAGGAACACCAGGGTCTTCCAGTCGACGTCGCGCAGGACGTTGTCGACCGGCTCGACCTGCGCGCCGTAGATCACGAGCAGCGCCAGCGTGGCGCCGATGATGGCGACCGCCGGCGGCACGATACGGGTCGGCAGCAGCTCGCCGAACAGGAACAGCAGCACCATGACGGCGAGCGCGCCGAGCGACAGGACGACAAAGCCCTTGCGCTCGATGCGCGGCGGTGGTGCCGCCGGCGGAAGCGCAATCTGCATCCGCCAGACCTCGGGCATCAGGTACGGCAGCAGCGGCACGATGACGAGGACGGCCAAAAGGCCGCCCAGGCTCACCTGCTGCAGGTACTGCCCGAACGACATCCCCACGGCGGTGCCGACGAGGAAGGTCGCGGGGTCACCGACCAGCGTGAGCATGCCGGCGGAATTGCTGACAATGGCCGCGAGGATCATCGGACCGACGAAGTCCACCTTCAGGGCCCGGGCGACCCGGATGATGACCGGCGCGACCAGGATCACGGTGGTGGCGTTCGGCAGGAAGGCGCAAACCGGCGCCACGAGCGCGACCAGCAGGAGCAGAAACCGCCTGCCGCTGCCGGCGGTGGCGTGGAGAAAGCGGTCCCCCACCAGTTCGAACACCCCCGTCTTGCCAAGGACGTGCGCCACCACCATGCCACCGAACAGCAGGGCCAGCGGCCCCCCGGCGGTCTTCGCCGCCTCCACCAGGTCGTCCGGACCCAGCAGGCCGAGCCCGAGCAGGAGCGAGACCCCGAGCAGGGCAGCGACGACCATGTCGATGGCGTCGAGCGCGATCAGCAGGATCACGCCGCCGAAGATTGCCACGGTGAGGTAGATCTGCAGCTCGGTCATGGGCGACTCGGGGCGTCAGTCGATCGGTGGGGCGTACATCAGTCCGCCCTGGGTCCAGAGGCGGTTGAGACCGCGCTCGATGCCGAGCGGGCTGCCGCTCCCGACGTTGCGCTCGTACATCTCGCCGTAGTTGCCGACCGCCTTGACGGCGCGCACGGCCCAGCCAGGCGGGATGTCGAGCGCCCTGGCAAGAAGGCCGCGCTCGTCGCTCGTCAGTCGCGACACCGGCGTGTGCCCCCGGGCGACGAACGCCTCGATGTTCTCTCGGCCTGCGCCGTTCTCCTCCGCCAGGATCAGCGCATACAGCACCCAGCGGACGACGGTCGCCAATTCCTGGTCGCCCTCCCACACGACGGGCCCGAGGGGCTCTTTCGATATGCGCTCCGCGAGGATCTCGACGGACTGGGGGCCGTTGGGAGCACGCACGCGAGCCGCGGCGAGCTGGGCGGCGTCCGACGTGTACGCGCGGCAGCGACCGGCGTAGAAGGCGTCGGCGACGTCGCGCGCCGAATCGATGACCAGCGGCGTCACCGACAGGCCGCGAGCCGCGAAATAGCTCGTCAGGTTGCGCTGGTGTGTCGTGCCCTTCTCGACGCACACCGTCGAGCCCTGCAGGTCCGGCGGCGCCGCGATGCCGGCGCCCGCGGGCACCAGGAACGCCTGCCCGTCGTAGAAAAGCACCGCCGGAAACTGCAGCTTGAGGACGGCCTCCCGGGCGAGCGTCCAGCTGGTGTTGCGGACCAGCAGATCGATCCGGCGCGTCTGCAGCGCGGGAAAACGCGTCGACGACTTCAGCGGGACGAACTCGACGCGCTCCGCATCCCCCAGCACCGCCGCAGCGACGGCCCGGCAGAAATCGGCATCGAGCCCACGCCAGCGCCCCGCGGGATCCTTTTCGGATAAGCCGGGGATCCCTTCACTCACACCGCAGCGCAGGACCCCGCGGGATTTCACGCCGTCGAGTACATCGCCGGCACGCACCGGCGGCACGACGCCGACCAGGAGGATGAGGATGGCTGCCAGGCGTAGGTGGCTGACCGCTCGCACCTTGAGGCTCCCGATTGTCCCACCGTGCCACACGCGGACTCAGTGGGAACGCATGGGCGTGATTACTTTGCGCCGCGGCCTCGCGACTTCGCAACCTCTGTCCGCGTGGGCCGCAGGCCCGCGAACAGGAGCCGCACCGGCTGGCTGCGGTGCAGGCACCAACCGGCGTTGCTACAGTGGGGCGTCTGCCATTCGGCCCAGCCCACTGAGGACCACAACGTGACCGACGCGACCGCCCCCTCCCCCGACCATGACTCGACCGTGCTCGCGCTCGCCCGCGAGCTCGCCGGCGCGGAGGCGCGCTGCGCCGCACTCGCCCAGACGCGGCGCCGGTCCCTTGCAACTCTGGCCCTCGGCGGCGCCCTCGGCTTCGGCGCCGGCGTCTATGTCGCCGCAGCGGCAGTGGCGCAGAGCCACGCGCCTGCCGGGCAGTCACCCCAGGCGTCGTCATCCACCCCGGCGCCAACCCGCGAGCAGCTCATGGCAATGCTGCCAGCCGGTGAGCGCGCCCGGCTCGAGGAGTTCGAGCAGAAGGTGGCGTGGGTCAGCCAGTACACCCGCTCGTCGCCGCAATTCGATGCCGGCGCGGCAATCGCGCTCTTCCTCGGCAACATGGCGAAGGCGATGGAGTCGGTACCGCTGATGCACGCCGAGATGCAGGTCATGAACGCCAAGGTGAACGCCCTGCCCTTCATAGCCAACGAGGTCGCCGGCATGAACGCGAAGATGGGCGTGATCACAGCCGACATGGACTCCACCATGGGCCGGGCCGGACGCATGATGCCCTGGGGTTGGTGAGCCCCTCAGTCGACCCACTCCACCGCCGGGTGTGCCTCGAGATAGCCATTCACGGCGGTGCCGATGGTCGGGAAGAAGGTTTCTGCGCCGAGCCGCGCAAACAGCCCGAACCGCTTCAGCTTGTCCTTGACCGGGTCCTTCATCTCGGCAAAGCACAGCTCGATGCCGGCCGCATGCAAGGTCTCGTCCAGCTCGGCCAGCATGTCGGCGGAGGTGACGTCGACGCTGGTGACCGGCTCCGCTGCAACGACCAACCAGCGCACTGGTGTGGGCGATGTCGCCACCGCGTCCAGCACCCGGTCACGGAACAACTCGGCGTTGGCGAAGAACAGAGGCGCATCCCAGCGAAACAGGACCAGGCCGGGTATCCGCCGGGCGTCTGGATAACGCATGATGTCGTGGTAGCCCTTGATACCCTCGGCGCGTCCGAGAACCGCGGAGTAGGGGCGCCAGCCATCCCACAGGAATTCGACGACGGCAATCACGATGGCCAGGCCGATGCCCGGGATCGCGCCGAGCACCGCCACGCCGAGGGTACAGACGATCGACAGCCAGAACTCCCAGCGCTGGATGCGATAGATGCGGCGCAGGTCGGCGACCTCGATGAGGCCGATGGCGGAGGCAATGACGACCGCGGCCAGCGCGCTGGTCGGCAGGTGCTGGAGCAGGTCGGGCGCCACCACGAGCAGCAGCGCGACCGCGACCGCGCCGACGACGCCGGCCAGCTGGGTCCTGGCGCCCGCCGCCTCTGCCACGGGGGTGCGCGACGAGCTGCTGCTGATCGGGAAGCCCTGGAAGAGTCCCGCGGCCAGGTTGGCGGCCCCCAGCCCCACCATCTCCTGGTTCGGGTCGACCTGGGTGCCGGTCCGCACCGCGTAGGTGCGCGAGAGCACGCTCGTGTCGGCGAACGACACCAGGGCAACGGCGCCGCCGCCGATCAGGACGGGAACGATGTCGTCGTAGTTGATCCACGGAATCGCGAACGCAGGCAGGCCCTGCGGCAGCGGACCGAGCACCGGCACGCCGGCGTGCGCCGCCAGGTCCAGCGTTCCGACGATGACGGTCGCTGCAACGACGGCGATCAGGATTCCGGGCACGCGCTTGCTGCCCTTTAGCAGCAGGATCACAGCCAGCGTGCCCGCGCCGACCGCCAGTGCCGTCCAGTTCGTCCTCCCGGCCAGCACCGCCTCTGCGAACGCCGAGAGGCTGCGTACCGGACCCTCGCCCGCCACCGAGAACCCGAAGAGCTTGGGCAGCTGGCTGACCAGCACGGTCAGCGCAATGCCGTTCATGTAGCCGTAGCGGATCGGCTTGGAGAGCAGCTCCGTGACGAAGCCCAGCCGCGCGAGACCTGCCACGATGCAAAGGGTCCCGGAGACCACGGCCATCATGCCGGCCAGCGCGACGGCGCGCAGGGGGTCGCCGCCGGACAGCGGCAGCACGACGGCGAGGATGACGGCGGCCAGCGAGGAGTCGGGCCCCAGCACGAGGATGCGGCTGGGGCCGAACAGCGCATAGGCCAGCAGCGGGACGATCGTCGCGTAGAGCCCGTAGATGCCCGGCACGCCGGAGGCGACCGCGTAGGCGATGCCGACCGGGACGAGCATCGTTGCCAGCACCAGGCCGGCGGCAACGTCGTGACGCAGCCAGGCCGCCTGGTACTCACGCAGGGTCAGCAGCCCCGGCAGCCAGCGCCCCCAACCGCTGGCAGCGCCAGCCCTCATGGGACGCGCGATCCGCCCTCGCTCAGGGGCGGGCGGATGTGGGGCCGGATGGGTCATGCCGGCGCGCGGAGTGGCCTGCCATGGTCCAAACGCTACCACACTGGCGCGTCAGAACCCGGCGCTGCTGCGCTGCCCCCGCGGCAGCTTTTCAGCACCGGTTCGCGACTCGCGCGAGGACCGATTTGATTCGCCGGGCTCGCATGGACGCCGACGCGGACCTGCCCGGACGGTTCTCAGTCCGGCTCGAACAGCCGGGCCTGCTCGGGGCCGTGGCGCGCGTCGTGGTGCCCCGAGTCCCGGACGGCTTCGCCGACGGCCGCCTCTCGCGCGCCCGCCTGCCGGCTCGTGCTCGTGTAACCGTCTCACCGAGATCAGCTACCTGCTCGGCTTCGGCGATGCCTCCAGCTTCTCCCGCGCATTCAAGCGCTGGACCGGCGAGGCGCCGAGCGGCTATCGGGCACAGCTTGCCTAGAAACGCCTCTTCGGTTCGCCCCAGGACCGAGAGTCGGAGCGGCGCGCAGCGCGCCCTTAGGACGCTCTGGCCATCCTCCGTCTCGGGGAAGAGGGTGCCACCTGGCTGACCTGCTGCCCCCTCGCCCCTGCCAGCGGGGGCGAGGGGGCGGTCGCGTCTCCCCGAGGGGAGCCCTCAAAGCCTGGCGGTCAGTCGGCGGGCTCTTCGACCGGATCCCAGCTGGGGTCGGGGTCGTACTCGGTCATGGCGATCGCCAGCTTCTCGGTATCGGCGCCAAGGTCCTTCTCGAACACCAGGTCGCGCTGATTCACCACGAAGGTCTTGATCCCCGAGTTGCCGTAGTCCGCCGGCCAGGCCACCACCGCAAAGCCGCCCGTGAGCTTGCCGTCCTTCAGGTAGCTCTTCGCCCCGCCCGGCGCGTGCTTGCCCTGCCCCTTCAGCAGCCGGAAGTAGTAGCCGTGGTAAGGCACCGGCTTGCTGCGGTCCACCCCGCCGTAACCCTCCTGCACCGCCACCGCCACCAGCTCGCCAAGCGGGCTGTCGTTAGCATCCGATTTCCAGTAGAGACCGTCGCGCTGCCCGGGGCTGCTGAGGATGCGCTGAGCGTACTGGCGCATACCCGACCCGGTGGGATCGGCATCCGCATACTCCTCCTGCGCGTCGACGATGCCCCGTACCACGGCGATGGCGTGCAGCTCGTTGCGGCCGATGCGGCGGTTGATGATCTCCTCCTTGCCCGCCGCCGTGTCGAACACCCAGCCCTTGTCCGACTTCACCAGCGGGATCGGGAACGGCCAGTCGTCGTCGCCGAAGCTCAGCAGCACCCGGTCCGGACTGGGGTGCTCCAGCCCGATGTGCTCCTCCGCGGCGTCGAGGAACTTCTCCCGAACAGCCTTGTCCGCGACGGCATCGCCCGACGACCGCAGGTCCTCGCTGCCCGGTCCGAAGATCGCGTCGAAGGCCGCCGCGTCCCCGGCGCGTACCGCGGCGACCAGCGCGTCCAGCGCCGCGCCGGGGCCGGCGAAGTGCGTCTGCGCATCGGCCGCACTGACGGCCAGCGGTCCGAGGCCGAGCCAGCACACCGCCAGCGTGCCGGCCAGGCGCACGAGACGGCGTTGAGTCGTTGCCAACATGGGGGGGTCCTCCTGTGTGCCGGGAATGCCGATGGTCACGAGATCGTTGCTGCGCTGCTCGCTCATCGCCCGCGCCCTCCGCCACCGCGGCCGCCACCACCACCGCCCCGCATGCCGCCACCACCGCCACCGCCGCGCGCGCCGGCGCTGCTACCATGCATGCCACCGCCACCGCCACCGCCGCGGCTCGACGCACCGCGTGCGCTCGCCTGGCGCTCGAAGCTGCCACCGCCGCCGGACGACTGGAAGGCGCTCGGCTGCCGGCCCTCAGGCGCGCGGCTGACGTTGCGCTCGGGCGCCCTGGCCTGCACCTGCGGGCGGGCCTGTGCCTCCGGTCGTTGCGCCGGCCGGGCCTGCGCCTTGGGCCGATCGGCGCTCGCCACCTTCGGCCGATCCGCCGGTTTCGCCCCGGCACCGGGCCGGTCACCACCACCCACCTGCGGCCGATCCGAAGGCCGCGCACCGGCTCCCGGGCGCTCGCGATCACTCGCGCCCAGCTGTGGCCGGTCGCCCGGCTTCGTCGACCCGGCCGGGCGTCGATCACCCCCGCCAACCTGCGGGCGATCCGCCGGCCGCGTCGTCGGCCGGTCCTTGCCACGCGCCGTGTCGCGGTCGATCCCGCCCGGCTGCCGCGGCCGGTTCACCTCCGGGTGCCGCGCCGCGACCTTGTCACGGTCCTTGTATTTCACGCCGCCACGGTGCTCGGGGTTGTGCTGGAAGCTGTTCGCCTGCTGCCTCCACTCGTTCTTTTCGATGCTGGTACAGCGGCCGACGCATACGTCGCCGTTGATGTTGGTGTCACCGCGCCAGTTGTTCCAGTTGTTGCTGCCGTAGCGCGGCCCCGGCCAGTCGTTGTCCCAATACCCCGGCCCGTGGTGCCAAACGTGGTACCCGTCCCAGTCGTCATCGTCGTCCCACATGATCGCCGCGGTCAGCAGCCCGCCCACCAGCGCACCGGTACCGAACGCAACCGCGGAATCGGTCGTCGAGGTCGCGTACACCGGCTGCTGGTACACCGTCGGGTAGTACGGCTGCGCCGGCGCCGGCTGGCCATAGACCACGGACGGGTCGTAGGTCGGCACATAGACCGTCTGCGGGTCCGCCGGCTCGACCACGATCGCCTCCTTCTCGACGACGACCTTCTGCTGTGGCGTGTCCTTCAGCGCGCCGGTCTTCTGTGCCTCCCGACGCAGCCGCTGCACCGTGTCCATCACCTCCGTCTCCTGGGCCAGAAAGGCATCGCCCAGGTCCTGGGTCCAGTCCAGGTTTTCGTTCATCCGGTCGAGCACGGTCGGGAACATGACCATCGTCTTGACGCTCGGATCCCAGGGCTCCTCGCGCAGCGCCGTGTCCAGCGCCTCACCCTTGAGATCGGGGTTCTTCTTCACCCAGCGCGCCGCCTGCACGATCTCCAGCGGGTAGGTGGCCGACATGAACACCTGCGCCAGCAGGGCGTCCGGGTAGAGCGCGATCGGCGCCACCATCTGGTCGATCTGCTCCTGCGAAAATGCGGGCTGCTCCGCGGGCGCGGGCGCGGTCGCCGCCGATGCCGCCGTCGGAGCCGACCCGGTAGTCTGCGCGAGCGGGATTCCCTGCGCCGACAGCACGGCCAGCGCCACGCCGGTCAGCACCCAAAGTCGCTTACTCGCCATGAGCCTTCCTCCATCTCTCAGTGTCTCTGTCGCGGCGCGCCGATCGGCCGCCTCCCTTCACTCGTACCCCAGCATAGCTCGGTCATCACTCATAGTTTGGTCATCACTAGCTTTGCGCCGAGCCCGCCGGGGTCCAGCCCCGGTCGCAGCTTCTCCCGCGGAGAGCCGCTGGCGGTCCGATGGCAGGCGAAGGGATAAAGCTCGCGCACGTAGTCGGTGTCGAGCTCGTGCGGGTGCGGTGCATCGAAGCTCTTCGGAATATACGCAGGCTCGCAATCGACCTCGTCGCGCTGCGTCGTGGCGCCGATCCGGTACAGGTCCCGGCCACGCTTATACACAGGGCGATGCCGACTGGCTATCGGGCGTCACCCATCTGCTTAAGTACGCTGCCGTCATCGGTCCACTTCCACCCTGCGAAGGGGCGAGTGCATCAGTCTTTCCTTATGCATGTCGGGGCCCGAGTCGATCTGGATAGAGCCCCGCTCGGGCGCGACACCGCCTCCGGCCCGGCCAGGACATGAGGTGACATACGCATTGCTTCGGCGGCGAAAGCGAAGCAGGCTGCAGCCCAGCCACCGCATGCCTCACCCGTCATGGCGCCCCCATCCCCGAGGAGACCTACAACGATGACGACTGCAACGCGTGACACCCCTCTCGACAGTGAAGAACTCCGCCTGATCGACGCGTGGTGGCGTGCATGCAACTACCTGTCCGTCGGCATGATCTACCTGCGGGGAAACCCCCTCCTCGAGGAACCGCTCGCCATCGGGCACGTCAAGCACCGCCTGCTCGGCCACTGGGGGGCGAGCCCCGCCCTGTCGTTCGTCTGGGCGCACCTCAACCGCGTCATCCGGCGGGAAGACCTCGACGTGATCTTCATGGCCGGCCCCGGTCACGGCGCGCCCGGCGTGCTCGGCCCGACCTACCTCGAGGGAACCTACTCCGAGGTCTACCCCGACAAGAGCGAAGACGCCGAGGGGATGCGCAAGTTCTTCAAGCAGTTCTCCTTTCCCGGGCAGATCGGCTCGCACGTCACGCCCGAGACCCCCGGCTCGATCCACGAGGGCGGCGAGCTCGGCTACAGCCTGTCCCACGCCTACGGCGCCTGCCTCGACAACCCCGATTTGATCGTCGCCTGCGTGGTGGGCGACGGCGAGGCCGAGACCGGTCCGTTGGCCACCGCCTGGCACTCGAACAAGTTCATCAACCCCATCCGCGACGGCGCGGTGCTGCCGATCCTGAACCTCAACGGCTACAAGATCGCCAACCCGACCATCCTCGCCCGCATCAGCCAC
>Ga0079037_100000527_pt1 | contig 17647 bp, 14 predicted proteins | sample Mud3Dept4metaG_FD_71479 | JGI IMG/M metagenome (GOLD analysis project Ga0079037, IMG submission 71479) | Freshwater wetland microbial communities from Ohio, USA, analyzing the effect of biotic and abiotic controls - Mud 3 Core 4 Depth 4 metaG | ecosystem: Environmental > Aquatic > Freshwater >... | reverse complement strand
CCGGCAGGCCCTCGGCGATCTTCTGCCCGAAGTCCATCACCACCACCCGGTCCGCCAGGCCCATCACGAACTCGACGTCGTGCTCGACGAGGAGGATGGCCATCTTCTGGGCCCGCAGGGTCCCGAGCAGCTCGGCCAGCGCCCGCTTCTCGAGGTGGCGCAGGCCGGCGGCGGGCTCGTCGAGGAGGAGCAGGCACGGGTCCGCGCAAAGGGCCCGCGCCACCTCCAGGATGCGCTGCTTTCCGAGCGGCAGGCTCCCGGCCGCCTGAAAGAGGTGATCGCCCAGGCCCACCCGCTCCAGCTGGCGCGCCGCCTCGGCCCGGAGCCGGGATTCCTCGGCGCGGTCGAGCCGCCAGGCGGCCGAGAGCACGCCCCGCCGCCCGCGCTGGTGTGCGCCGATGGCGGCGTTCTCGAGGACGGTCATCTGCGGCAGCAGTCGCACGTGCTGGAAGGTGCGGGAGAGGCCCATGGAGGCGATCTGGCGCTGGGAGCGGCCCTGGACCGCCTCGCCTCGGAACCGGACCTCGCCCGCGGTGGGGTCGGTGACGCCGGAGATGACGTCGAAGAGCGTGCTCTTCCCGGCGCCGTTCGGGCCGATGAGCGCCAGGATCTGGCCCGGGCGCACCGCCAGGCTCATGGCGTCGGTGGCGACCAGGCCGCCGAAGCGCTTGGTCACGCGCGAGACCTCCAGGACCGGTTCCGCCCCGGCCGGCATGGCCCGACGCGGGAGCGGTGCCGCCTCCCGGTCCACCGGGCGCGGGCCGCTCCGCGGCGGGAACCACCGCGCCAGGAGCGGCCACAGCCCCTCGGGGGATCGCTGCAGCAGCCACACCATGACCAGGCCGAAGACGATCAGCTCGAAGTCGCCCGCCTGCCCGAAGAGGCGTGGCAGCAGGTCCTGCAGCCACTGCATGACCACGGTCACGATGCCCGCGCCGAGCAGGGCGCCCCACACCTGGCCGATCCCGCCGACCACGCCCATGAACAGGTAGGAGATCCCGGCGTGCAGGCTGAAGGGCGTCGGGTTCACGAAGCGCTGGAAGTGGGCGTAGAGCCAGCCGGAGGTCCCGGCCAGCAGCGCGGCGACGAGGAAGATCACCATCCGGGCGCGCGCGGTGTCGACGCCCATGGCCTCGGCCATGAGCCGGCCGCCCTTGAGCGCTCGGATGGCCCGGCCCTGGCGGGAGTCGAGCAGGTTCTGGGTGGTGACCACCGCCAGCAGCAGCACCGCCCACACCAGCCAGTAGAGGCTGCGGGGCCGGTCGAGCCGCCAGCCCAGCAGGGAGATGGCCGGGATCCCGCCGAGCCCGGTGTGGCCGCCCAGGCCCTCCAGGTTCCCGAAGAGGAAGTAGAGGCTCATGCCCCAGGCGATGGTGCCCAGGGGGAGGTAGTGCCCCGACAGCCGGAGGGTGATGGCGCCGAGCAGCAGGGCGACCGCGGCCGAGAGCGCCAGGGCCAGCGCCAGCGAGACCCACGGCGAGTGCAGCCAGGCGCCCTCCGCGGGCCCGGAGGCCCGCGCGGTGGTCCAGAGCGCCGTGGTGTATGCGCCGAGGCCCACGAAGGCCGCCTGGCCGAAGGAGGTGAGCCCGCCGACGCCGGTGAGCAGCACCAGCCCGAGCGCCACCAGCGCGTTCATGCCGATGTAGCAGAGCAGCACCACCTGGTAGTCGCTCGCCAGCAGGGGCGCCAGCGCCAGGGCGGCCAGGAAGGCCAGCCGGAGGAGGCGCGGGCTCACTCGTCCTCCTCCACGTGGTGGACCCGGAGCGAACGCCACACCAGCACCGGGATGATCAGGGTGAAGACGATCACTTCCTTGTAGGCGCTGGCCCAGAAGGAGGCGAGCGCCTCGATGAGGCCCACCAGCAACGCCCCGGCGGCGGCCAGCGGGTAGCTGGCCAGCCCGCCGATGATGGCGCCGACGAATCCCTTGAGCCCGATGAGGAAGCCGGTGTCGTAGTAGATGGTGGTGATGGGGGCGATCAGCGCCCCCGAGAAGGCGCCGACCAGCGCCGCCAGTCCGAAGCTCCACCGCCCGGCCAGGGCGGGGGAGACGCCCACCAGTCGGGCCCCGACGCGGTTCATGGCGCTGGCGCGCAGGGCCTTGCCGTACGGGGTCCGCCCGAAGAAGGCCCACAGCCCGGCGATGAGGGCCGCCGAGAAGAGGAGGACGTACAGGGACTGGGCTCCGACCTGGACGCCCCAGAGCGAGAGGCGCCCCTCGGAGAAGGGCGGCGTCCGCGAGCCCTCGGCGCCGAAGAAGAGGAGCCCCAGGCCGACGAGCGCCAGGTGCACCGCCACCGAGACGATGAGCAGGACCAGGACCGAGGCGCCGGCCAGGGGCTGGTAGGCCAGCCGGTACACGGCGGGGCCGATGGGCACCACCACCGCCAGCGCCAGCGGGACCTGGACCCAGGCCGGCGCCCGGGCGATCGGCGCGAGCCGCAGCAGCGACGCCAGCAGGGCGGGGTAGCCGAGGCAGAAGGCCAGCGTCCTCGCCAGCCCGCGGCCGGAGCCGGAGCGCAGGGCGGCGCCCACCTCGACCAGCGCCACCGCCCCGAGCGCCCCCCCGAGCAGCCACAGCGTCCCCGGAACCTTCCCGGCCTGCAGCGCCGCCAGGGTGAGGGCCCCGTAGGCGACGAACTCGCCCTGGGGGATGAAGATGACCCGGGTGACCGAGAAGACGAGGACCAGCGCCAGCGCCAGGAGCGCGTAGATCGCGCCGTTGACGAGGCCGTCCTGCGCCAGAAGCAGGGCGATGTCGAGGCTCATCGCCCCATCCGGCCGCGCCTACTTGACCAGCACCCAGGCGCCGTTGCGGATCTGGACCATGACCCGCGCCCGCTCGTCCAGGCCGAGGTGGTCGGTCGGGGTGGTGTTGAAGACCCCGTGGGCGGCCCGCAGGTCGCGCACGTTCTCGAGCGCCGCCCGGAGCGCGGCGCGGAACTCCTTGGTGCCCGGCTGCGCCTGCTTGAGGGCCACCGGGATGGCCGCCTGCAGCAGCAGGCCGGCGTCCCAGACGTGGGCGCCGAAGGAGGAGGCGGTGCCGGGGCCGTTGGCCGCGTCGTAGCGCTTCACGAACTCCAGGCCGGCGGCCTTGCAGGGGTGGCCGTCCGGAAGCTGGCTCGCCACCACCACCGGGCCGGCCGGCAGGAAGGCGCCCTCCACGTCCTTGCCGCCGACGCGGAGGAAGTCGGGGTTGGCGACACCGTGGGTCTGGTAGACCACCCCGGCGTAGCCGCGCTCGACCAGCGTCTTCTGCGGCAGCACCGCCGGCGTGCCGGCGCCGCCCACCAGAACCGCGTCCGGCTTGGCCGAGAGGATCTTCAGCACCTGGCCGGTCACGGAGGTGTCCGGCCGGTTGTAGCGCTCGCTCGCCACCACCTTGAGCCCGCGCGCCTCGGCGAGCTTCGAGAAGGAGGCCCACCACCCGTCGCCGTAGGCGTCGGCGAAGCCGATGAAGGCCGCGGTCTTGATGCCCCGCGCCGCCATGTGCTCGACGATGCCGGCGGCCATGAGCTGGTCGTTCTGCGGGGACTTGAAGATCCAGCGCTTCTTCTCGTCCATGGGCTCGATGATGCGGCTCCCGGCCGCCAGCGAGATCATGGGCGTCTCGGTCTCCACCGCCACGTCGGTCATGGCCAGCGAGTTGGGCACGGTGTTCGAGCCCACGATGACGTCGACCTTGCTCTCGCTCGTCAGCTTGCGGACGTTCTTGACGGCGACGGTGCTGTCGGTGGCGTCGTCGAGGACGACGTAGTTGACCTTGACCCCGCCGATGGCGGCGGGGAGCAGCGCCACCGCGTTGCGGCTGGGGATCCCGAGCGAGGCGGCTGGTCCGGTGGCCGAGATCGTCACGCCGACGTTGATCTCGGCGCCCAGCGCCGTCCCTCCGGCGAGGGCCAGGGTCAGGGCGGCGATGGCGCTTCCGATGCGGGTCATGCGGGTCTCTCCTGTCTGGCCGGCGCCACTCCGGGGCCGGCGGCGGAAACCGGCGGATTCTACAGGGTTGCGGCCCGGCCGTCCCGCGCCAAGGCACGGTGGGCGTCGCACCGACCCCGTGGGCCTTGAGACCTACACGGACCCGGCGCTATCGGTGGCAGCCCACAGCGGAGGCCACCATGAGATCTCGTCGCGACGTCCTTCTCGGCTCCATCCTCGCCGGCGCGATGGCGCTCGGATGCGGCGCCTCGTCCACGGGCCCGTTGCCGCCGTCGGGCCAGGGCCAGCTCTCGGTCCTGCTGGTGGATGCCCCGACGCCGGTCGCCGATGAGATCTGGGTGACCGTCACCCAGGTGCGCGTGCACGTCGCCGGGGGCGGGTGGCAGGTCATTCCCGTCGCTGCCGGAACGGGTCGAGTGGACCTGCTGAAGCTTCAGAAGTCGGCGCTCCCGCTCGGGTTCGCCAACCTACCTCCCGGCACCGTCACCCAGGTCCGGCTCCTGGTCGAGAAGGACGGCAACGAGGTCAAGGTCGGCGGCCAGTACCTGCCGCTCAAGGTCCCGAGCGGCTTCGAGTCGGGCATCAAGATCCACGGTCCCTGGAAGGTGACCGCCTGCAACCGCACCACGGTGACCCTGGACTTCGACGGCAAGAAGTCGATCTGGCTGCATCCGACCGGCGCCGGGGAGGAGTGGGTCCTGCGGCCGGTCATCCGGGTGCGCAAGACCGACCAGGAAGCCGTGGGGTGCGACGGAGACGGCAGCGGGCCGGGCTCCGGGATCGGCGCGCCGTGCGGTGCCGGCGGCCCCGCCTGCACCGAGGGGCTGGTCTGCGTCCAGGGCACCTGCGAGGGCGGGCTGGGGACGGCGTGCCAGCAGGGCCCCGACTGCTTCTCGGGGGTGTGCGAGGCCGGCGGGCACTGCGGGCCGAGCGGTACCGGCGGCTTCTGCGGAGGGCCGGCCGACTGCCTCTCCGGCGACTGCGCCAGCGGGGCGTGCCTGGCGAGCGGGCCGGCCGAGCCGTGCCGGAGCGGCGCCGACTGCGCCAGCGGCAGCTGCGGCAGCGAGGGGTCCTGCGATCCGGGCAGCGCCGGCGGGACTGGCCAGACCTGCGGCTCCAGCGTGAGCTGCCTCTCCAACGACTGCACCGCCGGCTCCTGCGAGCCGGGCAACCAGGGCTCGATCTGCTCGGCCCCGGCCGACTGCCAGGCGGGCATGACCTGCCTGCAGGGCAGCTGCGAGCCCATGCCGTAGCCGGCCGTTACACCCATTAGGGGTGGGCCCTTCGTGGTCGGGGCCCCCATTGCGTAGCATCTCGGGCGTCGGTCCGCGGCTCCGCGCCGTGCGGCCCACGCCTCATGGGAAGAGCACTGGCGATCGCGATGGTCTCGGCCGTCGCCCTGGCGGGATGCCAGGTGGCGCAGACCGCCACCACCGTCGCCACCAGCCGGAACCCCGAGGCGGCGCTCAAGCAGACGCTGCGCCAGCAAGGGGAGTCCTACGCGCGTAATCCGCAGGCCATCGTCCGGGACGCCCAGGCGCTCAAGCGCGACTTCGACCAGGTGATGGACCTCCTCTCGGGCAACGTCCGCAAGACCTGGGGCAAGAAGGAGGTCAAGGTCCCGACCCGCACCCACTACGTGAAGTACACCCAGAACTACCGGAGCCGGGCCGAGGTGGACTTCGACGCGGGCGTGATCACGGTCGAGACGGTGGACGAGGCCGACCCGCGCGCCAGCCTCCGGAACGCCATCGTCACCACCCTGCTGACGCCCGACGACCCCCGCTCGGTGGACCTCTTCACCGACAGAGCCGTCACCCTGACCAGCGACCGCCCGCCCTACCTGCTCGGCCTGGTGGTGGACCAGGACGACCACCCCATCCGCACGCCGGCCGAGGCGGAGGCCTTCGCCGACCGCATGCTGCTGGCTGCGGGGACGCGCCAGGTCGAGCTCGAGTCCGGGCTCAAGACCGCGCTCTTCGTGAAGTTCGCGATGGTGCGAAACTTCCAGAACAAGCAGGCCGAGAAGTACCGGCAGGCGGTGGCCCGGTTCTCGCAGCAGTACCGCGTGAGCCAGAGCCTCATCTACGCCATCATCAAGACCGAGAGCAACTTCAACCCGTTCGCGGTCAGCCCGGCGCCGGCCTACGGGATGATGCAGCTCGTTCCCACCAGCGGCGGGCGGGAGGCCTACAAGCGGGCCCGGGGCCTGGACGAGCCGCCCTCGAAGGAGGTGCTCTTCGACGCCGAGAGCAACATCGAGCTCGGGACGGCGTACCTCAGCGTGCTGAGCTACAACCACCTCGAGGCCATCGCCAACCCGGTGGCGCGCGAGTACTGCGTCATCTCCGCCTACAACACCGGTCCGGGCAACGTGCTGCGGACCTTCTCCAAGGACCGGGTGGCGGCCGTGAACGCCATCAACGGCATGCAGCCGCCGGGCGTCTACGACCGCCTGCGCACCCAGCTGCCCCACGAGGAGACCCGGCAGTACCTCGTCAAGGTGGTCGGCTGGCGCAAGCAGTTCGTGACGCGGGCGGGGGACGGATAGGCGCCCCGAAAACGGCCCTTGGGGCGTGAAGCCCGACGTGGCAATATCCGGCCGCCATCGTCCATTCCAGTCCACGGAGGAGAACGTGAAGCCAGAGCAGTTCGCCGAGGTGCTGCGCAAGGTCCCGAAGGCGGTCGCGGTGGTGACGGTGGGGCGCGGAGGAGCGGAGAACGGGCTGACCGTGTCCTGGGCCTCGCCGGTCTCCTTCGACCCGCCGCAGTTCATGTTCGCGGTCGACCAGCTCCACTACAGCGTGGACTTCCTGAAGAGCACCCGGAACTTCGCCGTCAGCTACCTCCGGGAGGGCCAGGAGCGGATCTCCGGGCACTTCGCGCGCCAGAGCGTGACCGGCGAGCAGAAGCTGGAGAAGATCCCGACCCGCGAGTCGCAGACCGGAGCGGCCATCCTCACCGAGGCCCTGGCCTACTTCGACTGCGAGCTGGTGGCCACCCACCCGGCCGGCGACCACCTCATCGTGGTGGGGAAGGTCGTCGACTGCGGCGTGCTGAACGACGGCAGCGCCCTCATGACCCACGCCGGCCTGGCCTACCAGAAGGGCGGGCCGCGGCGCTGAGGGCGGCCGCCCGCGAGCGCCGCGGGGGGGCGAAGTCGCGGTGCCGCCGGGCGGCGGTAGACTGGCCCGGAGATGCGGCGCTTCGACTCCCCGTGGGATCGCTCGCTCAAGTTCACCACCGCCGTCGGCGTGGTGGTGCTCGGGGGCGCGGCCATCGCCCCCTGGGCCATCTGGCACCTCTCGCCAGACCCGCTGGGTGCGGCGCTGCTCCTGCCCGCCTCGCCCCTCGTCGGAAGCGTCCTCCTCCTCGCCTTCGCCTTCTCGCCGCGCGCCTTCGCGATCGAGGGCCGCGAGCTGAGGGTGCAGCGCCGGTGGTGGCGGCCCGTCGGCATCCCGCTCGCGGAGGTGCGGCGAGTCCAGCTCCTCCCCGACCGGCTCGGGAACGCGTGGCGCGTCGGCGGGTCGTCCGGCCTGTTCGGGCACTTCGGGCGCTTTCGCAGCCGGGCCCTCGGGTCGTTCCGGATGTACGCCACCCGGGCGGGCGGTCTGGTCCTGGTGGACACGGTCCGCGAGCGCTACGTGCTCTCGCCGGCGCCGGCGGAGGCGTTCCTGGAGGAGCTGCTCTCCCGAGCGCCCCAGGCGGTCCGCAGCGCCGAGCCCGGGCCCACGCCGGTCCCGGCCCGGAGGCGCTCCCTCTGGTGGCTGGCGATCCCGGTGGGCGTGCTCCTGCTCTCCGTGGGCGGCGTGGCGGGCATGAGCTACGCATACGCCCCGGTCTCGATCGGCGTGCGGGGCGATGCCATCCGCGTCGAGCGGCGCTGGGCCGGGCCGGTCGAGATCTCCATCGCGGAGGTGCGCGAGGTCGGGCCGCTCCCGGCCGCGGCGCGCCGCGGGTGGCGCCGGACCGCCGGCGTCGCCGGGCTGGGAGAGGCCGCCTACGGCCGGTGGCACGCGCCGGCGCTGGGCGTCTTCCAGCTCTACGCCGTCCGGCGCGCCCCGCTCGTGCTGGTGCGCACCGACGAGCGGACGGTGGTGCTCACCCCGGACGACCCCGGCCCCTTCATCGAGGAGATCCGGGCCCGGATGCGGCGCTGACCGGAAGCCCGGGTCAGGTGCCGCTCGCCGGCGGCGGACGCAGCGAGGCCTCGAGCTCGTGAAGGCGGACCCCGCGCAGGATGTCGGAGCGGGAGATGGCGCCGCACAGCCGTCCCGCCTCCGCCACCGCCAGGTGCTCCACCCGGCGCGCGGCGAGCCGCCGCAGGGCCAGCGCCAGGCCGTCGGTGGGTCCCACCACCGTGTCGGGAATCGCCAGCTCGCCGGCCCGGATCGCGTGCGACCTTCCGGGAGGGATGGCCAGCACCATCTCGGCCGTCACCACCCCGAGCGCGCGCTCGCCCTCCACCACCGGGAACCAGGCTCGCCGGTCCCGGACCATCCTCGCCGCCACCGCCGACGCGGTCTCCACCGACGAGACCGCGTCGACTCCGGGGACCATCAGGTCGGCCACCCGGAGCCCGCCGAGGGCCGCCTCCATTGCCGCGCCGCGCTGCTCGCCCTCGGCTCCCATGAAGACGAAGAAGGCGACCAGGACGAGCAGGAGGTTGCTGGTGAGGAAGCCCGCCATCCCGAAGAGGATGGCGAAGACCTTCCCCACCGTGGCCGCGATGGCCGTCGCCTGCGCCGGCCCGCGGCGCTTCACCAGCAGGCTGCGGAGGATGCGCCCGCCGTCCATGGGAAACGCCGGCAGCAGGTTGAAGGCTCCGAGCAGCAAATTCATCTGGGCGAGCTGGAAGAGCGCGAAGGAGAGGTCGAAGGAGCGCAAGCCCCGCGCCGCCAGGTACAGCGCCAGGAAGATCGCGCCCAGCCCCAGGCTGGTGAGAGGGCCCACCAGCGCCATCACCGCCTCCTGGCCCGGCTTCCTCGGCGCCTCCTCCAGCTCGGAGACGCCGCCGATCATGAGCAGGGTGATGGACCGCACCTTGCCGCCCCGGGCGATGGCGTAGAGCGAGTGCGCCAGCTCGTGCAGCAGGACCGAGAGGAAGAGCGCCAGCGCCACGAGGAGTCCCCAGATCGCCGGTCCGCCCGAGAGGCTCTCCGCCGGGATGCCGGCGAGGCGCGCCGCCTCGACGATGCCGCGGGCGAAGCCGAAGGCCAGGAGCGGCAGGACGAGGAGGAAGGAGACGTGGATGCGGATGGGGATGCCCCGGATGCTCCCCAACTGGAACCCGGCGCCGAGCTCGAATCTCCGCGCTTCTCCTGCCATCGCGTCGCCTCGCCCTTCCATTTCTTCACCCGCCGCCTCCCGGCCAAGGCCCTCTTGGAGGCGGGAGGGGGCGGGCCACCACCCGGAGGTCGCGAGCCCCCGAGCCGGGGCGCCGGACCGGCCGGGGAGCCCCAAGAGGGCCCCGGCCCAGGCCCATTCGAGGGTTCCCACGGGGGGCTGGAGCGTACACGTTGAGGTGGACCCGGCCGGGCCACCGAGGCGTGCATGGCTCCGCGTGGTGCGCTCTTCGCGATGCTGTCCCTGCTCGCCGCGGAGGTCGCGGCCGGGAGCGGCTGTGCCCGGCCGGCCGGGGGCGAGGAGCCCGCACCGGACGAATCCCGGGAGAGGCAGGCCATGGTGCGAGAGCAGCTGGAATCGCGGGGCATCCGCGACGGGCGCGTGCTCGAGGCGATGCGGTCCGTTCCGCGGCACCGCTTCGTCTCCAAGGCGCTGCGGCCGGTCGCCTACGCCGACATGCCCCTTCCCATCGGTCGCGGCCAGACCATCAGCCAGCCCTACGTGGTGGCCTACATGGTCGAGACGCTGCAGCTCCGCGGCGGGGAGCGGGTGCTGGAGGTGGGGTCCGGGTCGGGGTACGCGGCGGCGGTGCTGTCCCGCATCGCCGCCGAGGTCTACGGCATCGAGCTCGAGCCGGAGCTCTACGAGCGCAGCCTGGCGACGCTTCGCGAGCTCGGCTACGCCAACGTCCAGCTGCGCTGCGGCGACGGTTTCCAGGGCTGGCCGGAGAAGGCGCCCTTCGACGCCATCGTGCTGAGCTGCTCCGCCGAGTCGGTTCCCGGGCCGCTGTGGAGCCAGCTCAAGGAGGGCGGGCGCCTCGTCTATCCCAAGGGCGGCGCGGGCTGGGCCCAGGACCTGGTGGTCGTGACCAAGACGCCGCAGGGCCCGAGCGAGCGGGTGCTGGTGCCGGTCCGCTTCGTTCCCATGCGGCGCGCCGACTAGCCGAGGGAGGCCGAGGTGGCCGAGGACAGCCCCGCCAGCGCCACCGGGGAGCCGCGACGCATCGGGCCGGCCGCCGCGACGGCGGTGGTGGTGGCGAGCATGATCGGGACCGGGGTCTTCACCACCACCGGACTGCTGGTGCAGGAGCTCGGATCGCCGGCTGCGGTGCTGGCTGCCTGGGCGGTGGGCGGGGCGCTGGCCCTCTGCGGCGCGCTGTCCTACGCGGAGCTCGGCGCGGCCCTGCCGCGCAACGGCGGGGAGTACCAGCTCCTCGGCCGCATCTACCACCCCGCCCTGGGCTTCGCCGCCGGCGTGGTCTCGATCGTGGTGGGCTTCTCGGCGCCTCTGGCGGCCTCGGCGCTGGCCTTCGGGCACTACCTGGCGGGGGCCCTCCCCGGCATCCCGCCGGCGGCGGCCGGGATCGCCGCGGTCGCCGCGGCGGCCTGCCTGCACGCGGCCAACGTGCGGCTCGGGAGCCGGGTGCAGGCCGCGGTGGCGGTGCTCGAGGTGACGCTGGTGGTGGGCTTCGCGGGGGCCGCCCTGGTCCGGGGGGAGCCGGCGCGCCTCCTGCCGGGCGGTCTCTCCGGGGTCTCCCTGGTCGCGCCGGAGCTCGCGGTGGCCCTGATCTACGTGGCCTTCGCCTACAGCGGCTGGAACGCCGCCGTCTACCTGGCCGGAGAGGTGCGAGAGCCCTCCCGCTCCCTGCCCACGGCGCTGCTCGCCGGCACCGCCGTGGTGACGGCGCTGTACCTGGGCCTCAACGCCGCCTTCCTGGGCGCCGCGCCGGCGGCCGAACTGGCCGGGGTGGTGGAGGTCGGCCAGGTGGCGGCGGTGAGGCTCCTGGGGGCCGGCGCCGGGCGGGCTCTGTCGGCGCTGATCGCGCTGGTGCTCCTCTCCTCGGTGAGCGCCATGCTCATGGCCGGGCCGCGGGTGTGCGAGGCCATGGGCCGCGACCACCCCGCGCTGTCGGTCCTGGCGCGGCGCACCCGGCGCGGCGGCCCGGCGGCTGCGGTGGCGCTCCAGGCGTCCCTGGCGCTGGCGATGATCGCCACCTCCAGCTTCGGGGCACTGCTCCGCTACATCGGGTTCACCCTCTCGGTCGTCTCCGGGCTGGCGGTGCTGGGGGTGCTGGTCCTGCGCCGGCGGGAGCCCTCCCTGCCGCGCCCCTACCGGGCCTGGGGCTACCCGGTGACGCCGCTCCTGTTCGTGGCGCTGTCGGCCTGGACGGCGGCGCACGCCGTCGCCCGGAACCCGGGCTCCTCCTGGGCCGGGATCGCCACGCTGGCGGTGGGGCTCGCCCTGCACCGGCGGCTGGGCGGGCGCGGCCGGGGCGGGAGGCCCGGAGGGCCTGCGCCTCAGCGAGGCGGATCGGAGAGCGGGTCCTCGCCGGCCGACCAGGAGGCCAGCACCCGCTCCTCGAGCTGGAAGTGCTCGCCGTCGTGCTCGGTGTAGACGACGTAGACGCTCCGCTTCGGGATCTTCCAGAAGCGGTTCAGCTCGTCGATGGCGGCCAGCGCCAGGCGCCGCTTCTGGTCGGGGGTGCGGCCGCGCCGGATGTCGGCGTTCAGGAAGGCGATCCCGCGGGCCGGCTGCTCGGCGCGACCGAACACCAGGTCGTCCGTGTCGTAGCAGCGGAAGGTGATCCCGATGTGGTCGGTCCCGGTGTCCATGATCCGCGCGAAGTGCTGGACCATGGCCTCGGCGAAGCGGCGCTTCTCCTCGGCGGGCGGCCGGAGGTTCAGCTCGAACTGGAGGTGGGGCATGAGGCTCTCCTCGAGGTGCGACGGATGGGTCTTCCGTCAGCCCGGCCCTCCCGCACCCCCGCGGCCGCCTTCGCCCCCGCCCTTGCCGGGCGGGCGGGCGGGTGGGGCGTACCAGCCGGACTTGGGCACCACCTTGGGCGCCTGCGGATCGCCGAGATAGTGGGGGGACATGATCTGGACGCCGTTCTCGTTGAAGACGTCCTGGACGTTGGCGTGCAGGGCGGACAGCGCCGTCGCCCGCTGGAACGCGTCGGTCGGCGACCCGTAGCAGACCAGGCGGTACTCCACGTAGAAGTCGGAGAGCGCGACCTGGAAGACCCGCGGCTGCGGCTCCGGCAGGACGCCCTCGGTGCGGCGGGCGGCCTCGAGCAGCATCGCCTCCACCTGCCGCCAGGGAGCGTCGTAGCCGATGGTGACGTTCGCGTCCATGACGAAGCCGGTGCCCCGGACGGCGCGCGAGTAGTTCTTGGTCACCGCGGCCATCACCACCGAGTTGGGCAGCGTCAGCTCCTCGCCGAGGCCGGTGCGGACGAGGGTCACGAAGAGGCCCGCCTCGACCACCGTCCCCTCGTGCTCGCCGATGCGGACGAACTCCCCGGTGCGCAGGGTACGGGTGTACATGAGGATGAGCCCGCTGGCGGCCTGCCCCACCACGCTGGTGGCGCCGAGCGAGATCATGAGCCCGACCAGCACCGAGATCCCCTTGAAGGCGTCGCTGTCGGCCCCGGGCAGGTAGGGGAAGGCCAACGCCAGGGCGAAGAGCCAGACGACGGCGGTGGCGATCTTGCGCGTCGGCGGTACGGTGTCGGCGTCGAGCCAGCGCAGCTTGAGCGTGCCCCCGGCGACCCGGTCGAACAGGGAGCGCAGCAGGCCGATCACGAAGCGGGCCACCAGGAAGATCACGGCGGCCATGGCCAGGCCGGGGAGGGAGCGGAGGATGGCGCCGGCGATCCCGGAGAGCAGGCTCACGAGGAAGGCGGTGAGCTGCTCGCCCCACGGCCGGGTGTAGGGGAAGCGGGAGAGGGAGAAGGCGAACCACTCGTGGGCGAGGAGGATCACCACCGCCCAGAAGAGCCCGCCCGCGGTCCAGCGGGCGGCGGCGATGAGCCAGTCGCGCTTGAGGAGCGAGGTCCCACCCACCTTGAGGCGCTCGGCCTGAATCTCCGCCAGCCGCATCAGCCGGGCTGCGGCGGCGCGTCGCAGGCGCGCCGCGATCCACACCAGGAGGAGGAAGATCGCGGTGGCGGCCAACGCAAAGGCCGCGCCCTTGAGGAGCGCCCGGAGGTCCCGGCTCTCCTCCGTCTCCGCGATCACCTGCCGGAGCGCCTCGGCGGCCCGCTCGGCCGCGGCCTGAGGCGTCTCCTCCGCCAGGGCGTCGGCGTCCCCGGGCGTCACGCCGAAGGCCGTGACGCCGTCGATGGTCACGGCCAGGCCCAGCTCGGTCGGCTTGAGGCTCACCCGGTGCTTGCCCGGGCGCGCCAGGAGCTCGTGGATGCGCGCGCCGGCCCGCGCTGCGCGCTCCTCGGGGGTGTAGCCCAGGAAGGAGGTGCGGAAGACGTGGATCTGCCGGTTGAAGACCACCAGCCGGCCTTCGCCGCCCCCGGCCTGCGGCGCCTTCGCGATGGGGCCAGGCTTCCCCGTCGCCGGCGGAGCCGACTCCTGCGCCTTGGCCCGGGGCTCCTCGATCGCTCTCGGTGCGGCCTCCTGCGCCGGCGCCGGTCTCGACCAGAGGCCGATGACCAGGCCGGTCAGCGCGAGGGCTGTCGCCGCGGCGAGGCGGGGGCGGGCGAAGGGGCGCGGAGCGCGGCTCGTCGGGGCGCGGCGCGTCGAAGGGCCGATCATGGGGGGCCAATCTTACCGCGCCTGGCCTGCGTTGCGGGCCCGGCCGCGCCGCGTCACTCGGCCGTGGCGTTCCGGCAGTAGGTCTCCCGCACGAAGAGGGCCGAGACGAGCCCCAGGAGCGCGAAGGCACCCATCACCGCCATTCCCCAGCGGAAATCCTCCGGCCCGTAGAGCCGGCTCGCAGCGGCGGCCCCGCCCCGCGCGGGGACCGAGCTCCCGGAACTCCAGTCGAGCACCCAGCCCACCAGCGGCTGCAGGATGGTGGTGCCCAGGAAGCCGCCGGCGTTCACCACGCTGATGGCGGTGCCGGACAGGGCGGGGGGGTTCAGCTCCTTGGCGCTCGACCAGGTGATGGTGAAGGCGGCCGAGGTCGCGCCCAGCATCGCGAACAGCGGCAGCGTGACCGCGAGCGGCAACCGGAAGCAGCCGATCAGCGGCAACCAGGTGAGGAGGTACAGCGTTCCCAGCCAGAGGATGAGCGGCCGGCGGCGTCCCATCCGGTCCGAGAGGCGGCCGGTGGCGAGCGAGCCCAGGGCGAAGCCGAGCATCATGAGGGAGGTGTGGTAGGTCGCCACCGTGGTTTGCACCTGCTGGACCGCGGTGAGGTAGGGCACCGCCCAGAGGCCCGCGAAGGTGATGTAGGTCCCGGCCAGGCCCAGGCTGACGAAGAAGCCGGGCCAGGTCTGGGCGTTCTTCACCACCAGCCACAGCCCCTGGTACCAGCGCCCGGGGTGCGGCGCATGGGACTCCTGCCCGTCGAGCTCGCGCATCGACGGCAGGCCCGACTCGGTCGGGCTGTCCCGCACCAGGAACCAGGTCACCAGGGCCAGGGCCAGGGAGAAGAGACCCATGCCCACGAAGACGTTGCCCCAGGCGGTCACCCCGACCGCCCAGGCCAGGGGAACGGCCGCCAGCAGGGCGCCCACGTTCCCCATGAGGATGGTCAGCCCGGTGACGGTGGCGAACTCGCGATCGCGGAACCAGGAGGCCACCAGCTTGAGCAGGGAGACGAAGGTCACCGAGACGCCGAGGCCGACCAGGCCGCGGCCGACGGCGGCCACCCCGAGGGTGCCGGCCAGGCCGAAGGCCACCGAGCCGATCCCGGCGAGCAGCCCTCCCAGGGTGACGATGCGGCGCGGCCCGAGGGAATCCACCAGCACGCCGGTGGGGACCTGCATGACCGCGTAGACGGCGAAGTAGGCGGCAGCCAGGGCGCCCAGCTCGGCCCCGGTGGCCTGGAAGGTGCGGCGCAGCTCGGAGGCGATCGCGGCCGGGGCGACGCGGTGGAAGAACGACAGGAGGTAGGCCGCCGAGACCAGCCCGTAGGCGGTCCAGCGGAGGCGGCGCATCCGCTGGAGGACCCGGGGGTCGGTGCCCGCCTCTGCCATGGTTCGCCTCTGGGACGCCGGCTCCGGTGCGCGGGGCGCCGCCGCTAGAGGCCGGCGAGCTCCCGGCACACCGGCGAGAGGTCTCCCGCGTGCTGCTTCAGGCAGGCGACGACGCGGCCCTGGCCCGGCCGGATCCCCTTGCACCAGCGATCCAGGTCCTTCCCGCAGACCGCCTGGAACTGGTCCCTCTTCTCCTGGGCGGCCCACATCGCCTCGCGGCATCCGGGGAAGAGCAGGTCCCAGCGGGAACGGAGGCAGTCCATCAGCTTCCCGTCGCCGGGCTGCATGCCCGGGCACAGGCGATTGGCGTCCATCCGGCAGGCCTCGCCGGCCTCGGCCATGGTCTCCTGCGGCGCGGTGACGACGAGCTGGCAGGCCGGCGTGAGATCCGCCTCCTTCGAGCGGAGGCAGCGCAGGACCCGGCCCTCGCCCGGCGCCACGCCCGGACAGAGCCGGGCGGCGTCCTGGGCGCAGACGTCGGAGGCGACGGTGGCCGGCGGCGAGTGCGCGCAGGCGGCCGCGGCGAGCGCCGCCAGGCCGGCGAGGAGAAGTCTCGAGGATGCCATGCGGTCCTCCCGTGGCGGACACACTACACCGCCCGGGGGCCCCGGCGCAGCCGGCCGCGGGAGCCTAGCCGGCCGCCTGCGCCCGCTGCGCCGCGCCCGCCGTCGTCTGGTTCACGTGGACCACCTTGGCCGGCGGGAACCCGTTGAACCAGGTCGAGGAGGCGTGGCTGTAGGCGCCGATGTTCTGGCTGAAGAGCAGGTCCCCGAGCTGCAGGGTCTCGGGCAGCTGCTCCGTCATCGAGACCACGTCGAGCGCGTCGCAGGTCGGCCCGAACACCGAGCACACCTGGATCGGGCCCTTCTTGAACGCCTTGAAGTGGTACTGGCAGTGGTCGAAGATCACGCCCGAGAAGGTGTGGTAGACGCCGTCGTCGACGTAGAAGCACAGCTTCCCGTCGCGGACCGCCTTGCCGATGATGGTCGAGACCGCGGTCCCGGCCGTGGCCACCAGGAAGCGCCCCGGCTCGGCCAGGATCTGGATCTCCTTCGGGAAGAGGCGGTCGATCTCGCGGTTCAGGATCTTGGCCAGCTCGCGGAAGGGCTTCACCGTCGCGTCGTAGGGGGCCGGGAAGCCGCCGCCGATGTCGAGCAGGTTCATCTTGGCGTAGCCGCGGTCCTTGGCCTCCTTGAAGATGTTGGCGGCGAGGTTGAGCGCGGCCACGTAGTTCTCGAAGTTGGTGGTCTGGCTGCCGACGTGGAAGGACAGCCCCTCCACCACCAGCCCCTCCTTCTCGGCGGCCAGGATGAGGTCCACCGCCTCTCCCGGCGCCGCCCCGAACTTGGAGGAGAGCTCCACCATGGCCCCGGTGTTCGGCACCTTGAGGCGCAGCGCCAGTCCGGCGCGCGGGGCGTACCTCTTGATCTTCCGGATCTCCTCGTAGTTGTCGTAGGTGACGAGCGGCCGGTACTGGTCGAGCTGCCTCAGCGTCTCGTTCGCCTTGATGGGGTTGGCGTAGATGATCTTGTCCCAGATCCAGTCCTGGCGCGCCTTGTCCGGCAGGTCCTTGATGTTCTCGTAGACGATCATGAACTCCGGGAACGAGGCGACGTCGAAGCTCGCACCCACGTCGTAGAGCGTCTTGACGATCGCCGGATCGGGGTTGGCCTTCACCGCGTAGTAGGCCTGCACCCGCGGCAGGTGGCGCCGGAAGGTGGCGTAGTTCTTCCGCAGCGCGTCGTGGTCGACCACGAAGAGCGGGGTGCCGTGCTCGCGGGCGAGCTGCTTCAGGCGTGGCAGGGAGATCATCCGGGTCTCCTCGGCGGCCGGCTAGTCGCCGTCGGTGATGAGGAAGTTCTTGAACTGCCAGGGGTCGGAGGGATCGATCCGCGGGTTGTTGTGGCCCTTGAAGGCGTTGGTGTAGTGCTTGAGCGGCGTCCAGTCCGAGGCCTTGGAGATGAACTTGCCGAGGTAGGGCCTCGCCACCTCGAGGACGTACTCGTGGGGCAGGTCGTCCGGGACCACCACCCCGCGGGCCGGGTTCTCCATCATCCACATGGTGGCGGCCACCACCGCGATGGCCACCTGCATGGTGGTGGCGTTCTGGTGCGGGACCAGCCGGCGCGACTCCTCGATGGAGAGGTCGCTCCCGATCCACCACGAGTTGTAGGGGTGGCCCATCAGCAGCGCCCCGAGGATGTCGGAGCCGCTGGTGATCTCGTCGTTCAGGATCCGGTACCGCGGCTGCAGACGGTAGTCGTACCCGCGCAGCTCGTTGAGCGAGGCGATGGCCGAGTCGGACGGGCAGTAGGCGTAGTGCACCGTGGGCCGGTAGACCGCCCGGCCGTCCTCCCAGACGGTCAGCTTGTCCGAGATGGTGAAGGCCTCGCCGTGGCGCACCACCATGCCGTGGATGCAGTAGTT
>Ga0079037_100000526_pt1 | contig 17655 bp, 16 predicted proteins | sample Mud3Dept4metaG_FD_71479 | JGI IMG/M metagenome (GOLD analysis project Ga0079037, IMG submission 71479) | Freshwater wetland microbial communities from Ohio, USA, analyzing the effect of biotic and abiotic controls - Mud 3 Core 4 Depth 4 metaG | ecosystem: Environmental > Aquatic > Freshwater >... | reverse complement strand
GTGGGGCGGTCCGAGCTTGGAAGACCGCCCCATGTTTTTTCAACGAACCCTAACGCCCCAACTTTCGGCCTGGGAGGATTCAAGGCGTGTTTGTTCCCCAAGTGAAGAAATATCATCATTTCCCTTGTTTTTTCCCTCGAAATACCATACAATGGCCTTAAATTAGTTGCGAAGAGAGAACCGAGTCGCTTGACAGGACCCCGCAAAGAACTCTAACCAACTTCTCTGCGGGGTTTCTTTATTTACACAGGATCGAGTGTTTGCACAGAATTCCACAAAAGGAGGAATGCGATGAATATTTATGTTGGAAATTTGTCCTATGAGGTCACAGGTGAGGATCTTCGTTTGGCCTTTGAGGCCTACGGCCAGGTGAGTTCCGCGAACGTCATAAAAGACAAATACAGCGGCCAGTCACGAGGTTTCGGGTTCGTGGAGATGCCGGAGAAGACCGAAGCCCAGGCGGCCATCCAAAATCTCAACGGGAAGGACCTCAGGGGACAGCAGATAAGCGTGAATGAAGCGCGACCGAAGGCCGACCATGGAAAAGGCGGAAGACCGGGTGGTCAGAGCAGAGGACGTGGTTTTGGTGGAGGAGGTAGTGGAGGCGGTCGAGGCCGGTATTAGTCGTTTGGCACCCACAATCTGAAAGAGAATGAAAAGAGGCCGGGATGGTTCAGAATAAAAGGCACGGAGGCGGGCGTTCCCGAAACTCGAGACCCCGCTACACCAGCCGCCCCAGATCATACAAGATCGTATGCTCGGGGTGCGGAAAGGAAGTGGTCGTTCAGGTTCCTCCTCCTGACGACAAGAAGCTTTTGTGTATGGAGTGCTTCAAGAAATAAACGTTTCTTCAGCAAGGATGGTTATCTTCGCTTCTTCCATTCTTCCGGTATTGCTCTGCCAAGTCCCCTCGCTGGCAAGAAAATTTTTCGGTTGACTAAAAACAACTTTCTGTCTACCATAGGGAACATCCTGAAGGTCAATGCCAATCCAGCAGAAGGAGGGATCGCTATGAACTTCGCACGGTTTTGTGGGCTGAATGCAAGCAAGTTTCCGGAGAGAGAATTCATCATTGAAAGCCATCCTTCAAAAGGAATACGCAAGGCGATTACATGGAAACAGCTCAACGACCAGACAAACAAGCTCGCCAATTTCATGATGAAGGAGTGCGGGGTCAAGAAGGGGGACGTCGTCGTCCATCTCATGATGAACAGCATCGAGTGGTATGTGTGTTACATGGCTGTGCTGAAAACGGGAGCGACGGTCACCCCGCTCAACTTCCGCTTTGCGAGCGCTGACATCAAGTATGCGGCCGATGTAACCCAGTGCAAGGTCTTCATCCTGGGAGATGGGTTTCTTCCAAGGGTCGAACCGATCATGCAAGAGATGGGGTACGTGAAGAAGTACGTCTGCGTTGGAGAGCAGGTGCCGCCGTCCATGGTGTCCTATAAGGAGATCGTGGACAAGGGAGATCCGAAAGAGGCGCTGGTTGAAACAGCGGATGATGATATGGCAGAACTTATGTTTACCTCGGGGACCACCGGTGCACCCAAACCGGTTTGCCACACGCACAGCACCCTCTTTTACATCGGCATCGGATGCGCACTGACGTACAACGAGGGGTACAAGAGTGTCTACCTGGCTCCGCATCCTTTTTACCACAGCGGCACGCTCTTCCTTTCGTTTCCATCCTACATCGCCGCTGGCAAGATACTCATGCCCATGGAGATTCAGCCGAAATACTATTTGCGATCGTTGGCCGATGAGAAGTGCACCGGCGGTTGGAATACCGTACCGGTATGGTCCGATGTCATCAACGCGGTCCTCTCGGGAGAGGTAAAGCTGGAGGATTATGATCTCTCCGCGCTGACCCACATTGAGATCGGTGCCCAACCCGTCCCCTATGTTCTTCTGGAGAATTCAAAGAAGGTCTTTCCCAAATTGCCCGTAGCCAATATTTACGGCATTACAGAAGGCGGCGGCGGAGGCACCATCAACCTTTACGACGAAGACATTATGAGAAAGCCGGGCTTTATCGGAAAACCGACGGTCTTCATGGAGGCCATGGTTGTGGACGACAAAGGCAAGGAATGTCCTCCGGGTGTCGTGGGTGAACTTCTGTTGAAGGGCCCCCGGTTGATGAAAGAGTATGCTTTCAATCCGGAGATGACCGCGAAGACCATTGAAAAGGGATGGCTTCATACCGGGGATCTGGCGTACAAAGACGAAGAGGGATATTTCTGCTTTGTGGACAGGGCGAAGGACCTCATCATCAGGGGCGGCGAGAATATCTTTCCCGTCGAAATCGAAGGATTCTTGTTGAAGCATCCGAAAATTCAGGACATTGCCGTCATGGGGTACCCGCATCCGAGATTGGTGGAGATTGTCATGGCGGTGATCCAGACGAAACCCGGACAAACCATTACGGACCAGGAGGTCCTTGACTTCTGCAAAGAGAAAGGCCTTGCCAAATTCAAATGGCCTGAAAAGATGATCTACACCAACATACCGCGAAATCCGGCAGGCAAGGTGGAAAAACCGAAGCTGAGAGAGATGTATGTGAAACCCGCAAAAGAGGCTATGGAAAAAGAATTCAAGAAGGCGTGAGAGTCCATTCACCAACCCCGCTCCTCAACAAGGAGAGGGGTTGGTGGATCTTGGTCTGTTCCCTGATCCCACCCTGCACACGGGCCATCCTTTCCATCATCACTTTCTTCTTCCAGCTCCAGGAGTCTGTCGGCCTATCTCAAATAACCGCCCTGAGGAAAAATACGGCTGCACCCGAAGCGCCGGGACCTGGCCAAAAGCCAGGTCATGGCGCGCCCAAGGGTTCCAGTACCCCCGGAGAAGTCTTTCGACCCGGTATTTCGGCAGACTCCTGGGACAAGACCCAACAGTAAAATTGACAATCCGTCACGATTGTAGTATTTTTTAATGATATGAATAAGTTATGAAAAACGAGGTCTGAACCCTTTTCAAGATATGAGAGTGTCGAAAAGGGCAGGCCAACGGGTGGACGTCTATTGAAGCAGATTCTTTCGTTTGTGTCAAAACCAGCACGGTATCTGGGCAACGAAATCAATTCGGTCAGGAAGGGCCCCGGGCAGGGAAGATTAAACCTCTGCCTCGCGTTTCCAGATGCCTATGAAGTGGGGATGTCTCACCTCGGGCTCCAGATCCTATATCATCTTCTCAACGAAAGGGAAGAGATTTCCTGCGAAAGGGTTTTTGCCCCCTGGGTGGATATGGAAAACGTTTTGAGAGAGAAGAAGATCCCCCTCGCTTCTCTTGAATCGAGTACGCCTCTTCGCCAATTTGACATCCTCGGCTTCTCTCTCCAATACGAACTCTGCTTTACCAATGTCCTGAACATGCTTGACCTCGCCCGCATTCCTTTCCTGTCAAAAGACAGGGATGACGGGTTTCCCCTGATCATCGGCGGCGGGCCCACAGCCTTCAATCCTGCACCTGTTGCGGATTTCTTCGACGCCATGGTCATCGGAGACGGGGAAGAGGTGATCCTGGAGATCTGCGATCTCGCTTTGAGAGCCAAGAAAGAGAAGAGTGGTAAGGAAGCCCTCTTGAGTTCCCTCTCTCGCCTGGAGGGGGTCTACGTTCCGAGTCTCCACTCCGAAAAGACAAGAATCCGTAAGAGAATCGTTTCAGACCTCAATCAAGCTTCTTACCCCAGCCATCCCATTGTCCCCTATATGAAGGTGGTCCATGACCGACTGAGCATGGAGATCGCCCGGGGATGCAAAAGAGGTTGCCGGTTCTGCGCTGCCGGGTTCATTCACAGACCCTACCGGGAGAGAAGGCCGGAGCTTGTCCAGGAAATCATCAAAGCCTCCCTGAACCGGACGGGTTACGAAGAGTTCTCTCTTCTCTCCCTCAGCGCGGGCGACTATTCGTGCATCGGGCCCCTTCTTTCGGCCCTTGTAGACGAGTTTGAGTCGAAGAAGGTCGCTGTTTCATTCCCATCCCTGAGGATCGAGAGTGTTGTGGGGTATTTGGCCGAACAGGTGAGACGGGTGAGGAAAACGGGATTCACCGTCGCACCGGAGGCGGGAACGGATCGACTGCGGAGGGTGATCAACAAAGAGCTGGATGAGAACATCCTTTTTCAGGGAGTGGAGGATCTCTTCTCCATGGGTTGGAAAAATATTAAGCTCTATTTCATGTTGGGCCTTCCCACGGAAAAGGAGGAGGACCTGCATGGAATCATCGCTCTGGCCAGGAAGCTCCGCGCCCAGGGGGAGAGACAAAAGCTTCATCCCAACATCAGTATCAGCGTCTCCACGTTTGTTCCAAAACCTCATACCCCTTTTCAATGGGAGCCCCAGATTCCGCTCGAACAGATGCGTGAGAGGCTCGATTTCCTGAAGCAGGAGGTGAAGCGGAACCGCCTCCACTTCAAATGGCAGGACCCCCACCTCAGTCATCTTGAGGGGATTTTTTCGACGGGAGGGCGAACCCTTTCCCCTGTCCTCGTTGAAGCCCACCGACTGGGATGTCGATTCGATGGCTGGAGTGATCAGTTCCGATACCCCTTGTGGAGAGAGGCCTTTGAAAGAGCAGGAGTGGAGATGGATCTCCACACCCTGAAGAAAAGGTTTGAAGATACCCTTCCGTGGTCGTTTGTCGATACTGGGGTTGAACCATCGTTCCTGTGGGGAGAGTACCAGAAGGGCTTGGGAGAAGAGGGCAGTCCTCCCTGCAAGGGGGAGCGGTGTCAGAGGTGCGGAGTCTGCAATGGGGAGTCCATCGCCCTGCGAGAATTCAAAAAGACGAAGGAGGAATCCCTGACCCCTTCCGGCCGACAGGAAAGAGGGACGCGATCAGAGGTTCGAAGACAGAAGGTCAAGAAAAAAATTCGGATGAAATTTATTAAAACAGGAGAGCTTCGGCTGATCAGCCATCTGGAACTGGTTCTTCTCTTCACCCGGGCTTCTAAGAGGGCCGACCTTCCGCTCACCTACTCCGAGGGATTTCACCCGATGCCTAGGATCATTTTTGCCAAGGCCCTTTCCGTAGGGGTGGAAAGCCTGTCCGAGATCGTCGATATGGAACTGGAAGGCAGAATCTCGGCCCTGGACGTCAAGGAGAGGCTGAATCAGGTGTTGCCCGAGGGGATCAGGATCATGGAGGCAGAGGAGGTTCCGTTTTCCTCTTCGCCCGAACATCTGCTCCGCCGATCGGTGTTCTGGATTCATCTGAACAATCTGCTTCCGAAAGAAGAAGCGACGGCAAAATGTGAAAAGGCCCTCGGCGAAGACGTCCTGTTTATTGATCAGGAAAGAAAGGGGAAACAGAGGCGGGTGGATGTGCGTCCCATGATCGGGAGTATGGACGTGAAACTTCATCCGCCGTGGATTGAAAGCAGTGCAGCCACACCGGGAGAGCAGAGCCTGAGGGAAAACGACGGTTGGGGGGTCCACCTGGTTCTTCTCGACGTCATGGAACGGACAGCCAAGCCTCTGGAGATTGTGGGGGCTGTTTTGGGGCTGGGAAAAGACGCTGTCTTACATTGTGCCGTTGTTAAAGTCGAGTGAGGACCATCCCGTAGAATCATTTCCGTTTCGGGACCCTGGGTTACTCGTATTCACCCCGCCGTGGTTGCGGCACGGCAAAGAAGATGAACAGACCTGAGATCCGTCGATCAACCGAAGGAATGACCTGGCGCAGGAGGAGGCTATGGCCAATGAGCTGATCATCAATGCGATGCCTCACGAAACAAGGGTGGCCTTGCTGGAGGACAAGGTGCTTGCGGAGATCTATATCGAGCGCACCAAGGACAGGGGGATTGTAGGAAACATCTATAAGGGGAAGGTCGTCAAGGTCTTGCCCGGGATGCAGGCTGCGTTTGTCGATGTCGGACTGGAGAAAGCAGCCTTTCTTTACGTCTCCGACGTCTACGGGAGAGTCGAAGACTTCGAAGAAATCGGTTTCCAGGGAGAGGAAATTCCGACCGTTGTCAGCCCGACCCTCCCCATTGAAGAACTCCTTTCCGAAGGGCAGGAAATCCTGGTTCAGGTTTCGAAAGAGCCCCTGGGCACCAAGGGGACCCGGATTACCTCCCATATTTCACTCCCGGGGCGGTATCTCGTTTTCATGCCCACCGTGGATCACGTGGGTATCTCGAGAAGAATCAAGGAAGAAAAGGAACGCAGGAGATTGCGGGAAACGGTCCTGGGGATGAAACCCCCCTCCAGCGGTTTCATTGTCAGGACGGCGAGTGAAGGGGTGGCCCCCGAGGAGATACGAAATGACATGGAATTTCTCCTCCGCTTGTGGGCGAATATCCAGAAAAAGAGAGAAAATTCATCCGCTCCGTCTCTGATCCACAGCGACCTGACCATGGTGCTCCGGGTCATCCGGGATATCCTTTCTTCGCAGGTCAACCGGATCATCATCGACTCCAAGGAGGAGTATGATAACATCATCTCCTTCATCACGTCTTACATGCCCAAGGAGAAATATGAGATCACGCTCTATGAGAAGAAGGAGCCCATCTTCGACGCGTACGGGATCGAGATGGAGATTGACAAGATCCTTGGCAGGAAGGTCTGGCTGAAATCAGGAGGTTATATCGTGATCGACATATCGGAGGCCCTCGTGGCCATCGATGTGAACACCGGACGCTATGTGGGCAAGCGAAATCTGGATGACACGATCCTCAAGACGAATCTGGAGGCAGCCAAAGAGATCGCTTACCAGCTCAGGCTTCGGAATATCGGAGGAATTATCATCATCGATTTTATCGATATGGAGAGAGAGGGAGACCGGGAAAAGGTCTACCAGGTGCTGGAAGAGGCGATCAAGAAAGACAGGCAGAAGACGAATATCTTCAAGATCTCGGAACTGGGTCTTGTCGAAATGACTCGAAAGCGAACGAGGGAGAATATGACCCGGACCCTGGGAGAGACCTGCCCCTATTGCGAGGGGTCAGGCCTGATTAAATCGAAAACGACGATCTGCTACGATATCTTTCGTCAGATTGAGCGATCCGCCTCTGAACTGGGGGGGCACAGCATCGTCGTGGAGGTCAACTCGGAGATTGCGGGCCTTCTCTATGAAGAGGAGCGGAGTGGGGTTGAGGAATTGGAGCGAAGGCTGAAAAAGAAGATTGCGGTCAAAGGGAAATCGGGTTTTCACCAGGAGCAGTATAATATCATTGAGATTTGATATGTTGCAGCGTATCGTGTGGATTGCGAAAACCCAAAGTTTACACGTTATTGACAACTGTTCTGTAATAATTTAACATAAAAGTTTAAATTTTGGTTTGGAGGCGTCCAATGTATGCGGTTCTAAAAACCGGCGGGAAGGAGTACCGGGTTTCCAAAGGGGACCTGATCCGAGTGGAGAAGATGGAAGGAAACGTAGGCGATCCGGTGACCTTGAAAGAGGTTCTGATGGTCTCCCAGGAAGGGGACGTCCATGTCGGGACTCCTCTTCTGGCTCACGCGGTGGTGACGGGTGAAATCGTTCAGCACGCCAAGGGAAAGAAGGTGCTCATCTTCAAGATGAAACGGAGAAAGAACTACCGGCGCCTCAGGGGACATCGGCAGACTTACACCTACATCAAGGTGAACGATATCTCTTTGGCATAGTTCTGAAGCCCTCTGGAATATTGGGATAATGGAAAAATGGGGGAAAAGCACAGGGGCCTCTTTTTCAGGGCGTTGAGTGTTTTGACCCGTTATTCCATCCTTCCACCTTTCCAGTGTTCCAGTGGAGGATAAGGAGGGTTGTTATGGCACACAAGAAAGCTGGCGGAAGTTCCCGGAACGGCAGGGATAGCGGTGGACAGCGTCTGGGGGTCAAAAGGTTCGCCGGACAGAAGGTCCAGGCAGGGAATATCTTGGTCCGTCAAAAGGGAACCCGGATTTTTCCGGGGGAGAATGTGGGGATGGGCAGGGATTTTACCCTGTATGCCACGATGGACGGGATCGTCAAATACGAACCGAAGGGGAAAGACAAGAAACAGGTCAGTGTTTACACCCAGACGCCCTAGCCCTCACCCTCTCTGCGGTTGGAGAGCATGAAGTTTGTCGATGAAGCAAGAATCCACGTAAAAGCGGGCAACGGGGGAAATGGGTGTCTCAGTTTCCGCAGAGAGCGCTATGTTCCGAAGGGAGGCCCTGACGGTGGTGACGGCGGGAAGGGCGGGGATGTGATCCTCCGAGCGGATGCTCAGCTTGCTACCCTCCTCGATTTCAGCTATCCACAACAGTTTCGTGCCGGGAGAGGCGTCCACGGAAAAGGAAAAGACAAAGCCGGGAGAAGCGGGGACGACCTCATCATTCGGGTTCCCGTGGGCACCCTGGTTCGAGATGATCAAACCGGGGAGTTGCTGGAGGACTTCCTCCTTGACGGCCAAGAGTTCGTTGCTGCAAAAGGAGGGCGAGGGGGTCGAGGGAACGCACGTTTCGCCACACCAACGATGCGGGCCCCGCGCCGTGCCGACAAAGGGGAACCCGGTGAGGAGCGGCGGCTTCGCCTTGAACTGAAACTCCTTGCCGATGTGGGACTTCTGGGTTATCCCAATGTAGGCAAATCAACCTTTCTTTCCAAGATCTCGTCCGCCCGACCGAAAATCGCAGATTACCCCTTCACGACCCTTGCTCCCAATCTGGGTGTTGTTCTCCGAAAGGAGCGACGGCCTTTTGTTGTCGCCGATATTCCGGGGCTGATCCAGGGTGCTTCTCAGGGGGCAGGGCTCGGATTGACCTTCCTCCGGCATGTCGAGCGGACAAAACTTCTCGTTCACCTTCTCGATGCTTCCGAAGGTCCCTCGAGAGACCCCGTGACGGACTTCCGTGCCCTGAACGACGAGTTGAAAGCCTATGATCCTTTGCTCCCGGAGAAACCCCAGTTGCTTGCACTCAACAAAATGGATCTCCCTTCGGTACGAGAGAGGGCCGCAGACATTCAGATGCAGTTTGAAAAAATGGGTTACCGACTCTACCTTATCTCGGGCTTAACCGGAGAAGGGATTGACGAGTTGATCGAGGCCGTCTCTGAGGCGTTGGAAAAGGTTGCATCCCATGGCGATGGATCCTAAGAATATTCGAAAAGAAACCCTCGGCAAAGCGAGGAGAATTGTGGTGAAGGTGGGTTCGAGTATCCTGGCCACTGTCGAGAAGGGACTCAACCACAGGGCATTTGCCCATCTGGCCAAGGAGATCTCGGAGTTGAAACACCAGGGCTACGAGGTTGCGCTCGTCTCCTCCGGAGCGATTGCTGCGGGTATGGGGAAATTAGGGTATAAGACACGCCCCCAATCCATCACACAGAAGCAGGCGACGGCGGCCGTGGGACAGAGTCGCCTGATGAACATCTATGAGACCCATTTCTCGCGTCACCAGCGGATGGTTGCACAGATTCTCCTCACCCGCGACGACCTGAGCCACCGGCAAAGGTTCCTGAATGCCCGCAATACCCTGCTGGCCCTTCTCGAGCTTGGGATCGTTCCCATTATCAACGAAAACGATACGGTGGTGGTGGACGAGATCCAGTTCGGGGATAATGATAACCTCTCTGCCCTGATCACCAACCTCATCGAAGCCGACCTCCTCATCATTCTGACCGACATCGATGGGTTGTGTGACGCGGATCCCAGGATTCATCCCGGGGCCAAGTGTATTCCCCTGATCGAGGATATCGATCAGGATCTGGGAGACATCGTTGGAGACACCTCAGGCGGAACGACGGTGGGCGGCATGGTGAGCAAGGTCGAGGCCGCTCAAAAGGCGTCCCGTTTCGGTATTCCCACGGTCATTGCCAGCGGGAGAAGAGAGGGAGTGCTGCACCAGATCCTCAAAGGCAAGCAGATCGGGACGTTGATCCTGCCGAAGATAGAAACCCTGAGCAGCCGGAAACACTGGATCGCTTTCAATCTAAAACCTCAGGGGGATATTGTGGTGGACGCCGGCGCAAAAAAGGCGATCGTTCAAAAAGGAAAGAGCCTGCTTGCCTCCGGAGTGGTCGACATTCACGGGGCCTTCGACCGAGGGGATTCCGTTTCGTGCGTGGGGCCTCTGGGCAGGGAGTTTGCGAGGGGGCTCGTGAATTACAGCGCCTCCGAACTCAAGCGGATCAAAGGTCTCCGGAGCGGACAGATCGAAAAGATGTTAGGATATAAGTACTCAGATGAAGTGATCCACAGGGATGACCTGGTCGTGTTATGAGCGAGAAACGAGAGATCAAGACATCGGTGAGAGAGATGGCCAAACGGGCGAAAGCAGCCTCCGGTGAGCTTGCCCGTATTCCCACGGATGTCAAGAACAAGGCCTTGATCGAGATGGCCGATGCGCTGGAGAAGAACCGCGAGCGCCTGATGGACCAGAACCGGAAAGACCTGGCCGCGGCGGAAAAGGGATCTCTCTCTGCGGCGATGATGGACCGGTTACGGTTGACGCCCGGGGTGATCCACGGGATGGCCGAAGGTCTCCGTGAGGTTGCCCGCCTTGCCGATCCTGTAGGCGAGGTGACCAAGATGTGGAGGCGGCCGAACGGGCTGGTGGTGGGCAGGATGAGGCTTCCCCTCGGTGTCATCGCGATCATTTATGAGTCAAGGCCGAATGTGACGGCCGATGCTTCTGGGCTCTGCCTCAAATCGGGCAACGCCGTCATTCTTCGAGGAGGCTCCGAGGCGTTTCATTCCAACCATGCGATCGGGGAGGTTTTACAGAAGGCCATCCGTCACGTCGGACTTCCGGAAGAGGTGATCCAGATATTCCCTCACAAGGAGAGGTCTGCCATTCAGGAGATGCTCCAGTTGGAGGGAGAAATCGATCTCGTCATCCCGAGGGGAGGAGAAGAACTGATTCGATTCGTGACGGCCCATTCGAGGATTCCTGTCCTGAAGCACTACAAGGGGGTGTGCCACATCTTTGTGGATGCGAGCGCCGACCTGGAGGCGGCGGTTCGAATCTGCCTGAATGCCAAGGTCCAGAAACCCGGGGTGTGCAATGCCATGGAGACCCTGTTGGTCCACGAGAAGGCGGCCGGAGAGTTTCTTCCCGGGGTGGCCAAGGCCCTTCAGGAAGCAGGTGTTGAGCTTCGAGGATGCCCCCGGACGAGACAGGTACTGCCCGGCATCAAAGAAGCAAAAGAAGAGGACTGGTATGAAGAATATCTGGATCTCATCCTCGCGGTAAGAGTCGTCGACGGGATTGAAGAGGCCATGGAACACATCGCGACCTACGGGTCGCTTCATACAGAGTCCATTCTTACCTCGGACTACAGGAATGCGCAGCGGTTCCTGAGAGAGGTCGGATCTTCCTGTGTGCTGGTCAACGCTTCGACACGATTCAACGACGGGTTTGAGTTGGGACTGGGAGCCGAGATCGGAATCAGCACAGCCAAGCTTCACGCCTTCGGTCCGATGGGATTGGAGGAGTTAACGACGAGCAAATTCATTGTCTACGGAGAAGGACAGATCAGAGGATAAAGAAAACGGCGAGGCACGGGGCACGGTGGAAGGAAAGAGGATCGGACTTTTTGGTGGGACATTCAACCCCATCCATCTGGGTCATCTGAGGGGAGCAGAGGACATTCGGGAATCGTTCAGCCTCGACCAGGTGATCTTCTTGCCGGCGGCGGTGCCGCCTCATAAGGATACGAAGAATGTCATCGACCCTTTGCCTCGGTTGGAGATGGTGAGGACGGCTACTGAGACCAACCCTTTCTTCTCCGTTTCCGACGTGGAGCTGAAGAGGTCGGGGAAATCCTACTCCATCGACACCCTGCGTTACTTTCGTGGGAGACAGGCGGATTCTTTCTCCTTCATCCTGGGGCAGGATGCCTTTGCAGAGATAGAGACTTGGAAGGAGTACCAAGAACTCTTTTCCCTCTGCAATTTCATCGTCATGGTGCCCTCCGGGTTCGAAAAGATGTCTCCCGGGGCCCGACTTCCGGCGGTCTTGGCTGGATCGTTCCGCTACCATCAGGAGGGCAGGGTATGGCTTCATGAGTCAGGACACACGCTCCATTTCAAGGAGATTATCTTTCTCGACATCTCTTCGACGAGGATCCGGGAGTTGATTGAGAAAGGGAAGTCCGTGAAATACTTGGTTCCTCCCGAGGTGGAAGCCTATATCCGGACCCAGGGTCTCTATCAGAGGGAACAGGGGGCGAAGACACAAAAAAAATCAGCATAGGCGTTTTTTTATTATTTTTTGTTTGTGATCTGTGTTTTTTCTGGTATAATACAGCACTCAAATTTGTCGGTTAGGAGGATATGAACAGCGACTCGAAGACAAAGGCCTTTGATATCGTTGAAGCGGCCCTGGACAAGAAGGCGCTGAACCTGAACCTTCTCGAAATGAAGGGGCTCACGTCATTCACAGATTATTTTTTCATCTGCAGCGGCACTTCCGACCGCCAGGTTCAAGCTATTGCAGAAGGGATTCAGGAGGTCCTGGAGAAAAAAGGGATTCGCCCCCTCGGGTTGGAGGGGACCCCCGAAGGGAAGTGGATTTTGATGGATTACGAAGACGTGGTCGTTCACGTCTTCTTGGAACCGGTGAGACAGTTTTACGACTTGGAGGGGCTCTGGATGGATGCCCCCCGGATCAACGTGCAAAACGAGGTGAACCTTGGTAAAGGCAGCGTCGAAAAAGAAAAAAGGTGCAGATAAGGCGGCCGATAAGGCAACCGATAAGTTGGACAAAAGAACCATCGCGCGATTCAGGAAGCTCCTTCTCAAGGAAAGAGAAGAGATCATCGGCGACGTGAAACAGAGCTACGAATCTTCCCAGGAGGTAGGGCAGGACGGGATTCAGGACATCGGGGATGAGGCTGCCAACGTTTATAACAAGCAGATTCTGCTGACCTTGAATGAGAACGAGCGAATGAGACTCAAAGAAGTCGATGAGGCGCTGGATCGCATCGCGTCAAAAATATACGGGACCTGTGAAGAGTGCGGGGAACCCATTGGTCTGAAGAGGCTGGAGGTCAAGCCCGTGGCAAAGTACTGTGTGCCCTGCAAGACCAATCTGGAGAAGGGGAAGTTATAAACCATGCTGGTTCGGCTCTTGTTCATTATCCTCTTGATCGTCATCTCGCTCTTTTGCTGGATTTCCTTGGAGAACCCTGTCGATATCGAGTTCTTTTTTTTCGGGGAGTCCACACACATCAGCGTTTCGGCCCTCATGATCTCCTCTTTCGTTCTGGGCGCGATCTTGGTTTTTGTGAGCACCCTGACGAGGGACATCAAACGGGCCTTCCAGGAGTTTCGGCGGTCGCGGGAAACGAAGAAAGGCGAAGCGATCAAGGAAGAGTTGAACAAGGGCATGGATCATTTCATCAGGGGAGATTTCGCCAAGGCAAAGGTCCACTTCAGTGAGGTCCTGAAGAAGGACCCTTCCCATATCGATCTTTATCTCAGGCTTTCGGAGATGGAACTGAGGGACGGAAAAGAAGACGAGGCCCTTCACTGGCTGGAGCAGGCCAGGCTGATCGATATGAAAAATGTCACGATTCTCCTGAAGGAGGCCGAGGTCTATCAGCGGATGAAGCGTTATGACGACGCCATCCGGACGTTGAATCGAGTGACAGGTCTTGACGAAAACAACCTCAAGGCGTTGAAGAGCCTGAGGGAGATCAACCTGGAGAACCAGAGGTGGGAAGAAGCCATCCGGCTTCAGAAGCTGATTATCAAGTTGACGAAGGGGAAGCAGGCCGAAGAAGAAGAAACCCGTTTCTATCTGGGGCTGAAGTACGAGCGCGGGAGGGATCTTCTGGCCCGGGGCGGGGAAGACCCTCTGGCAGCGGCCCTCAAGGAGGCCAAGGAGATCGTTCGGGAGATGAAGACCTTCCAGCCGGGATTTGTGCTGTTAGGCGATGTCTATCTGCGGACGGGACGATGGGCCAGCGCCGGTAAGATCTGGGGAAAGAGCTTCATGCGATTCAAGTCGATCATCTTCCTCCTTCGGCTCGAAGAACTCTACCTTGGGCGGGAGGATCCGAGCACCCTGATTCGCATCTACCAGAGGGCACTGGAAAAGAATCCGGAACAGTGGGTGATCCGGTTTTACTATGCCAAACTCTGCTTGAGGTTGGAGATGCTGGATGAAGCCCTGGAAGCCCTCGATGAGATCAGCTTGGGACAGAAAGACTTCCCTGCGCTGCATCGTCTCCTTGCCGAGATCGCGCTGCACAGAAAAGATTTCGACCGGGCGGCACATGAATTTGAAAAGACGTTCGAGTTAAGCGGGAAGTCTTTCCTCCCGTTTTCTTGCACGACCTGCGAGCGCGAATCACAGGAGTGGCTCGCCTACTGCCCGCAGTGTCATCAGTGGAATACGTACACGATCAAAGAAGGTGAACCGATCGCCACGCTGGCTCCCCGGTCGATACCGGAACAGATGCACTTCCGTTTTTAATGAATGCGTTTCCTCGTCGAAAAACTTCTCCCGTTCTTTCTTCCTGCGCAGTGCCCTTGCTGTGATACGTTTCTGAAGGAAGGTGAAAGAGGGCTCTGCGCGAACTGTCTTTCTCAGATCCGGTGGGTCGTTCCCCCCTTTTGTTCCGTCTGCGGGGCTCCCTTCCCTTCACACGAAGCGGAGAGCCATCCCTGCGGGGCGTGTATCACGAAGGAAAGATATTTTTCAATGGCACGGGCGCTGGGGTCTTACGAAGGACCTCTTCAGGAGGCCATTCATCGGTGGAAATATCGGGGGATCCTGTCTCTCACCTCTTTGTTCGGGGAGTGGATGGCAGATGCACTGCGACGCCATTGGGGCGGTGCCTCTCCGGAGCTTCTGATCCCCGTTCCTCTTCACACGCGCCGCCTCAGGGAAAGGGGATTCAACCAGGCCCTTCTCCTTGCGCAGAATCTCAGCCGGCGGACGGGAATCCCTTGCGACAAACGGATCCTGCGGAAAGAGAAATCGACGCTGCCCCAGGTCAACCTCAGTGGGGCGGAACGGGAAAAAGGCGTGAGAGGGGCATTCAAGATTGCCGAGAAGAAAGATCTGAGAGGAACGTCGATCCTGCTGTTGGACGATGTCTATACCACCGGGGCCACGGTGAATGAATGTTCGAGGGTGCTGATGGCGGGAGGGGCTAAGAAGGTCGATGTACTCACTCTGGCCCACGCCGTGAAAAGAACATAGTCGAAAGGGCGTAGCGAGCCATGAATTCGAAGGCTCGGTAACCGTGATCCCCGCTCACTGGATGCAAAGTTTCTTTCCATTGACAAGGCAAGGCCGCATCATTAAAAAATTTTTTCACAAGATAACTTTTTTCTTGACAACCTACTATATGTTGGTGTAATTTTAACTATCCATACTAAATATAGTCAATCGGCCAACCTCATTTTTCGTCGGAATCAACACTAGGACAAGGGGCGACAATGTCAACTGTGATCGAAATGAAACCGGACAGGCAGGAGCTTAGGGAGGAGATTGAGACCACGGATATGGCCCTTTTTGTAAGGACCTCCGACGAGTCGATGCTCGGCTGGAATCGGCAGAGAATCGTCGATGCCCTGGTTCGTGAAACCTTTGTCGACCTGGATACGGCCAATCAGATCGCCCGGGAGGTGGAAGACCTCCTCGCCACGTCCAAGATTCGAATGATCACCGCTCCTCTCGTCCGTGAACTCGTGGATGCGAAGCTGATCGAACGGGGGCTGGAGCAGGCCCGCAAGATGCATACCCGTTTGGGAATGCCGATCTATGACGTGGATCAGCTGATTCTCCATCCCAACAAGGAAAATGCGAACGTCCCTCATGGTCCGGAGGCCACCAACCTCACTCTGGCTGAACGGATCAAGAAGGAATATGCCCTGCTCTCCGTCTTCTCTCCGGAAGTGGCCGACGCCCACATGCGCGGTGACCTTCACCTCCACGACCTCGGTTTCATTGACCGACCCTATTGCAGCGGCCAGTCCCTGGAGTTCATCAAGCGCTTCGGGCTGAGCCTTCCCAATTCGATCGCCATGGCCAAGCCCGCCAAGCATCCGGAGGTCCTGCTGGCCCACATGGTCAAGTTCGCCGCGGCGCTGCAGAGTCACTTTGCCGGGGCCATCGGCTGGGATTCCGTCAACCTCTTTTTTGCGCCTTACCTGGTGGGGTTGTCGGATCGAGACGTGAGGCAGCTGGCCCAGATGATGATCTTTGAGTTCTCGCAGCAGGCGGTTGCCCGAGGAGGACAGGCCATTTTCACGGACCTGAATCTCTACTGGGAGGTTCCGAAACATTTTGAGGATGTTCCGGCCATCGGACCCGGCGGGGAGTTCACCGGGAAAACCTACAGTGAGTACATGAAGGAGGCTCAGCGGTTTGCCTGGTCTCTGTTCGACGTGTATCTGGACGGGGATGGCTCCGGAAGGCCGTTCTTCTTCCCCAAGCCGATGGTGCACATCACCGAGAAATTCTTCAAAACCCCGGGCCACATGGATTTCCTCCACCATATCTGCGACGTCGCCTCCGAAAAGGGGAATACCTATTTCGTCTTTGACCGTGGGGAGACGGCGAAGATCTCTGAATGCTGCCGCCTCAGCTTCAAGCTGGATCAGACCGACCTGGATGACGCCAAGCAGCCCTGGAAGATGCGATACTGTGCCCTTCAGAATGTTACCCTGAACCTCCCCCGAGTGGCTTACCAGTGCAATGGGGAGGATACCCAACTCTTTTCCAAGATCTCCGAGTCCATTGAAATGGCTGTGAAGGCCCACCTCGAAAAGAAATCCTTCATCGAGAAACTGCTCTCCCTGGGAGAAAAAGGACCTCTTGCACTGCTGGCCATGGACCGGGACGGGTCCCCTTACCTGAGGATGCGGCGGGCCAGTTTTCTGATCGGGATGGTGGGTCTCAATGAACTCGTCCAGATCCATACGGGCCAGGAGATGCACCAATCCAAACAGGCGTTCAAGCTGGGACTGAAGATCATTGCCCATATGAAACTCATCGTTGAAAAGTTCAGCCAGCGCTACGGGATGCACTTCGTCCTGGAACAAACTCCGGCGGAATCCACAGCATACCGGTTTGCCAAGCTGGACTTGAAATACCATTCGCCGAAATCCGGCCATATCGTAAAAGGCGATATTTCAAGAGGGGAGGTTTACTATACCAACTCGACCTACCTGAACAACTCCGCCGTCCTCAACCCGATTGAACGGGTCAAGCAAGAAGGCCTTTTCCACCCATTGATCGAGGCAGGGGCGCTCACCCACGTCTGGTTAGGGGAAGCCCGGCCTTCCAAGGAATCGCTGGCCAATTTCGTGATCAAGACCTTTCAACATACCCAGAACGACCAGATTGCCTTTTCCCCGGAATTCACCACCTGCAATGTCTGCCACCGGACAAGCCGCGGTCTTCTGAAATCCTGCGCCTTTTGCGGGTCTGAGGATGTGGACGGTATCACCCGCATTACAGGGTACTTCACCAAGGTTTCCAGCTGGAACAAGGGAAAGCTGGGAGAACTCCGCAACCGCTACCGCAACCAGGCCTTCCTGAAAGATGAGGCTTCAGACCAAAATTACAAATTACAAAGTTCAAATGCCAAATAAATGGGCTGAAAGGTTGAACGATTAACGCACGGTTCAATGATCGATAGAAGATGGCAATCCAAGAGCAGGACGAACCGGCTTCCCCCGATCTCAAGGTTTTCAGTTTTGAACTTTGATTTTTGAACTTTGAACTT
>Ga0079037_100000525_pt1 | contig 17672 bp, 14 predicted proteins | sample Mud3Dept4metaG_FD_71479 | JGI IMG/M metagenome (GOLD analysis project Ga0079037, IMG submission 71479) | Freshwater wetland microbial communities from Ohio, USA, analyzing the effect of biotic and abiotic controls - Mud 3 Core 4 Depth 4 metaG | ecosystem: Environmental > Aquatic > Freshwater >... | reverse complement strand
AACGAGGACGGCACGGTCGCGGTGGTGTTCAACGGCGAGATCTACAACTTCCAGGAGCTGATCCCTGAGCTCGTCTCGCTGGGTCACGTATTCCATACGCGCAGTGACACCGAAGTCATCGTTCACGCCTGGGAAGCGTGGGGTTCAGACTGCGTGAAACGTTTCCGCGGCATGTTCGCATTCGCACTCTGGGATGAACGGCAGGAAACGTTGTTTCTCGCGCGCGACCGTCTTGGGGTGAAGCCGCTGTTCTATGCGCTGCTGCCCGACGGGCACTTCCTGTTTGGCTCCGAGCTCAAGTCGCTGCTGGCGCACGGTGCGCTTGATAGGAGTATCGAGCCGCAGGCCGTCGAGGACTACTTCGCGCTGGGCTACGTACCGGAGCCTCGCACCATCTTCAGGGCCGCGCTCAAACTGCCACCCGCCACGACGCTGGTGGCGCGCCGCGGGCAGTCAGTGCCGGCGCCGGTCGAGTACTGGAATGTGCAATTCACGCTCGACTCAAGGCTTTCTGCAGAACAGGCGCAAGCCGAGCTGCGGGAACGACTGACCGAGTCGGTTCGGCTTCGGTTGATATCTGAGGTGCCCCTCGGCGCGTTTCTGTCGGGCGGCGTAGATTCCAGTGCCGTCGTTGCTACGATGGCTGGCCTCTCTTCCGAGCCGGTTAACACGTGCTCGATCGCGTTCGCAGACCCCGCTTACGACGAATCGGCCTACGCGCTCCAGGTTGCGGAGCGCTACAAGACACGCCACTTCGTGGACCGGGTCGAAAGTGAAGACTTCGACCTCATCGACAAGCTCGCGCGCCTGTACGACGAACCCTACGCGGACAGTTCTGCATTGCCGACCTACCGAGTGTGCCAGCTGGCGCGACGCCATGTGACGGTCGCACTGTCCGGCGATGGCGGCGACGAAAGCTTTGGCGGCTATCGCCGCTACAGACTGCATGTGATGGAGGAGCGCCTGCGCAGCGCCCTGCCTTTGGGGATTCGCCGGCCCGTTTTTGGCTTGCTCGGCCGCGTCTATCCCAAGGCGGACTGGGCACCACGTCCATTGCGGGGAAAGACCACGCTCCAGGCGATTGCGCGTGACTCGGTGGAGGCGTACTTCCACAGCATCAGCCTGCTCCGGGACGAAGACCGCAAGGACTTGTATTCCAATAGCTTCCGAGCCGAGCTTGCTGGATACAACGCAATGGAAGTGTTCAGGCGTCACGCGAAGGGCGCGAATCGCGACGATCCGCTGGCGCTGATTCAGTATCTCGATCTGAAGACCTATCTTGTGGGCGACATCAACACGAAGGTGGATCGCGCGAGCATGGCCCACTCGCTCGAAGTACGTGAACCGCTGATGGACCATCCTCTTGTCGAATGGCTCGCCACGCTGCCTTCCGGTTTGAAGCTGAACCATGGCGAAGGCAAGTGGCTTTTGAAGAAGACGATGGAGCCGATGTTGCCGAGTGACCTTCTGTACCGGCAGAAGATGGGGTTTGCCGTTCCTCTTGCTGCATGGTTCCGCGGGCCACTGAAGCAGCGAGTCCGAGACGCGGTGCTCGGCGAGCGTCTGCAGGGCAGCGGCCTGTTCAATCCTGTCACGCTGCGGCGGCTCGTGGACCACCACCAGTCCGGCGCTCGGGACCACAGCGCGCCGTTGTGGAGCCTGCTGATGTTCGATGCATTCCTCGGCAGCAGCGACATCAAGGCAGGGACGGCCGCGGCGCGGGCCACCGCATGAGCCGTGACCTTCGCCTTTTGACGTTCACTTCGCTCTTTCCAAGCGTGGCGCGGCCGCGCCACGGGATCTTCATCGAATCACGCCTGCAGCGGCTGGTGCAGAGGGGCGGAATCTGCGCGCATGTGATCGCGCCGGTGCCCTGGTTTCCATTCACGGGAGATGGTTGGGGCGAGTACGGGCGCATTGCGCGCACCCCGCAGCGGGAACTGCGCAGTGGCATCCACGTGCAATATCCGCGCTATGTCAGTCTTCCCTATGTTGGCTTTTCCGCGAAGGCCGGCCTCATGGCACGAGCGGGCCTGCGTGCTGTCCAGTCGCTGCTGAGAGAGGGCGAGGCGATTGATGTGGTCGATGCGCACTACCTTTATCCGGATGGCGTTGCCGCCGCCGAGATCGCGAGACGGATCGGTAGACCCTTCGTGCTGTCGGCACGCGGAACCGATGTCAATCTGATTGCGCAGATGCCGGGTCCGCTGAAGCAGATTCGCCAGGCGATTGAGGCATCCTCCGGTGTTATTACCGTTTCCGCAGCGCTGAAGAATTCTCTCGTCGGCCTTGGCGTCGCCGAAGACCGGATCACGGTGCTCCGCAATGGAGTGGATCCGAGCCTTTTTTCCCCGGAAGACAGGATGTCCGCGAGAAGACAGCTTGGTCTCCTGACTGACGAAAAGATCATCGTGAGCGTAGGCAATCTGGTTCCGGAAAAGCGGCCGGAACTTGCACTGGAGGCCGTCGCCCGAATCGAAGGGTTGCACATCGTCTTCATCGGCCGTGGGCGGGAGCGGCCACATCTCGAGGGTATGGCACGCAATCTATCGGTCGAGCACCGGGTACGCTTCTTCGACGAGATGCCGCAGGCGGAATTGCGCCTGGCGTATTCCGCTGCCGACGCATTGATCCTCGCGTCCGAGCGGGAAGGATGGCCTAATGTTTTGCTCGAGGCGGCGGCATGCGGCACGCCTTCGGTGGCCTTTCCCGTCGGTGGTGTCCCGGAGATTCTCAACGATCTCGCTTTGGGAATCATGGTGCGGGGTGCTCACGACGCGGAGGGCCTCGCCGACGCGCTAAGACAGTTGCTTGCCGACCCGCCGTCGCGCGATGCGGTTTGCGCCGCCGCCGCCAAGTTTGGATGGGCGCCGGTTCTTGACGCGCAATTGGGGCTCTACAGGCGCGCGGCAGAAAGCGCGGCAGAGCTTTCGGCGAGGCAGAACCTGGAGCCTGCGGAGGCATGAGCATCACCACGGCCCTTGTTCGTCTTGCCTTGACCCCCGCATCGCGCAATCGGCTGTCGGTGCTGATCTACCACCGCGTCCTTCGCGAGCCGGACCCACTGCTTCCGAGCGAGCCGTGTGCGGCAGAGTTCGAACGCACGATGCGCTGGGTCAAGGGAACCTTCAATGTCATTCCTCTTGTTGACGGCGTACAGGGAATCAAAAGCGGGCGGCTGCCACCGCGCGCCTTGTCGATCACCTTCGACGACGGCTACGCCAACAACGCGACCATCGCAGCCCCCATTCTTTCCCGACTCGGCCTGCACGCGACCTTCTTTGTCGCTACCGGGTTTTTGGACGGTGGGCGGATGTTCAACGATACGGTGATCGAGGCGGTCAGAGCATTTACGGGAACGGTTCTCGATCTGGACGACCTTGACCTGGGGACGCACCCCATCACCTCGATCGAAGACCGTCGCCGCACAGTCGAGCAAATACTGCGGGCAGTCAAGTACCGGCCAGAGGGGGAGAGGGCGGCGCTGGCTGAGCGAGTGGCAGAACGCGCGCGAGCTGCTCCTCCGCGGAATCTGATGATGACCTCCACGCAGGCTTTGGAGCTGGCTCGCAGTGGGTTCGAACTTGGAGGACATACGGTGAACCATCCGATCCTGACGCAAATCCACCCGGATGCGGTGCGGGCGGAAATAGCGCGCGGGCGCGACCGCCTGGAGCAACTGACCGGCTCGCGCATCGGACTCTTTGCCTACCCGAACGGCAAGCCGCACAAGGATTACGGAACCGCTGGGCTACAGATCGTGCGGGAACTTGGATTTGACGGGGCGGTGTCAACGTCGGCAGGATCCGCTCGCGTCGGCTCAGACCCCTTCCAGATTCCCCGATTTACCCCGTGGGACTCGCGTCCCCTGCGGTTTGCGCTGCAGTTGGCTTCGAACCTGAACCGCGTGAAGCCCGCCTACGTCGTTGCGTGATCGAGCACAGCGATGATGCAGGCCTCCGGATGCGGCAGCCTAATGGCGCGCAACGATTTTCGGAGTCCCAGTTCCAGGCGGTTTAGTGTCCTGTACGCCGCAGTGATGCGGCAGTCGTCCAGCCGAACGTAATAGGCAAGCGATAGCCCGGCGGAGGATGCGTGCCGCCGCAGATCCTGGTAGGTGTTCAGCTTGTACTGCGTCGGGAACGTGTCCCTGGACTCGATGCCCGGCCATAGCAGTTGCTTCAGCGGGTTGTGCAAGGCGAACGGCGTCACGTTCGCGATCATGGACATCGGCGCCCACTTGTGCGGCGTGTAGATGATCGCCCGGCCGGTCGGCTTGAGCATTCGCGCCACCGCGGTCAGGGCCCGCTTCGGTTCCGCAATGTGCTCGGCGACCATGCGCATCGTGATGAGGTCGAACGTATGCTCGGTCGGGCAGTCCTCGACCAGACCCTGGAAGTACTCGTGAACGAACGCGTTCTCGCGCACGTTGTCGTCGGGATCGATGCCGAATACGAACTTGCACCGTGCCGCATATTGTTGGGCGAGTTCCGGGTAGTCGGGAAACATGTTCCGGCCGCAACCGACATCGCACCACTTGGCGCCCGGAGCGAGCAACTTGCCCACGAGAGCCTCATAATGGTCATCCGGTGAGAAGTAGCCGGCGGCCAGACGCTGGCGTGGACCCCAGCCAAGAGTCGGCGTCCGGCTGTACTTCGGGCCGAACAGTCCGGTCAGGTCGTCGTTGGTCAGTTCGAAGGCGGGTTCCTTCATGTGCGCTCCGCTTTTCCGCTCGCCTGCGCGGCAAGAGGCGCGCTGTTCACAGGAACGAGCGGCGACTCCGGTTCTGCGCCAGGGCCCGAAAGTTCGCCGTTGTTCGCTTCGGCGCTCGCCGCCTCGGCCGAACGCAGCAAGGTTCTCGTGACTGCGATCGCGACGAACAGGTAATAGGGAACGTCCCAGTAAGCGAGGTTCAGGAACGCTCCGCCGACCAGGAAGGCCACGAGACTGACCTTCAGCATCTGGGCCAGCCAGTACGCCCAGTGTCGATCCGGACGGTCGCGTGACATTCGGGCCACCTGGCTGCACATTCGCCAGACGAGTGCCCAGAAGAGAAGATAGAGGGAAAACGCGATCCACCCGTGCTCGCCCAGGACCTGGAAGTAGATGCTGTGCGCGGCATATGCCTGATCGGTGTTCCCGCTGTACTTCTCGTAGACCCACGGCGCGTACAAATTGAAGCCGCCGCCAGTGAGCGGCCGGTCATTGGCCACGTTCAACAGCATCTTCCATGTCTCGAGTCGACTGTCTGCCGACTTCTCCGACTGAGGGTCGGTGATCGTCCTCATGCGTTCTTCCCAGGACTCAGGCATGAACGCCACGGCCCCGATCGCGGCCACGACCAAGAGCACGCCGAGCACGATCTTCATGCGGCTCTTCAGCCAGAGGAAGGCGGCAACAGCGACGATGGCGACGACCGCACCTCGCGAGTGACTTCCGACAGCCGATGCGGTCGACAGGACGATCGCCGCCACGATTCCCCATTTGAACCACCTGCGCTCCCGGTACTGGGTATAGAGATAGGCCCAGAGAGGGATGGAGATGACAGTCGCGAGCGCGAAGGCGTTGTTGTCCGCGATATAGGTTCCATCCGGGCCATATACGCGGTTTTGGCCGAGCGTGACGAGCGTGAATATGCCGCCCTTGATCGCGTAGAAGCCGATCGACGCGGCGATAACCCATACCAGTGCGATTACGTGGTCCTTGCGATAGATAAGGGTCAGCACGAGCAGGGTGCCAAGCTGGATCTTCAAGGCCGTCCAAAGTCCGTCCCACGCCCTATCCGGCACCAGCGCGAAGAATGTGGTGAAGACGGTGTAGGTGAGGAACGTCAACAAAACGGCCGCCGCAGCCCCCCCTTTGAGTCGCTTCGGCTCCTTGGAAAAGAGCGCACCGATGAGGGTTGCGACGAAGATTCCCGTGGCGAAGGGCGCTGTCGCTGCAAAGCCCCAAGCGTACCGATGTGGGTTGAATACTCCGAACCAGACCCACGACAGCGCGCCCCATGTCGGCCGCCACATCATCACCGGCAGGGCAACCGCGAAAAACGCGAGGAGTAGAGCGTCGCGCACCAAGTTCTCCTTAGTCCGCGCGCCAGCTCGGGCAGCGTGCCGAGAGCCACTGTTCGAGCATCATCAGGACCCAGATCATTTCCCCGTAGTACCCGGGGTGCTCCTCGAGGCGGCGGGAAAAGAGGTCATCGACGAACGTGGGCAGTATCAGCCGTCGGCCGGCGAGTTCCGACAAGGAGTCGCGGGCCAAGGCTCGAAACGCTTCGTCCTTCAGAAGCCATTTGCCGACCGGGAGTCCGAAGCCGTGCTTCTTCTTGGCGATGATTTCCGGAGGCAGGAAGCCGACGAGGGCCTCCTTGAAGAAGTGTCTGAGGCGTAGGCCTCGGACCTTGTCGCTCGGGGCCAATTGCAGCGCCAGGTCGACAAGCTCGTCCGCCAGCAGCGGAAACCCGACGTCGACGTGCGCAAGTTGCGCGGTCCCGCACACCTTGGGAAGGTCGTTGTCGGCCAGCGTGAAGCGCCAATCGTAGGCCATCATGCGGTCAACGAATGGGGCCGCGGCGTGCTGCGAATAGACGCTTCGCTGCAACTGCTCCGGCGCTTCCTGGTCGACACGCCGCAGGAAGTCTGCGCGAAAGACGCTTCCATGCCCGAACCGGTTCAAGAGGTTGTACGTCTCCATCCGATCCGGCATGCGCGTGCGCGCCTGTTCGACATAGCTCGCCGCCTTGCGGATTATCGGGGCGTCTCGTGCCCACTCAGTGCCCAGGCCCGTGGCCAGCATGCCGCGAAGCGACCCGGGCAGCCGCCACCAGGCCTCGAAGATCTTCTGTCGCGCGTACCGCGAGTTGCCCCCGAACAGCTCGTCGCCACCGTCGCCCGCCAGCAGTTTCTCGATGCCGTTCTCGCGCGCCGTACGCGCGCAGATGAACGCAGGAACAGCCGACGAGTTACCGAAGGGCTGATCGTAGTGGGCCGCGACCGATGGAATGGACGCCACGAGTTCGGCGGGCGTCACATAGTGTTCGTGATGCTGAGTGCCGAAATGGCGTGCTGCGATCCGCGCGTACGCCATCTCGTCGTAGCCTTCCTCGTCGAACCCTATCGAGAAGCTTGCTGCTGCACCGGTCGTCGCCTTCAGCATTCCCGCGACGGTGGAACTGTCCGTTCCACCGGAGAGGTAACAGCCGACGTTGCCAGAGGTGGACTCCGAGGACACGGAGGCCTTCAGGACGTTCAGGAACCGGGCTGCCAGCTCGGCCGGCGCGCCTTGCCGTCTCGTCGAAAAACGTGGCTGCCACCAGCGCCGCATGCTCAGCCCACTCGCGTCGAAGCTAAGCGCGGTCGCCGGCTCCATTCGAAAGACCCCTTGGAACACCGTTCGGGGCGACGGAATCATGTGAAAGTAGACGTATTCGAAGAGTGCTTGGGGATCGAGCGAACTTGGCGCGAGGGTCGGAACGCAGTCCGCTCTATCAGAAAATGCAAGGCGCTGTCCCTCACGTGCCCAGCACAGGGGCAACGCGCCGAAACGGTCTGTCCTGAGTTCCGCTTTCTTTGCCGCCCGGTCCAGTATCACTGCGGCGAATCGGCCTCCTAGCTGCGGTGTATCGCCGGCCGCGGCCACCTCCGCAGCACGCACGCGGCGACCTTGCACGGTTGGGCTGCCGACCAGCAATACGATGTTCGACTCGTCGGCGAAGACGTCCGTCCCGTCGCCGGATCCCAGCATCGAAAAGCCGGGACCCTTGATTTCGCCAGGTGAGTCGCTCGGCAGAGTGCGCGCGACTTCGGCGCGGACATGCGCGAGATCGATCCATCCGGCCACGCGGGGACGCGACGCGCCGAACGAAACCGAACCGCCGCTACGCGTAGCGAGCGCGTGCGTGGCCTCTCCACTACCCGAGCAACGCCCGGTGGCGCTCACTCCTTCCACTTTCCTGCCTTCGTCAGCTTGTCTTTGAGGCCCGGAAGGTTGAACCCGCCCGCGTAAGCGAGCTTGGCATTCGACATCGCGCGTTCGTAGTCACCCAAGTCAAAGTAGAGGAGCCCCACGTTGTACTGAGCTGCCGGGTTGTCCTTGGTCAGCGATTCCGCCATTCTCGTCTGTTCGAGCGCAGCCGCGGTCTCCTTCGCCTTTATCAGTTCAAATGCCCACAGGATGCGAACCTGGACGTCGTCGGGACGAAACGCGATCGCGCGGTCGAACCAGCACGCGAGGCTGAAAGAGAAGTCCGGCGGGGTTCGGCCGCCGTTTCTTCTTGTAAGCTCAGCCGCTGACTTCAAGGCGCGCGGATGGTTGGGAAATGCGCGCAAGGTGTAGGAGATCTCTCCGGCGACCGACCCCGTTCGTCCCTTGACCAACCTCTCAATGTCGCGCGTGAAGTGACGGGACTCGATGAAGTCCCGAACGTCCTGAGGCGTGGTCCGGTAGTCGAGAGGGCCGACTGATCCCTCCCCATAGTTGAAGTCGCCGCACGCGAAACTTGGGTTTTCCGCAGGCTGATCCCGACTGTTGTACTGGCGCTGCATCATCGTCTGCGCGCTTGCCAATGGACTTGCACCGATGGCGCCTGCGAGAACAACGGCGGCCAGGATCAGGCGGCGCACGGCCGGCGTGCCGCAGATGGAAGCTGATGGGGCGCGGTGGGAGAGCGGCAAGAAGTCCCTTTCAAGCTTTCGAGGGGGGGTAGAACGGTGCATCGGTCAAGATTCCACTTCTATTGAACCCGGAGGAGATTCTGCTGGGGGGGCGCGGCTACGGTGCCAAGAATAGCGCCGTATCGCTTCGCTTAGGCGTGAATCTGCCAATGCCTTGCCTGAGAAAATCGGAGTTTCTGGCTGTTTGCCCGGCTATCGTCGTCGGGATGAACACACCCTGACCGCAAAATGACCTACGAAGTTAAGATCGCTTGCAGCGACGCCAGTTTCCGCGAACTCGAAGACGGCTGGAACCGACTGCTCGATGAGGCCGCCGACGCAAACACCTTCATGTCGCACGCCTGGCTCGAGTCCTGGTGGACTGCCTACCGACCGGCCGCAACGCTTTGCATCCTTCTAGCTGTGCGCGAAGGAACGGTCTGCGGCATCGCGCCGATGATGCTGTGCCGCGGGCGCCGCGCGGGGCGCCTCCTACGTTGCCTCCGCTTCATCGGCGACGGGACCTCGGAGACCGACCACATGAACTTCGTCGTGAAGGCCGGCGAACGGCGCGAGGCGCTCGCGGCGCTCTTGAACGCAATCGACGGGCTTTCGTGGGATGTCGCTCACTTCAGCCAGATGCCTAAGGAATCGGACAATACCCGGCAGCTTCTCGAGTTCGCCAGTTCGAAGGGCTGGTTGATTGGCTCATCGGAGGTGCCGTGTCCGCGTCGCATGTTGCCCGGAAGCTATGAGGAATTGGTTGGTTCCCTTCCAAGCCGGCTGCGAACGGCGATACGATCCGCGCGCCGTGCCCTCGAGCAGAACCATGCCGTCGAGTTCGGATCTTGTGCGACTGTCGGCGAGCTGCCGGGGTGCCTCGAAGCCCTGTTCCGAAACCACGAGAGCCGATGGCGCGGGAAGGGAAAGCAAGGGGTGTTCGTCGATATGCGCAAGCGCGAGTTCTATTCGAAGCTCGCTTCCCGCCTCCTGGGTTCCGGCACACTTCGCTTCTTTCACTTGAAGCTGGACGGCTCGGTGGTAGCACAGCAGTTCTGCTTTCAGCACGGCGATACCGTCTTTCTACTGCAAGAAGGCTTCGATTTCGAGCATGCGAATCTCAACGTCGGAAACGTGCTGCGCCTGATGGTCTTCGAGCACTTGATTTCCAATCGTGTGCGCCAGTACGACTTTCTTGCCGGGACGTCGCGGCACAAACAGAGTTGGTCGGACGCGGCCCCGTTCGATATCAATGTGCGGGCTTGCCGGCCATCGATCCGCGGTCGCACTGCCCATTACGTGCCGCTGTGGGCTACAGCAGCAAGGCGGTTCGCAAAACGGTGGCGATCAAGGGCGGTCTCTTCATGACTGCAACCGGCTCGGATCACAAGTCAACGGCTTGGGCGCTTCAGATCGATACTCCGGTCGTCGTCCTGAACACGTTTCACACCGGACTTGCCATCGGGAGGGACCTTGGCAGGCTGGGGATCCGCGTGATCGGTTTGACGGCCCGCCGCGAAGCATGGGGGAACTATTCCAGGTGGGTCGAGAGTCGGCCGTCGCCCGATTCCCTAAGCGACCCACCGGAGTTGTTGTCTTGCCTGCTGGAGTTGTCGCAGGAGTTGGGCGTTCGAGCAGTCCTGCTGCCGACGCGCGACCATGACATCAACTTCATCTCGGAGAATTGGGAGGCACTGTCTCGCAGCTTTCTGCTGCCCATGCTTCCGCCCGGCCCGATGAGACGGGTTTTGAACAAGGACACGGTCGCCGGTGTAGCGCGTGAGTCCGGCATCTGCGTGCCGGATTCGGTGACGATCACGCGGCGCGACGATATCGACAAAGCAGAACGACTTTGCTTTCCTTGCATCTGCAAGCCGGTGGTAGCTACTCAATGGAGGAAGCCTGGCATCTGGGCCGCGGTCGGAAGCCAGAAAGTTCGCCTTGTCAGTTCGTTCGCCGAGCTCAAGTCGTTTTATCAATCTTTCTCCCACATCGATCCGCTCGTGAGCGTGCAAGAGTGGGTACCTGGCGACGACAAGAACCTTCTGGTCTTCGGGTCATACTGTGCCGCGAATCATGAGGTGACGGCATCCTTCACCGCGCGCAAACTGCTTCAGTCGCCCCGGCTCGCCGGTACCGGCGTGGCTGTCCAGGCGTTGCAGTTACCGGATCTGGAAGAACCCGCGCGCGAATTGTTGCGCAGGCTCCAGTTCCATGGCATCTCGGAAATCGAATTCAAACGGGACGAACGTGACGGGCGTATCTATCTCATCGAGATCAACCCACGCCATTGGGATCAGCACGGCTTGGGCACAGCCGTAGGCGTCAACCTGTCCGAGGCGCTCTATCGCGACGCGACAGGACAACCTGCGCGGCACATGTGGCAATCTGGCTCGCCGCGTGTCTGGATCGGCGACCTCGAGGTCATAAAGCACTTTGCGTGGGTTCTGAGGGGATATGCGCCTGTCAAGGATCTCGCTGTTTTCTTCGTCCCGAACAAGATGCCGTCGGTGTTTTCTCTCGATGACTTGCGACCGTTCTGCTCATTACTCGGATTGCCTGTGCGACGGAGCCGGTCTACGGCGCCCTCGAAGCCAGCCTGATCGGGCATGACGACATGCGGTGCCGCAAAGTGCCAAAGAGTGCCAGAAACTCCTATGCGCCGACCCGCGTTCGATTCGCCGCTGGGCGCTAAAGGCCACGCATGAGTCCAGTTTCGCTTCGCGCACGTCTGGCATCCGGCGCAAAGTGGACGATATCCATACGCGCTGTGGACCGTATGATCGGACTTGCGACCACGCTGATCCTGGCCCGGCTTCTCGCTCCAGCGGACTTTGGCGTAATCGCGATGGGAACGGCCATCAACGGAATCCTCGGGTCGCTGACCGAACTCGGCTTCACTCCGGCGCTGATACGCCTGCGACGGCCGGATCGCGATGCGTATTCGACTGCATTCACCTTGCACTTCATCGCCTGCGCTGTAGTGGCGCTGGCGCTTGTGGCTTCCGCCCCTCTCGCACGAGCGTGGTATGGCGACCCGCGCGTCGTGATCGTACTTTTGACGCTTGCGACGATCAGTCTTGTATCCGGTTTTCGAAATTTCGGGCTGGCACGGTATGAGAGAGCTCTGGACTTTCGGCCGTTCTTCGTCATCACCCTTTCAAGGAAGGCCGCATCGTTTCTGACCGGCGTCGGCGCGGCACTGGTCTGGCATGACTACCGGGCTTTGCTCGCAGGTATGCTGGTCGGCACGGTCGTCGACATCGCCCTCACTCATCGGCTCACTCGGCTTCGCCCGCGGTTCACTCTGTCCCGAAGCCGGGAGGTGCTGAGCTTTAGCGTATGGTGGCTCGCCAGCCAAATGGCGGCAGTGCTCGGGCGAAGGGGCCAAGATCTGATCATCGGGCAGCAGTTAGGCGCGCCCATTCTCGGCAAGTACGCCGTGGCGCTTGACATTGCGACGATGCCAACGGGTGAACTCGTCGCGCCGGTCATGCGTGCCGTGTACCCCGGATACATGCAAATGAAGGACGAGATCGGTCGACTCCAGGCTGCCTTTCTAAACGTCTGGGGCGTCATTGCGCTCGCTGCGATTCCCGCGGCGGTAGGCACCGCATGCGTGTCCGATCTGGTGACCAACGTCATCCTGGGGCCGAAATGGCGCGATGCCGCGCATCTGATGGGCGCCCTCGCGGTTGTGGGGGCGATTGACGCCTTGTACGGGTGCTACTGGCCGATGATGCTCACAAGGCTGGGTCCTAAGATGGTCTTTCTCCTCAGCGCTGCCGGCGTCGGTTTGACCCTCCCTGCGTTCGGCATCACGCTCTGGGCGTTCGGCCTGATGCCGGCGATCGGAGCATGGATCACCTGCAGCGTAGTGATGTTGTTCGTTGGGGCGAAGCTACTGTTGCGGGAGCTTGGAGGGCGGCTTTCAGCGTTGCTCGGTCACTTGATCAGGCCGCTTATCGGCTCTGCGGCAATGGCCTTGGTCGTTTTAGCGATCAAGGGCGTCTTGCCTGTCGGCGCCGCTTGGGTGGGCGACCTGGCGTTCCTGTTGCTGCTGGCATTGGCGGGTGCCCTCTCGTACGTGTTATCCGTTTGGGTCCTGTGGCAATTGGCGGGGCGCCCGGCGACAGCGGAACTCCAGGTCCTCTCGGTGGCGCGCGTCTCGTTGAGGAGGAAAGTTTGACCGACTGCCGCAGGTTGAGTCGCGTGTCCCGAGTCCTGCCGAGAGAGACTGAAGGTTTCATGGGGCACGGGAGAGAGATCACTGCAGTTCTCGCTGCTTATTCAATGCAATGAGGTGATGCCGCTCGTGTTGGATGTTTTCTTCACCGTTGACGTGGAAGTGTGGTGCGATGGCTGGCAGGATATTGATCGCAAGTTCCCTGACGCCTTTCGGCGCTACATCTATGGTCCCTCAGGAGAATTCGGCCTTCCCTTCCAGTTGCGTGTGCTCAGCGACCACGGGCTGAAGGCCGTCTGCTTCGTCGAACCTCTCTTCGCCGCTCGCTTCGGGATAGGCCCGCTGGCCGAGATCGTCCGACTCGTGGAGGAGGCGGGACATGAAACACACCTTCACCTGCACACAGAGTGGGTTGACGAAGCCCGGGTCGCCTTGCTTCCTCGCATCCGCGGCAAGCGACAGTTCCTCCATCAGTTCGACTTGGCGGAACAGGCGCAGCTGATAGCAAAGGGAGCGGAATGTTTGCAGCAGGCAGGCGCCGCGAAGCCGATAGCCTTCCGTGCCGGCAGCTTCGGCTTCAACCGCGACACCATCAGGGCGCTCGCGCACAACGGCATCTTGGTCGATTCGAGCTACAACGGTTCGACCTTTGGGCTGAGCAGCGGCGTGTGCGAGGGCGAACTGCTCGATCAGCCGAAGCGGATCGACGAGGTGCTGGAACTTCCAATGTCGGTATTCGAAGATGGAAGGGGGTTGCGACACGTTCAGCTCACCGCCTGCAGTTGGTTGGAGCTCGAGCATCTGCTCTGGCAGGGACTCGAGTTCGGTCATCGCAGCTTTGTGATCCTATCTCACGGAGCGGAGCTCTTGACGCCGGGCGCGAGGGCGGTTGATCCGACGGTGGTGAAGCGGTTTCGCCGACTTTGCGGGTTCCTGCAGCGAAACTCGGGAAGCTTTCGCGTGCGCGGTTTTCGAAACGGCGAACTGCCGCTTGCCCCGGTGGCGCCAGTTCGTCGCCTGCACTCGCCAATCTGGCGCACTGCCTTACGAATGGCCGAGCAGGGGTGGCGGAGAAGGCACGCATGGACGCGTTGAATACCGTCGACTTTCGATTTCAGATCAGCGACTGGACCCTTCTGACCGTGCGTCGAAGGATGCTGGTGCGGAATTTCGGGATTGGCGATACCACGAGTGACCGCAGCGTGATGCAAATGCCACTGGACTGCGTCGGCGTGATGCTGCGCTCGGTGCAATCCGACGCAAGCAGGACGAGCGTGGAGCGCCAGATCATCGAGGGGCAGCCAGTGCTTCGTTATGTGATGCAGTGCTTTCCCAGGTACTACATCGATATGAGTCAAAGCTTCGACTCATACAAGAAGAAGTTCTCCAGCAAGACGCTCTCGACTATCCGCCGCAAGGTAAAAAAGTTTGCCGAACATTGCGGCGGCGAGATCCGATGGGAAAGTTTCAGCCGTCCGGACGAATTGGAGCGCTTCTGGAGACTGGCCCGCGAGCTGTCCTCCAAGACTTATCAAGAACGGCTGCTCGATTCCGGCCTGCCTAGTAGTTCGTCATTCATCGAGCGGGCGAAGCGCCTTGCTGAGCAGGACGATGTTCGCGGATATCTGCTCTTCGATGGGCAGAAGCCCGTGTCCTATCTGTACTGCCCGGTTGAGAATGGCTTGGTGCAGTATGCGTACCTTGGCTACGATCCGTCGTATCTGCGCTTCTCGGTCGGTACGATCCTGCAGTGGCTGGCGCTGGAGAGCCTTTTCGAAGAGGGCCGCTTCCAGTATTTCGATTTTACGGAGGGAGAGTCCGAGCACAAGCGCTTGTTCAGTACGGGTTATCTGAACTGCGCCAACATTGCGCTCTTGCGATCGAGCCTCCGTAACAACGCCTTGGCGCTGGCTCATCTTTGGTTTGGGAGAATGATTGCGAGTCTCGGTGGCTGGCTTGACAGGCACGACCTTCGGGCACGCGTGCGAAGGTGGATAAGGTTTCGTCCATCTGATTTACTCATAAGACGATGAAAGGGAAGAGCACGGGAAGGGTGCCCCTTGGCACTGCCGTGATCAACTACTTCTTCCCCTTAAGGTTGATGCTACCCACGAGCACACCCCGCGCCGCGCCGCCCCGGCCGGTTCTGGGTGGGACTGCACAGGGTCTTCGATGCGTTCTCGGTAGGAGCCGCGAAGGTGCTTGAAGAGCTCGGTCTCGAGGCTCCCTGAAGCGATTCCTGCGCAGGTCTGATGCGCAATGTCGCCGGGCAGCCTGCTATCTTTGAAGGAGTTCGTGCAATCGCACCTCGCTTATCGGTATCTACATGAATTGCCGCTTTGCCATCGCGCTCCAGGGCGCCGCAACGCCGTTGGCGACATTCTCGACTTTCAAGCAACGAGTACGCAAAGAAAGATTCAACGCAAGACATCACGAGCGGTCATCATCGCTGATGCGGGATAGCCTGGGATTGCGCGCGGTGCACCGCAGTACGGGCAATGCCGGCCCAGGGCCAACATGCCCGTATTAGCATCTCGGGATTCTCTGAGCTAGATGGCCGGCGTCGATTATTTTGCAAAGAGGACGCGAATGAGGAGAAACCGAATCAAGGATGTCTTGGAGTCCCTCAGCACGAACGGACCTCTAGGCACGGCGCGTAGAGTACTGATGCACCTCCACGAGCCAGCCAAGGCGATTCCCGGTGCGGCGCCCGCGGTCACGGCCATGGCGCGGGGGGTGTTTTCGCTTCAGCAGTTCCTCGACGCGTCGTTCGATCGGCGCTACGGCACCGACACCTCTGGCGTCATCGCGGTAAAGGACCTCAGGATCGAGAAGGGTTCTCTTGCGCTTGGCAACTGGTATGAACCTGCAGGCGAGAAGACCTTTCGGCAGATCATCCTCGAATTGCCCATCGACCCGCGTGATTTCGTTCTGGTCGACTACGGCTCCGGCAAAGGGCGTGTGCTGATCATGGCTGCCGAGCTTGGGTTCAAGCGCGTGATCGGCGTCGAGTTCGCCCGGGACCTCCACGAGGTCGCGCAGAAGAATATCGAGATCTATGAGCGACGGACCGGCCGGCCGAACAACATCGAAGTCCTATGTACGGACGCGACCGAGTACATGCCTCCGAACGAGCCCTTGGTCTTGTACTTCTATAGCCCTTTCACTGGCGCTGTGTTCAGGAAGGTCCTCGACAACATCTCCGCGTCGTTCGAGGCGAATCCACGACCGGTCTTCATCGCGTTTTACGGGCGAAACCCAGAGAGCCTCGAGGACCTCGATGCCATGGGGTTCGATAAGCGAGAGCTGCGCCTGAAGGCTGATTGGACCCGGCTGACGATGTATCGCGGGTTTATCTATGCCGCACCGATCGGCGGCAAGCGAGTCGGCATAGCGGCTGTTGCACCCCCGCTGAGGATGCCGAAGCTGGAGCCGTAGCAAGATGTGCACCGCGCGTCGTCTGCCCGTCGCTGTGCGAGAGTTGCGCCGCGCCGCCCGGGCATTGCGCTTGAATTGCGTGTCTCCCTTCTCGCGCAGGGAAATCAGCTTCGGGGGACCCACCGATTCCCTGCCTGGTGAGCGCGGCCACGTGGCAGGAACTGATCGCCCCGATCTTCCCTTCTTGATGCTTTCGCGGCCAGGCTCCGAAAGTTCATCCGCGCATGGGCCAAGCGTACGTGCATTGTGTGGCGGCAAAGCACCGCTGTCCTGCGCCAGTGAGACTGGCTGGAGTCGGGGGGACACCCGGTGAGTCGCGACCAAATTCCTTTCCATCATGCGTGGGTGCGTGCGGCCGAGGCCTACGATGCGATCCGGGAGGCAAGGAAGACGCACCGCACAAGCTACAACCGGATCATCGCGCGGTTCGCAGAGCTCTATATTCGTCGGAGCTTTTCAATCCGCGAAATCGTGAGTCGCGGTCTCCTGGACCCCGACATCACCAGCGAATGGCTCCTTTGGAACCTGAGCAAACAGTCGCAGTACAAGCTCCAGGCGAAGCTCAATCCGCGCGCGTTCTGGAATCTCACTGAGGACAAGAGCGTCTTCTACCGGTTCAGCCTGGGCGCCGGATTGCCGGTCCCCCGGTTCTTCGGCTGCATTGCCGTGGTCGGGACTGATTCGTCCATGACTTCGAAGCAGCGGGCACGCGAGAGCGCCGTCCGGGCCCTCGAGTGCGCCGGTGCCGACGAGCTGGTGATCAAGCCATCCGCGGGTGTTTACGGACGAGGCGTACTTGCGGTCAGCCGGCGCGCCGGACGCTTCGTCGACTCCGATGGCGAAGAACGCTCGGCCGGCGAGGTATACGACTGGGTTGCGGGCTCCGGCGAGTTCGGCTCGTTCGTGGTCCAGGAGCGCTTGCAAAGTCATCCCGAGCTCGCACGACTCAGTGGAACCTCCAATCTGCAGACGGTTCGGATGGTGACCTATGTACGCGAGAGCGGCGAGTCGGTCATCGGCTGCTGTCAGCTCAAGATCCTCGGGGGGGACTCGCTCACCGACAACTACGGCGATGGCCGACGAGGCAACCTCATCGGCGACATCCCGGACGCTGCCGGGAATCTCGCGGGGGTGTACCGGGCCGCCGCGACGGGAAGCGGACTCGTCGTAGTTGATCGGCACCCGCGAACCGGTATGCCCTTCCGCGGCTTTCGGCTTCCATTCTGGACCGAGGCGTGTCGCCTGGTCGAGCGCGCTGCCGAGGTCTTCCTGCCATTGCGGACCATCGGCTGGGACGTTGCGATCACCCCGGAAGGCCCGCTGCTGATAGAAGGCAACGTCACGTGGGATCCGGCCTTCGAGGGGGAGGTTGGCGGCGATATTCTTCGCGCGATCGT
>Ga0079037_100000524_pt1 | contig 17694 bp, 16 predicted proteins | sample Mud3Dept4metaG_FD_71479 | JGI IMG/M metagenome (GOLD analysis project Ga0079037, IMG submission 71479) | Freshwater wetland microbial communities from Ohio, USA, analyzing the effect of biotic and abiotic controls - Mud 3 Core 4 Depth 4 metaG | ecosystem: Environmental > Aquatic > Freshwater >... | reverse complement strand
TCCTGGACGTCGAAACCCCCATCGCCGTCGCGGAGGGCAATCCCTACGTGAGCCGCGGCGGGCTGAAGCTCGCCGAAGCCCTGGAAGACTTCGCTGTCCCGGTCACAGGGAAGGTGGCCGCGGACCTCGGCGCGTCGACCGGCGGGTTCACGGATTGCCTCCTTCAGAAGGGCGCCCGTCGCGTTTATGCCGTGGACGTGACCACCGGCCAGCTCGACTGGAAGCTGCGCCATGACCCGAGGGTCGTCCTCCTGGAGAAAAATGCCCGCGCCCTCGAAGCCGCGGATTTCTCCGAACGGCCGGAGCTCGTGACCATGGACCTTTCTTTTATCTCGGCCCTCAAAGTGCTGCCGGCGGTGCGCCGGTTCCTGGCCGGCGGCGACGTCCTCTGCCTGCTCAAGCCGCAGTTCGAGGTGGGAAAGGGGCAGGTGGGAAAACGGGGAATCGTGCGCGACCCGGCGCAGCATGAAGCCGTCCTCAGGCGGCTCCTTGAAGGGGGCCTCGAACTGGGATTCTTCCTCCGCGGTCTTCACGCCTGCCGGGTCCGCGGTCAGCGGGGGAACAGGGAATTCTTCGTTCACTGGACGCTGACGGGATCGTCCTTATCTGCGGAAGAAATCCGGGAAACGGTCAGGGAGGTGGTCTATGGAGAGGAAAGAGATTAAAGCGGCCGGAGTCGTCATCAAGCCTCACGCCCCCAATATCGAACAGGTCCTGCGCGACCTGATACGGGGCCTGGAAGAGAGGAATATCGCCTGTCTTCTCGAGGACGTGGCCGCGAAGAAGCTCCTCCTCAAGGACGGGATCCCTCGCGAGGAGCTTCCTGAGCGGGTCGACCTGATGATCGTCCTCGGCGGGGACGGCACGCTTCTCAGCATCGCCCATCTGGCCGCCCAAAGGGATATCCCGGTGTTGGGAATCAACCTCGGACGCCTGGGTTTCCTGACCGAAGTGCCGACCGACGAGATCTATATCACGCTGGATGCCTTTCTCGGCGGCCACAAGGAGATCGTCAGCCCCCGGCTGCTCCTGGAAGCCCGGTGTCGAGAACGGAATTTCTTTTGCCTGAACGACGTGGTCATCAATAAGGGGGCGGTCGCGCGGATGATCCAGATCGGGATCTGGATCGATGACAAGGAGATCACCGCCCTCAAAGGCGACGGGTTGATCGTCTCGACGCCGACCGGGTCGACCGCCTATTCCCTCTCCGCGGGCGGGCCCATCGTCCAGCCTCATGTCCCGGCTCTTGTGCTTTCCCCCATCTGTCCTCACACCCTGTCCTTCCGGCCGATGGTCATCGCCTCGAGCTCGAAGGTCAGGCTCCAGATCCTGACGGCGGGCGAAGAGGTTTACCTCACGCTGGACGGCCAGAGGGGAATCAGCTTGGGGAAAAACGACGTCATCGACATCAAGCAGGCAGGGTTTGAGCTTAAACTCCTCTCCTCGCCGAAAAGAAACTATTTTGACCTTCTCAAGGAGAAGCTGGCCTGGGCCACCTTCCCATAATGGGGAACGTCCCCTTTTGCTTGTGTTTGACAACCTCGGGTTCGGCCATTAATATTGACTCTCCCGATGAGAAGCGACCTGAGAATTGCCCTGGTCACACCGGAAGCGGCTCCCTTCGCCAAGTCCGGCGAGCTGGCGGAGTTCTGCGCCTCTCTCCCCCGCTATCTGACCTCCCTGGGGTTCAAGGTCTCATTGATCATGCCCAAGTACAGCACCCCCCAGATCGCCTCGCTCCACGCGGCTTCCGCCTTTCCGGAGATCTCCGTCCCCTTGAACGGCGAGAGGGTCAAGGCGTCCGTCCTCAGGGCGGAACAAAAGGGCTATGATATCTATCTCGTCGACAGCCCGAAGTACTTCCTGCGCGAGAACATCTATGGTCCCCCCTCCGGGAACTACCTGGACAACGACGAACGCTTCGTCTTCTTCAGCCGGGCCGCCCTGGAGTTTTTACGGCAGGCCCGCCTGTCCCCGGACGTCATCCACTGCCAAAATTGGCCGACCGCCCTGATTCCCGTTTTCCTCGAGTCCCATTACCGGGAGGACCCGGGATTGCGTTCCGCGGCCACCGTCCTGACCCTCCATAACACCGCTTTTCAGGGGGAGTTTCCCGCCGAGACCCTGGCCCTGATGGATTTGAACTGGGATTTCTTCGGCCCGCGGCGCCTATCGCTCAACGGAAAATTCAATTTCCTCAAGGCCGGGGCCGCCTGCGCCGACCTGGTCAACACCGTGAGCCGGGCCTACGAGAAGGAGCTCTTGTCCCGGAGGAATGGCTCCGAGCTCGGCGGCGTCCTGAGGAAAAGAGGGAAAGCCTTCACCAGCGTCCGCAACGGACTCGACCGGGAATCCTGGGATCCGGAGAAAGATCCCTATATCGCCGCCCCCTTCGGCCCGGGCCGGCCGGAGGGAAAGGCCCGGTGCAAACAGGACCTGATCGCCGCGGCGGGGCTCGCCATGTCCGCGGACAGACCCCTCCTGGCTTTCGTCTCCCATCTGTCGCGGCTCAAGGGAGCCGACATCCTGGCCCAGTCCCTGCAGGGGATCGTCGACATCGGGGCCGGGGTTTTAATCTTCGGAGAGGGCGAGGAGAGGTACCAGAAAGAATTTGGGGCCGCCGCCCGCCGCTTCCCCGGAAGAGTCGCCTTTAAATTCGAAGCGGGCCCGGTCCTGATCCATAAGATTATCGCCGGAGCCGATATGTTGCTCCTTCCCTCGCTGGTCGAGCCCAGCGGGCTCAACCTGTTTGCCGCGTTCCGTTACGGGACGGTCCCGGTTGTCCGGGCCACCGGAGGGCTCAAGGAAGCCGTGCGGCCCGCCAATTCCCGGACGGGGTCGGGCAATGGTTTTACGTTCGGCGGCTATTCGGCCGAGGCCCTGGTCCGCGCCGTCAGGCAAGCCGTTGATTGTCGCGCCTCCCGTCCGGCACGCTGGCGGAGGTTGATGGAGGAGGGGATGCGTCAGGATTTCTCCTGGGAGGAAACGGCCCGCGGATATGCGGATCTTTATGAAAGAGCCCTGAAATCCAAGAGAGGAGGATAAACCGCCGATGGATATTCTCAACGTGACCGACGCCGATTTCGAAGAGCAGGTGCTCAAGTCCCCGCTTCCCGTGCTGATCGATTTCTGGGCCGCTTGGTGCGTCCCCTGCCGGATGATCGCGCCCACGGTCGAGCAGATCGCCGAGAGCCACAAGGAGACGCTCAAAGTCGCCAAGATGAACGTCGACGAGAACATGAAGACCCCCGGCACGTACGGGATCCGCGGAATCCCGACGCTCCTCCTCTTCAAGGGGGGGGAACTCAAAGAGACCATGGTAGGCGTCCAGTCCAAAGATAAAATCATCGAGGTCATCGCCAGGCATCTATGAGCGCCGGGACGGCATACGATGTCGTGATCATCGGGGCGGGGCCCGCCGGACTGGCGGCCGCCCTCTACACCGGCCGGGCCCGCCTTCACACGCTCGTCCTGGAGAAGGCGATCCCCGGCGGCCAGATCCTGCTCACCGATTGGGTGGAGAACTACCCGGGTTTCCCGGACGGCATCGCTCCGTTCGACCTCATGGACAGCTTCAGGAAACAGGCCGAAAGATTCGGAGCGCTCGTCGAAACCGATGAGGCCGGCGCCGTCCGGCGCGAAGAGAACCATTGGGTGGTCGCAGGGCAGGCCAGGGAATACAAGGCCCGGGCGGTGATCATCGCCACCGGCGCCGCCTACCGGAAGTTGGGCGTTCCCAACGAGGCCCGGCTGACGGGGAAGGGGGTCTCCTATTGCGCCACCTGCGACGGTCCGTTCTTCCGGGACGCCGTGGTCGCGGTCGTGGGCGGAGGTGACAACGCCCTGACCGAGGCGGTCCTCTTGACGAAGTTCTGCCGGAAGCTCTACCTCATCCACCGGCGCGACCAGTTCCGGGCCATCCGGATTCTCCAGGAGAGGGTGCTCACGAATCCCAAGATCGAGGTCCTCTGGAACTCCGTCGTGGAAGCGGCCGAGGGGGAAAGTCATCTCGAACAGGCGGTCGTCCGGAACGTCAAAGAGAACCGGGTTTTCCCGCTTCTTCTGGATGGTCTTTTCATCTCCATCGGGATGGACCCGCACACCGGGTTCGTCAAGGGTGTCGTCGAGCTCAACGAGTGGGGGGAGATCAGGGTGGACCCGCGGATGGCGACTTCACAGCCTGGAATTTACGCCGCGGGGGACGTGGCGGATGCCTGCCCCAAGCAGGTGGCCACGGCGGCGGGCGCAGGGGTGAGCGCCGCGCTGTCGGTCAACGAATACCTGGAGCGAAACTCCTAGTTTCCCTTCTGCAAATTTTTATCCAGAGTCTTTTTTGAGGAGCTTTTCAAGTTCCTCGACTCGGAGCTTGAGCCTCTTCACTTCCTTAAAAAGGTCGTGGAGCCGGGGCAGAAGGACCGAGGCCTTGCGCCAATCGCGGACGTCCAACTGGGGGGTGCCGGCGACAACCGCGCCGGCCGGGACGTCCTGGGCGATTCCCGTTTGGGCGATGGCGATGACGTTGTCCCCGACATTCAGATGATCGGCGACACCGACCTGGCCGGCGAGCACGGCGTTTTTGCCCACCCGGGAGCTTCCGGCGATTCCCACCTGGCCCGCCAGGATGGCGTTCTCTCCGATCTCGACGTTGTGGGCGACTTGGACGAGGTTGTCGATCTTCGCGCCCCGCCGGATGACGGTCTCCCCGAGAGAGGCCCTGTCAACGGCACTCCCGGCCCCGATTTCGACGTCGTCCTCGATGACGACGGTTCCCGCCTGGGGAATTTTTTTGTGGGTCCCGTCCTCCAGCTTGAGATAGCCGAAACCGTCCGCTCCGATGACCGCGCCGCAGTGGAGAATGACCCGGGCGCCGATGCGGACGTCCTCCCGGACGGAGACGTGAGAATAGAGGACGCAATCCCTTCCGATTTTGGCCCGCGGAAAAACCGAAACCAGCGGGAAGAGGGCCGTCCCGTCTCCGATTTCGGCCTCGTCCCCGACGACGCTTAAGGCGCCGACGGCGACGCGCTGTCCGATTCTGGCCGAGGGCGAGACCACGGCCGTGGGGTGTATCCCCGGCCCCGGCCGGCAGGGCCGGAAAAAGTGTTCCACCGCCTGGATGAAGGTCAACTGGGGCGTCCCGGAAAGGATGACAGGAATCCCTCGGAACGTCTCCTCCGGCGGGACGATGGCGGCCGCCGCCGGCGAGGCTTCGAGGAGCTTCCTGAGCTTGGGGGAGGCCAGGAAGACAAGGTCTCCCGGGCGGGCGTTTTCCAGACCGGCGATGCCCGTGATCCGCCGGCTCCCGTCGCCCTCGAAGCGGCAGTCGAGAAGCCGGGCCAGCTCCGAGACAGTCAACCCGGAACGGCCGGCCGCGGAGGACTCAAGCTGTTTTGGCATGTCGCCTCTCGTTCAGGACGGCCGCCAGCTCGGCTCCCCAGAGCAGGATGACCAGCGAGAAAGTGATCCAGAGCAGGAAGAAGATGATCGACGTCAGGGTTCCCTGGACGATCTTGGAGAGCACGATGCCGATGGCCGAGAAGTTCGCCACGTAGAAGGCGAAAATCCGCTTAAAGGTCTCCCACAGGACGGCGCTGATCATGGCCGCCAGGATGGCGCTCCGGGTGAAGACCTTGACCTCCGGGATGAACTTGTACAAGGTGAAAAAGACCAGGAAGGTCAGGGCCAGCGGGACGAGGTACTGGATGAGGACGTTGTCGACGAGCGCGACCGCCCGGGGGTTGAGGTGGGCGGAGACGAACTGGCTGGTCTGAAGGGCCCGGTGCAGGGCCGCCCAGAAGGCCGTGATGGCCAGGGAGATGAGGAGGATGATGCCCATGGCGAACATGATGCTGTATTCGATCAGCCGGTTGTAGACGAAAGACCGCTCGTACTTGGCCCGGAAGATGAGGTTGATGGTGTAGATGAGGTTGGAGAAAAGAAAGCTGGCCGAGATGAGCGACCCGATCAGCCCGAACCAGCCGAGGTTATTGATGTTCTTGGAGATATCCTGGAGCCTGATGAAGAAGCTCGGGTCGAGCTTGGCGAAGAACTCGTCGGTGAACAGGTTCAGGCTGCGCAGGGCGAACTCGGAGCTGCCGATGAGCTTGGTGGTGACGTAGATGAACAGGGAAACCACGGGAACGGCGCAGAGAAAAGCGAAGTAGGAAACGACGATGGCCGAGTTCCAGCACTTGTCGTCGTTGAACCGCTTGAACGTATCCCGGAGGATCGTGAAGACGGCCAAGCTCATCCGTCCGTCCTATCGAGGAACGGCCTTCCTCAGGTGTACTTTCCCCACTGGATCATCAGGATGATGATGGTCACGAGGAGCGCGTAGATGACCAGGGTCTCGATCAGGACCAGGCCGAAGATCATGAGAAAGCGGATGTGGGGAGCCGAGCCGGGGTTCCGGGAGATGCCTTCGCAGGCGCTGGAGATGGCCTTGGCCTGGCAGAAGGCCCCGGCGGCTGCGGCCAGGGTGATGACCGCTCCGCCGACGATGATGGAGAGCTTATAGAGGGGGGCTCTGTCGGCCGCGCCCGCTTCTTGGGCGAGGAGGGGAGATCCGGCCAGGAGGACGAAAAAGAGAAGGAGGCCGAGGGCTCGCATTTTCTTCATGATCTTAACTCCTTTGTATTTAATGCTCTTCCTCATGGGCCACCGCGCCGGCGATGTAGATGCAGGCGAGGAGGACGAAAACGAACGATTGGATGACGGCCGTGAAGATGGCCACGGCCATGAAGGGGAGAGGAAGAATGAAGGGGACGATGGAGGCGATGATGACGATGAGCAGCTCCTCGGCGAAGATGTTGCCGAAGAGCCGCAGCGATAGGGACACCGGCCGGGAGAAATGGCTGATGACCTCGATCGGCAGGAGGAGGGGGGCCAGGGCCGGGATGGGACCGGTGAAATGCTTGAGGTATTTCAAGGGACCCTGCGCCTTCATCCCCTGCCAGTGATAATAGACGAAGACCGCCAGGGCGCAGCCGGCGGTGACGTTCAGCTTGCTGGTCGGAGACATGAACCCGGGTACCAGGCCGATCATGTTGCAGGTGAAGATGAAGAGTCCGATGGTGCCGATCATCGGCAGGTATTTCTTCCCGCTTTCCCCGATGATGTCCGTGAGGACGCCCTCGAAGGCCTGGAAAATGGCTTCGAGGAGGCTCTGCCGGCCGGACGGAACGAGGGAGAGCTTCCGGGAAGCAAGCCCGAGCCCGACGATGAGGAGGAGGGCGACGATGATCACCATGACGATGTAATCGGGGACCGGGCTGTGGGGGTTCCTGGGCTCTATTCCCAGGAGTCCGAGGAGGGCGAGGACGGGCTTGCCGAAGAGCCGGTTGAAAAGGTCGGCGACATAAACGCTGTGCTCTAGGCCTTCCATTGTTTCATCCGCGAGAGGGTCGTCACGGCTTCTATCAATATCGCCAGGACGAGGCTCGAAAACCCGGCCACGAAAGCCAGGATCATCCTCGGAAGTACGAGGATTATAATCAAAAAAACAGCCAATAGCAAGAGAAGCCGGAGAAGGTATAAGGCCAGGCCGGCGCGGACGGCCCGGCGCCTGTCCGGCCCGATAAATCGGGCCAGAGCCTTCCTCAGCCCGGCGAAGCTCAAGGCCGAAAAAATGCCTCCGGCCAGGATAAACAGGGAGGTCAGGGGAGAGAAAAAAAAGGGTGCGATGGCCGCCAGGACGAGCGCGATCGCCGCGGCTTCCCGGGGAATCCGGCGCAGCAGGCGTTCTTCAAAGGCCGTCTGGGAGGCGGCCGGCGGACGGTCAGTGGTCATCGTTTTCCTCCGAGTCGTTCTCCACGCCGAGTTTCTTGAGGCCGCGAAACAGGCTGAGGAAGCCGGAGGCCACTCCGAAAAGCGTGAACACGATCAGGAGCCACGGCTCGGTTCCCAGAAGCTTATCCAGGAAGTAGCCCATGAACAGACCGACGGCGATGGAGGAGGGCAGCATCAGGCCGAGCGAGCTCAGGGCGGCGAGCTTGCGGAATCCGGGGCGCGCGCTCATGATCTATCCAAGCCGGAACGGCGATGTCCTCATCCTTCTCTTCCGCCGCGGGGCCTTCCCCGGGAACGTCCTTCTGCCTGGGAATTTCGCTTCTCAGCCCCCGGGTTCGTTCTCTGCGGCATTTTGAGCCTATTCTCTTTTAACCCGCGGGCCGTGTCAACGTCTATCCGCCAAGAGGAACGGGAAGAAGGAGAGGTTTAAAATCACCGGCCGATATGCTAGACTCCCCGTATCGCTTCTGATTTCGAGCCATGAGACCAGGCCTGCTTTCCGTCCTTCTGCCGGTTCATAACGGGATGCCCTACCTTGTCGATGCCGTCCAGTCGCTGCTCCGGCAGACGTTCCAGGATTTCGTCGTCCTGGCCATCGACAACGGGTCGTCGGACGGGACGAGAGAATACCTGACGGGGCTGCATAACGAGAAGATCCGCTACGTCCGGCTGGAGGAGAAAAGCCTGGTCAAGGCCCTCAACACGGGTCTGGACCTGGCGGAAACCCCCCTGATCGCCCGGATGGACGCCGACGACATCAACCATCCCTCCCGGTTTGAAAAGCAGGTCGCCTTCTTGGAGCGGAACAGAGACATTGGGCTGGCCGGGACCAACGGGACATACATCGGCGAGGCCGGCGCCCGACATTTCGATTGGGATGTTCCCCTCTCTCATCAGGAGATCGTCGAGACCATGATGAGGCGGCGGAACGCGATCGCCCATCCTACCATCATGTTCAGGAATGAGGCGATCAAGCCCTACCGGGGCTACGACAGCCGGTATTTCCCCTGCGAGGATTATGAGCTGTTTCTCCGGATCGGGGATAAAGTGAAGCTGGCCAACCTCCCGGAGAGGCTGTACGAATGGCGGATTCGTGAGCACTCGGTGATCTCGGACAGCGTCAAAGAAAGCTTCAAGATGTATCATTTTCTGGCCGGCAAGTATTCGGCGATATATCTGAAGAGCGGCGGCTCGGGCGGTGACCGGGAAATGCACCAGGCGAAGCTTTGGGAAAAGCTGGATATCGCCTCCATGATCATCTACAGGAAGGGGCTGGGAGTCTATCTGAATGTCAACTCCCTGGCGGGGACGTTCTATTTTCTCGCCGCCGCGGCGGTCAACCCGCGCCGCGGTTTTCACACGCTGAAGCGCAAAGCCAGGGCTCTCGGCCGGGCGATCTTTGGGTCCGAGACCTGTAGAAGAAACCAATAAGACGCAACACCGGGGGGTGTCCTTCGGGACGGCGACGGCCTATCCGGGGACGAGCCGGTCTTGCCCCGGCGGGAATCCGGTTTTGCCGGCCCCGCTTCCCCTATTCAGTTTCAGGCGGAAATAGTGTAAAAATAGGGAGCCATGGCGCCGCCGGTACTCCCGCGGCATTCCTCCGGTTTGGCGCCCGTTCCAGGAATGAGGATATAGTGGGATTTGAAAAAAATGGTTAAAGACAGGGTCAACGTATGCGGGACTTGGATCGACAACATATCCCTGGCTGATGCGGTCTCCCGCATCGAGGCGTCCATCAAGGAAAGGACGCCGCTTTATATTGTCACTCCCAACGTGGACCACGTCGTGAAATTGCGCCACGATCCGGAATTCCTTGACAGCTACAAAGGGGCCGGCCTTGTCCTGTGCGACGGGGCCCCCCTGATGTGGGCCAGCCGGATCCTGCGGCAGCCGATCAGGGAAAGGATATGCGGTTCCGACTTGTTCGTCTACCTGGCCGGGATCGCCGCCGAAAAGGGATTCACGCTGTTCTTCCTGGGGGGAAGGCCGGCGTCCGCCCGGAAGGCCGCAGAAATCTTGATCCGGAAGCACCCGGAGGTCAGGATTGTCGGGGTCTACTCGCCTCCTTTTGGGTTTGAGAAGGATGACCGCGAGAACCAGAAGGTCGTGGACCTGATCAGGAGCGCCCGGCCCGATATACTGCTGGTGGGATTGGGCACCCCCAAACAGGAAAAATGGATCAAAGTATACCACCAAGAAGCCGGCGCGCCCGTGAGCATAGGAATAGGCGCCAGCTTTGAGTTTACGGCTGGCATCTTCAAACGCGCCCCGCTCTGGATACGCCGGTTTGGGTTTGAATGGCTGTGGAGGCTGACCCTGGAGCCCTTCCGTCTCGGCAGGAGATATCTTATCGACGACCTGGAGTTTTTCCTGTTGATCCTGAAACAAAAATGGAAATTGGTCCGTTTTGACTAGCCGTCTTATGAACTCCCGGGTTTTGCCTGGAGAGAAAGAATCTCCGTTTCTCCCAAAAAGACATTCCGGTCTTGGCCCAGGTCCGGGCGGTAGACGTCATTCGTGAACTCGACGCTCAGCACATTCTCCCCTTCTTCCACCCGCGCCTCAAAGACCAATGATGTCCAGCCCTCCTCGTCAATCACGGTTCTTCCGATGACGCGGTCACCCAGCCGGACCACGATGTACGGGCCCAGTCCGAAGGCCTTCTGCCCCCGTATCCGCAGCCGGAAGGCGACGTCTTTTTCAGCCGTCCTGAATTTCAGGGTACTTCTTCCCTCCGTAGAGAGCCTGTCCTTGGACTTTCCCTCCCAGTTTCCAGCCGGAATCCTTTGGATTCCCGTGATTCTCTCCGCGGGCAGATCCCTGGGGTAGGTGAACCAGTAATCGCCCATGCCCAGACCCAGCCATCTCGGGTCCGGAACGCCGGAATGCCTCAGGGGCTGCCACTCCCGGTCGGCCTCGAAGATGAGGTAAGTGTTCATTTCCTGGGATGCCGGCAGGATGAATTCCTCTTCCGTCCATTCGCGGGTCCTGAGAACAACCTCCCGGAGCAGTTTTTTCCGCCGAAAATAGCGGTCCGACAGGAAGACCTTGACCCTGACAGGATTCTCCTCCGCGTCCGGATGCGAAGCGAGCGTCGGGACGCGGAGGATCGCGGGCCCGTTTTCTATGACCAGTCCGGCGTGCTTCCGCGCCCAACGAAAGCGAAAGCCCCGGACGTCTCTCTCCGGACCATAGAACCCGAAATTCTGAGCCCAGCCGAATTTCTCGCGCCTTCCCTCGATGGAAAGAGAATGCAGAGAGTTCCCCAGGTGAACCGAGGCAAAGGCCAAGACCGCCAGGGCGGAAAGGACCTTCCGTCGCGTCCTGCCGCCGGCGCCGGCGGCAGGCTCTTCCGCCGGGTTCGGGCTGAAGAAGACCAGGGCGACCAGAAGCCAGAAGAAATACTTGACCTCAAAGCTGCCGATGTAACTGTGGAAGAGATAGCCCACCAGTATGGCCGCGATCCCGGAGACAGCGCCGATGAGGATGAATTTTTCCCGCCCCTGGAGCGGGGATGCGGACCAGCTCCTTTTGGCCCCTCGGTAGATCTCCAGGAAAACCCAGAAAAACAAAAACAGGCCGATGAGGCCAAGCTCGGAGACGGCCTGGAGGATGTAGTTTTCGGCCGAGTCCGTATGCCGGAACGGAAGGTTGAGCTGTCTCAGGTCATTCGGCATTTCGATGATATAGGCGCCCAGGCCGACGCCCGTAAGCGGGTATTCCTTGGCCATGTTCACGGCGACCCGCCAGAATTCGAGTTTTTGGGTGAATATCCGGCTGAAGGATTCTTCTTTTCCCAAAAAATTAAGGCTCGACTCCATCCTCTGGTAGAGGTTTGATTTCTGGTAAAAAACAAAAAAGGAGACACCGGCCAGGATCACAAGAAGGGAAAGCGCTACGGCAAAGGCCGCCCAGTTCCGGTGTTTTATCCTTCGTCCCCTGAGGGACAACAGGAAAAACACAAGGAGGGCGAATCCCAGGCCCAGGAATCCGCTCCGGGAGCCCGTGAAGGGAAACACGGAGAGGCCGAGGAGGATGAGGGCGGAAAGCCAGACCCGCCAGCGTCCCTTAGAGGCAATGGCCAGGCCCAGGAACAGGGGCAAAGAAGCCGACAGAACGACCCCGAAGGAATTCGGATCCTTGAATGTCGCGTTGATCCGGCCCAGTCCGACCCAGAAGGGCGTGTTTCCCAGGGCCGGCGAATAGAGTCTCTGGATGATCGAAAATACCAAATAGGCCGCCGTCGAGAAGGACACGGTCAGGAGCAGCGCCCTGACGTAATCCTTTGATTTCAAGGCCGGGAGGAGAATGACCAGGAAAGCAAAGCCGGTGACGTAATTCAGAAAGTTGAAGAGGACGCTCATCACCGCGCCTCCGGCCCGGACCTCGTTCACGTTGACCGCCAGCTCGTGGATGTCGGCGGCGAGAAAAGGGAAAAAATTCGTGTACCGGAGAGCGGTGATGACGGCCGAGATGACGATGACCCCAAAAAGCAAACCGAGCGGTTTGAAGAGAGGGCTCCGGACCCGCGGCGGGGCGCCGGAGAAGGCCGCATGGAGCAACGCGCCCAGGAAAAAGGCCAGGAAGAGCACCAGGGCCACGGGAGCGTGGGGGATGTCCTCGTAGATTCCGAAGAAGTACGGGAGACCGTTGACCAGGGGAAAAGCCAAGACGAAAAAGAGAATCCCCAGCTCGACGCGCGCGGCGGTCAAGGCCGCGGCGGCCAGCAGCACGGGCAGCAGAACAAGCTGAAAGGGCTTGACCAGCGGGACATATTTCCAGTAAAAAAAGCAGAGGAAAATCAGGCAGGCCAGGGACCCGGCCAGGAAGCCGAGCCGCCTCGCGGAGCCGTTTTCCATTCGGCGGGACAGGCCAATCAAAAGGCTCCCTCTCTCGACACGAAGACCTTTACGGATTTAATCAGGATCACCAGGTCCATCCAAAGGGACCAGTTCCGGATGTAGTATTCGTCCAGAAGAAGGCGCTGCTTGAACGGCAGGATGTTCCTTCCGCTCACCTGCCAGAGTCCGGTGATGCCGGGCTTGACCCGCAGGATCAGGTCATAGCTTTTTCCGATCTCATCTTTCTCCCGGGGCAGATAGGGCCTCGGTCCAACCAGGGCCATATTCCCCCTGAGGACATTGATCAATTGAGGCAGTTCATCCAGGCTGTACTTTCTCAGGAACTTTCCGACTCGCGTCACCCGCGGGTCATGATTCCTCAGTTTTTGGAATTCCCGCCATTCTCTCTTGGCCTCCGCGTTCCCCTCCAGGTATTCCTGGAGCTTGGCATCCCCGTTTTCATACATGGAACGGAATTTGATCAGCTTGAATTTGTGGCCATTCTCTCCGAGCCTGTCCTGAAAAAACAAGGCGGGCCCCCGGGAATCGGCCCTGATGGCCAGGGCGATGATCAATAAGAACGGAGAAAAGAGGATCATCAACAGGGCGGTGAGAACCGTCTCGATCACTCTCTTGATGGTGATGTTCCAGGGCTTCACCAGGTTGCGCGCCACCGAGAGAGAAAGGACGTCCCCAAAAGTCTCCACATCCACCCCGAGGGTGAAGATGTTCCCGATGCGGGGGACGATCTTTATGGTTTCGGCCACCTTTTCGCTGGTCTCGATCAGCTCGATCATTGTCTGCTGATCGATCTCGGGCAGGCTGATGATGATGTCCAGGGGACCCGATCCCGGGTCCCAGTTTTCGACTTGAGCCACCTCCCCGATGACTTTCAGATCATCGAGCAGCGGCTTCCCCAGCTCACTCTTATCGGTGCTGAGGAACCCCATGATTTCGTAGCCGATCGTGGGGTTGGACCTTATCCCTTTGGCGAGAGCCCTGGCCGTTTCGTCTGTGCCCAGGATGAGAACTTTCTTTTTCCAGAGGTTGAGTCTCACCAGCATGATCTTGGCCGTGCGCCGGAAGAGAGGAAAAAGGAGGAGGCTCAGGATCCAGGCCGAGATGATAACCACCCTCGAAAACTGGGTGTAGCCTCGGGAGAGAAAGACGAACAGCATCAAAAGAACAAAGGAAAAAACCAGGCCTCTGTAGAGGTGCTTGACCTCATCCCAGAATGAAAACCGCTTGGTGTAGAGCTTTTCCAGGGAAAAAACAAAAATGACGATCAGGGCTCCGAAGAGGAAGCCGTATTTCAGCTGGACCTCCAACGGCACCGGAGCATATTTAAAGACCGACGTGAATTTCGGAATGACCTGGCTTCTGAGCAGATGGGCCAGCAGAAAGGAGGACAACAGAGCCAGCATATCGGTCAGCAAAAGGCAGGCGAAACTGATGAACTTCTTAAATTTCGGCATTCTCGGCTATGGGGCCCGTGAAAAACAGATCCCGCTGCGTCTTCCGGCTCCTCCCGGGCCTGTTCATCCCCGTGATTTCCTGTTCCTCTGAATTCCCTCTCAGGGCCATTTTCCCAGACCCTATTCAGGGCGGCGATCAGGCCCGTATTATAACCGATTTTGGGGTCCAATTCCTCAACATTATGAGCGGCCCCCCGCCTCTCCGCCCTCTCCGGTTTTTTTGCCGGGGCCGGCTTGCCGGCCGGGATCTCCGGGCGAGGGGATGAAAGGGGAAATCGCTAGCCGTGTTCCCCGGGCCCGATCAGGCTTTGACTGTGTTCAGGTATTGTCCTTGGTCCCCACATAGCCCAGGGCCTTCAGCCTCTCGATCACTTCTTTGTCCAGCTTTACCTTATTGGGGCGAATGTGAGACAGACGGGAGGCCTGGGAAACCCTGAGCTCATCCAGGATGCCGTTTTCGCCGCTCACCCGGATTTTATCGGTCGCCTCTTGTTCAAAAACCGTCTTGGAACCCAGCGTCTGCCTCGAGGCGAGAAGGCCGTCGATGAGCAGATAGACTTCTTCCTCCTCCCAGGCCAGGACGATATGATGCCACTTGTTCCAGGAGTACCGGGTCGGCAACCGGATCGGCTCCCCTTCGAAAGGCTGCCTTTTGACCTCGACCACCCCTCTTTTCTCGGGGTCTCCGCCCCACTGCCATAAAAGATTGGCTTGAACGGATATGAGGCTGTCCTTTCCGACGAAATCCAGCTGGAGGATCTTTTGGTTTTGGACGGCCTCTTTATTGATCTTTAACCAGAACTCGATCGCTCCGGAACTCGCGCTGATCCCGGTCGCCAAGGGGAACTCGGCTTCGCTTTCAGGGTCCAGCAGCAATCCCCGCCCGAATTTTCCCGTCAAAAACTGGGCGCGCTTCCCCGTGAAATGATCCGATTGACGGGAGCTCCTCGTCTGATAGGAAAAGGAATGGTCATCCAGGGACGCCAGAAAGAGGGACTCCTCATCAAAAGACAAAGACGCGGAGGGCCGGGGGTCGGCCAAGGTCACCTCCGTGATGCCGAGTCTTTCTTTGAGGGCGCTATTTTTTTCTTGGAATATCCGCAGCGTTTTCATGAGGGAGTTCATCTTCCGTGCCGGGGCGCGCGGAGAGATATTTTCTCTTTCCGCGGGATCATTGACCATGTCGTAGAGGCCCATCTCCCCGGTTATAAAATCCAGGACCAGCTTGCACTTTTTCGTCCTTATGCCGGCCCACCGCTCCATCTGAAAGAACACCTCCCTTTTCTTTTTCGGCAGGAAGAGGCATCTTTTCCTCAGGATGGGAAAGAGGCTTTGGCCCTGAAAAGTTGCGGGGGCCTTGATTTGGGCCGCTTCCAGGATCGTCGGCGGGAGATCGATCGACTCGACCTGTCGAGACAGCCGACCTTTCCGGGGAAGCGAAGGACAGTAAACGATCAGCGGAACCCGGGTCGATATATCGGCGAAAGGGCGCGCCAGGGAATTGTGCCCGAAGTGCTGGAACTCATAAAATTGCTCGCCGTGATCGGAAGTGATAATCCACAGGGTCTTGTCGGCCAAGCCCAACTGCCTCAGGGTATCCTGAAGGGAATGGAGAAAGTCGTCGACCGCTCGGATTTGAGCGTCGTAGATATCGAGAAGCCTTTGTCTGTCTTCCGGCGTGACGGCAGTTTTTCCCGCGTTGGCTTCATTGATGAAGGCCGTGGTGCTCTCGCCTCTGTTTTGAACCGGACCGGAATAACTCGGGTCAGCGAACTCCCGGAAGTACTTTTCCGGGGCGACAAAGGGAACATGGACGGCGTAGGTGTGGAGAAACAGGAAAAATTTCTGATCGGCGTTCTGCTTCAGCCATTTCCTGGTTTTGTTTTCCAGGGCTTCAACCGCGAAGACCTGGTCGTCAACCTCCTCGAACCCGTTGAGAATCCCGTAGCCGGCCGACATCCAGCCGCCGCCGGTGAGAGCCGCCGTCTTGTAACCATGATCACGGAGGATGGATGCCAGAGTCGGGATTTTCGGGTCCAGCGGGAGGTCAAAAACGGAGGGATATAAAGAGGTCAGCATGGAGGCATGGGAGGGAGGGGTGAAGGCATAGGGGATGAAAGCCGAGAGGAACTGCGTCCCCTGAGCCGCCAGGGAATCCAGGCAGGGGGACACCTTTCTATCATTCCCATAGCAGCCGACCCTGTCCGCCCGGAGATTGTCCAAAGAAAGCAGGATGAATTTTTGGATTTCCGGCGGTTTTTTGCAGAAGACCCGAAGGGATATCCCGGCGATTATGGCCACGCCGAGGCAGCCGCCCAGGACGACGGCCAGCGGACGAAGCCTTCCGGATTTCTCTTCCCTGCCCCTAGCTCCCGGCATCGGAAAATCCTCCTTCTCCGGTTAATCCCAAAGCCATCGGCTTCCTCCCGGCATCCGTTTTTCCCACCGCCTCCCTTTTCTCCAGCATGATCCGGACGGCGACGATGATCCCCCAGTTCAGCCACATCAAGAACAGGACGACGACATCATAATCCATGACGATGAACGCCGCCTGGATGAGGATCATGAAAAACGCCCAGGCGGCATAGAGGCCCAGCCGGCCCGCGAACGGCGCGCGCCCGGCGAGTTGGGAGACCTTGCCGATCTCCCGGAGTATCATCCCGATGATGGCGGCGAAGAGAATGAGCCCGGCCAACCCATACCTGTACAGGATGGTCAGATAATAAAAATGCGAGCCCAGAGGAGGGAGCCGGGGGGACTCCCCCACCACTTCCATGTTGCGGTCCGTTCCCCAGCCGAAAACGGGCTTTTCCTTCCATGACTCTATCGATTTTTCGAAGATGAGGGACCGGACCGAGGTGCTCCAGGACTTCGATTCGAGCAGCGGCCCTCTCAATACCAGGAAGAACAGAAGAAGCAATACGACGAGGGAAATGAGGATCACGGGCTTTTTAAGAAACCCCAGAAACCGGCTTCCCCGGAGATAGCGAAAGCCCAAAAACCCGAAAACCAGGGCTAATAGAGCGCTTCGAGAATAGGTGAAAAACACATTGAGGGAAACCAGAAAGATGTTGCCCAGGGTCAATATCCTTCTCCAGCCCCGGGAGATGCTCAAAAGGAAGACCTGAAAAGGCAGGACCATGATCAGGGCCGCCGCATAGATGTTGGCGTAGGGAAAAATGGAGTTGATTCGCTTGACCCGGAGGTTGAATATCTCCAGGGTGATGGTATCCCCGAACCCCGGATGCACGACCCTGGCGAAAAATTCACTCTCCCTTATGGACTCGGGAAGGAGACGGCTGACCGGAGCGACCATTTCCGGCTGGATGGGAATCAGGCCCAGGACGACGGCCAGCCCGAAGAGGGAGGCGATAAAGACCATGACATTCAGCCCCCGGATGATCTTCAACAAATCCCGTTCATTCTTTGTTATGTTGATGACCACCAGGAATAGGGACAGGGCTCCCGCATAGACGATGAAGTTCCTCAGGAATACCAGGTTCCATTTGTCCTCTTTGATATTCAGGCCGGAGATCAAGGACGAGAGCAAAAAGGCCGCCATCGCGCTGAAAAGGAAAAAGGGAATG
>Ga0079037_100000523_pt1 | contig 17708 bp, 15 predicted proteins | sample Mud3Dept4metaG_FD_71479 | JGI IMG/M metagenome (GOLD analysis project Ga0079037, IMG submission 71479) | Freshwater wetland microbial communities from Ohio, USA, analyzing the effect of biotic and abiotic controls - Mud 3 Core 4 Depth 4 metaG | ecosystem: Environmental > Aquatic > Freshwater >... | reverse complement strand
CGTCTTCCGTCTTCCGTCTTCCGTCTTCCGTCTTCCGTCTTCCGTCTTCCGTCTTCGGTCTTCCGTCTTCCGTCTTCTGTCTTCCGTCTTCCGTCTTCTGTCTTATTTTAACCAATTAATTACATTTTCCCCAATGGAATATAAATTCACCGAAATAGAGAAAAAATGGCAGAAATACTGGGAGGAAAATAAAACTTTCAAAACTCCGGAAGACTTAACCAATCCCAAAAAATGTTATGTGCTGGATATGTTCCCTTATCCGTCAGGATCTGGTCTGCATGTTGGTCATCCTGAAGGATATACGGCAACCGATATTTACAGCAGGTACAAAAGGATGAAGGGTTTTAATGTACTGCATCCAATGGGATGGGACGCCTTCGGACTGCCTGCCGAACAATATGCCATCCAGACCGGAACTCAACCTTCAGTCACAACAAAAAACAACTGCGATACCTTCAGACGTCAGATAAAAGAACTTGGCCTCAGCTACGACTGGGATAAAGAAATCAATACTACCGATCCGAAATATTTTAAATGGACTCAATGGATTTTTATCAGATTTTATAACACATGGTTCGACGAAGATCTTCAGAAAGGGAGACCCGTCTCTGATTTGAAAATACCCGAAAACATTAAGAACCTTGGAAAGAAAGAAGCAGCAAAATTCATTGATTCAAAAAGACTTGCATATTACGATAATGCCCAGGTATGGTGGTGCCCGAGCTGCCGGATTGTCTGTGCGAACGAAGAGGTTCTCTTTGACGGATCCCATGAGAAATGCGGCAACAGGGTCGAAAAGAAAAACCTGAAACAGTGGATGCTTCGTATCCCTCTTTATGCCGAAAGACTTTTAAAAGGAATTGATAATCTCGACTGGCCGGAGGGTATTAAGGATATGCAGCGGAACTGGATAGGCCGTTCCACAGGTGCTGAAGTCGACTTCAGGATCGATGGATTAATTGAAAAACTGACTGTTTTTACAACACGACCCGATACATTATTCGGTGCAACATATATGGTTATTGCCCCGGAACATACTCTTACTGATCTTATTACAACAGAGGATAATAAGAAAGCAGTCAACGAATATATTAAAGCTGCATCGCTTAAATCAGATCTTGATCGTACCGATCTGGCTAAAGAAAAAACAGGTGTCTTTACCGGCAGATATGCCATTAATCCCGTGAATCATAAGAAGATACCTATCTGGGTAGCCGATTATGTTCTGACAGGTTATGGCACAGGAGCAATTATGGCGGTCCCTGCGCATGATACCCGCGATTTTGAATTTGCTGAAAAATTCAATCTCCCGATAGTTTGTATTCAGGACCCCGATGTTGCTGATCCTGATCAGAAGAAAAGAATTATCGCAGGAAAAGAGTGCTGGACAGAAGACGGGAAATATATCAATTCCTCCGACAAACTGACAGGTATTGATATTAACGGTCTGAACAAGGAAGCAGGAATTGCTCGGATTACTGCATGGCTCGAATCAAAAAACCTCGGTAAGGGAAAGGTCAATTATAAAATCCGCGACTGGCTTTTCAGCAGGCAAAGGTATTGGGGAGAACCGTTCCCTGTTATTCACTGGGAAGATGGTGAAATAACATTAATTGATGAGAACCAGCTTCCTCTTCTTCTTCCTGAACTTGAAAAATACCTTCCCGGAGATACCGGTGAGTCACCTCTCGCGAATGCAACTGAATGGCTCAATGTAACTGACGAGTCGGGACGGAAGGGAAGAAGGGAAACCAATACAATGCCTCAATGGGCAGGTTCGTGCTGGTATTATCTCCGATTCATTGATCCTCTGAACGATAAACAAATATTTGATCCGGCTAAAGAAAGATACTGGATGCCTGTCGATCTTTATATCGGAGGCGCTGAACATGCTGTCCTTCACTTGCTTTACAGCCGTTTCTGGCATAAAGTATTGTTCGATCTCGGAATTGTTTCAACCGACGAACCATATAAGAAACTGTTCAACCAGGGAATGATACTGGCATTTGCCTATGAAAATGAGGCGGGGGCAAAAGTACCTGCCGACATTATCGAAGAACGTGATGGCCAATTCTTTAACAGCGAAACCGGAACAGAGGTAAGGCAGATAGTCGCAAAAATGTCAAAATCTCTGAAAAATGTAGTTAATCCAGATGATGTTGTTGCAAAATACGGAGCTGATTCTCTCAGGTTATATGAGATGTTTATGGGACCGCTGGATGTCATAAAACCCTGGGATGATAAAGGTGTGAAAGGTGTTTTTAACTTTCTCGGGAGGACTTTCAGATTCTTTTCAAATGTTGAAAACATTATATCAGGCGACGAAGATGGAGAAATCCTTAAAGGACTTCATCAGGCAATTAAAAAAGTCGAAGGTGATATTGAAAACCTCAGGTTTAACACAGCAATCTCAGCGATGATGATTTTCCTGAACCTGGCAGTAAAAAAAGGGAAAGTCACACAGGAAACTGCCATTACATTCACAAAAATACTCTCTCCCTTTGCTCCTCATCTTGCAGAGGAATTATGGCATCTCCGGGGACATTCAAAAACTCTGGCTTATGAACCATGGCCAGAGGTTAATGAAGAATACCTGAAAGAAGACACATTCGAGTATCCGGTCTCATTCAATGGCAAACTCAGGTTTAAGATCGAACTGCCTGTCACCATGGAGAAAGATGAAATCGCAAAGACCGTCATGAAAGATGAAAGAGCAAAAAAATGGCTTGCAACAGGTACTCTGTTAAATGTAATAGTGGTACCTAACCGGATAGTGAATATTGTTTTAAAAAATTAATCAGCCGGACCGGATGTATTTCATAAGGAAAACTTTACTTCTAATTTCTGTATTATTATTTTTAGTTTCATGTAAAGACCTTCAGAGAGATAAAAATGAATTAACAGACATTATTTCTGATACCTTACAAAAACAAGAACCTGAATCACCTGTTCTTACTTTCGGTATTCCCTCTGACTCATTTAATCTGATTTCAGGAAATATTAAACGAAATGGATTCCTTTCGCAGATTCTTCTTGAACATGGCATAAGCATGCAGGAGATAGATCAGGTAGTGAGAAATTCAGATTCAGTTTTTGATGTAAGGACAATCCGTTCAGGCAATAACTATACTCTCTTCTGTGATACGGACTCCATTGCAAGAGTCAGGTATCTTGTCTATGAGCACGATCCGACAACCTGCTATGTATTCAGCTTTAATGATTCGCTTAACATCACACCTTTTAAAAAGGAAATTAAAAAAATTATCAAATATTCTTCCGGTATAATTGAGACCTCGCTCTGGGAATCAATGATAGCGGGAGGATTGCATCCTTCACTGGTTATTGCATTATCGGATATTTTTGCCTGGACCGTAGATTTTTTCGGATTGCAGAAAGGAGATAGCTTTAAGGTAATCTATGAAGAATTGTTTATTGATGGCAAATCGATGGGAGCCGGTAAGATTTTTGGTGCACAGTTTACCTGGACAGGAAAAACGATAACAGCAATCCCCTTTATTCAGGACGGGAAAGAGACTTTCTTCGATCCTGAAGGAAATAGTCTTCGCAAAGCTTTTCTGAAATCCCCTCTGCAGTTTTCCAGGATCACTTCACGATTCTCATCTTCAAGGCTTCATCCGATCCTGAGAATACGCAGACCCCACTTTGGTGTTGATTATGCTGCTCCTTCAGGAACACCCGTCCATGCAATCGGTGATGGTAAGGTGGTGGAGACACGTTCAGAGAATGGTTCAGGCAGAATGGTAAGAATAGTTCATAACAGCATTTATTCAACTGCCTATCTTCACTTAAGCCGGTATGGTGCAAGTATCTTTCCGGGAGCATTCGTAAAGCAGGGAGACATAATCGGATATGTCGGAAACAGCGGACTTTCAACAGGTCCTCATCTTGATTTCAGGTTCTATCAAAACGGATCCCCGGTTGATCCTCTTAGTGTTGAAGCCCCTCCGGTTGAACCGGTTTCTGAAGAAAATAAACCAAGGTTTGAGAAGAATAAAATTGTGGTCTTAAGTCTCCTGACTACTTTTTAGTGTTATCAGGAAGTTTATTAATCAGGGTCTCAATGATCTTCGGATAATATTCATATTCCAGGGAATGAACTCTGGTTGCGAGGGAATCCGGAGTGTCTGAGGCTTTAACTTTACATTTTGCCTGGAAAATTATATCCCCTTCATCATAAAAACGATTGACATAGTGAATTGTAATTCCGGATTCAGATTCGTGATTTTCAATAACAGCCTTATGAACTATATCACCATACATTCCTTTTCCGCCGTAATCCGGAAGAAGCGCCGGATGTATATTAACGATACGGTTTTCAAATCGGTTCAAAATATTTTCAGGGATAAGCCATAAAAAACCAGCCAGAACAATAAAATCGATATCGTGAATAATCAGGTCATTCAGTACCTTTTCTGAAGCATATAAATCGTTGCGGTCGAAAAAAATTGATTTGACATTATGCTCAGCAGCCCTCTTTATTACGTAGGCTTCACGACGATTTGACAAAACAAGTGCTACTTTAGCGCTCTTTTTGTTCGAAAAGTATTTTATTATGTTCTCGGCATTTGTCCCGGAACCTGATGCCATTATTGCTATATTCCTCATTATGTGATATTTATCACTATTTTACACAACAGGGTATAAATTCAGAAAAAGTTGTATATTTAACTAAAAATCAGTTTATTATTTTTAGCAAGTAATAAAAAACATCAAATCATTTGAAAAATAACCTACAAATATATTTCTTTGCAAGGTTCTAAGATTATTATTAATTAAAATTTAACATTATGTCTGACATTGCCACACGAGTAAAAGAGATTATTGTTGACAAACTTGGAGTTGATGAATCAGAAGTAACCCCCGAAGCCAGTTTCACTAATGATCTGGGTGCAGACTCTCTAGATACTGTTGAGCTGATCATGGAATTTGAAAAAGAATTCAATATCGGAATTCCTGACGATCAGGCAGAGACAATCAGCACTGTTGGTGATGCTATCAAGTACATCGAGGAAAATGCAAAGTAAATTTGCATAGTTAATAATCCATTTAATGAGAAGAGTTGTAGTTACCGGCCTTGGAGCCTTAACTCCTATTGGCAACAATTTGCATGACTACTGGGAAGGACTTAAAAATGGAGTAAGCGGGTCGGTAATGATCACCCGATTCAATACTGAAAAGTACAAGACTAAATTTGCGTGCGAAATAAAAAACTACAACTCTGCTGATTATTTTGACAGGAAAGAGGCCAACAAACTTGATTTGTATTCGCAATATGCTCATGTCGCAACTGACGAAGCTATTATAGATTCAGGCCTTGATCTGGAAAAAATCAATAAAGACCGGGTTGGTGTAATATGGGCATCCGGCATTGGAGGGCTCGAGACCTTTTTCATTTCAATTAAACAGCATGTTCTTGGAGACGGAACACCCCGGTTCAGTCCGTTCTTCATTCCCAAAATGATTGGTGATATTGCTGCCGGGACTATTTCCATAAAGTACGGTTTCAGAGGTCCTAATTTCGCAACAGTATCAGCATGTGCATCTTCAACCAATGCTTTAATTGATGCTGTGAATTATATCCGCTGGGGAAAAGCGGATATTTTTGTTTCCGGAGGTTCTGAAGCCTCTATAAATGAACCGGGTATTGGCGGTTTTAATGCATTGCAGGCTCTTTCGACCAATAATAATGAATTTCGGACTGCATCCAGACCTTTTGACAAAACCCGTGATGGATTTGTTCTGGGTGAAGGAGCTGGTGCATTGATTGTTGAAGAATATCAGCATGCCCTGGCAAGAGGTGCGAAGATATATGCTGAACTGGTTGGTACCGGTATGACTGCCGATGCATATCACGTAACTGCTCCTCATCCTGAAGGACTTGGCGCACGAAATGTTATGAAACTGGCAATCGGAGATGCCTGCCTTAATCCGGAGGATATTGATTATATCAATGTCCATGGTACTGCAACCCCGCTGGGTGATATCTCTGAAACAAAGGCAATTATTGATGTTTTTGGAGAACACGCTTACAAGCTTAATATAAGTTCTACAAAATCTATGACCGGACATCTTCTCGGTGCTGCCGGCGCAATTGAAGCTATCGCAGCCATTATGGCTGTTGTTCATGATATCGTCCCTCCTACAATAAATTTTAGCACTCCCGATCCCGACATTGATCAAAAGCTGAACTTAACACTCAATAAGGCACAGAAGAGAAAAGTAAATGCTGCCATAAGCAATACATTCGGATTCGGCGGGCATAATGCTTCTATTGTTATAAAAAAAGCAGAGGTTTAGTGTCGTTGCTAAATAACAGATTTAATGGCACCTATTTTCTTGATAAACGGGAATTCGGTTCCGGTTTAAGGAAAATCCTGGGATTCAGACCAGGAAACCTCAGATTGTATGAAATAGCCTTTATACATCGTTCAGCGTCCTTCACCCTTCCAAATGGGAAAAAAGTCAATAATGAAAGGCTGGAGTATCTTGGTGATGCAGTTCTTGATGCTATTCTTTCAGATTATCTGTTCGGTAAATTCCCTGACGCCAATGAAGGTTTTATGACAAAAATACGGGCAAGAATAGTAAACCGGGAGGTATTGAATCAACTTGCAGTTTCAATGGGTATCAATAAGATCCTTGTAAGTAATGTAAGTCCTGCACATTCTACAAAAAATCCTTTCGGAGATGCTTTTGAAGCCCTGATAGGATCAGTATTCCTTGATAAAGGATTCAAAAAAACAAAAAAGCTATTTATAAAAAAAGTTCTAAGCAAGTACCTGGATCTGAATATGATAATTAATACTGACACAGATTATAAAAGCCTTGTTTTTGAATGGGTGCAAAAAAATAAAGCAAATCTGCTTTTTACTTATAATGAAGAATACGATTCAGATTTCAGAAAACCGATATTCACCACAATCCTGCTCATAAATAAGGAAGAGTACGGAAAAGGTCAGGGCATTTCAAAAAAGGAAGCAGAGCAGGAAGCATCAAACCAGGCCTGGAAAAGGATCAAAGATATTTCCGGGGAATTTGAATAGAGTCTTTAATTTTTCCTACCTTTATAAGCTTAAGGTCTCCCGGATATGAGAGATAAACCGAAAGTTAAGCGGATTCAGTTAAAAACAAATCATAGCCAGAAGTCTGTTATGCTGGGGATTGTTTCGCCGGAACCTGATTATAAACTTTCACTCATACTTAACGGAAAATTAAGGGTCTCTCTAAAAAACATCCCCCCTGTTATTATAAATGATCCCTCAGGCACTGAATTGACTTTCAGCAGGTTTTCTGATTCTACTGCCTCTCCTGATCTTGTTTATGAGCTGATTTCAAATCGTTCGGGGAAGTATTTCTTATTGAAAAAATTAAAAAATATCGATTATATTTTTCATGTATATAATCCTGATAATGAAGTTGATATTAATCAGCTTACAGCACTCCTCAAGGATGTGGAGTGCGTTTCAGCAGTGTTTAATATAGATCCGGGAACAATAAAGGACAGGAATTTGCAACATATAACATTTTAGGATATGGAAAAACTGTATTTAAATTTGTCGGAAGAGGAGTTTACAAAAGGAAGGAAGATACTTATCTGGATCTTTGTCGTGGCATTCTTTTTAGGCGGAGTATATGTTGCAATGTTAAGTCCGGTTTTCGGAAAACATTCAATTAAACCTGCACTTTCAATTGCTCCATTTGGCATCAGTTTGATTGTCGGACTGATTGCTGCTTATGCTACAATTAAAAGAAATGATCTTTATTTCTTAATTGATGATGAAAAAGTTGAGTTCAGATATGGGGTTTTCAGACCAAAAAAGCATTCTTTCCCCTGGAGGGAAATGAGAGAAGTTGTTATGCCGCATAAGGATAAAAAGGCTAAAATCATTTTTAAAAATGGCACATCGTTCATTATTAATCTTACCTGGTTACAAAAACGAAAAACGAGCCTGATAAGAAAACATCTTTTTCATGCCGCGAAAGCTCAAAATATCAATGTTTTGAAAGTTATACATCTACCCTCTAAAAAGTGAATAATTTTATCCTTTATTTTTCAATAATAATTGAAATCTTCCCTTAGTACATTCTGCAAAACCTTTAAAATAAGAAGAGCCGCTCTCAGAACGAAAGCGGCTCACTTTTTTGATAACCCTAAAACTAACCTAACCTATGAAAAAAACCTCTATATCTTGTATTCCAAATATCATGCCAAATACTTTTCAAATATATGGCTTACTTCTGAGATAAAAAAACATTTCTACATAAATAGCTGAATATTAACAATATTTTAATTAATTGTTAAATTTTTTTACTCTTTTAAGACTAAATGGCTCATAATTACTCACTATAAATACTCTGCAGTTGTTAAAGAAAGTTAAAGAGGAGAAACAAAAACTATATATAGTCGTACTTTTGTATCTATATGAGACGGAGAACAATTGCATTACTGGCCATATTCTTTTTCCTTGCATTAACAGGATTAATTCTTATCCAGCTTTACTGGATCCGTAATGCAATTACTATCACCGATCAGCAATTTCGACTGTTGGCGAACAAAGCTCTCGAATCGGTTGTTCTTGATCTTGAAGAAAAAGAATTGATAAACAGCATTCTTGAAGAGATTGATCCGTCTTCTGCTGATTCAGTTACAGCTATTGTTCCGGCAAATTCCCCTCTGGCCAGAAAGCTCAGGGGATATCAACCTAATTCAAAGCTGCTCGAAATGTACGGTTTGAATAACCCTGAAGAACCAATAACAATAACCAGCTCAGGGCAAAAAATATTTATTACAGCTGAAGATATTTCAACGCTTTCGACTGATGAAGCAACCGAAACATCACCCCAGTCGCTTAATGCCGAGTTTACCGGAAGAGTAACCAATAAGATTGTATTCCTTGAGAACATAATGGAAAAGATCCTTCGCAACACACCTGATATTAAAGAAAGGATTGACCCTGAAAACCTGCAGAAATTACTCAGAACTGCTCTCTCCAATGTTGGTATAGACCTGGATTTTGAATTCTCAATACGTTCCGGACGATATGGAATTATCTGGAAAACACCTGGTTTTACAGATAAGCCGGGAACAAATAAGTTTATAATCCAGCTCTTCCCCAATGATCCCGTTCCCAGCCAGAACCAGTTAGTATTGTACTGCCTTCAGGAACAACAATATAAATTTGAGAAAATCGGAAGTCTTGGATTTTTATCGATTGTTTTCACTTTGTTTTTGCTGATACTGGCAACAAGCACATTAATTGTGATATTCCGTCAGAAAAAAATCTCCGAGATAAGGAACGACTTTATTAACAATATGACCCATGAGCTGAAAACACCAATTTCAACCATTTCCTTAGCCTCCCAGATGATGGCCGATAAATCAATTTCAGATAAGAACAAGAATTTCGACAGCCTGGCTAAAGTTATTTCTGATGAGAGTATGCGGCTTAAATTTCAGGTCGAAAAGGTGCTGCAGATGGCTATATTCGAAAAAAACAAAATGAAGTTGAGCCTTGCTGAATTGGATATACATAGTATACTAAACAGCGCTGTTGAGAATTTCTCACTGCAAATCGAAAGCAGGAAGGGCAAAATCCATAAAGATTTTCAGGCATTATCTTCAAATGCCATGATTGATGAAATACATTTCCTGAATGCCATTTCGAACCTGTTAGACAATGCGATCAAATATTCAAAAGATAAACCTGAAATAACTGTTTCAACACGAAATACCGGTAAAGGAATTACCATAACTGTTGAAGACAAAGGTATAGGGATCAGCAAGGAAGACTTAAAACGGATTTATGATAAATTTTACCGTGTCCATTCCGGAAATGTACATAATGTAAAAGGGTTTGGTCTTGGTTTAAGTTATGTCAGGAAAATAATTGAAGAACATAACGGAACTATCAAGGCTGAAAGCCAGATAAACAAAGGCACAAAATTCACTCTTTTCATCCCCCAAAACGGACAAAAATGAAAAATATAAGAATTCTGCTGGCTGAAGATGACAATAACCTGGGTAACCTGTTAAAGAATTATCTCGCGGCTAAACATTTTGATACTGACTTGTTCATTAATGGAGAGCTTGCACTTGAGGCATTTTCGACAGAACAATATCATCTGTGCATTCTTGATATTATGATGCCGGAAATGGATGGATTGACCCTTGCACGTGAGATTCGTACGGTTAATCCGGAAATCCCAATAATATTCCTGACTGCAAAAAGCCAGAAAGAAGATGTCCTTGAGGGTTTCAGGACAGGGGCTGATGATTATATAACAAAACCCTTCTCAATGGAAGAATTGCTGTACCGGATCCAGGCAGTATTGAAAAGATCAGCCAGTTCTGTTTCAGGCAGAAAGGAAGACCTTTATACAATTGGTAAATACAACTTTGACCCGGTCAGACAATTATTGATTTTCGAAGATCAGTCAGTTAAACTAACAACAAAAGAATCGGAGCTGCTCGAACTCTTATGCAGGCATAAAGGAGATATCCTCGAACGCAATTTCGCGTTAAAATCAATTTGGATCGATGACAACTATTTTAATGCCAGGAGTATGGACGTCTATATAACCAAATTAAGAAAATATCTTAAAAAGGATCCCGACGTTAAAATACTTAATGTTCACGGAAGAGGTTATAAGCTGATAGCGTGAAAAATATACATCATCATTTTAAAGACCAGGGTAATGGGTACTGGTCAGATTTTATATTTGCAACTAGTCGAGCTTTAGAACTGCAAGAAAAGCCTGTTGGGGAACCTCAACATTTCCTATCTGACGCATTCTTTTCTTCCCTTTCTTTTGTTTTTCAAGAAGCTTCCTTTTACGGGTGATATCACCTCCGTAACATTTCGCGGTTACATCTTTTCTGACGGCTTTTACAGTCTCCCTGGCAATTATTTTTGCTCCGATAGCCGCCTGAATTGCAATATCGAACTGCTGACGGGGTATTAGTTCCTTTAGCTTGACACACATCTTCCGGCCAAAATCATATGCATGACCGCGGTAGATCAATGTCGAGAGAGCATCAACCATTTCTCCGTTCAGGAGTATATCCAGCCGGACAAGGTCAGCCTTTTGATATTCAGTATAATAGTAATCAAATGAGGCATAACCTTTTGAAATGCTTTTAAGCTTGTCATAAAAATCAAAAACAATTTCCGATAAAGGCATTTCAAAAGTGAGTTCAACCCTGTCTCTGGTCAGGTAAACCTGGTTCTTCAAGGTTCCTCTTTTATCGATGCATAGATTCATAATCGAACCAACATATTCTGATGCAGTGATGACCTGGGCAATTATGTAGGGCTCTTCGATACGTTCAATATGATTTAACGGAGGAAGTCCGGATGGATTATGAACATCTATTTCTTCTCCTTTTGTGGTAAGAACCTTAAATGAAACATTTGGTACTGTGGTAATTACATCCATATTAAATTCCCTGTCAAGCCGTTCCTGGATTATTTCCATATGAAGCAAGCCGAGAAATCCGCATCTGAATCCAAATCCGAGCGCTGCTGATGATTCCGGGATAAATGTAAGAGAAGCGTCATTCAGCTGAAGCTTCTCAATGGAGTTCCTTAAATCTTCATATTCATCAGCATCAACAGGATACATTCCCGCAAAAACCATTGGCTTGACATTTTCAAATCCGGAAATGGCTTTTTCACAAGGATTTATAACATGTGTTATTGTGTCTCCCACTCTTACTTCTGAAGAGACCTTCACTCCTGTGATAATATATCCGACATCACCCGTTTTCATTTCCTCTCTTGGATCCTGTTTTAGCTTTAGAACTCCTATTTCCTCCGCATTGTATTCATGACCGGTACTTACAAACTTTACTCTATCACCTTTTCTGATGGTACCATTCACAATTTTAAAATAAGCTATTATACCCCTGAAGGAATTAAAGATTGAGTCGAAAATAAGTGCCTGCAAAGGAGCATCAGGATTGCCTGCGGGAGGAGGAATACGGTTTACTATTTCACTGAGGATTCTGTCTATACCCATTCCGGTTCTTGCACTGGCTTCGATTATATCATCACGGTTACAACCTACAAGGTCAACTATTTGATCTTTAACCTCTTCAGGCATAGCGTTTGACATATCCATCTTATTGAGCACAGGAATTATTTCCATGTTGTGATCAATAGCCATATAAAGATTTGATATTGTCTGTGCCTGTATCCCCTGGGTTGCATCAATAACCAGCAGAGCTCCTTCACATGCTGCAATTGACCGTGATACTTCATACGAGAAATCCACATGTCCCGGGGTGTCAATAAGATTCAGGAAATATTTTTTACCTTCATGATAATGCTCCATCTGTATTGCGTGGCTTTTAATTGTAATACCACGTTCTCTTTCAATCTCCATATTATCAAGAACCTGGTCCTGATATTCCCTCTCTGTAATTGTATTGGTTTTTTCAAGCAGCCGGTCAGCCAGGGTACTTTTACCATGGTCGATATGGGCTATGATACAAAAATTACGGATATTATCCATAAGAAACGAGAAATTGAAATCAGGTGCAAATATATGAAAATAAGCAGGGGCGTTGCAACCAACGCCCCTATGAAATACTCTGTTCAGATAAAAATTTTACATCATTCCTGGCATTCCACCGCCCATACCCTGTGGCGGCATCGGAGGATGTTCTTCTTTTTCCTCAACAACAACTGCTTCAGTCGTCAGGAACATTCCTGCAATGGAAGCTGCGTTCTCAAGTGCAACACGTACAACCTTAACAGGATCGATAACACCTGCTTTATTAAGTTTTTCATAATTATCAGTTTGTGCGTTGTATCCGTAATCACCCTTTCCTGATTTTACATTCTGGGCAACAACAGCGCCTTCCCTGCCTGAATTGATAGCTATCTGACGAAGGGGTTCCTCAATTGCACGCTTAACAATTTCAATACCTGTTGTCTGGTCTTCGTTCTCCCCCTTTAAACCTTCAAGAGATGCAATTGCACGGATATATGCAACACCTCCACCAGTTACAATACCTTCTTCGATTGCAGCCCGTGTCGCATGTAATGAGTCATCGACGCGGTCTTTCTTGTTTTTCATTTCGACCTCGGAAGCTGCCCCGATATAAAGAACTGCAACACCACCTGCAAGTTTGGCAAGACGTTCCTGCAATTTTTCTTTGTCATAATCTGATGTGGTTGTGGTCATCTGCTGTTTGATCTGGCCTATACGGGCTTTGATCATTTCCTTGTCACCGTAACCATTTACTATTGTGGTATTTTCTTTATTTATAGTCACTTTTTCAGCCGTACCAAGCATATCAAGAGTTGCATGTTCAAGTTTGAGTCCTTTTTCCTCTGATATTACCGTTCCGCCTGTAAGAATAGCGATATCTTCAAGCATCTCTTTCCTTCTGTCGCCAAAACCCGGAGCTTTTACTGCGCATACCCTTAGGGAGCCGCGAAGACGATTAACAACTAGTGTTGCAAGTGCTTCACTTTCAACATCTTCAGCAACGATAAGAAGAGGCTTGCTTGTCTGGGCTGAAGACTCAAGAATAGGAAGCATATCTTTCATTGAAGATATTTTCTTATCATAAATAAGAATATAAGGATTTTCCAGTTCTGCTTCCATTTTTTCAGCATTTGTTACAAAATATGCTGAAATATATCCGCGGTCGAACTGCATTCCTTCAACCACTTCAACTGAAGTTGTAGTACTTTTTGATTCTTCAATTGTAATGACACCCTCTTTATGAACCTTACCCATTGCTTCAGCAATAAGTTTCCCTATTTCCTGATCATCATTGGCGGAAATACGTGCAACCTGTTCAATTTTAGAAAGGTCATCTCCGATAACTGTAGCTTGTGAAGCCAGATGTTTGACAACTTTCTCAACTGCTTTATCAATACCTCTTTTGACATCCATCGGGTTAGCCCCTGCTGTAATGTTTTTAAGACCAACATTTATTATAGCCTGAGCCAGAACTGTTGCTGTTGTTGTTCCATCGCCAGCGATTTCACCTGTTTTCGAAGCAACTTCTTTCACCATCTGAGCACCCATATTCTTATATGGATCTGACAGTTCTATTTCCTTCGCAACTGTAACGCCGTCTTTTGTAATCTGCGGAGCTCCGAATTTCTTTTCCAGAACAACATTACGTCCTTTAGGACCAAGGGTTACCTTAACCGCATCTGCGAGCTGATCAACTCCTTCTTTAAGAAGGGCACGTGCCTCAATATTATACTTAATCTCTTTTGCCATATTAATTAGTTTTAAATGTTATTAAATCAAGCTATGAAAAGAATATCCGACTGTGAGATAAGCAGATAGTCTTCGCCATCAATAGTGAGTTCCTGTCCGGAATATTTTCCGTAAAGGACTTCATCACCTTTTTTGACTTCCATCTCTTCGTCTTTCTTTGCAGCTCCTACAAGAATTACTTTTCCCTGACGGGGTTTCTCTTTTGCGGAATCAGGAATAATAATTCCGCTGGCAGTTTTAGCTTCAGCTTCATAAGGTTTTACAAGAACCTTTCCTGCCAGAATTTTACCTTTTAGTTGTGTCATTTTATTTAGTTTTAAAGTTAATATAGTTTTCTGACATCCATTTTTAGCATAATTTGTGCCAAATGGCAAAAAGTGACATTTTTAAATAAAAAAGTGTCAGTACGTGACAAACTGACACTAAAAAAATATTATTTATCACCTATTTTATTTATTTGTCTGATCTTCTCCTGCAGATGGAGTAGTTGAAGATGGAGGTACTGCGGTAGGAAGGGTAGGAATGGCATTGGGATCAACGGCGTTATCAATCTGGCTTTTAATTCTTGATTGTTCCGAATTTGATCCGCGAGGTATTGTAGCTGTTGCCACAACACAGAGGATAAGAATCGATGCGGCCAGAGTCCAGGTTGCCTTTTCAAGAAAATCTGCTGTTTTTCGGATTCCCATAGTTTGTCCTGCAGATGTAAAATTGGCAGCCAATCCTCCTCCTTTTGAATTCTGAACGAGTACTATAAGTATCTGAAATATGCATGCAACAATAACTAAAATCGATACAAAAATATATATTCCCATCTGGTTATTTTTTTATTAACTCTTTTACTTTTTCAATTTGAGACGCAAAGTAACTACTTTTTTCCGGAAATTTCAAACTTAATTTCTCATATATATCTATTGCCCTGGAGTAATAACCCTGCTTTATATAAATTCTGGCAAGGGTCTCAGTTAGAAATCCTTCCCTTTCTTCAACGAATGGTTTTGAAATATCTTCATTTGTAATGCCTGATCTTTCCTTAACAGGCTCAATTCTTGGATTTGCTTTTATAAACTTATCGATAAGATCTGCCTGCAGCTGTTTTGTCGGAAGTTCTCCGCTTACGGTCTTTTGCTTCGTAAATATGACATTTTCATCAGTTGGTGGTACGCTGCCTGCATTAATATCAAGCTCCAGGAGGTCTTCCCGTTCAGAAACAGAAAATCCGGGATCCATATAAAATATTTTTTCTTCCACTGCCCCGGATTCTTCATCTATTATCATTATGGCAGCGTCAGAATTCTCAAAATCATCCTGTGCGGTTATTAGGACAGAATGATCTCTTGATCTGTCATCTGTTTTGTTTTCGTCGGTGCTTTTTTCTATTTCATTAATAAGATCTGCACTGTTTTTTGCCTGTTCAATTACTGTCTGCTGGCTTTCCGTTTTTTCTGATTCAGCATAAGGAGGAGCCGGTGGTTGTAATTCAGTTGCTTTTTCAGCAGCCGTTTCCTTTTTCAGGAAGTAATAAAGAACCTCCCGGTCGGCAATATGCATCGCGGAGGTCTTGAGCTGATTTTCAAACTTGACATCAGCAGTGTTCTGAAGGCCTTTCAGCATCAGCATATATGCACTCTGAAAATAAGGGAAGATATTGATAAGCTCACCTACCTCTCTGATCATCAGATGATCAGCAGGTCCGGAATTCTCAATCATTCTCAGAAAGTCGTTTCTGTTCATTTTGCTTACCAGTTCACAAAAGCCTTATTAAAAATATCTTCCACCAGGAGCTCGACAATTTTTTCAGAAAGTTCTTTTTCAACCTGGCTCAGGTCGAGATTACTGCTATAATCTTCATATCGGGAGAAAGTCTGTTCATAGTTGAGGTCCGGATTAATGGCGTTGGTGAATTTGACTTTAACTGCAATTGTAAACCTGTTGGTTGCGGCCTGCGCATCAGCAGCAACAGTCAGGGGTCTGGTATTATAATCAGATATTTCTCCTTCAAAATTTACGTCTCCAATACCGTTAATGACTCCAAGATTTGTCTGTGCTTTGCATTTATCAATCAGAGCATCGGTCAGATACTGGCTTAATCCCGGTTGGACAAGGCTTGCCCTGTTTTGAAAATACTGTATGCTTACTGTTTTTACATCTGGTGAGATACTTGCTCCCGAAAATGAATAATTTATTTTGCATCCTTGAAAAAGGAATATTCCTGTTGCCAACGAAATAAAAAGAAGGCTTCTGCAGGCTGACATTCTGATATATCTACATTTCAATTCCATATTCCTTGATTTTCCTGTACAGCGTACGTTCAGATATGCCCAGTTCATGTGCAGCCATTTTTCGTTTCCCGCTGTATTTCTCCAACGCTTTTTTTATCATTTCCACTTCTTTATCAGCTAATGATAATGATTCTTCAATTATTTCTTCAGTATCCTGGATATCAGTTCTTTCCTGCCGTGATGAAAAATCTGCGGCAGGGGTTTCAGCCACATTGGGTGCAACTCTTGCCGTCTTTGTATCCCCGAAAAGATTTTTAATAACAGTTGAGTTAGTTTTATCGAAAGGAACATCAATTTCCCCATGCTGAATAAGATCATATACCAGCTTTTTGAGGTCATTCATGTCACTTTTCATGTCGAAAAGTATCTTATACAAAATTTCTCTCTCTGACGAAAAAGCTTTTTCTTCATCTTTTCTTATTATGGCAGGCAACTTAACTCCATCATAATCGGGTAAATATGCTTTAAGCACATCAGCTTTTATTTCCCTCTCATTTTCAATTATAGAAATTTGTTCGGTAATATTTTTAAGCTGTCTGACATTTCCCGGCCAGGAATAATTTAAAAGAATATTTTTTGCCTCTGAATCGAGCCTGATAGCCGGCATACGGTATCTTTCAGCAAAATCAACGGAGAACTTCCTGAACAGCAGGAGAATATCGTCACCTCTTTCCCTGAGTGAAGGCACCTTGATCGGGAGAGTGTTAAGTCTGTAATAAAGATCTTCCCGGAATTTGCCTTTATCGATGGCTCTGGTGACATCAACATTGCTGGCTGCAATCATCCTGACATTTGTTTTCTGCACTTTTGATGAGCCTACTCTGATAAACTCACCCGATTCCAGTATCCTTAGAAGCCGTACCTGGGTTGATAATGGAAGTTCAGCTACTTCGTCGAGGAAGATCGTGCCACTGTCAGCTACTTCGAAATAACCTTTCCTGCTGTCTGTCGCGCCTGTAAAGGAACCCTTTTCATGTCCGAACAATTCGGAATCTATTGTGCCTTCTGGTATTGCACCGCAGTTTACAGCAATATAAGGGCCATGTTTCCTGGCACTGTAACTATGTATAACCTGAGGGAATACCTCTTTTCCTGTTCCGCTTTCGCCTGTAATAAGTACTGAAAGATCGGTGGGTGCAACCTGAACAGCAATATCAATTG
>Ga0079037_100000522_pt1 | contig 17734 bp, 15 predicted proteins | sample Mud3Dept4metaG_FD_71479 | JGI IMG/M metagenome (GOLD analysis project Ga0079037, IMG submission 71479) | Freshwater wetland microbial communities from Ohio, USA, analyzing the effect of biotic and abiotic controls - Mud 3 Core 4 Depth 4 metaG | ecosystem: Environmental > Aquatic > Freshwater >... | reverse complement strand
CGCTCCGGAGCTCCCCGCGCGCGACGAGGAAGCGGTCCGCGGCGAGCGTCAGCAGCCGGAAGGCGGGGTCGATCGAACGAGCCGCCGAGGCGAGGGCGGCGCGGCGGGCCCGCTCGGCCCCCCGGAGGCCGTGAACGTCGAGGGGAGAGCGTTTCCGCGTCGAGACGATGACCGTCGCCGCTCCGCCCGCCCCGAGGTCGAAGCGGAGGAGGAAGGGCTGGAAGAGATCCTCCGTGAAGTCGGATCCCCGGCGCCGGTCCTCGTCGTACTCGATGTTCCGGTACCAGGCGCCGGTCACCGACCCGTGGCCGTCGTGGGCGACGTGAAGGGGCGGGAGATCCGGATAGGGGGCGACGCTCGCCAGTCCCGGCGCGATGGCGACGCCCGGATCGAGCGCGGCGTTCTCGCGCGTGAGCGCGTGGAGGTCGCGGAAGGCGAGGAGGGGGCGGATCTCGAGCCGGGCCGGGCCCGGAGCGACGAGCCGGTAGGAGACGACGACCGTCGGCTCGCCGTGGACCATGAAGAGCGACTTCTCCAGCCGGACGCCTCCGGCCTCGAAGGTCCAGGCCGGGAAGGGGTCGAAACGGAAGCCGGTCAGGAGGCGCCACCCCTCGGGGTGCAGCGTGCCCGGGTAGCGGTTCGTGGAGAGGTCGAAACGCTCGCCGCCGACGACGAGCGTCTCCTCGAGCTTCGAGAGGAGGACCGTCCGCCCGGCCGGAGGGTGCGTCGCCGCGACGAGAAGGCCGTGCTGCCGGCGGGTGTTCATCCCCGAGACCGTGGAGGAGGCATAGCCGCCCAGCCCGTCGGCCTCGAGCCATTCGCGGGAGTCCGGGCGGTCCGATGGGGGAGACAGGGGATCGGCCTCCGGGTTCCAGTCTAGTGGCGCGCCCCTTGACTTTCCGGCCGGGCAGTCCCATATTGCTATTGTCCTAGTTGACTAGGACAAGCACCGATGGCCGAAACGCCCCCCTTCCGCCTCGACCCCGGCTCGGGGATCCCGTTCTACCGGCAGATCATCGACCAGGTGGTCCTCGCCGTGGCCGACGGGCGCCTCCGGCCGGGAGCGCAGCTGCCGACCGTCCGGCAGCTCGCGGTCGACCTCGCGGTGAACCTGAACACGGTGGCCCGCGCCTACAAGGAGATGGAGATCCGGGGGATCGTCGCGACGCAGCAGGGGACGGGGACGTTCGTGGCCGAGCGCCGGCCCGAGAAGCGGAGCGGCGAGCGCCGGAAGGCCCTCGGGCAGCTCGTGGAGCGCTTCCTCTCGCTGGCGAGCGTCCGGGGCTTCACGCCGCAGGAATGCGCCGACGCCATCCTCGAGAGGATGGGCGGGGCGCCGAGGAGGTAGTCCCATGGTTCCGATCACGTTCACGTCCGGCAGCCGCGACAAGAAGAAGGAGGAGACCGCGCTCCGGCCCGAGTCGGCGGGGACCGGGTCCGAGAAGCGCCGCAAGGCGCGCGAGGACGCCCTCGAGCTCCGCCGCTTCGTGAGCGGAATCGGCCTCGCGGCCTTCGTCCTCTGCGTCGTGGCGGGGGGCCTCGCGGCGGCCTTCACGAGGAGCGAGGTCCCGGTCGCGGCCGGGGTCCTGATCGGGGTCTTCGCCCTCTTCTCGATCAAGGTGGCCACTCAGTGGGAGCGGGCCGTCGTCCTCCGGTTCGGGCGCTTCCAGGCCCTCCGGGGACCGGGCCTCTTCGCCGTCGTGCCCGTCGTCGACGTCGTCTCGCAGATCGTCGACCAGCGGCTCCGCGTGACCGACGTGACGGCCGAGTCGGCCCTCACGAGGGACACGGTCCCCGTCAACGTCGACGCGATCGTCTTCTGGACGGTCTGGGACGCGAAGAAGTCGGTCCTCGAGGTGGCCGACTACTTCGACGCCGTCTGGTTCTCGGCGCAGACGGCCCTGCGCGAGGCGATCGGGCGACACCAGCTGGCCGAGATGATCACGGAGCGCGAGAAGCTCGGGAAGGGGCTGCAGGCCATCCTCGACGAGAAGACGAACGCGTGGGGGATCACGGTCCAGTCGGTGGAGATCCGCGACGTGAAGATCCCCGCCGAGCTCGAGGACGCCATGTCGCGGCAAGCCCAGGCCGAGCGGGAGCGGCAGGCGCGGATCATCCTCGGCACGGCCGAGACGGAGATCGCCGACCGCTTCGTGAAGGCGGGCGAAGCCTACCGGGACCGGCCGCTCGCCCTTCACCTGCGCGCCATGAACATGCTCTACGAGGCGATCAAGGAGAAGGGCTCGATGGTCATCGTCCCGTCGAGCGCCGTCGAGACGATGGGGCTCGGCGGCCTGTCGGGGATCACCGCGCTCTCGCAGGGCTCCGGGACGCCTCCCGCGCCCTGAGATCCGGCGCTTGACGCCCGGGGCGCGGCGGGTTACGAACGGGCCGCATGCCCGCCGCGCTCCTCGCCGACGTTCCCCGGAAGGCCGCGGACCTCCTCGTGCGCGCCCACGCCGAGTACACGAGCGCGTTCGGGGAGATCACCCGCCGCGCCCCGTCCCGCTTCTCGGACCGCGACTGGGCCGGGATGCGCGCCGACACCCTCGAGCGGCTCGAGCTCTACCGGAAGGTCCTCGATCCGGCCGTGGAGGCCCTCTCCGCGCTCCTCGGGCCGCGGGTCTCCGAGAAGACGGTCTGGACCGGGATGAAGGAGGCCTTCGCGGCCCTGGTCGCGGAGCGCGTCGACCTCGGGCTCGCCGAGACCTTCTTCAACTCCGCTTCGCGCCGGATCTTTCACACGGTCGGCGTCGACCCGCGCGTGGAGTTCGTCGCCTCCGAGGTGCCGGTCCTCTCGCTCGAGGACGCCCGGCTCCTCGCCGACACCTTCTCCGGGGCGGGGGGGACGGCGACGGCCCTCTGGCGGATCCTCGAGGCGCACCCCTTCGCGGTCCGGTGGGAAGACGCCTCGCGCGACGCCCGGCTCGCGGCCGAGGCGCTGAACGCCCACCTCGGGAAGGTCTGGGGGGCTCCCGGGTTCGAGACGGCCGAGGTCCTCCGCCCGGTCTTCTTCCGGAACAAGGGGGCCTACATCGTGGGCCGGATCCGGCGGGGGGACCGGTCGCTTCCGCTCGTCCTCGCGCTCCTGAACCGCGACGGCCGGGTCGTCGTCGACGCCGTCCTCGCCGACGAGGACGAGGCGTCGATGGTCTTCAGCTTCACCCGCTCGTACTTCCACGTCGACGTGGAGAACGCGGCGTCCCTCGTCGCCTTCCTGAAGACGATCATGCCGAAGAAGCCGGTGGCCGAGCTCTACACGGCCCTGGGCTTCAACAAGCACGGAAAGACGGAGCTCTTCCGCGACCTCCTCCGGCATCTCGCGGCGTCGGACGATCTCTTCGTCCTGGCGCCGGGCGAGGCCGGGATGGTCATGCTCGTCTTCACCCTCCCGTCGTACGACGTCGTCTTCAAGGTGATCCGCGACCGCTTCGCCTACCCGAAGACGACGGAGCGGAAGGACGTCCTCGACAAGTACCGGATGGTCTTCCGGCACGGCCGGGCCGGCCGCCTCGTCGACGTCCAGGAGTTCGAGCACCTGGAGATCCCCGTCTCGCGTTTCGACCCGGCCCTCCTCTCGCAGCTCCTGTCGGGCGCGTCCGAGACGGTGGAGATCGCCGGCGACAACGTCGTCATCCACCACCTCTTCACCGAGCGGCGCCTCACCCCCCTGAACCTCTTCCTCCGGGACGCCCCGCCCGAGGAGGCCCGGCGCGCCGTCCGCGACCTCGGCGAGGCGATGCGGGACCTGGCCCGGACGAACGTCTTCCCGGGCGACCTCCTCCTGAAGAACTTCGGCCTGACCCGGCACGGCCGGGTCGTCTTCTACGACTACGACGAGATCGAGTTCCTCTCGGACATGAACTTCCGGGAGCTCCCCTCGGACGAGGAGGGGGGCGGGGACGAGGAGTACGGGGGGGCCGAACCCAGCTTCTACGTCGGCGAGAGGGACGTCTTCCCGGAGGAGTTCCTCACCTTCATGGGGCTTCGGGGGGCGGCCCGCGAGGCCTTCCTCGAGTCCAACCGCGACCTCCTCGGGGTCCGGTTCTGGCTCGACACCCAGCGGGAGGTCCGGTCGGGGGTCCTACTCGACGTCTACCCCTACCCGGAGGCCCGGCGCCTTTCGCGCGCCGGCTCCGGCGACTGATTCAAACGCTTTGTTGTGCCCGGGGCCGGACGCCCCTAAGATCCCCCGCCCGAGGAGGCTCTGCAATGTCTGACGCGAAACCGAAGGTCCCGGCCGGCGGCGCCAAGATCACCATCGCCGGCGGGCAGCTCCAGGTTCCCGACAACCCGATCATCCCCTTCATCGAGGGGGACGGCACCGGCCGCGACATCTGGCGCGCCTCGGTGCGCGTCCTCGACGCCGCCGTGGCCAAGGCCTACGGCGGGAAGAAGAAGATCCAATGGATGGAGGTCTACGCCGGACAGAAGTCGTTCGACAACCTCCAGACGTGGCTTCCCGACGAGACGACGGACGCGTTCCGCGAGTATCTCGTCGGCATCAAGGGGCCGCTCACGACGCCCATCGGCGGCGGCATCCGTTCGCTGAACGTCGCCCTCCGCCAGATCCTCGACCTCTACGTCTGCCTCCGCCCGGTCCGCTGGTTCAAGGGCGTCCCCTCGCCCGTGAAGGCTCCCGAGAAGATCGACATGGTCATCTTCCGGGAGAACACCGAGGACATCTACGCCGGGATCGAGTTCGCCGCCGGGACCGACGAGGCGAAGAAGGTCCTCGCCTTCCTCAAGGACAACTTCCCCCAGCAGTACAAGAAGGTCCGCTTCCCCGACACGACCGGCCTCGGCGTGAAGCCCGTGTCGAAGGACGGGAGCGAGCGGCTGGTCCGCGCGGCGATCAACTACGCGATCGCGAACAAGCGGAAGAGCGTCACGTTCGTCCACAAGGGAAACATCATGAAGTTCACCGAGGGCGCGTTCCGGAACTACGGGTACGCGCTCGCGGAGCGCGAGTTCGCGAACCAGACGTACACCTGGGACCAGTGGGAGGTCACGAAGAAGGAGAAGGGCGAGGCCGCCGCGAACGCCGAGCAGAAGGCCGAGCTGGCGAAGGGGAAGCTCCTCGTCAAGGACGCGATCGCCGACATCACCCTCCAGCAGGTCCTCACGCGTCCGGACGAGTTCGACGTCATCGCGACGCTGAACCTGAACGGCGACTACCTTTCCGACGCGCTCGCGGCGCAGGTCGGCGGGATCGGCATCGCCCCGGGCGGCAACATCAACTACGTCTCCGGGCACGCCATCTTCGAGGCGACCCACGGCACGGCGCCGAAGTACGCGGACCTCGACAAGGTGAACCCGGGCTCCGTCGTCCTCTCGGGCGAGATGATGCTCCGCTACATGCGGTGGACCGAGGCGGCCGACCTCGTCCTCAAGGGGATGGACGGCGCCATCCGGGCCAAGACCGTCACCTACGACTTCGCCCGCCTCATGGAGGGAGCCAAGGAGATCAAGTGCTCCGAGTTCGGCGACGAGGTCATCAAGCACATGGGCTGATGCCCGACCCGGACGGTCAAGAACGAACGCGGCGGCCGGGTGGTTTCACCCGGCCGCCTTCATAATGGCGCCCCGAACCGCAAGGAGGTTGATGCCCATGAAGACCCGCGCGCTCCGCTCCCTTCTCGCCGCCGCCCTCCCGCTCGTCCTTCTCGCCGCCTGCGCGAAGAAGGAGAAGGTGAACGAGGGGAAGGAGCTGTCCAAGAACCCGATCACCGCCCTCGGCCAGATCAGCGACGCGGCCCAGAAGATGGCCGACGCCGCCAAGGAAATGGAGAACATGAAGCCGGTCGACCCGGTCAGCTTCAACGCGCTCCTGCCGCTCCTCCCCGCCGCGCCGGCGGGCTGGACCGCCGAGGAGCCGAAGGGGGAGACGACGGCCGCGATGGGCTTCAAGATCTCCGAAGTGGAGAAGCGGTACACCAAGGGGGACCAGCACCTCCACGTGAAGATCGTGGACGGGGCCTACAACTCGCTCATCTACGCCGGCGTCACGATGGCGGCCCAGTTCGCCCGCGAGTCGACGGAAGGGTACGAGAAGGGGGTCACCATCGACGGGAATCCGGGCGTGGAGAAATGGAGCAAGGAGAGCAAGCGGGGCGAGCTGAACGTCGTCGTCGCGAAGCGGTTCCTCGTCTCGATCGACGCGAGCCCGGTGGAGCCGGACTTCGTCCGGGGGATCTACCACTCCATCGACCGGGCGAAGCTGGCTGGCCTGAAGTAGCTCCCTCGTGCCCTGTCACCACGCGACGCTGACGTTCGGGACGTCGGCGGCGTACGAGGTCCGCGACCTGACCCGCGAGGTCGAAGCCGTCGTCCGCGAGAGCGGGGTGAAGGACGGCCTCTGCGCCGTCTTCACGCCGCACGCGACGGCGGCCGTTACGATCAACGAGAACGACGACCCGAACGTCGGGACGGACCTGCTCGACGCCCTCGCACGTCTCGTGAAGGAGCGGGACGGCTGGCGCCACGACCGGGTGGACGACAACGCCGCCGCCCATATCAAGGCGGCGGTCGTCGGACCGTCCGAGACGATTCCCGTGAAGGAAGGGCGCCTCGCCCTCGGGACCTGGCAGAACGTCTTCTTCTGCGAATTCGACGGCCCGCGCGCCTCGCGGCGCGTCCACGTGACGGTGATCGGCTAGGCGCCGGAAGGGGCGGCGCGGCCTATCGCCGCCCCTTCTTCGACGGGCGCGCCGTCTTCCGGAGGAGGGGGAGGGCCGCCCGGGCGTCGGCCTCGCTCCCGAAGCCGAAGATGGCCGAGAACTTCCGGCCGACGACCTGTGCCATCAGGAACGAGAGGCTGATCCCCGCCTCGGAGACGGCCTTCGTGAAGTCGTGGCCGAGTCCGGCGCGGTCGTCCCCCTCGACGAGGAGGGCCGGGATGGCGGACGGGGCCAGCCCGGCCGCCCCGGCGGCGGCGGCCGTCTTCTTCCCGGCGACCGGCCACACCTCCACGGCGGCCTTCCCGTCGTGGATCCGGTACCCCATCACGAGCTTCAGGGAAGAGCCGGCCTTCGCGAAGGGCTCGAGCGCCGCGGCGCCGACGCCCGGAGCGTCCGCCGCCTCACGGCGCCAGAGGGTGATTCTCCGAACGGTGACGGCCACGGCTCAGTCGCTCCTCTCGGTGAACGACGCGAAGAGGGGCTTCACGAGCTCCACGAACTCGTCGAAGCCGATCTTCATCGTCTCCGTGTGGCTCCCGGCGTTGAAGACGATCTCGCGGTCCTTCTTGAGCGACTCGTCCACGACGACCGGGACCCGGTAGAGGTTTCCGAAGGGGGGCATCGCCCCCACCTCGCACTCCGGGAAGAGGCCGGCGAACTCCTCCTCGGTCGCGAGGCGGATCTTCTTGACCCCGAGGGTTTTCTTCAGACGGACGAGGTCGATCCGGCGGGTGGCCGGCATGACGGCCATGAAGGGCTTCCCGTCGCCCTGCACGATGACCGACTTGGCCAGCTCCTGTCCGGGGACGTGGACCGCGGCGGCGATCTCCTGCGCCGTGTAGGCCCGGGCGTGGGGGATGGTGACGAACGGAACGTGCTGCTCCTCGAGGAAGTGGACGAGCTTCTCGGAGACGGACATACGAACCTCCCACCGGGGCGCCCGTCCGGAGGCGACGAACCGGAACGTTCGTAAGTCACCTGGGCCGCCGGCCGGCGGCCGTCCCTCCTAGAACCTAGGTGCGGCGCGGCCCGAAATCAAGGGGGGGCTTGCCCCTTCCGGGTCCAGGCTGTGGAGGGCGGGACCGTCAACGGCTCGACCGAAGAGGACGACGTACGCCGCGAAGCCGGCGAGGGCGACGAGGAGGCCGAGCGGCTCTTCCAGATCGACCGCGAGCCGGATCGCCCCGAGAAGCGAGAGGACGGAGAGAACGATCAGCCCGAGTCGTACCGCAGGGGACCGATGCGGGGTGGGAGTGCCGGCGCTCATGGCGGCAAGGTGGCGCCGCCTCCGGCAAGAAGTCCGGAAGAAGTCCTAAAGAGTTCCTAAAGGCTGCTCGCACAAGGCCATGCGGTCCCTACATTCTTCCCGGGCGCGTTGACCGGCGCCGCGAGATGAACTTGGCCGACTCCCCCCGCCTTCGTCAGGTCCTCCTTGGGAAGCCCCGGGACGTCCGGGATCCCGGTGTCTTCCACCGGGTTTCGCTCGTCGCCTTTCTCGCGTGGGTCGGGCTCGGAGCGGACGGGCTCTCCTCGTCCGCCTACGGCCCGGACGAGGCCTTTCGCGCTCTCGGCTCGCACCGTGCCCTCGCCATCGTTCTCGTCGCCATGACCGCGGTCACGATCGCCGTCATCTCCGTCGCCTACTCGAATCTCATCGAGCACTTTCCGGGCGGCGGCGGCGGGTATCTCGTGGCCACGAAGCTCCTGGGAGAGAAGGCGGGCGTCGTCTCGGGGTGCGCCCTCCTCGTCGACTACGTCCTGACGATCACGACCTCCGTCGCGTCGGGGTGCGACCAGATCTGGAACTTCCTTCCCGCGGAGCTCGGCTCCTACAAGCTGGGCGCCGAAATTGCCGTCCTCCTCTTCCTCGTCGTCCTGAACCTCCGGGGCGTCAAGGAGTCGGTCGCACTCCTCGTCCCGATCTTCGTCGTCTTCGCCCTCACGCACGCCTTCGCGATCGTCTACGTCTTCGCGTCCCACGCCGGGGCGCTCCCCGAGATCTTCGCCGGCGCCTCGCGCGACCTTCGGGAGGCGCGCTCCTCGATCGGCCTCTGGCCGCTCGCGTTCGTCCTTCTCAGGGCCTACTCGATGGGCGGGGGGACCTACACGGGCATCGAGGCGGTCTCGAACGGGGTCACGATGCTCCGGGAGCCGCGCGTGAAGACGGGAAAGAGGACGATGTTCCTGATGGCCGCCTCCCTCGCCTTCACGGCGGGCGGGATCCTGTTCGGCTATCTCCTCGTCTCCGCCCGCCCGCAGGAGGGGAAGACGATGAACTTCGTCCTTTTCGACGCCCTCTTCGGCGGATGGCGGCCCGGCGGAATCGCCGCGGGAACCGTTCTCGTCCTGACGCTCCTCGTTTCGGAGGCCGCGCTCCTCTTCGTGGCCGCGCAGACCGGCTTCCTGGACGGTCCGCGCGTCCTCGGGAACATGGCGGTGGACTCCTGGGTGCCGCACCGCTTTGCCCAGCTCTCGGACCGTCTCGTCACGCAGAACGGAGTCTTCCTGATGGGTCTCGCCGCCGTTGCGGCCCTCCTCTACACGCGCGGTGACATCACGATGCTCGTCGTCATGTACTCGATCAACGTCTTCATCACCTTCTCTCTGACCGAGCTCGGGATGGCGCGGCACTGGATCGTCGACCGGCACAGGGAGCCCCGCTGGAGGAGCCAGCTCGCGATCCACGGCTCGGGACTCGTGCTCTGCGTGACGATCCTCACGATCACGCTTCACGAGAAGTTCGCCGAGGGAGGCTGGATGACGGCGCTCGTCACGAGCGCGACGATCGCCCTCTGTTTCCTGATCCGCGGGCACTACAACCGGGTGAAGCGGGATCTGAAGCGCCTCGACGACGTTCTGGTCCCGATCGCCCCGGCCGCGGGGACGCGCGAGGGGGTGGCCGATCTGGATCCGAAACTCCCGACGGCGATTCTGACCGTGGACCGGTTCTCCGGCTACGGACTGCATCAGATCCTGAGCATCCACGGCCTCTTCCCGGCCTACTACAGGAACCTCGTCTTCGTCTCGGTCGCCGTCGTCGACTCCGGGAGCTTCAAGGGGAGGGAGGAGGTCGAGCGGCTGGAGGCGGCGACCCGGGAGAGCCTCGAGATGTACGTCGCCTGGGCGCGTGCCCACGGCTGGAACGCTGCGTACCGGATGGCGGTGGACACCGAAGCCGTGGAGAAGGTCATCGCGATCTGCGCCGAGCTGGCCCGGGAATTCCCCCGTTCGGTCGTCTTCTCCGGGAAGCTCGTCTTCCGGAAGCCGCGGTGGTACGACACGCTTCTCCACAACGAGACGGCCCTCTCGATTCAGCGGCGTCTCCAGGGCGAGGGCGTGCCGGCCATCGTCCTTCCCGTCCGCGCGGCCGTCTGACCGGTCAGGGGGCGAGCGGCTCGGCGACGAAGCGATAGCCGACCCACGGCTCGGTCACGACGTAGCGCGGGCTCGACGGGTCGGGCTCGATCTTCCGGCGGAGCGACCCGACGTGGACGCGGACGACGTCCGGGGAGGTGCCGGGCGCGCCCCCCCAGACCCGGCCGATGATCTGCCGGATCGTCACCGGCTTGCCGGCCTCCCGCGTGAGGAGGTCGAGGATCGCGAACTCCGTCGGGGTCAGGCGCACCTCGCGCCCCTCGACGACGACCTGCCGCCGTTCGCGGTCGATGGTGAGGTCCGGGAACCGGAGCACGGCGGCGGGCGCCTCGTGCGCGGAGCGCCGAAGCTGCGCGCGGACCCGCGCGAGGAGTTCGGCGACCGAGAAGGGCTTGACGACGAAGTCGTCGGCGCCGAGGTCGAGCGCCCGGATCTTGTCCGCGTCGCTTCCCCGGACCGAGAGGACGACGACGGGCGTGGCTCCCTGCTGGCGAATGCGCCGGACGAGGTCGAACCCGTCCGCGACCGGCATCGCGAGGTCGGTCAGCACGAGGTCGGGCTCGCTCAGCTCGAAGGCCCGGAAGCCCTCGGCGCCGTCCCGGGCCTCCTCCACCTCGTATCCGGCCGCCGTCAGCTCCGCGACGAGCGCGTGCCGGATCGCCGCGTCGTCGTCCACGACGAGGATGCGAGCGGGGGAGGGCGGATGAGTCACGGCGCCTCTTCCTGCGGTGCCGCGGGAAGCTCGAGGCGGGCGATCGTCCCCCCTCCCGGCCGGTCCAGAAGGACGACCTGGCCGCCAAGAGCGCGCGCCAGAGCGGTCGAGATCTGAAGGCCGAGCCCCGCCCGACCCGTCTCCCCGGCCGAGGCGCCGGCGCCGCCCCCGGCCTCGCGCGGGACTCCCGGCCCGCGGTCGAGGACGTCGAGGCGGACCCGGGCGCGGTTTTCCGGGCTCGGCGAGGCAGCGAGCGAGAGCGGCGTCCCGACCGGCGCGGCGCGGACGGCGTTCTCGAGAAGGTTCGTCAGAATCTCGACGGTCAGCGCGGGATCGGTGAAGACGTCCGGCGTTTCGGCTGCGACGGAGACCCCGACGTCGCGTCCGGCGAGGACATGGGGGAGCGCCTCCCGGGCCGCCCGGAAGAGGTCGGCGGCCGGGGATGGCTCCGGGCGCGGGGCATACGCCCCGGCGTCGAGCCGTGCCATGGCGAGGAGATTGTCGATCCTCCTGGAGAGGCGCTCCGTTTCGCGTGCGACCTCGCCCACCGTCTCCTTCCCGGCGCCCCGGCCGAGCCGTTCGAGCCCCATCCGGATGGCCGTGATCGGCGTCCGGAGGTCGTGCGAGACGGCCCGCAGGAGCGACGTCTTCAGGGCATCGCTCTCGCGCAGGGCCTCGAGGTGGGCTCTCTCCTCGAGGAACCGCTCGCGCTCGGCCGAGAGGATCTCGACCTCCCGTCGCCGCGCCTCGGCCTCCTCGGCACGACGCCGCTCGCGCGCCACGAGGCGACTCGTCAACGTCGACGCGAGGAGGAAGCCCGCGAGGGCCACCCAGTTCTCGGCGTCGGCGATGTGAAAGGTTCCAAGCGGCGGCAGGAAGAAGTAGTTGAATGCCACCGTGCCGGCGAGCGAGGCGATCGTCCCCGCGACGAGGCCGCGTCTCACCGCTGCGCCGAGAACGGCGATCAGGAAGACGAAGCCGGCGGTCGTCGGATTGGCGCCGAGAGCCCGGCCGAGGGCGGTCGCCGCGGCCACGGCGGCGAGGACGAGGACCACGTCGGCCGCCCGGCGTCCGGGGCTACCCGTGGATGTTCTGGCCGTGGACCGCCTCCGCCGCCTCGTGCAGCGCCTCTGAAAGGGTCGGGTGGGCGTGGATCGTCCGGATCATCTCCTCGGTCGTCGCCTCGCACCGGAGGAACGCGGCCGCCTGGCCGATCAGCTCGGTGGCGTGCGGCCCGACGATGTGGACGCCGAGCACCTCGTCGTACTTCTTCTCCGAGACGATCTTCACGAACCCCTCGTTCGTGTGCTCCATGCCGCTCTTGGCGAGGACGGGAAAGGCGAACTTCCCGACGGCGACGTCGTAGCCCCGCTCGCGCGCCTTCGCCTCCGAAAGGCCGATCGAGGCGACCTCCGGGTCGGTGTAGGTGCAGCCGGGGACCTGGTCCCGGTTGATCGGCCGCGTCGGCACTCCGGCGACCGTCTCGGCCGCGACGACTCCCTCGGCCGAGGCGACGTGGGCGAGCCAGATCGTCGGCGTCACGTCGCCGATCGCGTAGACGTTCGGGATGTTCGTCCGCTGGTGGCCGTCGACGACGACGTACCCCTTCTCGGTCTTCACGCCCGCCGTCTCGAGACCGAGCCCGTCCGTCAGGGGGCGCCGCCCGACCGCGAGGAGGACCTTCTCGACGGTCCACGAGAGCGATTCGCCGGCCGGCCCCGTCGCGGCGACGGTCACGGTGCCGTCCGGGTTCCGCGTGACGGCCTCGACGGCCGTCTTCGCGTGACAGGCGATGCCCTTCTTCCGGAACGACTTCTCGATCTCCTTCGAGATCTCCTCGTCCTCCACCGGGAGGAGGCGCGGGAGGACCTCGACGAGGACGGTCTTCGTCCCGTAGCGCGCGAAACAGGAGGCGAACTCGGCGCCGACGGCGCCGGAGCCGATGACGAGGAGGGACCCGGGGACGGAGGCGGACTTCAGGATGTGGTCCGAGTTCAGGATCGAGGCGCCATCCGCCTTCAGGAAGGGGAGGTCCCGCGGCACGGAGCCGGTCGCGATCAGGACGTTCCGCGCCTCGAGCGCGGTCCCGGCCCCCTCGCCGGAGACGACGACGCGACCGGGCCCGTCGAGGCGCCCGAAGCCGGAGTGGACGTCGACCTGGTGCTTCTTCATCAGGTACTCGACTCCCTTGGCCCCCTTGAGGACGACCTTGTCGCGGAACTTCGCGACGGCCGGGAAGTCGAGCTCCACGCCGGACGTCTTCACGCCGAAGGCGGCGGCGTGCTTCGCCTCGTCGAAGAGGGTCGCGGACTTGAGCATCGCCTTCGTCGGGATGCAGCCGCGGTGGAGGCAGGTGCCGCCGAGACCGACTCCCGGGACCTTCGCGTCCTTCTCGACGACGGCGGTCCTGAGGCCCAGCTGGGCGGCGCGGATGGCGGCGACGTAGCCGCCGGGTCCGGAGCCGATGACGACGAGATCGTAGGGGGAAGCGCTCACGGTCACTCCTTGGCGCGCCGGGCGGCGCGGAGCGCGCGGATTATAGGCGGCAGGTCCTCCGGCCCCGATATCATCCGCCGGGAGGAGCACAAGCATGGCCCGCGATCGCTACGACACGGCCGCCGTCGTCCGGCAGCTCAACCGGATCCTCGAGGCGGAGCTCGCCGGAGTCGTCCGCTACACCCACTACTCGTTCATGGTCTTCGGCTTCCATCGGATCGCCATCGTCCAGTGGCTTCGGGCCCAGGCTTCGGAGTCTCTCCTGCACGCGACGGAGGCGGGGGAGATGATCACGAGCCTCGGCGGGCATCCCTCGCTCGGGATCGGCCCCCTTCTCGACACGCACCGGGACGAGCTCGTCGAGATCCTCGAGGAGGCGCTCGAGCACGAGACGGCCGCCCTCGACCTCTACCGCGGGCTGATCCCGATGGTCGAGGGGAAGTCGGTCATGCTCGAGGAGTACGCGCGGAAGATGATCGGGACCGAGGAGGCGCACGTCGGGGAGGTCCGGAAGATGCTGCGCGGCCCGGAGGCCCTCGCCCCGGGCCGGCCGAAGCGGAAGAGGTAGGGGAAGAGGCCCCCGGGGAGGAGCCCCCCGGCCCCGGTCCGTTGGTAGAGTCGTCTCATGCGCCGACTCTTCCTTCTCGCCGCCGCCGCCCTCGCTCCGTCCCTTCTTCTCGCCGCCGAACGCGTCGTCCCCGGTCCGACGCCCTCGGGAGAGATCCAGCTCCCGAACGGCCGGATGCTGACGCCGACCGGCCTCCAGGCCCCGGTCGCGTCCTACCCGTTCGCTCTCGCCGTCGCGGCCGGGGGGAGCCGCCTCGTCGTCGCCTCGACCGGCGTCCTCGACCAGCAGCTCCAGCTCCTCGATGCGAAGACCGGGAAGCTCCTCGACGCTGCCCCCGTGAAGCGCTCGTGGCTCGGACTCGCCCTGTCGCCCGACGGACGGCGGGCATACCTGGCCGGCGCGAAAGAGAAGAAGGTGCATGTCTTCCGGATCGAGGGCGACAAGCTCGCGCCGGAGGCGGCGATTCCGGTCACGACGCCGGAGGACGGGAAGAAGGACGCGCTTCCGTCGGGCCTGGCCGTCTCGCCCGACGGGAAGTTCCTCTTCGCCGCGCGCGTCCTCGCGGACGACGTCGCGAAGGTCGACCTCGCCTCGGGCAGGGTCGTCGGGACGTTTCGGGTCGGGAGGCACCCCTACCGTCCCGTCTTCTCCCCGGACGGAAAGGCGCTCGCGGTGACGAACTGGGGGGGCGCCTCGGTGACCCTCCTCGACCCGGCGAGCGGCGCCGTCCTCGCGATCCTCGCGACCGAGGACCACCCGTCCGACGCCGTCTTCTCGCGCGACGGCCGCGCCCTCTTCGTGGCGCAGTCGAACCGGAACCGGGTCGCTGCGATCGACGTCGCCGCGCGAAGGGTCGTGAGGCAGATCGCCGTCGCGATGGGTCCCGACGGCCCGGGATCCCCGTCGGCCGACACCCTTCCCGACGGCTCCACGCCCAACGCCCTCGCGCTTTCTTCCGACGGCCGGACGCTCTTCGTGGCGAACGCCGACGACGACGCCGTCGCGGTCGTCGACGTGGGGACGGATCTCGCCGCCTCGCGCGCCTCGGGGTTCATCCCGAGCGGCTGGTATCCGGCGGCGCTCGCCGCGTCCCTGGACGGCCGGACGCTCTTCGTCGCGAACGCGAAAGGGTCGGGCTCGCGGCCCAACGCGAAGGACGGCCCGGTCCCGACGAAGCCGATGAAGGGAGTCGCGGCGGGCCACGTCCAGCGGATGCCGGGCTCGGTCTCGATCCTGCCCGTTCCCGCGAAGCAGGAGCTCGCGGCGCTGACCGAGCGGGCCTACGCGAACCGGAAACCGGCGGCCCGGGGCGCCTCGCCGGCGAAGGCCTCGGCCGTCGTCCCGTCGAGGCCGGGGGAGAAGTCGCCGATCCGGCACGTCGTCTACGTCATCCGCGAGAACCGGACCTACGACCAGGTCTTCGGCGACCTCCCGCGGGGGAACGGCGACCCTTCGCTCGTCCTCTTCGGCCGCGACGTCACGCCGAACGCCCACGCCCTCGCCGAGGAGTTCGTCCTCTTCGACAACTTCTACGCCGACGCCGAGGTCTCGGCCGACGGCCACAACTGGTCGATGGCGGCCTATGCCACGGATTTCGTCGAAAAGGTCTGGCCGCTCAACTACGCGGGAAACGGCTGGAACTACGTTTTCGAGGGGGACGACGCGAACGCCTCGCCCACGGCGGGCTACCTCTGGGACGCCGCCGCGAAGGCCGGCGTCTCGCTCCGGAACTACGGCGAGTTCCTCGGGATCGGAGCCGAGTCGGACGAGGCGAAGTACACGGGACGCTTCGAGGGAAAGGGGAAGAACCTGGCGCCCTACACCTGCCCCTTCTTCCCGGGCTACGACCTCGACCTCCTCGACAACTCGCGGGTCGACCTCTGGCTGAAGGAGTTCCGCGAGTTCGAGAAGAGGGGGGAGATGCCGCGACTCCAGATCGTCCGGCTCGGCAACGACCACACGGCCGGAACGAAGAAGGGGGCCCGGTCGCCGCGGGCGTTCGTGGCCGACAACGACCTCGCCCTCGGCCGCCTCGTCGAGGCCCTCTCGAAGTCGAGGTTCTGGAAAGAGACGGCGGTCTTCGTCGTGGAGGACGACGCGCAGAACGGGTCGGACCACGTCGACTCGCACCGGACGGTGGCGCTCGTCGTCTCCCCCTTCACGCGGCGGGCCGCCGTCGACTCGACGATGTACTCCACGACGTCGATGCTCCGGACGATGGAGCTGATCCTCGGCCTTCCCCCCCTCTCCCAGCACGACGCGGGGGCGACCCCGATGTCGAACGCCTTCTCCGACACGCCGGACCCGGCCCCGTTCACGCACCGCCCCGCGAACGTCTCCCTCTACGAGGTGAACGCCGACGGCGCGCCGATGCAGGCCCTCATGGAGGAGTGGGACCTCTCCCGGGAGGACGCCGCGCCCGACATCGCCTTCAACGAGGCGATCTGGAAGAGCGTGAAGGGGGCCGGGAGCCCGATGCCGCCCCCCGTCAACGCGGCCTTCGTCCGGGCGGAGGAGAGGGAGCGGGAGGGGAGGCGCTGACCGTCCGGCCCGGGAGACGGTAGAAAGCGGTATGGGTCATGCTAGAAGGGAGTGGGGGGACGTCTGACGGAGCGTCGCCCCGGAGGGAAAACGCCATGAGAATCCGATCGATCGCCCGCTTCGCCCTCGCCACCGCGGCGGCCGGCTCCGTCCTGGCCGGGATCGCCGTCGCGGCCGATGCCCCGGACGTCAAGCGGCTCGGGAAGACCGTCTCCCAGTTCCGGGACGAGACGATCCAGGTCGTCGTCAGCTGGAAATACCCGAGCCTTCATCCGGACGAGAGGTGGACCTTCTTCGAGACCTGGATGATGCCCCCCGGCAAGGGGACCGTGGAGGTCAACCGAGAGGACGTCTCCCTCTTCCTGCCGGACGGGACGCGGCTCCCCCTCCCGAGCCAGAAGAAGCTGGCCGAGGGGCTTCCGGACATCCGGCGCGTTCTCGGGGTCGGCGAGGTCTCCCGCGACCCGATGGAGGGGTACTTCCGCTCGCGCACCCGGCTCGTCCGGCTCGGCTTCCACGAGATCCCGGCGACGATCCTCACCTTCGACTTCCGGGGCCTCGGACCGACCGACTGCGGGTACGGCGACCTCTTCTTCGAGCACCCGAAGGGAAAGTGGGAGCCGGGGATCTACACGCTCGCGATCAAGAACAAGGAGCTGGACGTGAAGCTCCCGATGCCGATCGGCATCGAAGGCGAGCTCGAGCGGGTGAAATAGTCCCCGGCGGGGGACCGTGTAAAGGCCTCACTCCAGGAAGTCCAGGTCGCGCCCCGCCGTCTCCGCCATGCCGAGGAGCGAGACGAGGGCGAGGACGATGCAGGCGAGGCCCACCGTCCAGGCGCTCCCGACGTAGCCGAGGGGGTCCTTGAGCAGCGAGAAGCTCCCCGTGATCAGCGGGACGGCCCCCCGGACGAAGTTCGGGACCGTGGTGGCCACCGTGGCCCGAAGGTTCGTGCCGAACTGCTCCGCGGCGATGGTGACGAAGACGGCCCAGTAGCCCGCCATGAGGCCGAGGTAGCCCGCCAGGAGGTAGAACGCCGTCGGGCTGAGCCCGCGCGCCGTGAGGTACGTGGCGACGCCGAGGAGCGTCCCGAGGATGAAGAGGAGAACGACCTTCTTGCGGCTTCGCCAGGCCTGGCTCAGGATGCCGGACGCGAAGCTCCCCAGCGTGATGCCGCTGTAGCAGAAAGCCACGGCGGTCCCCGCGGCCACGGGTCCCGTCACGCCGACCTTCGGGGCGAACTCGGGGGCGGAGGTGATGAGGATCGCCACCACGAACCAGGTCGGCAGGCCGATGAGGATGCAGCGGAGGTAGCGGAGGAAGCGCTCCCCGCGGGTGAAGAGGCTCAGGAAGTCGCCGCGC
>Ga0079037_100000521_pt1 | contig 17743 bp, 15 predicted proteins | sample Mud3Dept4metaG_FD_71479 | JGI IMG/M metagenome (GOLD analysis project Ga0079037, IMG submission 71479) | Freshwater wetland microbial communities from Ohio, USA, analyzing the effect of biotic and abiotic controls - Mud 3 Core 4 Depth 4 metaG | ecosystem: Environmental > Aquatic > Freshwater >... | reverse complement strand
GACCGTGCCGCCGCACGGCGCTGAAGCGCTGTGCCACGAAACTCGGAGGGGTGCGCCGTCGCGGGCCGGAGGCCGTGCACGCGGCACCGATCAGAAGGCGTCGGGGTGCAGGGCCCGGGCGAGGCGGTCCACCGCGACGACGAGGCGGGGGCCGGGGATCACGAACTCATCGCCGACGAGCACGCTGATGCGGCCGTCGCGCACGGCTGGGATCGCGGGCAGTACGCGCCAGGCATCGCGCAGGCCGGCTGCCGCATCCGGCCCGATCGGCGCGCCGGGCCGCACCTCCACGATGTGCGCGGGCGCCCTCGCCAGCAGCAGCTCGGTCGTCACGGCCACCGATTCGCGCGCCACGTCCGCAAGGACGTTCTCGCCGCCGGCGGCATCGAGCACCTCGTGCAGGAAGCCGGTGCCGCCGCTCGCGTGGACGCTGCGGAGAGCCGCCGGATCGCGGCCGAACACGAGCAGCGTGCGGGGGCGGGGGCGCCCAGCGACCCGGGACGAGACGGCCTCGATGCGGGCGGCCAGGTCGCGCGCGAGCGTCCCCGCGGCCGGCGCGTGGCCGCTCCGGCGGCCGAGATCGCGCACCGTGGACCACACCTCGGCGAGCCCGCCGTGCCGGAAGCCGTAGCTGGCGATTCCCGCCCGAGACAGTTGCTGGCGCAACTCTTCCTGCGTGTCGTAGATCACGACGAGCTGCGGCCGCAGCGCGAGGATGCGCTCCACGTCCGGGTCGAGCAGCGCACCCACACGGGCCCGCGTCGCCACCTCGGGCGGCCAGGCGTCGAAGCTGCTGACCCCCACGACCTGCGGCCCCGCGCCCACGGCGAACAGCATCTCGGTGGCGGCCGGCACCAGGGACACGATACGGGCCGGCGCCTCGACGGGCAGGCCCGCGGCCGGATCGGACCGCGCTGGCGCCGCTCCCCGGCAGGCCGCCGCGCCAGAAACGAGCAGCGCCGCGAGCAGAACGCCACGCGCTCGTGCAGCGAGGTTCATGGCCGGCACCCCGAACCCCGAACCGCGAACCCCGAAGCCCGAACCCCGAACCGGAGGTTCCGGCACACGTCTGCCCTCATCGCTGCCTCACGAGCAGCCACACGAAGAACGGGCCGCCGAGGATGGCGGTCACGATCCCCACGGGCAGCTCCAGCGGCGCCAGGGCAACCCGCGCAACGACGTCGCAGCCCACCAGGAACGCCGCCCCGAACAGCGCCGCGGCGGGCAGCACGAGCCGGTGGTCGGCGCCGACGAGCAGCCGGACCAGGTGCGGCACGATGATGCCCACGAACCCGACCGGCCCGCCGAGCGACACCGCCGCACCCGTTGCCACCGACGCGCTCAAGAACGCGAGCCGCTGCGCGCCGAGCACGTTCACCCCGCGCGCGGCCGCCGCCTCGGTGCCGAGCGACAGCAGGTTGAGCGACCGCGGCAGCAGCGCGACGCCCGCCGCGGCGAGCAGCACCATCGGCAGCGCGGCGAGCACCGGGCCGTAGCCGCCCACGTCGAGGTCGCCCATCAGCCACCGCACCGTGCGCAGCGTCTGCGAGGCGTCGGCGAAGTACTGGACGAAGAGGATCAGCGCCGAGAAGAACGCATTGAGCGTGACACCGGCGAGCAGGAGCACCTCGGTCGAGAGGCCGCGCCGCTTCACGGTCGCGAGGGCGTAGACGATGGCCACCGCGCCGAGCGACCCGGCAAAGGCAGCCAGTGGCACCACCGACACGCCCGACACCGCCCAGGTCCCGGCACACGTGATGGCGAGCATCGCGCCGAGGGCGGCGCCCGCCGAGACGCCGAGCGTGAAGGGCGAGGCGAGCGGGTTGCGCAGGAGCGCCTGCAGCACCACGCCCGCCGACGCCAGTGCCGCGCCCACGAGTGCCGCCGCGAGCGTGCGGGGCAGCCGGGCAACGAAGAAGATCTGTGCGTCGAGGTTGTCGGCGAACGGGGCGGAGCGGTCGAGTGCCCGGATCAGCGAGATCCGGGTCGAGCCGACGAGCGGCGCGAGCAGGCAGGCGGTCACCGCCACGCCGCCGAACCCCAGCACGGTGGCCGCCAGTCGCCGGCGCAGCGGCACCATCGACGCGCCCGTCACGCCGCCGGCCCCAGCGGGACCACCGTGAGGTGGCCCGCCGCATCGTGCCAGCGCACGTCGGCCGCGACGCCGTAGAGCGCGCGCACCGCATCGGGCGTGAGCACCTCGCGCGTCGGTCCAGCCGCGATCACCTGCCCGTCGCGCAGCAGCACCAACTCGCGGCACACCGACGCCGCGAAGTTCAGGTCGTGCGTGGACACGACGATCGTGAGGCCGCGATCGGCATGCAGCCGCCGCAGCAGCGCGGCCACCTCGAGCTGGTAGTGCAGGTCGAGACTGGCGGTGGGCTCGTCGAGCAGCAGCACCTGACCGACGCCGCCCGGCTCGAACTGCGCGAGGGCGCTGGCGATCACCACGCGCTGCTTCTCGCCGCCGCTCAGCGTGGTGAACGGCCGATGCGCCAGCGGCAGCGTCCCCGTCGCCTCGAGTGCCGTGCGCGCCAGCTCGAGATCGGCTGGCCCCTCGAGTGCAAAGGGCCCGAGGTGCGGATACCGGCCCATCAGGGCGATCTCGAGGACGCTGTACTCGAACGCAAGGTGGGTCTCCTGGGGCACCACGGCGAGGCGGCGCGCGAGGGCGCGGCGCGGCAGCCGGGGCAGGTCCACGCCGTCGAGTGTCACGCGCCCGCGCGTCGGGGCGAGCGTGCCGGCCAGCAGCCGCAGCAGCGTGGTCTTTCCCGACCCGTTGGGTCCCAGGATGCCGACGAGCGCGCCCGGCCCGATTCCCAGCCCAACGCCGCGCAGCACCGCGTCGTCACCGTAGGCGAAGTCGAGGTCAGCGGCCCGCAGCAACGCGCACCCCGGCAATCACGCTCCGGCCGAGGGCGGGGAAGCCAAGCGCCTCCTCGTACCCGCGATCGAACAGGTTGAGCACCCGCGCAAACGCCTCGACGGGCCCGGCGAGGCGCAGCCCGGCGCCGAGGTCGGCGACGGCGAAGCCCGGCGCCACGAGGGCGCCACCGAAGGCGCCGTAGGTGGGGTCGACATCGAGCCACTCGCCGCGCGCGCGCACCTGCCCGAACGCGCTCCATCGGCCGCTCGCGACGGTGGCCGTCACCGCGCCCTCGTGCCGCGGCCGCCGGATGAGCGGGTCCCCGACGGCGAAGGGCGGGGGCGCCGTGCCGCTGTCGCCATCGACCGCGCGCACCTCCGTGCGAAGCCAGGTGTAGCTGGCCCGCACCTGCCACCGCGACCCGACGCGGCCCGACACGCTCAGCTCCACCCCCGAAGACCGCGCGTTGGCGATGTTGTCGGTGCGGTAGCGGCTCACGTTTCCGAAGGCCGGGCCGACCGCCACGATCAGGTCGTCATAGCGGTTGAGGAACCACGCGGCGTCGAGCACGAGCGCGCCGCGCGCCATGGCGTGCTCGATGCCGGCCTCCACGCTGCGGTTGCGTTCCGGCGCGAGCGCGGGGTTGTCGGTGAACGCGATCTCGAAGGCGTCCGGCGGGCGGAAGCCCGTGCCCGCGCTCGCTCGCACGCGCGTCCAGCCGCCCGGATCCGGGCGCCGCAGGAAGCCGCTCAGCGCGAGCTTCGGGTTGACGGAGACCTCGGTGTCGGCGGCAAACGAGGGGCGCGGCGCGAACCCGAACGGGTCCCCTTCGATCGCCTCACGGGTGACGCGGTCCGCGCGCAGGCCGCCGGTCACGAACCAGCGCTCCCCCAGCTCGGCCCGCACTTCCGCGTACGCGCCGAGTGCGGCACGGGAAATCGGCACCGGCTGCAGCGCCGCCCCCGTGATGAACGTGCTGTGCGCCCGCTCGTCCAGGCCGTCCAGGCCCGCCGACATCTGCATTCCCTCGGCGAGCGTCACATCCGCCTGCACCCGCGCGGACCCGCGCCGTGTCCCGCTCTCCGACGGCCCGTACGCACTCTCGAAGGTGCTGCTGAGGTCGTACCACGAGCCGCTTGCCGCGAGCGCCACGCGCGGCGACAGCCGGACCTCGGCGCGCGCGCCCGCCCCGAACCACGCGTTGCGTCCGCGCGACACGAGATCCAGGCCGCCATACGTGCCGTTCGGATCCGAGCCGAAGGGGCCGGGATAGCCGCGCTCGTTGCCGCCGCCCTGCACGCTCGCGCGCACCTGAACGCCCGGCGATGCAAAACCCACCGAGCCCGCACCGCTGCTCCGCACCGCGTCGTCATTGCCGATGCGCGGCCACTCGGCGTACGCCTCGCCGTTGAAATTGTCGCTCGTGGCCCGTTCGCCCCCGCCAGACCAGGTCCACCGGCGGATGGCGCCGGCCGCCGACGCGGTCAGCCGCGCCGTGTCGTGGGAGCCCGCCTCGACGAGACCCGACGCTCGCAGGCCGTCCGGGGCGCGGGACACCACCGAGATCACGGCGCCGATCGCATCGGCGCCGTAGACGGCACTCTGCGGGCCCCGCACCACCTCGATCTGGCCGGCGTCGGCGGCACCGAGCATCGCGAGGTCGAGACCGCCCCCGAAGCTGTTGACCCGCACGCCGTCCACGAGCACGAGCGTGAAGTCGGACTCGCCGCCCCGCGGGAAGATCGAGGTGAGGGCGCCGCGCGACCCGCTCTCGGCCACGCCGAGGCCGGGCACGCCGCGCAGCGCTGCGGTGAGGGAGTCCGTCTGCCGGGCGCGCAGCTCCGTGTCGCCGATCACGGTGACGCTTGCCGGCACGGTGGCCCGCGGGAGGTCCACGTGCGCCGCCGACACCACCACGCGCTCGGTGAGGCCGCTCACCTCGAGGGTGATCCGGAGGTCGGCCGGGGGGGTGCCGTCTTCGACCAGGGCGTTGCGCTCAGCGGCGCGAAAGGCGTCGTGCTCGGCACCCACTCGATACGGGCCGGGAGGAATCCCGGCGAGGACGAAACGCCCCTCGTGGTCGGTCACGGCGGTGTGCCGGCCGTCGGGGCCCTCGGCGTGGATCCTCACGCCGGGGACCGGGCGTCCTTGCGGATCGAGGGCGAGGCCCTGCAGCGTGGCGGCAGCCAGGGCGGCGGGCCACAGCAGGCCAAGCGCCACGACGGCGGCGGGCCAGCCGGTGGAGAACGGGAGCCGGGGACGGGAACGGGAACGCCAGCGGCGGGTCGCCACGGGGGGCCTCCTCCGGCGTGTCCACGCGCCGGCCCCGCGCGGCCGGTGCGGCCGCGGGGGGGAGGTGGCTCCCAGGGCAGGTTTCCTGACTCGCGGATCCTCGCGCCGAACCGGCCTTCCCGTCGCGGCCTGCGCGCAGTGGCCATCGGGGGTGCCGTCGAGGCACCCGGGTTCGTCGCTCCCCGCTCACAGTGGCGGGACCGTGTGGGCATCGCACCCAGCTTCCCCGGTCCCCGGGAGTCGGTTGCGGGCCGCAGTATAGCATGGCAGAATAGCGCGATTTTTCGGCAGTCGCCGACGGCTCCACTGAGGCCCCCTGCCGACGCGTTTGCGTCGCGGTCAGCTGTTGACCTAAGATCCCTAGTTTGTAGAGCGGTCCGCGAACGGCCCCGGGTCGCAGGCCCAGACTCGAGAGGAGCGCATGAGCAAGAGTTCGACCGTCACTGTTCGAGAAGCGCCCGTGGCAGAGGTCACGAGCGCGGCGACAGGCGGTCTCGTCATCCACGGTGAGACCTTTCTCGTGGAAACCGACCAGCGCATCGAGCTCGTGGATCTCACCGAGCGGATCATGGGCGTGGTTCGGCGCCTGCGGGTGAAGGAAGGCCTCGTCAGCCTCTGGTCGCTGCACACGACGTGCTGCGTCTTCATCAACGAGTTCCAGACGGCGCTGCTGTCGGACATCCGCCTCTTCCTCGAGGATCTCGTTGCGCGCGACGCCGAGTGGCGCCACAACGACCCGGCACACTCGGACTGCGACCGGATGAACGCGGATTCGCACCTCCGTGCCATGCTGCTCGGCCACAGTCTCACGCTTCAGGTGAGCGGTGGGGATGTGGTGCTCGGGCAGTGGCAGCGCATCCTGATGGCCGAGCTCGACGGCCCCCGCGCGCGGACGCTGCGCGTCCAGGTGTGGGGTATCGCCTGAGTCTCGCCCGGTAACCCGGACCTCGCGCGCGCCGCGACGCCCGCGGGCGCCGCCTGATCGCCTCCGGCGCGCCCGGCCCCGCGTGGGCGGGTGCCCCGCGCCCGGCAGCCATGCGCAGACGACTTGCCACCGCCGGCCTCCTCGACATCGCCGACAAGCTCGATGCCGCCACGAGGCTCGACCTCGAGGACGGCGTGCGCCTGTTCGAGTCGCCCGACCTGCTGGCCGTGGGCTGGCTGGCCAATCGGGTACGCGAGCGCCTCCACGGCCCCCGCACGTTCTTCAACCACAACATCCGGCTCGAGGCCACCAACGTGTGCGTGGCCAACTGCCTGTTCTGCTCCTTCGCGCGGCTGAAGGAGGGCGACCCCGGCTCGTACACGATGTCGCTCGAGCAAGCCTGGTCGAAGCTGCGACAGCGGCTCGACCAGCCGATCACCGAGGTGCACATCGTCAACGGCCTGCACCCGACGCTGCCGTTCTCTTACTACACGGACCTGCTCGCGGGCTTCAAGGCGATCCGGCCCGACATCCACCTGAAGGCGTTCACGGCCGTCGAGATCGCGTTCTTCGCGGACCTCTACGGGATGACCGACGAGCAGGTGCTGCGCGCCCTGATGGCCGCGGGGCTCGACTCGCTGCCCGGCGGCGGCGCCGAGATCTTCGCGCCGCGGGTGCGCCGCAAGATCTGCGACGACAAGTGCGACGGCGATCGGTGGCTCGCGATCCACCGCACCGCGCACCGGCTGGGGATGCGCTCCAACGTCACGATGCTCTACGGGCACATCGAGACGCACGCCGAGCGCGTGGACCACATGCTGCGCGCGCGCGCCCTGCAGGACGAGACGGGCGGCTTCCAGGCGTTCATCCCGCTCGCCTTCCACCCCGACAACAACCAGATGCGCAAGCTGCCCGCCCCGTCGGCGGCCGACTCGCTGCGCACCCACGCGGTGGCACGCCTCGTGCTCGACAACATCCCACACGTGAAGGCGTTCTGGATCGCCACCGGCGTGGAGGTGGCGCAGGCCTCGCTCTGGTTCGGCGTGGACGACCTGGACGGCACCGTGCAGGAGGAGCGCATCTACCACATGGCCGGCGCCCGCACGCCGGAGGCGCTCACGACCGGCCAGATCCGGGCCCTCATCGCCGACGCGGGACGAGAGGCCTGCGAACGCGATACTCTCTACAACCTCATCCCTGCGTAGACGGGTCGGCGGCCGTCGGTCGCCGGCGTCCGGTCGGGCGGGCACTGGGGTCCGCCCCTCACCATCGTCGCTGCCGCGACGGGATCGCATTGGAGGGCGCCGCGCGTCGGCGCCAAGGACCTGCGTATGCTGACTGCTGCCACCACGCTGAACCTCGCCGGCATCCTCGACCACCACGTCCGCCTGCGTCCCGACCGGGATGCGGTCGTGATGGGTGACCGGCGTCTCACCTACCGGCAACTCGACGCGATGGTGTCGAAGGTGGCGAGCGGTCTCCGTGCCCTCGGCCTGCGGCCCGGCGATCACGTCGCCCTCACGTGCCCCAACGTCCCCCACTTCCCGATCGCCTACTTCGGCATCCTCCGCGCGGGCGGCGTCGTCGTGCCGCTCAACGTGCTGCTCAAGCCGCGCGAGATCGCCTATCACCTCGAGGACAGCCAGTCGCGGTTCTACCTGTGCTTCGAGGGAACGCCCGACCTGCCCATGGCGGCCTGGGGCCTCGAGGCCGTCGGGCACGTTGAGACCTGCGAGCACGTGATCGTCATGACGACCGACCCCGCTGCCGCCGAAGGCCCCGGCGGGACGCGGACCCTCGGCGCACTGATGGCCGCGGGCACCGCGCCCCTCGCCACGACGTCCCGCCCGATGGACGCCACGGCGGTGATCCTCTACACGTCGGGCACCACCGGCCAGCCGAAGGGCGCCGAGCTGACACACGCCAACCTGATGAACAACGCCCTCGTCGTGGGGCAGCTCGGCCTCTCGTTCCGCGACACGCGGCCGGAAGGCCGCAACGCGGTGCTCGTCACGCTGCCGCTGTTCCATTCCTTCGGGCAGGTGTGCCAGATGGTCTCGGGGTTGCTTGCCGGCGACACGCTGGTGCTGCTGCCCCGCTTCGACCCCGCTGCGGTCCTCGCGACCCTGAGCCGCGAGCGCATCACGTTCTGGTCGGCCGTGCCGACGATGTTCTGGGGGCTCGTCGAGCACGTGGCGGCGACTGGCGCGGAGGTGTCGGGTCTCCGCGAGCACCTCCGGATGTGCCTGTCGGGCGGCGCGCCGATGCCGGTCGAGCTGATGAAGCGCTTCGAGGCGACCTTCGGCGTGCGCATCCTCGAGGGCTACGGCCTCTCGGAAACCTCGCCTGTCGCGACCTTCAACCACGCCGACCGGCCCTCGAAGCCCGGCACGGTGGGGCAGCCAATCGTCGGCGTCGAGGTGGCCGTGGTGGACGAACACGATCAGCCGCTGCCGCCCGGCCAGGCGGGCGAGGTGGTCATCCGTGGCCACAACGTCATGAAGGGCTACTTCCGCCGGCCCGATCCCACGGCCGAGGTGATGCGCAACGGCTGGTTCCACTCCGGCGACATCGGCGTCCTCGATGAAGAGGGCTACCTCAGCATCGTCGATCGGAAGAAGGACATGATCATCCGCGGCGGCTTCAACGTGTACCCGCGCGAGCTTGAAGAGGTGCTGGTGACGCACCCGGCAGTGTCGATGTGCGCCGTGGTGGGCGTAGCCGACGACCGGCTCGGCGAGGAAGTGAAGGCCTATGTCGTGCCGGCCGCCGGCGCCGCGATTACCGAGGATGAGCTGCTCGGGTGGTGCCGGGAACAGTTCGCGGCACACAAAGCCCCGCGTCTGGTCGAGTTCCGCGACCAGTTGCCCATGACCGCGACGGGGAAGGTCCTGAAGCGCCAGTTGCGGTAGTCAGGCCGCCGGAAACGGTGACACTTTCCTTTTCGAAACCCGACACGGTCGCCACACAACCCGAAACGGTGACACTCTCCGTTTCCCGGAGACCCGAAGAAAAGGAAAGTGTCACCGTTTCCAGTACGTTTCCAGTAGACCATGAGCCTGTCGGCGGGTTGGCGTAGAACCGGTGCTAGGATCGAGAATCCGGGCAGACACCGATGACGGACGTGATTGCGCTCACCGAGTTCGAGAAGCAGCACCTTGCCGAGCGGCAGGCGCTGCCGCCGGCCTACATCGCCCTGCCCGACGCCGAGATGGACGCCCGGATCGCGGCGGCGAAGGCCGCGCTCGGGCACCGGGTGCTCATCCTCGGCCACCACTACCAGCGTGACGAGGTGATCAGGTTCGCCGATTACACCGGCGACTCCTGGAAGCTGGCGCGCCACGTGGCGGCGCATCCCGGCGCCGCGTTCATCGTGTTCTGCGGCGTGCACTTCATGGCGGAGAGTGCCGACGTGCTCAGCGCGCCGCACCAGCAGGTGATCCTGCCCGACCTCGCGGCCGGCTGCTCGATGGCCGACATGGCCACGTTCGACCAGCTTGAGATGTGCTGGCGCGAGCTGGGCCAGATGGGCATCGGCGGCCTCGTGCCCGTCACCTACATCAACTCCGCGGCGTCGATCAAAGCGTTCTGCGGCGAGCACGGTGGCCTCGTGTGCACGTCGAGTAACGCGGCGGCGGCGCTGCGCTGGGCATGGGAGCGTGGCGAGCGCGTCGTGTTCCTGCCCGATCAGCACCTCGGGCGCAACACCGCCTGGAAGATGGGTGTGCCGCTCGACCGCATGGCGCTGTGGGACCCCGAGGAGCCCTGGGGCGGCGACACGCGCGAGGCCTTCGAGCGGGCGCGCATCGTGCTCTGGAAGGGCCACTGCTCGGTGCACACCCGGTTCTCGGTGAAGCAGATCGAGCTGGCGCGGCGCGAGCACCGCAGCGTGCGCGTCATCGTGCACCCCGAATGTCCCTGGGACGTGGTGCAGGCGGCCGACGACGCCGGCTCGACCGAGTACATCCTGAAGACCGTGCGTAACGCGCCCGACGGCACCACGTGGGCCGTCGGCACCGAGATCCACCTCGTGAGCCGGCTCGCGCGCGAGGTGGCACCCGGCAAGACCGTGTTCACGCTCGACCCGTTCGGCTGCCTGTGCTCGACGATGTTCCGGGTGTCGCCGAACCACCTGCTCTGGACGCTCGACGGCCTGCTCGCCGGGCAGGTGCACAACCGCATCGTCGTCCCCGGCTCCCAGAAGCACTGGGCCCGCGTGGCGCTCGAGCGCATGCTCGAGGTCGCCTAGCCAGGATCCGCGCATTCGACCAGACCCCCGTTTCAGAGGAGAACACGCTCATGGCTCACGAACTGCCCAAGCTGCCGTACGACGTCGCCGCGCTCGAGCCGCACATCGACGCGCGGACGATGGAGATCCACCACGGGAAGCACCACGCCGCCTACGTGACGAACCTCAACGCAGCGCTCGAGAAGCACGCCGATCTGCAGGGGACGGCGGTCGAGGATCTCATCAAGAACCTGGCGGCGCTGCCGGAGGCCATCCGCACGGCCGTGCGCAACAACGGCGGCGGTCACGTGAACCACACGATGTTCTGGCAGATCATGGGGCCCGGCGCCGGCGGGGCGCCGAGCGGTGCGATCGGCGATCTGATCAATGGCACCTTCGGTGGCTTCGACAAGTTCAAGGACGAGTTCAAGAAGGCTTCGCTCGGCCGGTTCGGGAGCGGCTGGGCGTGGCTGGTGAAGTCGGGCAACGGGTTCGCCATCGAGAGCACGGCGAACCAGGACAGCCCGATGATGGAGGGGAAGACCCCGATCTTCGGAATTGACGTGTGGGAGCACGCCTACTACCTGAAGTATCAGAACCGCCGTGCCGACTACGTCGATGCGTGGTGGAACGTGCTCAACTGGAACGCCATCAACGAGCGCCTGAAGTAGGGCGCCTGTTCAGGCGCCCGTGGAGGGGGGACGTGGGGTCGGAGGTGATTTCATTTTCTGCAGTGTGCAAGAACTGAAATCAGCTCCGACCCCATCCCTGGCACATGTCCGGGGTCCCCTCAGAACCGCACCACCGTCACCTCGGTGCCCTCCGGCACCGCCTCGACCTCCGCCGGGATCTCGAAATAGCCGTCGGCCCGTCCGAGGCTCGTGATCTCTCCCGAGCCCTTGAACACCGGCACCGCGGCCTCGCCCTCGATCCGTACGGGGTAGAACTGGTGTCGCCCGGGCGCGGACGTCACGGAGGCCGAGAGCCGCAGGCGCCGCGTTTCCGGGCGCCAGGCTGGCAGGCGCGCGGTGGCGCGCAGCAGTGGGATCAGGAGGATGTACGCGTTCGAAAGGCACGAGGTCGGGTTGCCGGGCATCCCGAGGAGCAACTGGCGATGGCCGAGGCGGGCGAGCAGCGTCGGCTTGCCCGGCTTCACCGCGATGCCGTGGAACAGCACCTGACCGCGCTCGCCGACCACCTCGCCGAGCAAGTCGTGGTCGCCCACGGAACTTCCGCCCGAGATCACGACGAGGTCGCAGCCGGCGGCCGCATCGAGCGCGGCGCGCAGCGCAACAGGGGTGTCGCGTACCGCGGGATGGGTGACCGGTTCGCCGCCGTGGGCTGTGACGATCGCGGGAAGCGTGAACCGGTTCACGTCGTGGATCTGCGCGGCCTGCAGCGGCGTGCCCGGCGGCACCACCTCGTTGCCGCTCGAGGCGAGGAAGACGCGCGGCCGCACGAACACCGTCGCAGCGGGTGCGCCGATCGCGGCGAGCACCCCGACACGCGCCGGGGTCAGCAGATCGCCCGTGCGCAGAACGGTATCGCCGGCCCGGAGGTCGGCGCCGCGGGCCGCCACGTGCTGGCGCGGCCGCGCTGGCGCGCGAAACTCGATGTCGCAGCTGCCCGGGCTGGCGCACGTGTCCTCGACCATCACGACGGCGTCGGCGCCGGGCGGGAGCGGGGCGCCGGTGGCGATCGTCACGCACAGCCCCCGGGTGACGGCGGGTGCTTCGGCCGTGCCGGCCGCGGCTGCGCCGATCTGTGTGAGGCGCACGGGCATCGCGGCGGAGGCATGCTCGAGATCCGCCGTGCGGACGGCATAGCCGTCCATGGCCGCCCGGTCGAACGGCGGAACGTCGTGGGGGGCGACGATGTCCTCGGCGAGAACGCGGCCTGCCGCGGCGTCGAGCGACACCGACGCGGTGCGTTCAACGGGACACGTCGCCTCGCGCAGGATCGTGAGCGCTCTGTCGAGGGGCAGTGTGGATTTGAACGGACGCATGTCAGTCGATCAGACTCTCGGTCTCTCGATCAATCAAGACCCACGGTTCCAGTCCGTCTGTCGGTCTTTGGGTCGGTCGGTCCGTGGACGGGCTTCGTCGCCCTGGAGGCCGGCGCCGGCCGGGGACTGGCCGCCAGCCGACGGCCGGCAGCCGCCCGTCACCGCCCGACCTCGCGCACCAGGTGGCCCAACTCCGGCAAGAGCAGCTTCGTCATCGCCACGCGCACGGCGTTCTCGGATCCCGGCAGCGAGACGACGATGCGGCCCTGCAGCGTGCCGGCGCAGGCGCGGCTCAGCATGGCGGCGGGACCGATCTCCTGGTAGCTCAACATCCGGAACAGCTCGCCGAATCCGTCGAGGCGTTTCTCCATCAGGCGGGAGATCGTCTCGTAGGTGCCGTCCCGCCGCGAGATGCCCGTTCCACCCGTGAGGATGATCACCTGCACGTCCGGATCGGCCGAGAATCGCCGGATGGCGGCCTCCACCTGGGTGGGTTCGTCACGCACGAGCGCACGCCCGGCCACGCGATGACCACCCTGCGCGAGCAGATCCGCAATGGCGCGGCCGCTCGTGTCGGTGCCCGCGGTGCGTGTGTCCGAGACAGTGATCACGGCGCACGCGACGCTGGCCGGCGCGGCAGCACGATGCTCCTGGTGGCTCACGGGGGGATTATCACCCGCCTTACGCCTTACGCCGTACGCCTTACGCCGCCGTACGCCTTACGCCCTACTTCACGCCTTACGCCGCCTTACGCCGTACGCCGTACTTTACGCCGTACGCCGTACGCCCTGCGCCTTGCGCCCGAGCACGATGAGCCCGCCGGAGCGGTCCCTGAAGACCGCCTCGGCGGTGGCGCCGCGAAGGCGGAGGTCGGCGCCGCGAGAGCCCGGTTCGGATACGATCCACTCCATGACGCCCTCTCGCCCAGTCCTCGGCTGGTTTGCCGTGCTCGTTGTTGCGGTCCTCACCGTCGTCCACGGTCAGGCAAGCCCCGACGCGCGGCTCGACAAGACGGCCGAGCGCTGGGTGCAGCAGACGCTCTCGTCGATGAGCCTCGACGAACTCATCGGCCAGCTCCTCGTGCCGTCCTACGAATCCACGTACTTGAGTGCCGACGATGAGAGGTTCGAGGAGCTGCAGGCGCTGGTGCGCGAGCTGAAGGTGGGCGGGTTCCACGTGTTCGGCGGCACCATGCCGGCGCCGGCCGTGCTGCTGAACCCCAACTACGCCAGTGTGACGCTCGGGCAGCCGCTCGAGGCCGCGTCGATCGCCAACCGGCTGCAGGCGACCTCGCGCGTGCCGCTGCTCAACACGGGCGACTTCGAGGCGGGGGTGGGCTTCCGCATCGCTGGCGCCACGCTGTTCCCCCGGGCGATGGCGTTCGGCGCCGCCGGCGACGAGACGCTCGCCCACGAGGCGGGGCGGATCACGGGTGTGGAGGCCCGCGCGCTCGGCGTGCACGTGAACTTCGCGCCCGTCGTCGATGTGAACAACAACCCGCGGAACCCGGTGATCAACACGCGGTCGTTTGGCGAGGACCCCGCGCGCGTGAGCGCGCTCGGCAACGCCTACGCGCGGGGTCTCCGGGCGGGCGGCGTCCTCGCCACGCTGAAGCACTTCCCCGGCCACGGCGACACCGACGTGGACAGTCACCTCGGTCTCCCCGTGGTGAAGCACCCGCGCGAACGGCTCGAGCAGGTCGAGCTGGCACCGTTCCGTGCTGGCATGGTGGCGGGCGTCGAGGCGGTGATGGTGGCGCACATGGAGTTCCCCGCGATCGACGCGACACCCGGCACGCCCGCCACGCTCAGCCGCCCCACGGTGACCGGGTTCCTGCGCAAGGAGCTGGGATACGACGGGTTGGTGTACACGGACTCGATGGAGATGCGCGCCGTGTCGACGATGATGCCGCCCGGCGAGGCGGCGGCGAGGGCCGTGGAGGCGGGGGTGGACGTGGTGCTGCACTCCCCGGACGACCGGGCCGCCGCGGCCGGCATCAAGGCGGCGATCGAGCAGGGGCGCATCGACCGCGCGCAGGTGCGCGCCTCGGCGGAGCGCCTCCTCCGGGCGAAGGCGCGGCTCGGGCTCCACACACAGCGCCTCGTGAGTCTCGACGCGCTCCCGTCGCGGGTGGGCGGCCGCACGCACGCCGCGGTGGCCGACGAGGTGAGCCGCCGCGCGATCACGCTGGTCAAGGACGACCGCGGCCAGGTGCCGCTCACGACGGCGAGAGACGCGCGCGTGCTGTATTTGTCGGTGCTCGACTACCCCACCGGGTGGGGCATTGCCGCGCCGAGCCGTACCTTCCTGCCGGAGCTGCGCAAGCGGTGGAGCGAGGTCACGGCGATCGAGTTATCGGATCGGACGACCCCCGCCGAGATCGACCTCGTCCGGGCGATGGCGCCGCGCTTCGACGCCGTCGTCGTGAGCGTGTTCGTGCGCACCGCCTCGTTCAGCGGCCGGATGGATCTGGCGCCGCCGCTCGCCCGGCTGCTGCGGGACCTCGCGGGCACGACGATGCGAAGCGGCACCCCCATCGTGGCGGTGTTCTTCGGCAATCCCTACGCGGCCACGTTCATCCCGGAGCTGCCGGCCGTGCTCCTCACCTACGATTTCTACGACCGCGCCGAGGCCTCGGCCGTGCGGGCGATCGCCGGTGAGACCGCAATCGGCGGCAAACTGCCGATCACGCTGCCCGGCTTGTTCCCGGCCGGCCACGGCCTCGAGCGCGCCGCCGTGTCAGCGCCGTCATCGGCGGCGGGGCGGTGAGGTCGAGCCCTCGTGGCGGGCGCGCCCCAGCACAGCGCTGACGCGCCGTGCCGCGCTGACGCGCTGTGCCACGACAGACGAAGTCGTGGCCCGGCCCTTCTGGGCTGGGCGGTCGCGTTCCCCACCCCACCGACCGATGGCCGCGGCGGCGATTGCGGGTACGAGACGTTCACGGCGCCCCTGGCTAGCTCCGCCAACGTTCCGCCAAGGCTCCGCGTCGAACCGACAACTGATTACTGAGAACTGAACACCGAAAACCGTCACAGCAGCGCCTGCTCGTGGATCAGCTCGCCGCGGGCGAAGCGTTCGAACCCGAGCGCGTGCCACGGGATGACGTCGCAGCGGCCGTGGAGGATCAGATCGGCCAGGACTCGCCCGGTGGCCGGCGAGTGCATCACCCCGTGGCCGCTGAACCCGTTGGCGAGGTAGAAGCCCTCGACGCCGGACGGTCCCAGAATCCCGTGGTGGTCGGGCGTCATCTCGTAGAGGCCCGCCCACGCGCGCTTCGGGTTCACCGGCAGATCGACGAAGGCCGGAAACCGCTCGACCGCCTTCTCCAGGATCCTCTCGACGAATCGCGGGTCCACCTCGGTGTTGAACCCCATCGTCTGCGCCGGGTCGTTCCACGCCATCAGCAGGCCGTTGGCCTCGGGACGGAAGTGGAAGCCCGTCGCCATGTCGATCGTCATCGGCAGCTGCTCAGGCAACCCCGGGAAGGACTCGGTGGGTACCAGCATGCGCCGCTGCGGTGTCACCGGCAGGTCGACGCCGGCCAGGCGGGCGACGCTCGCGGCCCACGCCCCCGCTGCGTTCACCACCACCCGCGTGGCGATGCGGCCGGCAGTGGTGCGCACCGCGGTGATGCGTCCGGCCTCGATGTCGAGTCCGGTGACCTCGGCGCGCTTGACGAGCGTTGCCCCGCGCGCGACAGCGCCCTGCGTGTAGCCCGTCATCACGCTGTACGGGTCCACGAAGCCGTCGGTGGGGCAGAAACTCCCGCCGAGGATGTCGTCGCTTCGCAGCATTGGCACCATCGCCACGATCTCCTCGCGCGTGACGAGCCGCACGTCGCGCAGGCCGAGTGCCTGCTGGCGGGCCACGTTGGCGCGCAGGTACTCCATGTGCCGCTCTGCCGAGGCGACAAACAGATAGCCGTGCGGGCGGTACTCGGAGGGGAACCCGGTCTCGGCCTCGAAGCGGGCGTAGAACGGGATGGAGTAGAGCGACATGTGGATGCTGACGTCGGTGGTGAACTGCGCCCGCACCCCGCCCATGCTCCTGCCGGTGGATCCGAGTCCCTGGTGCGCCTCGCGCTCGACCAGCACGACGTCGCAGCAGCCCTGCGCCGTGAGGTTGAACGCGATGCTGGCCCCGACGATGCCGGCGCCGATGATGACGACGTCCGCGGTGTCGCGCATGGGGGGATGCTATCAAAGGGACTCGAGAGCAAGCCTCGAGGTCCGCCGCAACCGGCGAGACCCGGCAGGTCTGTGACGGCTGCCGCGAGCGGTGAGGCTCAGCGGTTCTGCGGGGGCCCGGCGCCAGACGCTCCACCCAACCGAGCCAGGGGCGAGCCTTGCCTGCCGGCCGGCCCGGCGGCTACTGTGCGCGCGGCGCCGGTCGGGGGCGCAGCACCGGACCGGGGAACGGAAAGACCGCGCGGCCCGCCACCGGGTTGATGAGCACCGCGAAGGCGATCCACAGCGAGATCGCGGCGAGCGCGACCGTGCAGATCCCGATGATCGTGCCCAGCCACTCGCCGCCGCCGAGGTGCTTCCAGATGCGTGCGGCGTAGAGCACGTCGATGTCGACCAGGAAGGCCATCAGCAGCGACGAGAAGAAGCCGAACCCGTAGGTGAAGACGAGGAAGATGATCAGGAAACAGACGTCCACGGCGAACACGATCGTCGCGTCAGGCACCTGGCCACGCGACAAGTTGTCGAGCGCCCACCAGTTCATGATCCAGTTGAAGGCGAACGCCGTGAAGAGCGTGCCGCCGTACAGGTTCCTGTTCAGCAGGTTGCCCAGGCCGGCGACCATCTGGCCGCCCGCCCCGAACAGCAGGCAGAACATCGCGGCCGTCTTCAGGCCGGACGGGGTGAGGCTGGTGCCAAACGCAATGGGCACGAGGGCCGCGCACCCGACGGCGAGGCAGATGAGGCCGATCGGTGTGGGATCGGCGATCGGCAGGGCGGGGCTTGCATGCGGTTCGGCGCTGTGGGTCATCGAGTCTCCAGGGCGGCCGGGCCGCGGCCGGCGGGGCGACTGATTATGCACCCGGGTGGGAACTGCCGGAAGCCTGCGGAGCGGGCCCGAAGGCCGTGGGGCCGCGGTACCAGTTCAGCGGGAGTGCCCGGCGGGATCCCGGCGGCCAGACCGTGCGTTCGCGCGGCGCGCCGGCCGCGCGGCCTCGAGGGGTGCGGCGGGCGCCCCTCACTGGGCGCTGGCGGCGGCTTCTCTCGGCGCCCACGAGACGTCGATGGCGTTGCGCTTGAACAGCGCCACGAGCCCGGCCTTGTCGACCGCCTTGGCGTAGGCCTCCTGCGGCTCCACCAGCTTCCGCTTGACGAGGTCGAGGAAGCTGTCGTTCATCAAGCACATGCCGCTGCGCCGGCCGGTCTGCATGATCGACGGGATCTGGAACGTCTTCGCCTCGCG
>Ga0079037_100000520_pt1 | contig 17748 bp, 15 predicted proteins | sample Mud3Dept4metaG_FD_71479 | JGI IMG/M metagenome (GOLD analysis project Ga0079037, IMG submission 71479) | Freshwater wetland microbial communities from Ohio, USA, analyzing the effect of biotic and abiotic controls - Mud 3 Core 4 Depth 4 metaG | ecosystem: Environmental > Aquatic > Freshwater >... | reverse complement strand
AGTCGCCGATGCGGTTGGTGACGAAGGCCTTGCGGCCGCAGAAGGCCTTCTGCTCGTCGGTGTACCAGAAGCCGATGAGCAGGTAGCTGCACAGGCCCACGCCCTCCCAGCCGACGAAGGTCAGGATCAGGCTGTCGCCCAGCACCAGCGTCAGCATCGCCGCCACGAAGAGGTTCAGGTAGGTGAAGAAGCGGGCGTACCCGGCCTCGTCCTCGTGGCCCATGTAGGACGCCGAGTAGACGTGGATGAGGAAGCCGACGCCGGTCACCACCAGGATCAGCGTCCCGGAGAGGCGGTCCACCAGCAGGCCCCAGGTCGCCGCGATCATCGGCGTCTGGTCCGTGAGCGGGATGCGGAACCAGGTCTGCCCGGCGAAGTGCAGCACCCGCCCCTGCATGACCCAGTAGAAGGCCATGAGCGAGAGCAGGAACGAGCCGCCCATCACGCCGACGGCGAGGAGCACCACGTTGCCCTTGCCGAGCTTGCGCCCGAGGAAGCCGTTGACGATGGCGCCCGCCAGGGGCAGCAGGATGATGGCCCAAAGATAGGACTGGGCCGCCTCCGGACTCTGAAGGATCGAGGCCATAGGAAGGCGCAAGGATTACCCTTTCGCTTCGGATCAGGCAACGGTCTTGTGCAGCGGGGCCGGCTCCGGCCGGGAAGCGGGTAAAGGCCCGCCGCGGCGCTATGATGGCCCCCCATGGCGCCCTCCCGACCCGGCACCGATATCGCCTCCGAGGCCCGGAAGCTCCCCCGGGTCGACCGGCTGATCGGGGCCGCCGAGGAGCACGGCTGGATCGCCCGCTTGGGGCACGGGCTGGTGGCGGAGGCGGCGCGCCAGGTGCTCGAGTCGGCCCGCCGCGAGGTGCTCGCGGGCTCGCCCTGTCCTCCGCCCGAGGTGGTCGAGTCCCGCTTCCTCTCCCGCCTCGCCGGTGCGGCGCGCGGGTCGCTGCGGCGGGTGGTGAACGCCACCGGGGTGGTGGTGCACACCAACCTCGGGCGGGCCCCGCTCTCCGCGGAGGCCCTCGAGGCCATGCGGCTGGCGGGAATGGGGTACACCAATCTGGAATTCGACCTCGAGGCGGGCGAGCGCGGCGACCGATACGGCCACGCCGCCGGGCCGCTCGTCCGGCTCACCGGGGCCGAGGCGGCGCTGGTGGTGAACAACAACGCCTCGGCGGTGCTGCTCGCCCTGGCGGCGCTGATGGGCTCGCGGCCGGGGGCCGCGGTGCTCCCCTCCCCTCACCCGCCCGAGGTGGTGATCTCGCGCGGGCAGCTGGTGGAGATCGGCGGCGGCTTCCGCATCCCGGACGTGCTGCGCCGCTCCGGCGCGGCCCTGGTCGAGGTGGGGACGACCAACCGCACCTACCTGCGCGACTACGAGGCGGCGGTGGGCGAGCGGACGCGCCTCCTCCTCTCGGTGCACCGCTCCAACTTCCGGCTCTCCGGCTTCACCGAGGACGTGGCGCTGGCCGACCTGGTGGCGCTGGGCCGGCGGGTCGGCGTGTGGGTGGTGGACGACCTCGGATCGGGAGCCCTCCTGCCCACCCGGCGCTACGGGCTCGGCGAGGAGCCGACGGTCCAGGACCGGGTCCGCGCCGGCGCCGACCTGGTGTGCTTCTCGGGCGACAAGCTCCTCGGGGGCCCGCAGGCGGGCATCCTGGTCGGGCGCAAGGAGGCGGTCGACCTGTGCCGGCGCCACCCGCTGATGCGGGCGCTGCGGGTGGACAAGGTCACGCTGGCCGGGCTCGCGGCGACGCTGGCCCACTACGAGCGCGGCGAGGCGGAGCGCGAGGTCCCGGTGTGGCGGGCCATCGCGCTGCGTCCCGAGGCGCTCCGGGCCCGGGCCGGCGGCTGGCTCGAGGCGCTCGGGCCGGCCGCGGCGGGGGCCGAGGTGCAGGAGAGCGCCTCCGCCGTCGGCGGGGGCTCGCTGCCGGAGGTGACGCTGCCGACCTGGGTGCTGGCGCTGCCGCCGGGCGACGCCGATCGCCAGGCGGCGCGGCTGCGCGGCGCCGAGGTCCCGGTGGTGGGGCGCATCGAGGAGGGCCGCGTTCTGCTCGACCCGCGCACCGTCCTCCCCGGGGAGGACGAACTCCTCCTCGCCGGCGTGCGGCACGCCCTCGCCCCGGAGCCGGCCTGAGGCCGCCCGCTACGGGTTGAAGCGGTAGCCGAGTCCGCGCACCGTCTCGATGTGGCGCGGGTGGTCGGCCGGGTCGCCGATGTGCGTGCGCAGCCGCGCCACGAAGTTGTCCACCGTGCGGGCCGTACCGAAGTAGCGGACGCCCCATACCGCGTGCATGAGCTGATCGCGCGAGAAGATGCGCCCGGGGTGGGTGACGAAGAAGGCCAGGAGCTCCCACTCGCGGGCCGTGAGCGGCACCTCCCGGCCGCCGACCGTCAGGCGGCGCGCCACCAGGTCGACCTCGGCCTCGCCGAAGCGGCGCACCCCCCGGGCCGGGCCGGTCTCGCCGCGGGCGCGGCGCCGCCGCAGGGCCGCGTCGATGCGGGCCAGGAGCTCCTTCAGCGCGAAGGGCTTCACGATGTAGTCGTCCGCGCCGAGGTGCAGGCCCGCCACCTTGTCGCTCTCGTGGCCCTTGGCGGAGAGGATCAGGATGGGCACGTCCGGGTCCTTCTCCCGCAGCTCGCGGATGAGCTCCAGGCCTCCCATCCGCGGCAGCATGACGTCCACCAGGAGCAGGTCCGGCATCTCGCTGCGCGCCAGGGCCAGGCCGGTCTCGCCGTCGTTGGCCGAGCGGACCAGGTAGCCCTCCATGCCGAGGTTGAGCTGCAGGCCGCGCAGGATGGAGGGGTCGTCCTCCACCACCAGGATCTTTTCGCTCACGCTGGCTCCTCCACGGCCGGCAGCGCGATGGTGAAGGTCGCGCCCTTCCCCAGGTCGCTCGCCACGGTGACCCGCCCCCCGTGCGCGGTCACGACGTGCTTCACGATGGAGAGGCCCAGGCCGCTCCCCTCGATGGTGCGGTCCAGCGGATCCTTGGCCCGGTAGAACTTCTGGAAGAGGTGCTTCTGGTCGGCGTGGGGGATGCCCGGACCATTGTCCGCGACGCTGATGAGGACGGTGGGCCCGCTGGCGCGGGCCTCCACGGTGATCCGCTTGTCGCTCCCGGTGAACTTGTGGGCGTTGTTGAGCAGGTTGAGGAGCGCCTCGACCATGGCGGTCCGGTCGGCGAGCACGCGCGGCAGGTCGGGGGCGAGGCGGCGCTCCACCTGCGCCTGCCCGCTGAGCCGCTGAGGCTCGAAGGCCGCCAGCGCCGCGTCCACGATGGACTCCACCCGCTCCGCCCGCAGGTCGAAGCGCCTCCGGCCCGACTCCATCCGGGCCCAGTCGAGCAGCTGGTTGATGAGCGCCGAGAGGCGCGCCGTCTCGTCGGCGATGATGCCGAGGGCCTCGGCCTGCCGGCCGGGGTCGGCCAGCCGCCCCATCTGCAGCGTCTCCGCGAACATGCGGATGCTGGTGAGCGGCGTGCGCAGGTCGTGGGAGACCTTGTTCACGAACTCGGTCTGCAGCCGGGACACGTAGGCCTCGCGGTAGAGCACCACCAGGGTGGCCACCACCCCGATGATGGTGGTGCCGACCAGCGCCAGGATGAGGGTGCCGAAGAGGATGTCCCGCGTCGCCGACCCGAAGACCAGGATCAGGATGCCCACCGTGAGCATCAGCGCCGCCGGCACGATGACGAAGCCGATGATGAGGGGGTAGACGCGGCGCAGCTTCACGCGCCGATTCTATCCCCGCCGGGGCGGGACCGGGTGCCGGCCGGCGGCCGGGAGGGACCTACCCGTGGAACGGGCGGCCGGACTTGCCGAGCTCGAGCAGCATGGGAGCCGGCTCGAACCGCTGGCCGAAGCGCCCCTGCAGCCGCTGCATGGTCTCGAGCAGCCTGCGGGTACCGATGGCGTCGGCGTACCGGAAGGGCCCGCCCCGGAAGGGCGGGAATCCCAGGCCGAAGACGGCGCCGATGTCGCCGTCGCGGGCGCTGCGCAGGATGCCCTCCCCCAGGCAACGGATGGCCTCGTTCACCATCTGCAGGGCGACGCGCTCGGCCATCTCCTCGGGCGCCATCCGCTTGCGGGTGCGGCCGGCGGGAAGGAGCTTGTAGACGCTCGCGTCCACCTCCTTCTTGCCCTTGCCGTAGGTGTAGAAGCCGAGCTTGTTCTTCCGGCCCAGGCGCCCGGCCGCCACCACCTTCTCCAGGGCCTCCGGGATGGACATCCGGTCGCCGAAGGCGGCGTGGAGGATCTTCCCCACCTTGGCGCCCACGTCGATGCCCACCTCGTCGAGCAGCGTGATGGGGCCCACCGGGAAGCCGAACCCGGTGAGGGCGTGGTCGATGTCCTCCACGTTCGCGCCCTCGAGGAGCAGCTGCGCCGCCTCGTTCATGTAGGGGGCCAGGATGCGGCTGGTGTAGAAGCCGGGGCCGTCGCCGACGACGACCACCACCTTGCCCTGCTTCTTGCCGAGCGCCACCGCGGTGGCGGTGACCTCGTGGCCGGTCTGCGGGGTGACGATCACCTCCAGCAGCGGCATCTTGTTCACCGGCGAGAAGTAGTGCATGCCCAGCACCGACTCGGGCCGCTTCGAGGCCCGGGCGATGTCGCCGATGGGGATGCTGGAGGTGTTGGAGGCGAAGATGCCCCGGGGGTTCATCGACTCGAAGACCCGCACCATCTCCTGCTTGAGGGCCAGGTCCTCGAAGACCGCCTCGACCACCACGTCCACGTCCTCGAAGCCCTCCCAGCCGGTCCCGGCGGTGACCAGCCGCAGCCGGTCGGCCCGCTCCAGCCGGTCGATGGAGCGCTTCTTCACCCGCTCGTCCAAGATGGTGCGCACCCCGGCGAAGGCCCGGGCCACGCCGGCGTCGTCCTTCTCGCGCACCCGCACCTGGATGCCGGCGTTGACGGTGACGTAGGCGATGCCGGCCCCCATCAGGCCGCCGCCCAGGACGCCCACCCGGGACACCGGGCGCGCCCGGACGGTCGGGTCGGGCGTGCCGTTGTCCTTCTTGAGGGCGTTCTGCGCGAAGAAGATCTCCATCAGCCGGCGGGCCACGTCCGAGACCGCCAGCTCCCCGAAGAGCCGCGCCTCGCGCTCCAGCCCGGCGTCGAAGCCCTTCTCGTACCCGTGGCGGACCGCCTCCAGGGCCCTCTCCGGCGCCGGGTAGTGCCCCTTGGTCTTGGCGAGCAGCTGCCTGCGCGCCTGGCGGAAGAGGAGCTCGCGGCCGAGGAAGTTCTCCTCCAGGGCCGCCTGCTGCAGGGCGGCCAGGCCGTGCTCGCGGATGGACTTCACGCCGGCCGGCTTGCGGCGCCGCAGCGCGCCGCTCGCCAGCTCCGCCGCCCGCTGCCGGGCGACGTGCAGCAGGGTGGGGGCGGGGACCACCTCGTCGACCAGGCCGATCTTGAGGGCCTTGGCCGGCTTCACGTTCTTGCCGGTCAGGATCAGGTCGAGGGCGGTGGCGATGCCCACCAGCCGCGGCAGCCGCTGCGTCCCGCCGGCGCCGGGGATGAGGCCGAGCTGCACCTCGGGCTGGCCGAGCTGGGTGCGGGGGTCGGCGCTGGCGATGCGGTAGTGGCAGGCGAGCGCCCACTCCAGCCCTCCGCCCAGGCAGGGTCCGTGGATGGCCGCCACCACCGGCTTGGGGTAACGCTCCAGGCGGTTGAAGCCCGCCTGGCCGCCGCGCGCCAGCGCCTCGGCCTCGGCCGCTCCCCTCACCGACTGCAGCATCTCGATCTTGGCGCCGACGATGAAGGAGTCCTTCTTGCCGCTGGCCAGGACCACCGCCTTGACCGCCGCGTCCTTGCCCAGGGCGGTGAGGATCTCGTCGAACTCGGTCCCCACCTCCGGGTGGAGGGTGTTCACCGGCTCGCCCGGGGCGTCGAAGACCACCGCGGCGACGCCGTTCTCGATCTCGACCTTGAAGTTCTTGGCCATGGTCTCGCTCGCCTTGGCAGGAATCACGGTCAGGCCTCCGGTCCGTCGAGCACCAGCGCCGCGCCGACGGCGCCGGCGGCGCAGACGGTGATGAGGGCGTGGGCGCCCTTGCGGCGCCCGAGCTCGCGAAGCGTCTGGTGGATCATCCGGGCGCCGGTGGCGCCGAAGGGGTGGCCCAGGGCGATGGAGCCGCCGTTCACGTTGAGCCGGGCCGGGTCCACCTCCCCGAGGGGCTGCGAGCGGCCCAGCTTCTCCTGCGCGAACTTCTTGGAGCCGAACGCCTGCAGGTTGGACAGCACCTGGGCGGCGAAGGCCTCGTGCATGTCCACCAGGTCCATGTCCTGGAGGGTGAGCCCGGCCCGGTCGAGCGCCACCGGCGCCGCGTAGGCCGGCCCCTGCAGCAGCTGGTCCTTGGGGTCGAGCGCGGCGTAGGCGTAGGCGCGGACGTAGCCGAGCGGCTTCAGCCCGAGCGCCTTGGCCTTCTCCTCGGCCACCAGGATCAGTGCGGCGGCCCCGTCGGTCAGGGGCGAGGAGTTCCCGGCGGTGATGGTGCCGTACTTCCGGTCGAAGACCGGCTTCAGCGCCGCCAGCGCGTCGAGGGTGGCGTCGCTCCGGACGATGTTGTCCTTGGCCGCCACCCGCTCGTATCGCGGAGGCACCGCCACGTGCATCACCTCCACGTCGAACTTGCCGGTGGCCCACGCCTCGGCGGAACGGCGGTGGCTCTGGTAGGCGAGTGCGTCCTGAGCCTCGCGGCTGATGCCGTTCTGCTGCGCCATCCGCTCTGCGCTCTGGCCCATGCTGAGCCCGGTGGTCGGCTCGTTGAGCGCGGGCGGCACCGGCGCCAGGTCCCGGGGCTTGAGGCCGGCGAAGGCCTTCACCCGGTCGACCAGGGTCTTGGCCCGCGACGCCTCCGCCAGGGCCTGTGCCAGCGGGCGCGAGACGAAGATGCCCGCGTCGGAGATCGAGTCGGCCCCCCCGGCGATGGCCACCGCGTGGTTCCCGAGCGCGATCTGGTCGGCGGCGTCGGTGGCGGTCTGGATGGAGGTGGCGCAGGCCCGGGCGGCGGTGTGCGCCTCCACGCTGCGCGGCAGGGAGGTGCGCAGCACGATCTCGCGGCCGATCAGGGTCGCCAGGGGCGACGGGACCACCTGGCCGAAGGCCAGCATGTCGAACTCGCCGGCCGGGATGCCGCTGCGGGCGATGAGCTCGTTCACCACCAGCGCGCCGAGGTCGACCGCCGACAGGTCCCTGAAGTCCCCGCCGGCCTTGACGAACGGGGTGCGCAGGCCGGCCACGACGGCGGCCCGGCGGCCGCGGGTTTGACCGTTGTTCGCCATGTCAGCAGCTCCTGTTGACTGTGGAATCGGCTCCGGACGGGTCCTCATGTATCCACTTCGACGCAGAGCGTCAAGGCGGGACTCCTCCCGCCTCCCAATCGGGGGCGGAGCCTTCCTCCCCGGGAGGCCCATCGAGGGAAAAACTTCCCTTGCTTCGGCCGGTTCCCTGCGACACCATTCCGGCATGGCCGTGAAGCGCAGCCGGGAGCTCAAGCCCCTGTCGAGCGAGCACCAGCAGGCGCTCCTGGTCGCCTACCAGCTCAAGAAGGGGATCGCCGGCCACAGCGAGAGCGCGGGCGCCCCCAAGGACCTGCCGGGGCTGCTCGCCCTGGCCCGGCGCTACGACGACGCGGTCTTCCGCAGCCACACCCGCGCCGAGGAGGACCTGCTGGGCCGCCACCTCTCCGAGCCGGACATGCGGCGGCTGCAGTCCGAGCACCGGGAGATGGAGCGGCTGCTCGAGTTCGCGCGGACCGCCCGGCCCAACGAGCTGCGCGCCGCGCTGGCCTCCTTCGCCGACCTGCTGGAGCGCCACATCCGGTGGGAGGAGCGGGAGCTGTTCGCGGCCTTCGAGCAGCGCCTCGGGGCCGACGTGCTCGCCTCGGTGGGGCACGAGCTGGAGAAGCGGCTGGTCATGGGGGTGCGCAACGACCCCAAGGCCCAGCGCCGGCCGCAGTAGCCGGCCCGGCGGCGCTCCGGGATCGCGGCCGGAGCGCTCTACAGCAGTCCGGCCACGGTGAGCAGCGCCACCAGCACGCCGGTGAGCGACTCGCCGGCGATGAGGCCCGAGGCGACCGGCACGATGTAGAGCTCGGCCTTGGCTGGCCTTCGCTTCCGGTAGAGGTGGGCCGCCACCGCCCCCAGGGCGCAGGAGATGGAGGAGTACCCCTGGAAGGTGAAGGCCAGCCCGAGCCCGACCGGGGACGGCAGGAAGGGCCGCGCCCGCGGGAAGAGCCGCTCCAGCGCCGTGAGCACCACCCCGACCGCCGCTCCCGCCGCCAGGGACTCGAGCGCGTAGGGCGGCAGCGCCTTCAGCCCCTCGGCGAGCAGCTGCGCCACCGCCCGCCACACCTGGGCCGCCGGGGCGGGGAAGCGGTCCCCGCCGAGCGCGTCGGCGGTGGGAACGAGCAGGTAGAAGCCGGCGGTGGCGGCCAGCGCCCCGCCGAGGACGCCGATGAGCTGGGCCAGGAACTGCTTGCGGGGGTTGGCCCCGAGCAGGTAGCCGGACTTGAGGTCGGTGAGCAGGTCCGCCGAGCCGATGGCCATCGAGGAGGTGATGTTGGCCGTCATCAGGTTGGCGGTCATGTTCTGTGGGATGAGCACCCCGTAGAGGAGCTGGGTGATCTTGCCGGTGGCCCCCACCGGCGTGATGTCGGTCTCGCCGGTGGCGCGGGAGGCGACCATGGCCATCACCGCCGAGACGGCGATGGCGAGCAGGCCCAGCAGCACCGGGATGCCGAAGGCGTGGTACTCGATGGCGAGGCAGCCGGCGCCCGCCAGCGCCACGCCCGCCGCGAACCAGGAGCCGGGCACCTCGATGCGCGCCACCGGGTCGCCGGCGGCCCGGGTGCGGCGGCCGAACACCCCCTGCACCGCCCGCACGATGGTTCGCCACTCCCAGAAGAAGGTGAGCAGGGCGGCGCTGGTCATGACGGCGACTCCGCCCCACACCGACCAGGAGACGATGCCGCGGAAGCCGAGCTTGGGGATGATCCCCCGCCCGTGCAGCCACGGCGCGAGCACCGCGTAGTTGAGGACCGCGCCGAGGAGCAGGGAGAGCGAGGTGCGCAGGCCCATGATGGCCCCGGCGCCGAAGAGCACCAGCGGCGTCTGGAGCGAGAGGGTGTAGGCGGCGGGATCGGCGAGACGCGCCAGGTGGCGCAGCCCCGCCCACTCCAGGAGCCGGGAGAGCGGCAGGTACTCGGGGACGAGGCGGGGCACCCCGTCGCGGAACCACTGCAGCGCCGCGGCGAGGCCCATGGCGGCGAAGAGGCTCCTGGCCTTGGCGGAGGCCTCCTCCCCCTTGCCGTACAGCGAGCGGAGCGTCTCGGCGGCGGCCGTGCCGGACGGGAACGGCAGCTGCTCGACGTTGATCATGCGCCGCTTCATGGGAACGGCCAGGAACACCCCCAGGGCCGCCAGGAAGAACACCAGGCCGGCCACCGTCCAGAACGGAAGGTGGGCGCCGGAGATCATGACGTAGGCCGAGAAGGCCGACACCAGCGTCGCGCCCGTGGAGTACCCGGCGCCCGAGGCGGTGGACTGCATGCAGTTGTTCTCGAGCATGGTGGCCCGTCGGTCGCGATGGCGGTCGAGGAGCGGCATCCAGCGCGGCGCCTGCAGCCAGGCCAGCGGGAAGACCTGGAAGAAGGCGTAGGAGATGATGCCGGCGGTGATGGCGACGTTGAGGCCCCAGCCGGCCTTGAGGCCGACGTAGAGGTTGGAGAAGGCCATCAGGGCGCCGAGCACGATGCCCACCGCCACCGCTCGCAGCGTGAGCTGCGGCACCTCGTCTCCCTGGTAGACGTGCTCGAGCCAGTGGCGCTCGATCTCCTCCGGCGTCCGGGGAGCGTCCTGGGTGGGCGGGGGCATCCTACCCCTCCGACTCCGGGGCGCCGCCGCTGCGGGCCAGGTCCTCGCCCCGCACCCGGGACGGGTCCAGGCCGGCGGCCCGCCGGGTCATGGTGGCGAGCAGCTCGTCGAAGGGGGGGACCGAGCCCTTCACGAAGCGGAGCGGGTTGACCCGGGCCACCACGAAGGCCCGCAGGTAGGGCGAGTCGAAGCCGCGCTCCTTGAGTCGCGCCACCGCCGCGGAGACCGCGTCGTCGAGCCCGAGCAGCAGGTCGGCGCGGCGCTCGCGCTCGGCGACGGCGCGGGAGAGCTTCTCGTCCAGGAAGGCGTCGACCTTGCGCAGCACCGGGTGGTACGCCCCGCCCGACAGCCGCGGGCGCTTCTCGTAGGCGAAGCCCAGCGTCGCCAGCGCCGGCTCCTCGAACTCGAGGGACATCTCCGCCTCGCGGGCGTCGCTGCTCCGGGCCAGGTCGCGGTACATGCGCACCACCTCCAGCGCCCGCTCCCGGAGGTTGTGCGCCTTCTCGATGTTGAGCGCCAGGATCTGGTAGGCCACCTCGCGCTCGGGCACGAGCAGCGCCAGCACCGTCCGGGCCCCGAGCTCCTGGAGCGCGGTGAGCCGGTGGCCGCCGTTGGGGGTGAGGTACCGGCCCCCCTCCCGCACCGCGATGATGGGGTCGAGGTAGCGCTTGGTCTTGTCCATGGCCACGGTGAGGCGGCGCACGTGGCCGTCGGAGACGTCCCGCTGGAAGGGGGTCCGCTCCACCTTCTCGATGGGGAGCGCCACGAAGAGCAGCGCGTGCCCGCCGAGGGGCTCGCGGTAGGCGGCCAGCACCGCTCCCCCGTCGGCCTCCACCGCGCGGGAGAGCTCGGAGAGGCCGGGCGGAAGCTCGGCGAGTCGAAGGTCGGGAGCGGTGAGCTCGGTGGGCTTGAGCTTCACGCCCTTGCGGGCGCGGGGCCGGCCGCTCTTCGTGACCGGCCGCTTGCGGGGAGGCATGGCAGCGAGTCTACTGCGGGACGGCCGGGTCCGCCCGGCCCCCCGCTATCCGCCCGCCGGCGGCTGCGGCGTCCGCTGCAGGCGGGAGGGATCGAATCCCTGCGCCTGCGCCCGCGATACGATGCCCTGGTAGGTGGCCTCGTCCAGGGCGCGCTGCCGGGCCAGGATCCACAGGTACTTCCGGTTCGGTGCGCCGACCACCGCCCAGCGGTACTCCGGGTCGAGGTCGATGATCCAGTAGTCGCCCCGGAACGGCCAGAAGAAGGAGACCTCCAGCCTGGCGTTGGTCTGCGGGTCGACCACCCAGGCCCGCCCGGTGGCGCTCCTCTCCTTGCCGTCGAAGGAGCCGTCCCGGCAGCGGTTCAGGACGGTCACCTCCCCGTCCGGCCGGAGCGTGTAGTCGGCCGTGCTGGCGACGCACCCCTTCTGGAAGCTCTGCGGGAAGCTGGCGATCTCGTACCAGGTGCCCATGTAGCGGCCCAGGTCCACCCGCTCCACCGTGCGCAGGGGCGGCGTGCCGGGGCCGGAGTGGGCGCACGCGGCGACGGCGAGCAGGAGCGAGAGCGGGCGGAGGGACATGGCGCCCCTATCCTAACGGTTGCCCGGCCCACCGCACGGCCATAAAGTCTCCGCTCCGTGATCGAGGTTCGGGGCCTTCGCAAGGAGTTCCGGGTGCACCGGCGCAAGGCCGGCCTGGGCCCGGCGCTCCGCTCCCTGTTCCGCCGCGACTACGAGCGGGTCATGGCGGTGGACGGCATCGACTTCGCGGTGGCCGAGGGCGAGCGGGTGGGCTTCCTCGGGCCGAACGGCGCGGGAAAGACCACCACCCTCAAGGTCCTGGCGGGCCTGCTCCACCCCACCGCCGGCGAGGTGCGGGTGGCGGGGCACGTCCCGCAGCGGCGCGAGGCCGCCTTCCTCAAGAAGATCACCCTGGTGATGGGCCAGAAGCAGCAGCTCCTGTGGGACCTGCCGCCCGCCGAGACCTTCGCGCTGAACCGCGCCGTCTACGACATCCCCCGCCGCGAGTTCGAGGAGACGGTCCGGGAGCTGGTGGACCTCCTCGAGATCGGCGACCTCGTCGGGAAGCCGACCCGGCAGCTCTCGCTGGGGGAGCGGATGAAGGCCGAGCTGGCCGCCTCCCTGCTGCACCGGCCGCGGGTGCTCTTCCTCGACGAGCCCACCATCGGCCTCGACGTGACCATGCAGGCGACCGTCCGCCAGTTCGTCCGCTCCTACAACGAGCGCTTCGGCGCCGCGGTGCTGCTCACCAGCCACTACATGGACGACGTGCTGGCCCTGTGCCCGCGGGTGGTGGTGATCGACCGCGGGCGGCTCATCTACGACGGCGACCTGCGGCAGCTCTCCCGGGAGATCCGGCCCGACCGGCGAATCGTGGTGCGGCTGGAGCGTCCGGTGTCGGAGGCGGAGCTCTCCCGCTTCGGGCAGGTGGTGTCGACCGGCGAGGCCCAGGCGGTGATCCAGGTGGCAGCCCCGGAGGTGCCGGCGGCCACGGCCCGGATCCTCTCGGCGCTGCCGGTGGTGGACCTCGCGGTCGAGGACCCGCCGCTCGAGGAGGTCATGAGCGAGCTGTTTCGCAGCTCCCGCCGGGCCGCCCCGGGTTAGCCGGAGCCGGGCGGCGGCTGTCCGGCCCTCGCCAGCACCCGCACCAGCGACGACTCGCCGAGCCGCAGCCCGTCCCCGCGCGGCTCGGTCCCGGTCACCTCGACGAGGTCGCCCCGCAGGAGCCGCTCGAAGGGCCGGTTTCCCGGCGCCAGGTGCTTCTCCTGGAGCGCCAGCCCCATGCGGCCGTCCGGCCCGCAACCCATGTAGCGCAGCCTTCCCTTGGAGGGCAGCGGCTCGGAGACGATGCGGAAGATTCGCCCCGCCGCGGCGGGCGGGTCGGGCCAGGGCTCCCCGCGCGGCAGGAGCGCCAGGTAGCTCATCTTCACCGCCTCCTTGCGGAGCCCGGCCCTCCGGCCGATCTCGGCGACCAGCGGCGGCGGGTCGATGGGCCGCTCGGCGTGGCACCAGTCCCCCTCGCGCGCCAGCGCCGGGCAGGGGCCGCGGAAGAGGCAGGGGGCCCGCACCGGGTGGCCGCGGGCGACGAGGAGGTCGCGCACCGCCAGCAGCGCCCGCGAGGTCTCCCGCAGCGCCGGCTCGATCACCAGCACCGTCCCGCCGGGCGCCAGCAGCGCCGCGGCCTCCTCGAGGAGCGCCGCCCGGCGCTCCGCCGCCTCCGGCCCCTGGAACAGCTCGTTCAGCACGTGGCCCAGGCAGACCAGGTCGAACTTCTCGCCGGCAGCGATCTCGCCGAGCGGACGGCGCCGCGCGGGATTCCACTCCCGCGTGGCCAGCGGCTCGCCCGCCTCCGCCGCCAGCGAACGGGCCGCCGCCAGGGCCCGTGCGCTCCGGTCGCAGGCGATCGCCTCCCGCGCCCCGGCGTCGAGCGCCGCGAAGGCGAGCGGTCCGGGGCCGCTTCCCAGGTCCAGCACCCGGCCCGGGCGCCGCGGCAGCTCCGAGAGCGTGCCGCGCGCCTGCAGGTAGGAAACGGGCCAGTAGAAGAGGAGGTAGGCGCCGAGCAGCCGCTCGTCGTCCAGGTAGCGGGCCCCGGCCAGCTCCCGCTCCCGCGTCAGGCCGCGGGAGAGGCGCTCCACCCCGGACGCCACCTCGCGCAGCTCGTCGGGGAGGAGCCGGTCCGGAGGCGGCCGCGGGCCGCGCCGCCGCCCGCGGCGCCCGGCCCGCCAGGCCGACAGGAGCCTGGGGATCCAGCGGGCGAGGTCGGACGCCGCGTCGCGCACGTTCGCCTACTCGGGGAACGGGATCTCCAGCGTCATCCCGTCATGGGCCACCACGATCTCGCCCGGGTACTCCGCCCGGGCCTGCTCCAGCAGCGGCGAGGGGTCCTGGTCGTAGCGGCTGGAGAGGTGGGTGAGGACGAGCCGCGACGCGCCGGCCTCCCGCCCCACCCGGCCGGCCTCCCGGGCGGTCGAGTGCATGGTCTCCTCGGCCCGCTGCTGCTCGGCGTCGCCGAAGGTGGCCTCGTGCACCAGCAGGTCGGCCCCGCGCGCCGCCTCCACCGTCCCGCTGCAGGGGCGGGTGTCGCCGGTGACCGCCACCCGGCGGCCGCGGCGCGGCGGGTCCACCACCTCCTCGGGCCGGATGGTCCGTCCGCCCACCGTCACCGCGCGACCGTGCTGCAGCTCCCCGAAGAGCCTCCCCTCCGGGACCCCCAGCGCCGCGGCGCGCTCCGGGTGGAAGCGGCCCGGCCGTGAGTCCTCGGCGAGCAGCCAGCCCACCGCGGTGATGCGGTGCACCACCGGGAAGGGGACGAGCTCGCAGCTCTCGCGGCGCAGGCTCGCGCCCGGGGCGATCTCGTGGATGCGCACCTCGAAGGTGAAGGGGTCGGTCCCGGTGAAGAGCACCGTCTCCAGGAAGCGCCGGGCGGGCTTCGGGCCGTAGAGGTCGAGGGGCTTCTCGCGCCCCAGCATGGAGAGGGTGCGGAGGAATCCGATGGCCCCGATGTAGTGGTCGGCGTGGAAATGGGTGAAGAGGATGGCCGCCACGTCGAAGCCGGTGCCGTAGCGGATCATCTGCCGCTGCGTGCCCTCGCCGCAGTCGACGAGGAACAGCTCTCGGCCGTGGCGCACCGCCAGCCCGGAGAGGTTCCGCTGCGCGGTGGGCTGGGCGGCCGAGGTCCCGAGGAAGGTGAGGCGCAGCACGCGCCACATCCTATACCCGCCGCCCGGACGGGGCGGCGACCAAGGGGAGGCCCGGCAGGCTCAGGAGGAGGCCGAGGTGTAGCGCGCGATGGAGCGAAGCCAGACCAGCCGTGCGAAGGCGGCGAAGGAGGCCGAGCCCAGCACCGCCAGCAGGGCGGTCCTCGGCTCCAGCCGCCCGAGGAGCGCCAGCGCGGGGTAGGTGGTCATGAGCGCCAGCGGCACCACCACCGTGAACAGGAGCCGCCACACGCCCCGGAACACGGAGACGGGCCAGCGGGCCGCGTCGAATATCGACGAGAACAGGAAGGAGAGGTTGTCCACCTTCACCACGTAGAAGGCGGCCGAGATGACCAGGATCCACACCGAGTACAGCGTCCAGGTGGCGCACAGCAGCAGCGCCAGGGCCACGGCCACGTGGCCGGGAGCCGGGACCCGCCCCAGGCGGTGGAAGGCGACCGCGAAGATGGCGAGTGCGCCCAGCACGTCGATGACCCGCCACGGCTCGAACTTCGCGGTCGAGACCAGGAACTGGGCGTCGGCCGGCTTGAGCAGCACGAAATCCAGGGTTCCCTTGCGGATGTGCTCGACCACCGTGGTGAGCGAGGGGTTCACCGCGCCCTCCAGGAACCCCTTCATGAGCGTGAACCAGCCGATCACCACCAGCGCCTCCTCGAAGCTCCAGCCGGCGACCTCGGAGCGGTGGTCGTAGACCACCAGCAGCGGCACCAGCGACCACCCCATCCAGAAGAGGGCCAGGGCTCCCTCCACCAGGAAGTCGACCCGGTACTGCATGGCCACGGCCGCGGAGGCCCGGAACTGCACGCCGAGGAGCCGGAGGTAGCGCCCCATCGGTCAGCCCCCGTAGGCGGCGAAGCGCCGCATCCCCAGGCGCCACGTGGCGCTGGCGCCGGCGAGCAGCAGGGCGGCGAAGAGCCACTGGACCCCGAGCTCGAAGAGCGCCTGGCTCCGGGACTCCATGCCGATCAGCATCTCCACCGGGAAGGCCAGCATGTAGCGGAAGGGAAGGAAGCGGGCCAGGGTCGCCACCCACTCCGGGAAGAGGGAGAGCGGCACCAGGTACCCGGAGAACACCCCGAAGAGGCCCATCCAGATCTCGAAGAGCGAGGTGGCCGACTCGATCCAGAAGGCGAGCGCCCCGACGATGGACATGGCCAGGAAGGTGATGAGCCAGGCTCCGGCCACCGCCACCGGGAAGAGCGCCAGCAGCAACGGGTCATGGGTGATGCGGGTGCCGCCCACCAGCCACAGGAGGAGCAGCGTCACCGGGAGCGACAGCACCAGGCGCAGCGGCACGGCGGCCACGTTCTCGGCGGCGTAGGCCACCAGCGGGTGCACCGGGCGCAAGAGCCGGAAGGAGAGCGTCCCCTGCCGGATCTCGAAGTTCAGCTCCCAGATGACCCACGCGCCGGTGAGCAGGCGCACCACCAGCGCCGCCAGGTAGTAGGCGACGAACTCCTCCTGGCCGAAGCGCCCCACCGGCCCGTCGCGCGCCACCGCGCTCCACAGCGCCAGCATGACGAGCGGCATGTTGGTGGAGAGCAGCCACACCAGGAACTCGGCCCGGTATGCCACCGCGTCGGCCAGGCCGACGCGGAGCAGGGTGGGAACGGCGCGGAGCGTGCGGAGCACCGCCCATGAGTAGCGCATTTCCGCGGCAGCGGCAGCGGCCTGCGGCATGAGCGGTCCCGAGGCAGGGCCGGGGACGGCCACCATGGGACCGGTCCAAGGGCCGGGGACGACCTCTCGGCGCGCGCAGCCGCAGAGCGGCGTGCGGACGCCAGTCCCAGGGCGTGAGCCGCCTGCAAGCCGGCTGGCCACGCTCCGCGTGGCCCCGGCTTGCCGCGGGCCCGCGCGGCCGGAGCCGATCGCGGATCGAATGTCGGAAGCGACTTCGGCGAGCACGCAAGAGAGGTCGTCCCCGGACCTGATGGCGAGTGACCGTCCCCGCCCCGGCTCCTTCCTGCGAGCGCAGCGGACGGTTTCTGTCGTGCGGCTCGCGGCTTTGGGTTACGAACGTGATCGATGCCGGGCGCCGGCACGCCTGGGGCGACACGCCGCCGCCGCGGTCCGAGGTCCCGATCCCGATGAGGCTGGCTGGACACGGAGCGACGCGCGCACGTCGAGGCGGCTCCGCGTGACCCCCGCCCTCGCTGCCGGCGGGCTCGCCTCGGGGCTCCTGGCCGGGCTCCTCTCCGGGGTCTTCGGCATCGGCGGCGGCATCGTCCTGGTGCCTCTGCTGGCGCTGCTCCTCGGGGTCGAGCAGCACCGGGCCCAGGGCGTGACGCTGGCGGTGCTGCTCCTGCCGGTGGGCCTCCCGGCGGTGCTGGCGTACCGGCGCCTCTTCCCCATCCGCTGGAGGCTGGTCGGGGGGCTGGTGGCGGGGTTCCTGCCGGGGGTGGCCTCCGGATCCCTGGCCGCGAACCACATTCCCGGCCGGCCGCTGCAGCTCCTGTTCTCGCTGCTGCTCCTCGCCACCGCGCTTCGCACCTGGCGCGGCGCGGAGCCGCGGCCTGGCCCGGCGCCGGCCCGGCAGGCGGCGGGCCCCTGGACCGGCCTGTGGATCGGGGCCGTGGGCGGGGCGCTCGCGGGTCTCCTCGGCATCGGCGGCGGCCTGGCGATGGTCCCGTTGCTGGTGGAGGCTGCCGGGCTCTCCCAGCACGAGGCGCAGGGGGCGAGCCTCGCCACCATGCTTCCGCCGGTGGGCCTGCCGGGCGTCCTGGTCTACTCCCGGGAGCAGGGGGGGCTGCCGTGGGACCTCATGGCGGCGGTGGCCGCCGGATTCATGGCCGGCGCCCTGGCCGGGGCGCGGGTCGCCGGCCGGGTGCGCCCGGCGGGGCTCAGCCGCGCCTTCGCGGTGCTGCTGGCCTGCGTCGGCGCGGTGATGGCCTGGCGATCCCTGTCGGGATAGCGCCGTCCGTCAACCTGCCTCGAGCCACCTCTGGAAAGCCTCGAAGCCATGGGGGCGGCCCAGGAAGGCCTCGACCAGCTCGGCCGCCGGGCGGGACCCGCCGGCCTCGAGCACCGCCCGTCGGTAGCGGGCCGCAGGCTCCGGCGACAGCAGCCCCTCGCGCTGGAACACCGTGAAGAGGTCCTTGGCGATGACCAGCGACCACATGTACGTGTAGTAGATGGCGGAGTAGCCGTCGAGGT